>Ga0307515_10000398_pt1 | contig 105087 bp, 98 predicted proteins | sample 17_EM_MG_FD_194513 | JGI IMG/M metagenome (GOLD analysis project Ga0307515, IMG submission 194513) | Populus trichocarpa ectomycorrhiza microbial communities from riparian zone in the Pacific Northwest, United States - 17_EM | ecosystem: Host-associated > Plants > Roots > Unclassified | place...
CGCGCGCAAGGGCCAAGGTCTCCACTACAGACCCCGCCGCCAGGGGCTCATTGCAGATCAACAACTTGCGTCGCAGCGGACGCTCAACTCACAGGTTATCCACGGAAATGTGAGAAAGACGGGCTAGGGTTGTTCAGGCCCGAGCGCCGGCGAAGAAACGTTCGACCAGCCCGTACTGCTCCGGCGTGTTCAGCGCCGGCGCGTGGCCGCAGCCGGGGATCGTGACCACCACCGCGCGCGGCCCGCGCTGGCGCATCGCGTCGGCGGTCTCGGGCAGCAGCAGGTCGGAGCTTTCGCCGCGCAGGCACAGCACCGGGATCTCCAGCGAGTCCCAGGCGTCCCATTGCAGGTAGTCGTCGGGGTGGTGGATGAACTGCTGCACCATCGCCGGGTCGTAGTGCGGCGTGACGCGCCCGTCTGGCAGGCGGCGCATCGAGCTTTCGGTGAGCAGCCGCCAGTGGGCGTCGCTGAGCCAGCCGTAGGGCTGGTAGATGGTGCGGAAATAGGCTTCGAGTTCGGCCATCGTCGCAAACGCCGGCGGGCTGCCGGCATAGCTGCGGATGCGCGTGATGGCCACCTCCGACAACTGCGGGCCGACATCGTTCAGCACCAGCCGGCGGATGCGCCCGCGCAGGCGCCCGGCCGCCGCACGCAGCCCGATGGCGCCGCCCATCGACGTGCCGAGCCAGTGGCAGCGCGCGATGCCGAGCTGGTCGAGCAGGCTCGCCGCCTGGCGTTCATAGAAGGCCAGGCAGTACTCGGCCGCCGGCTCGGGGCTCCACTGGCTGAGGCCGCGGCCCAGCGTGTCGGGGGCGATGACGCGGTAGCGCGCGGCCAGGTGTTCGGCAATATGGTCCATGTCGCGACCGGTGCGTGCCAGCCCGTGCCAGGCGACCACCACCTCGTCGTGCTCGACACCCCATTCGGTGACGTGCAGCTCGCGGCCTTCGCAGACGATGTACTTCGAGCGGCTCATCGTGCCGCCTTCTGGCGCAGCGCACGCAGCCGGCCGACGACGCCGGTCGGGAAGTGGTAGACCGACAGCACGAACAGCACACCCAGCCAGAGCAGCCAGCGGTCGGGCGTGAGCAGCGCGCTGAGCACCGGCACGCCATCCAGCGCGCCGGCGGCGAGCTTCAAGCCGTCTTGCAGGTAGTTCTGTGCGAAGACGAAGAGCACCGCGCCGACCACCGCGCCGTACATCGTGCCCATGCCGCCGATGACGACGATGAGCAGGATGTCGAGCATGACCTCGAAGCTCAGCGTCGTGTCCGGCCCGGTGTAGCGCAGCCACAGCGCCAGCAGCGCGCCGGCGATGCAGGCGAAGCCGGCCGACAGCACGTTGCTCAGCGTGCGGTAGACCACCGTGCGGAAGCCGATCGCCTCGGCGCGGAAGTCGTTCTCGCGGATCGCCTGCAGCACGCGCCCGAACGGCGAATTCACAATGCGCAGCAGCAGCAGGAACAGCACCAGCACCGCGACGAACAGCAGGTAGTAGCTCAGCAGGCGCCCGTATTCGAAGGCCGGCGACAGCCACTCCGGGTTCTTGAAGGTCAGCCCGTCTTCGCCGCCGGTGAAGTCGGACAGCTGCGAGGCCAGCGTCTGGAAGGCCGCGGCCACGGCCAGCGTGATCATCGCGAAGAAGATGGCCTTCACGCGCAGGCTGAACAAGCCGATCACCAGTGCCAGCGCCAGCGACACCGCCAGCGCCGCCGCCAGCCCGAGCGCCACCGCCGGCCAGCCGGCACCCATCTGCGTGCTGGCGATGGCCACGCCGTAGGCGCCGAGGCCGAAGAACATCGTGTGCGCGAAGCTGACGATGCCGGTGTAGCCGAGCAGCAGGTCGTAGCTGGCGACGAGCAGGATGAAGACCAGCATCTTCGCCGCCACGCCCAGCGCCTTGCTGCCCGGAAAGGCGAAGGGCGCGACGGCCAGGCCGACGACGATCAGCAGCAGCGCCGCCGCAAGCCAGCGGTTGCGCGGCAGGTCGTGGGACAGCAGGCGGGCGATCATCGATTCGTTACCGGATAGAGCCCTTGCGGGCGCCACAACAGCACGGCGACCATCAGCCCGATGTTCGAGAACAGCGCCACCTTCGGCGCCAGGAAGCCGGTGTAGTTGGCCATCAGCCCGACCAGCAGCGCACCGACGAAGCAGCCGAGCGTGCTGCCGAGGCCGCCGATGATGATGACGATGAAGATCAGCACGTTGACCTGGGCGCCGATCTGCGGCGTGACGCTCTGCTGGTACAGCCCCCACATCACGCCGCCCAGGCCGGCCAGCGCCGAGCCGGTGACGAAAACGCCGACAAAGAGGCGGCGGATGCGGTAGCCGAGCGATTCGACCATCTCGCGGTCCTGCACGCCGGCACGCACCAGCAGGCCGACCTTGGTGCGGTTCAGCGTCCACAGCAGCGCGCCGAAGACGAGCAGGCCGATGATCACGGCCAGCACGCGGTACTTCTCGATCGCCGTGTCGCCGAAGACGAAGGAGCCGCGCAGCGCCTCGGGCAGCGGCAGCGGGATCTGCAGCGGCCCCCAGATGACCTTGATGACCTCTTCGCCGACGATCATGCCGCCCATCGTGATCAGGATCTGCTTCAGGTGCTGGCCGTAGACGGGCCGCACGATGACGCGTTCGAAAGCCCAGCCGATGCCGCCGGCGACGGCCATCGCCGCCAGCATCGCGGCGAAGATCGCGCCCAGGTTCAGCAGCAGCGACGGCGACGCCACCCACGCGCCCATGCCGCCCATCACGCTGGTGGCGACGAAGGCGCCCATCGCGATGAAGACGCCGTGGCCGAAGTTCAGCACGTCCATCAGGCCGAAGACCAGCGTCAGGCCGGACGCGATGACGAAGACGATCAAGCCCATCGCGAGGCCGGCGACGGTGAGCGTGAGCCAGGTCGACGGCGCGCCGACCAGCGGCAGCGCCAGCAACATCAGGCCGACCAGCAGGATCAGCGGCCGCCAATCGAAGGCCCCGAGCTTCATTGGTGCGCCCCCAGCGACAAGCCCAGCAGCCGCTGCTGCAGCCCTTCGTCGGCCGCCAGTTCGGCCATGCGACCGCTGTGCACGACGCGGCCGTTGTCCATCACCGCGACGCTGTCGCCCAAGGCCTTGGCCATCATGAAGTTCTGCTCGACGAGCAGGATCGTCGTCTGCTGCTTCTTCAGTTCGCGAAAGCAGCTGACGAGGTTGTTGATGATCGACGGCGCCAGGCCTTTGCTCGGCTCGTCGATGAGCAGCAGCGCGCGCGGCTCGACGATGGCGCGCGCCACCGCCAGCATCTGCTTCTGGCCGCCGCTGAGCTTGCCGGCCGGCGCGAGCCAGAACTTCTTCAGCGCCGGGAACAGGCCGAAGATCCAGTCCAGCCGGGCGCTGTCGAGTTCGCTCGCGCGGCGCGCGTTGCGCGCCGCGAGCACGATGTTCTCCTGCACCGTCAGGTCGCCGAAGATGCCCATGCTTTCCGGCACATAGGCAATGCCGGCCTGCGCGATCTCGGGCGTCGGCCGGCCTTGGATCGGCTGGCCCTTGAACGAGACGCGGCCGGCCGACGCCGCCCACAAACCCATGATCGTGCGCAGCGTCGTCGTCTTGCCGGCGCCGTTGCGGCCGAGCAGCATCGTGACTTCGCCTTCGGGCACGGCCAGGTCCACGCCATGCAGGATGTGGTACGCGCCGATGTGCGTTTGCACGGCTTCGAGTTCGAGCACGTTCATGGAAGGCTCATGCGGGCTCTTCCGCGGCCAGGCCGAGATAGGCCTGCTGGACGACCGGCATCGCGATCACCTGCTCGGGTTCACCGTCGGCGACCATCGCACCGTTGTGCAGCACGACGATGCGGTCGGACAGCTCGCGCACCACGTCCATCTTGTGCTCGACGAGCAGGATCGTGCAGTCCTTGCGCGCCTTCAGGGCGCGGATCAGGTCCAGCACCACCGGCACCTCGTCGACGCTCATGCCGGCGGTGGGTTCGTCGAACATGTAGACCTTGGGGTCCAGCGCCATCAGCAACGCGACTTCGAGCTTGCGCTGGTCGCCGTGCGGCAGGCTGGCCGCCGTCGCCTCGTGGCGGCCGGCCAGGCGCACGCTGTCGAGCAGCGCATGCGCCTCGTCGATCCAGGCCTTGCGGTCGAGCCAGACGCGCAGCAGGTCCAGCCCCGCGTTGCCACGCCCCTGTTCACGCGCCTGCACCGCCAGCCGCACGTTCTCCAGCACCGACAGGTGCGGGAACAGCTGCGTCAGCTGGAACGCGCGGCCCAGGCCACGCCGCGTGCGCAGCGGCGCCGGCAGCGTGGTGATGTCTTCGCCGTCGAGCAGCACCTGGCCTTCCGACGCCGGCAGCTGGCCCGAGATCAGATTGAAGTAGGTCGTCTTGCCGGCGCCGTTAGGCCCGACGATCGCGGTCAGCGTGCCGGGCGCGAACGCGCAGCTCACGTGGTCCACTGCCACGTGGCCGCCGAAGCGGATCGTGAGATTCTTGGTTTCCAGCATTACGGGCAGGTGCCGATCACGTAGTAGTTGCTGCCGGTCTGCTTCAACGTCGTCGTGATGAAGACGTTCCACAGACCCATGTTCTGGTTCGAGCCGTTGGCATAGGCGTAGCCGCCGCTCTGGTGCGCGCGGCCGGCAACCGTGTGCGCGTAGTTGCTGGCGCTGAAGCAGACGGCCGCGCTGCCGGTGGTGCTGCCGCTGGCGGCGCTGGACATTGCGCCCTGCGCGCCGTTGGCGTCGACCGCGGCGACGGTCCATGAATACGTCGTGCCGGCGGCCAGCCCGGTGTCGTTGTAGCTGGTGCCGACCACGAGCGTGCTGTTGACCAGCCCACCGTTGCGGAAGACGCGGTAGCCGGCGGCGCTGCCGACGGCGTTCCAGGCGATCGTCATCGACGAGTTGGTCGCGTTCGAGGTCGCGACGCCGGTCGGCGCCGGCAGCGCGCCGCCGCCACCGCTGCCCGACGAGACCCGGTCGACCATGGCCTTGATCGCCGCCACCTGCGTGCCGGCCTTCTGCGTGAAGTTCGTGCCGTACCAGCCGATCCAGTCGAAGCAGCCGTTCGGGTTGGCGAGCGAGCCGCTGGCGGCTGTCTGCCGGCTGGTGCTGTCGACCCGGGCCTGCGGGAACAGCACGACGATGCTGTTGGTATCGGCCCAGCGCGTGTAGCCGGTGTTCTTGATGAACTTGTCGCCGATCGTCGCGTAGCCTTGCTGGCAGCCGTGCAGCGCGACGTGCAGCTTGCAGGAGGCGCCGGCGGCGCAGTTGGCGGGTACGTAGACCCAGCCGGTCGCGGCCATGCCGGGGTTGGTGGTGAACGCGGTCTGGTCGAACTCGATGTAGTTCGCCGCGGCCGGTGCGTCGTTGCGGGCGTTCAGCGTGCCGTAGAACTGGCTCAGCGCGGCTTTCGCGCCGTCGTAGCCGCAGTTGGCGATGTACGGCGACGCGGTGCTGCTGCAGGCGTTGTTGCCGCTGCTGGCGAAGTCGGTCGGGAACACATGCGCGGTAGCGGCGCGCTTCACGTAGACGAGGTTGGCCGCCGGCAGGGCGTTGTTCATGTACTGCGTCTGCAAGGCGTTCATCGGGTTCGGGCCGACGGTGGTGTCGCTGTTGCCGACGAACATGAAGATCTTCTGGTTCGCGACGTTGGCCTTGTCGTCGATGGCCGTGCCGCTCCAGTTGTTGATGTCGGCCTGCATCGTGCTCAGCATGCCGGCGCTGATGGTCGCGTTGTACATGCAGGCGGTGTAGTTGCTGTGCCCGGCGCACATGTAGGGCCCGCCGGCGAACACGCCGACGCCCTTGAACGTCGACGAAAACGCGTAGCCCAGCTGGTTGGCCATGAAGCCGCCGGCCGACAGACCCGAGACGCTGATGTTGCTGGTGTCCACGTTCAGCTGCGGCAGCGCGGCGGCTGCCCAGACGTTCCCCGTTGTCAGAACCGTGAAGGCCGCGAACGCCGACAGTCCGGCGCACGCGCGAAGGAGTACCTGGCGCATGTTTGTCTCCGAGTCGTTCTGCATGAACCCCGCCGAATCGAGTCGGCGGGGCGGGCCTTCAGGCGCTGCCGTTCAGCGCCTGTGTTCAGCGCTTGGGTTCAGCGCTTGTTCTTGATCGGCACGTCCATCTCTTCGGGCTTGATCTCGCGCACCAGCTCCGGCACGCCCCAATCGAAGGCCGGGTCGGCCTTGATCTTGAAGTGGTACATGCTCTGCATCGCCTGGTGGTCTTCCTTGCGGAAGGTCATCTTGCCCTTCGGCGTCTCGAAGCTCATGCCTTCCATCGCGGCGATCAGCTTGTCGGTGCTCGTGTCGCCCTTGGTCTTCTTCAGTGCCTCGACGACGGCGATGCCGGCGCTCATGCCGCCGGCGGTGAAGAAGTCAGGCGGGGACTTGAACTTCGAATAGTGGTTCGCGACCAGCCATTCGTTGACCTTGTTCTTCGGGATGCCGAAGTAGTAGTACAGCGCGCCTTCCAGGCCCGGGTACTTCTTGTAGGCCACCATCGCCGGCAGGATGTTGCCGCCGGTGGCCATCTCGATGCCGTAGCGCTTCTGCAGCTCGAGTTCGGCGAACTTGTCGAACGGCGAGTTCCCGCCGGCCCAGACGACCCAGACGAACTTGCGTCCCGGTTCGCCCTTCATCTTGTCGACCAGGCGCTGCAGCGCCGCGGTGAAGTCGGTGGTGCCCGGTGGCACGAATTCCTCGTGCACGAACTTGGCCTTCTTGATCGCTTCCTTGAACGCCTTCACGCCGTCGCGGCCGAAGGCGTTGTCCTGCGCCAGCGTGGCGACGGTCTGGCCCGGCTTGTCCAGCGCAACGGCGTTGCTGATCGCGTCCTGGCTCGAATTGCGGCCGGTGCGGAAGATGTATTTGTTCCACTTGTCGCCGGTGATCGAATCGGCCACCGCCGGCTCGACGAGCAGGATCTTCTTGTACTCCTCGGCCACCGGCAGCATGGCCAGCGCGACGCCGGAGCCGGTGGTGCCGACGGCGAGATCGACCTTGTCGTCGCCATAGGCGGCAGCCAGCAGGTTCTTGCCGAGGTCGGGCTTGCCCTGGTCGTCTTTCTCGATGACGACCAGCTTGCGGCCGTTGACGGCCATCGTGCCGCCGGTGGCGTAATCCAGGCCCATGTTGAAGCCGACGATGGTCTGCTTGGCATAGGCTTCAAGCGGGCCGGTCTTGCCGGCGAGCAGGGCTATTCTGATGTCCTTGCCGGCTTGCGCGAAGGCGGCGGCAGGGGAAAGCGCCGCAATGGCGGCCAGGGTCAGGGCGAGCGGGATCAGGCGGCGCTGCATGGGGGTGTGTCTCCTACGGATGTGGCCCGAGGGAGTGCAAGGGCCGTGCCGAGTGCACCGAATAAGTGCAAACCCTGAGTTTTGGTGGCTTTTCGAGGTTGATTAACTCCGAATCGCCTGAATGTCAGTCATTGATCGATTGCGGCATAGCCTGAAGTTCAGGCAATTTCGATCCAGGAACGTCTGATTGTCAGGCGGTCAACTCCGGGTACCGCGCCAGCTTGTCGTAGAACGCCGCGCGCGAAATCTTCAGCAGCCGGGCCGCCGCCATGCGGTTGCCGCCAGTCGCCAGCAGTGCCGCGGCCATCGCGCTGCGTTCGAGTTCGGCCACCTGCTCGGGCAGCGGCCGCGGGCCGGGGGGGGTTGCCAGGCGCGGCACCGGTACCGGCGGCGGCAGTGCCGCCACGGCCGGCAGCGCCGTGGCGTCTAGCCGCAACGCAGCGGCGAAATGCGCCGGCGTCAGCGCCGCGTCGTCGGTCATCAGCGTCGCCTGTTCGAGCACGTTGCGCAGCTCGCGGATGTTGCCCGGCCAGGGCTGGTGCGCCAGCAGGTCCAGCGCTTCGCCGGACAGGCTCTTGTGCGGCAGCCCGCTGCGCCGCGCGATGTCTTCGGCCAGCACCTCGACCAGCGCTTCCAGATCGGTCAGGCGTTCGCGCAGCGGCGGCAGCCGGATCGGCAACACGTTCAAGCGGTAGAACAGGTCGGCGCGGAAACCGCCATCGGCCACCATCGCGCCGAGGTCGCGGCTGGTGGCGGCGACGATGCGCACGTCGACGCGCTCGACGCGGTTGCTGCCCAGCGGTTCGATCTCCTGCTCCTGCAGCACACGCAGCAGCTTGCTCTGCAGCGGCAGCGGCATGTCGCCGATCTCGTCGAGGAACAGCGTGCCGCCGTCGGCGACCTTGAACTTGCCTTCGCGGCCCTTGCGGTCGGCGCCGGTATAGGCACCGGGCGCGACGCCGAAGAACTCGGCTTCGAGCAGCGTGTCGGGCACGGCCGCGATGTTGACGCCGACGAAAGGCCGGGCGGCGCGGCTGCTGGCGGCGTGAATCGCGTGCGCCAGCATCTCCTTGCCGGTACCGGTTTCGCCGAGCAGCAGCACGGTGCTGCCGGTCATGGCGACGCGGCGCGCCTGGCGCTTGACCTCCAGCGCCGCCGGGCTGGTGCCGATGAAACTGGCAATCGTGTACTTCGGCCGGCGCGTCGCGGCCAGCTGCTGGCGCGCATCGTCAAGTTCACGCTGCAAGCGGCTGAACTTCACCATCAGCGGCTGCATCGTCGTTTCGGGGTGGTCGAGCAGCACCATGCCGAAGGCGCCGATGACTTCGCCGGCCTCGTTCTTCAACGGCAGCCGGCTGACGAGAAAGGTACCGGCGTGGTTCGTCAGCAGGTCGACCAGGATCGCCTGGCCGCTGTCGATGACCTGCGCCATCAGCGTGTTCGGCACCACGTCTTCGACGCGACGCCCGACGAAGTCGCTCTCGGCATGGCCGAGCGCCGGCAGGAAGCGTTTGTAGCCTTCGCTGATCCAGACGATGCGGTGCTCGCGGTCCACGACCATCGTGCCCATCGCGGTCTTCGCGAAGGTGTCGAACATGCTCTGCGCCGCCAGCTTCAGCACCTGGTCGGCGTCCAGCGGCAGGCGGGACGGCGGGATGGGCATGGCGGGCACTGTACTGCGCGCCCATTGGGCCTGGTCAACCATGGGTCAGAATGACCGCAGGGTCCGCGACGAAAGGGAGACAGAAAATGCGCATCGCCGCCTGGCTGGCCGCACTGACGGTCGGCGTGGCGCTGGCCGCCCATGGCCAGCCCGACACGCCGGCACCGTTGCCGGCCGAGACGTTCTACCGCCATGCCGACATCGACGAGGTCCGCCTTTCGCCGTCCGGGCATTGGTTGGCGATGCGCACGAGCATCGGGGGCCAACGCGTTTCGCTGATCGTCTTCGACCTCGTCGATTGGGGCAAGGCCACCGTGGCGGCACGTTTCAACGACGCAGACATCCATGATTTCGCCTGGGTCAACGACGAGCGCCTGGTGTTTTCCATCATCGACCTCGAGCGGGGTGGCGGCGACCAGATCTATGCGCCGGGCCTGTTCTCGGTGCGGCGAGACGGCACCGAGCAAACGCAGCTCGTGAAGCTGCAACGCGAGTTCGTCAGCCGGGCCAGCGCCATCCAGCGCAACACGCTGGATTGGAACCACCGGCTTCTGCACACGCTGGACGGTGGCGGCGACGACGTGATCATCGGCAAGTGGGTGCACGACAGCACGGGTGAGTTCGACTCGATCGTCGCGTTGCGGCTGAACGTGGTGACGCAGCGCGTCACGTCGCTGTCCCAGGGCATGCCCGCCCATGTGCGGCAGTGGCTGTTCGACCCCCAGGGCGAACCGCGCGTCGTCGTCACGCAGCACCAGGGGCGTGGCAGCGTGCAGTGGCGGGCACCCGGCCAGAACGGGTGGCGCACCCTGGCCGAATACGATGCGCTCGCAGCGCCTTTCCGTCCGCGCTTCATCGACACGGCCGGCAATCTCTATGTCACCGTCGGCCAGGGCGCGGCCGGCACCGATGTATTGACGAAATTCGACTTCGCCGCCGGCAAGCCCGCGGCCGAGCCGCTGGTCAACACGCCGGGGTTCGACTTCGTCGGCGGCGTTGTCAGCGAAACCAGCGGCGGCAAGGCGCTGGGTGTGCGTGTCGTCACCGACGGCGAGACCACGGTCTGGTACGACGCCCGCCTGGCCGCGCTGCAGCGCGAAGCCGATCGGCAGATGCCCGGGCACATCAACCGCCTGAGCTGCCGCCGCTGTGCCGAGCCCGATATGGTGGTGCTGATGCAGTCCTGGTCCGACCGCGACCCGGGGCAGTTCTGGGTGTATCGCGCCGACAAAGGTCAGTGGCAGGAGATCGCCCCGGTGCGCAAGGACGTCGACCCGCGGCGCATGGGCATCACCGACTTCCAGCGCATCCGGGCGCGCGACGGCCTCGACCTGCCGGTCTGGGTAACCTTGCCGCCCGGCCCGAAGACCGGGCCGCGGCCGGCGGTCGTGCTGGTTCACGGCGGGCCGTGGGTCCGTGGACGCTACTGGCGCTGGGATGCCGATGCGCAGTTCCTGGCCTCGCGCGGATATGTCGTCATCGAACCCGAGTTCCGCGGCAGCACCGGCTTTGGCGCGGCCCATTTCAGGGCCGGCTGGCGCCAGTGGGGCGGCACGATGCAGGACGATGTCGCCGATGCGCTGCAGTGGGCTGTCAAGCAAAGCCTGGTCGACCCGAAGCGGGTGTGCATCGCCGGCGCCAGCTACGGCGGCTATGCGACGCTGATGGGTCTCATCAAAGACCCTCAGCTGTACCGGTGCGGCGTCGCGTGGGTCGCGGTGACGGACCCTCGGCTGATGTTCAAGTGGTCAACCACAAACGACTTGAGCACCGAGTCCCGGGAGTACGGCTATCCGGCGCTGATCGGCGACCCGATTGCGGACGCGCAGAAACTGGCCGCCGTCGCGCCCGTGGAGCAGGCGGCACGCATCAAGGTGCCGGTGCTGCTGGCCTTCGGCGGCCGCGACACCCGCGTGCCGCTGGAGCATGGCACGCTGATGCGGGACGCGCTGCGCAAGGCCGGCAATGCGCCCGAGTGGATCGTCTACACCGACGAATGGCATGGCTGGCTGAAGACCGAGACGCGGGTCGACTTCGCCCACCGTGTCGAGCGCTTCCTGGCCCAGCAGTTGCACTAGTCGATCACCGGCTGCTGCCGTCGCCGCAGCGGCAACGGCTTGCCAGGTCGCCGTAATTATGTAATTCTTCAGCTATCCGTGATGCTGACACCCATGCCTCAACCCATCCCCTTGCGCGGCACCTCGCTGCACGACGGCGTCGCCGCCCGGCTGCGCAGCATGGTCTTCGACAACGAACTCGCCGCCGGCCAGTGGATCGACGAGAAGCTGCTGGCCGAACAGTGGCAGGTCAGCCGCACGCCGCTGCGCGAAGCGCTGAAGGTGCTGGCCGCCGAAGGCCTGGTCGAGCTGGTGCCGCACCGCGGCTGCCGCGTCATCGCGCTCAGCGAAGACGACGCCGACGCGCTGTTCCCGGTGATGGCCTTGCTCGAAGGCCGCTGCGCGTTCGAAGCCGTCGGCAAGGCCGACGACGACGACCTGCGCACGCTGCGCCGCCTGCACGACGAACTGGAACGCCACGCCGCCGCGCACGACATCGACGGCTACTACCGCGCCAACCACACCTTCCATTCGCAGGTGCAGCTGTGCGCGCGCAACCGCTGGCTCGACCGCGCCACCGGCGACCTGCGCAAGTTCATGCGCCTGATGCGCGGCCGGCAACTGGCGCTGCCGGGGCGCATCGACGCGTCGATCAACGAGCACCGGGTGCTCATCGACGCCTTCGAGCAGCGCGACGCCGCGCGGGCCGAGCGCGCGATGCACGACCACCTGATGGCACAGCTGGTGGCGCTGAAGAAGCTGCGCCAGTTGACCGCGAAGGCCCGCCATGCTCGATGAACTGCGCGAGGCCGCGGCACGCCAGCGCCAGGCGCGCACGCTGCGGGCGCTGCTGCAGGGCAGCAAGCGGCTGCTGTCCGAACCCGGCGAGATGAACGGCGTGCCGGTGGCGCGCGAACTGATCGAGCGCCTGGACACGCTGGCCGACGACCAGCTCGACGGCTTCTTCGACCACCTCGCGCGCGACCTCGGCCCCGACCCGCAGCAGGTGCTGCGCCTGGCCCAGGCCTATGCCGCCGACCCCGGCGCCACGCAGCTGATCACGCTGACGCAGGCAGTGGAGCCGCCGCGCCAGGAACTGCTGCGCCGGCTGAACCGCACGCCCGGCGGCACGGCCGCGGTGCTGCGGCTGCGCCGCGCCTTGCTGCGCCGGCTGCCGCAGCGGCCCGAGCTGCTGGCCATCGAAGCCGACCTGCTGCACCTGCTGTCGTCATGGTTCAACCCAGGCTTCCTGCAGATGAAGCGCGTCGACTGGAACTCGCCGGCCCAGCTGCTGGAGAAGATCATCCTGCACGAAGCCGTGCATGAAATCGACGGCTGGGACGACCTGCGCCGCCGCCTGCAGCCCGACCGCCGCTGCTTCGCGTTCTTCCACCCGCAGCTGCCCGACGAGCCGCTGATCTTCGTCGAGGTGGCGCTGCTGCCCGAGATGCCGGGGGCGATCGCGCCGCTGATCGACAAGACCGCCACGCCGCTGCCGCCGGAGCGCTTTCGCGTGGCCGCGTTCTATAGCATCAGCAATTGCGAACGCGGGCTGCGCGGCGTCTCGCTCGGCAACTTCCTCATCAAGCAGGTGGCCGAACATCTGCAAGGCGAGCTGCCGCGGCTGAAGACCTTCTGCACGCTGTCGCCGATACCGGGCTTCGCCGCGTGGCTGGGCGGCCGGCCCGATCTGGCGGCGCTGCCCGGCGTGTCCAAGGCCGCCGCGGCCAAGCTGCAGGCGGCGTTCACGACGCTGGAAGCGGCCAGCGGCGGCGACCTCGACGCGCTGCACGGCGCTGCGCTGCACGAGCGGCTCGACGCCGCCGCGCAGGCCGCGCTGCAGGCGCTGGCCGCGGCCTACCTGGCCTGCGTCTCGCCCAGCGCCGCCGGCGACCCGGTGGCGCGCTTCCACCTCGACAACGGCGCGCGGCTGGAGCGGCTGAACCCGCGTGGCAACATGTCGGCCAAGGGCTTGCGCCAGTCGTTCGGCATGATGGTCAACTATCTCTACGACCTGGGCCGCATCGAGGCCAACCACACCCAGTTCCGCCAGGGCGAGGTGGCGCGCTCGCGCGCCGTCGCGGCCCTGATCTGACGACCAAGGAGTTCTCCCATGACCCACCTGCAACGCCGCCGGCTGCTCGTCGCCGGCGCAGCCACGCTGGCCAGCCCCTTCGTGCACGCCCAGGCCTCGGCCTGGCCGGCCAAGCCGGTGACGGTGATCGTGCCCTTCCCGCCCGGCGGCGGCACCGACGCCTTCGCGCGGCCGCTGTTCGCGATGATGACGAAGAACGTCGGCCGCCAGTTCATCATCGACAACAAGGGCGGCGCCGGCGGCACGCTGGGCGCCGGCATCGCGGCGCATGCAGCGCCCGACGGCTACACCTTCTTCATGGGCGCGGTGCACCACTCGATCGCGCCCAGCATGTACCCCAAGCTCGACTACAACATCGAGACTGACTTCATCCCCGTCGGCCTGGTCGCCGCGGTGCCGCAGGTGATCGTCGTCAACCCGCAGCGCGTGCAGGCCAAGACGCTGCCCGAGCTGCTCGACTTCCTGCGCAAGAACCCGGGCAAGCTGAACTACGGCTCGGCCGGCAACGGCACCTCGCACCACCTGGCGGGCGAGCTGTTCAAGCTGCAGACCAAGACCTTCATCACCCACATTCCGTACCGCGGCGCCGGGCCGGCGCTGCAGGACCTGATCGCCGGCCAGGTGGACCTGATGTTCGACGGCCTCGGCTCGTCGGCCAACCACATCAAGGGCGGGCGGCTGCATGCCATCGCCGTGGCCAGCGACAAGCGCGCACCGGGCTTCGCCGACGTGCCCACGGCCAAGGAAGGCGGCCTGCCGGGCTACCTGGTCGCCACCTGGTACGGCATCTTCGCGGCCAAGGGCACGCCGAAGGACATCGCCGACAAGATGGCCGTCGAGATGCGCAAGGCACTCACCTCCGACGAGCTGCGCAGCACCTGGAACGGCCTCGGCGCCGAGACACCCAACCTGTACGGCGACGCCTTCGGCCGCTTCGTCGGCGCCGAGGTCAAGCGCTGGGCCGAGGTGGTGAAGAGTTCGGGGGCCAAGCTCGACTGAACACCCATGCAGAACCGCAACCTGTTCACGGCGCTGCGCGCCGCCTTTCCGGCCGATCTCGACGGCACCGCGATCGAAACGGCCGACACGCCACAAGTCCTGCGCTACAGCTGGCGCGACCTCGACCGTGCGTCGGCGATGATCGCCAACCTGTTCGATTCGCTGGCGCTGCCGCCGGCGTCGCGCATCGCCGTGCAGACCGAGAAGAGCGTCGAAGCGCTGATGCTCTACCTGGCGGTGCTGCGCGCCGGCCACGTCTACCTGCCGCTGAACACCGGCTACCAGGCCGGCGAGATCGAATACTTCATCGGCAACGCCGAACCGGCGCTGGTGGTGTGCTCGGGCAAGAACTTCGGCTGGGTCAGCAAGCTTGCCTTCCTGGCCGGCACGCGCCACGTCTTCACGCTGAACGACGACCGCAGCGGCACGCTGCTCGACCGCGCCGCGTTCCACAGCGACGTGCACGAACCGGCGCCGCGCGCCGCCGACGACCTGGCGGCCATCCTCTACACCAGCGGCACCACCGGGCGCAGCAAGGGCGCGATGCTGACGCACGGCAACCTGCTGTCGAACGCGCTGGTGCTGAAGGAGTACTGGGGCTGGCAGGCTGGCGACGTGCTGATCCACGCGCTGCCGATCTTCCACGTGCACGGCCTCTTCGTCGCGTCGCACGGTGCGCTGCTGAACGGCAGCAAGATGATCTGGTTCTCGCGCTTCGACGCCAAGGCAACGATCGCCCGCTTCGCCGAAGCCACCGTCTTCATGGGCGTGCCGACGCTGTACGTGCGCATGCTGGCTGAGAGCGCGCTGACGCCGGCCGCCTGCAGCCCCATGCGCCTGTTCGTCAGCGGCTCGGCGCCGCTGCTGATCGAGACCTTCGCCGGCTGGCAGCAGCGCAGCGGCCACACCATCCTGGAACGCTACGGCATGAGCGAGACGGTGATGCTCACGTCCAACCCGTACCGCCCCGAGAGCGCGCGCCGCGGCGGCACGGTCGGCTTCCCGCTGCCCGGCGTGGCCTTGCGCGTGCACGGTGACAAGGGCCGGCCGCTGCCGGCCGGCGAGATCGGCGGCATCGAGGTCAAGGGCCCGAACGTCTTCAAGGGCTACTGGCGCATGCCGGAGAAGACCGCCGACGAGTTCACCACCGACCTGTGGTTCAAGACCGGCGACGTCGGCAAGATCGACAGCGACGGCTACGTCACCATCGTCGGCCGCAGCAAGGACCTGATCATCAGCGGCGGCTACAACGTCTACCCGGCCGAGATCGAAGGCTATGTCAACGACATGCCGGGCGTCGCCGAGTCGGCCGTCATCGGCGTGCCGCACCCGGACTTCGGCGAAGCGGTGGTCGCCGTCGTCGTGCCGCGGCCCGGCGCGGCGCTGGACGGCGGCAGCATCGTCGCGGCACTGAAGACGCAGATCGCCAACTTCAAGGTGCCCAAGCAGGTCTTCGTCGTCGCCGACCTGCCGCGCAACGCGATGGGCAAGGTGCAGAAGAACCTGCTGCGCGCGCAGCACGTCGAGTTGTTCAAGGACTGAGGAATCAACGACCCGGCCGATCGGTACGCGCCGGCGGCCGGCCTTATTCCACGGCGAGCGCCGGCTTGTTAGGGATGGGAGCGCGTGGCGCGCGGGCAGACCATGCGCCCTTGTTCCAACGACAACGAGGCCCGCGCATGAAGACCCCGATCGCTCTTGCCGTCCTGCTGCTGGCCACCGGCGCGCAGGCCCACATCACGGATTTCGCCGGCACCTTCGCGCCCGAAGCGACCGGCGCCACCGGCAGCGGCACCTTGTTCATGGAGTATGACCAGGACGGCCATACGCTGTTCATCAATGCCACGTTCGCGGGGCTGTCCGGCACGACCACCCAGGCGCACATCCACTGCTGCACGGCGTCGCCGAACACCGGCACGGCGAGCGTCGCGCTGGCCACCAACGGCATCCTGCCCGGCTTCCCGGTGGGTGTGAACGGGGACACCTACACGCACCTCATCGACCTGTCGCTGACCACCAGCTACACCGCCGGCTTCGTCACCGCAAGCGGCGGCACCGCGCTCGGCGCCGAGACCCGGCTGATTGCCAACCTGACCTCCGGCAACGCCTACTTCAACATCCACACCACCACGTTCGGCGGCGGCGAGATCCGCACCTTCGTCACCGTGGTGCCCGAGCCGGCCAGCTATGCGCTGATGGCGCTGGGCCTGGCCGGTGTGCTTGGCGCCGCGCGCCGCCGCAGCGCCTGACCCAACCGCCTGATCCGGCGCTACAGTGCGCCGGATCATGGCGATGAAACTGCTGGTCCTTGGCGGCACCCGTTTCCTGGGCCGCCACTTCGTCGCGCAGGCGCTGGCGCGTGGCCATGACGTCACGCTGCTGCACCGCGGCCGCAGCGGTGCCACGCTGTTCCCCGAAGCCGAACACCGCATCGGCGACCGCAACTTCGACCTGGCCGTGCTGGACCGCGGCCGCTGGGACGCGGTGCTCGACACCAGCGCCTACGTGCCGCGCCACGTGCGCAGCGTGACGGAGAAGCTGGACCACCGCGTCGAGCGCTATCTGCTGGTGTCGACGATCAGCGTCTACGCCGGCTTCGCGCCGCCAGGCCCGGACGAAGACGCGCCGCTGCAGACGCTGGCCGACCCCGGCACCGAAACCGTCAGCGGCGAAACCTATGGCGGCCTGAAGGCGCTGTGCGAGCAGGCGCTGGCCGCGGCCCTGCCCGGCCGGGCGCTGGTGGCTCGGCCCGGGCTGCTGGTCGGCCCGCACGACCCGACCGGCCGCTTCACCTGGTGGCCGCAGCGCATCGCCGCCGGCGGCGATGTGCTGGCGCCCGGCGAGCCGGCTGCCCGGGTGCAGTTCATCGATGCCCGCGACGCCGCTGCCTGGCTGCTGCTGCAGGCCGAGACCGGCAGCACCGGCACCTTCAACCTGACCGGTCCTTTGCAGCCGCTGACCATGGGCGGCTTTCTCGATGCCGCCCGCGCCGCGCTGCGCCCCGACGCGCGGCTGCACTGGCTCAGCGAAGACTTCCTGTTGCAGCAAGGCGTGGCGCCGTGGAGCGAGCTGCCGGTGTGGGTGCCGCGCTCGGAAGCCGGCCTGCACGAGGTGCACATCGAACGCGCCGTGCGCGCCGGCCTGAGCTGCCGGCCGCTGGCCGAGACGATTGCCGACACCGCCGCCTGGGCCGCCGCGCACGGCGGCGAACACGCCGGCGTCGGCCTGGCGCCCGAACGCGAAGCGCAGCTGCTCAGCGCCTGGCGTGCGCGTTGATCAGCGTTGATCAGACCAGCGACAGCCACTGCCACAGCGCAAAGGCCGCCAGCAGCAGCGCCGAAGCGCGGTTGACGAACCGCTGCTTGCGCGCGTCGAAGCGCGAGCGCAGCCGCCCGACCGCCGCGCTGAGAAACAGCCACCACAACGCCGAGCCGACCAGCACGCCGGCAATCATCGGCCACGGCGACGCCGGCGCGCCCATCGTCCCATTTGCGGCCAGCGCGCCGAACACGGCAATGAACGAGAAGATGGTCGCCGGGTTCGACAAGGTCAGCACGAAGGTGCCCGCGAACGACGGCAGCAGCGCGCCGCCGCCGGTCGCCGCGGCCGCCTGCGTAGCCGGTTGCGTGCGCCAGCTTTGCCAGGCCATCCACAGCAGGAAGGCACCGCCGCCCAGCGCCAGCGGCACGCGCGCCGCCGTCAACGCACCGAGCAGCGACGTGACGCCGAAAGCGCCGACCGCGCCATAGGCCGCATCGGCGCCCGCCGCACCCAGCCCGGTGGCCAGGCCGACCGCCGGGCCGCGCTGCAGGGTGCGCTGGATGACGAGCAACCCGATCGGCCCGACCGGCGCGGCGATCGACAGGCCGATGACGAGCGACTGGGCGAAGAGCGCGGCGGATTCCATCGTCGCGAAGCATAAAGAAAAGGCCGGGCCGCTTGCGCGACCCGGCCTGCAGCGAAGCGAGCCCGGGGCTCAGTCAGCCGCGTAGATGTCGCGGTCCTTCGTTTCGCGCACGAAGATCATGCCGATGACGAAGCACACCGCGGCGATGACGATCGGGTACCACAGGCCGTAGTACATGTTGCCGTTGGAGGCCACCATCGCGAAGGTGATCGACGGCAGCAGGCCACCGAACCAGCCGTTGCCGATGTGGTACGGCAGGCTCATCGACGTGTAGCGGATGCGCGTCGGGAACAGCTCCACCAGCATCGCCGCGATCGGACCGTAGACCATCGTCACGTAGATCACGAGCACCGACAGGATGGCGACGATGCTCCACCACTGGCCGCTCATGAAGTCGATCGGCTTGGCCTTGGCCGGGTAGCCGGCTGCCTTCAGCGCGTCGGCCACGTCCTTCTTGAAGGCGGCGATGGCCTTGCCGGAAGCGTCGTCGAACTTGTGGCCGCCGGCGGTCAGCACGCCGGTCGGCGGCGTCAGTTCCTTGTCGCCGATCTTCACGGTGGCCGCGGTGCCTGCGGGCAAAGCCTCGTTCTCGTAGCTGGCCGAGTTGGCCACCAGCGCGCGCTTGGCGATGTCGCAGCCCGACAGGAAGTCGACCTCGCGTGCCACCGGGCTGCCCTGGAACGAGCAGGCCTTCGGGTCGGCCTTGACGATGATCTGCGACGTTGCCTGGGCCTTGGCCAGTTCCGGGTTCGCGGCCTGGGTCAGTGCCTTGAACAGCGGGAAGTAGGTCAGCACCGCGAGCAGCAGGCCGGCCATGATGATGGGCTTGCGGCCGATCTTGTCCGACAGCGTGCCGAAGATGACGAAGAACGGCGTGCCGATCAGCAGCGACGCGGCGATCAGGATGTTCGCCGTCGACGCATCGACCTTCAGCGTGCTGGTCAGGAAGAACAGCGCGTAGAACTGGCCCGAGTACCAGACGACGCCCTGGCCCATCACCAGACCGAACAGCGCCAGCACGACGAACTTGGCGTTCTTCCACTGGCCGAAGGATTCGGACAGCGGCGCCTTCGAGGTCTTGCCTTCGTCCTTCATCTTCTTGAAGGCCGGCGATTCGTTCATGGACAGCCGGATCCAGACGCTGATCGCCAGCAGCAGGATCGAGACCAGGAACGGGATGCGCCAGCCCCAGTCGGCGAACGTCGCCTCGCCCATCCAGGTGCGGGTGCCGAGGATGACGATCAGCGACAGGAACAGGCCCAGCGTCGCCGTGGTCTGGATCCAGGCCGTGTAGGCGCCACGCTTGCCCTGCGGCGCGTGCTCGGCCACGTAGGTGGCTGCACCGCCGTATTCACCGCCCAGCGCCAGGCCTTGCAGCATGCGCAGGCCGATCAGGATCACCGGTGCGGCGACGCCTATCGAGGCATACGCCGGCAGCACGCCGACCAGGAAGGTCGCCAGGCCCATGATCAGGATCGTCACCAGGAAGGTGTACTTGCGGCCGATCATGTCGCCCAGGCGGCCGAACACCAGCGCACCGAACGGACGAACGAAGAAGCCGGCCGCAAAGCCGAGCAGCGTGGCGATGAACGCCGCGCCGGGGTCCAGCCCGGCAAAGAACTGCTTGGCGATGATCGGCGCCAGCGAGCCGTAGATGTAGAAGTCGTACCACTCGAACACCGTGCCGAGCGAGGAAGCGAAGATGACCTTCTTTTCCTCTCTCGTCATCGGTGCGCCAGATGCCGCCACCGTGCTTGCCATGGATTGAATCTCCGCGTCGAAGGCGCTGCCGGGTTGGCAGCGCGTGCGTCGGACTGTGGGCGCCGGCTCTGACCACGTTCTGACACCAAGCTGATGCGAGGCTTACAAAACCGGTGATAACCCGCAGAGTCTGTTCCGGGATGCGGGATCAGCGCCGGACCTCGGGAAAGTCCGGAGCCGGCCGGGGCCTCGATTCAGCCGCGCACGACGCCGGCGCGCGGCTGGCCTTCGGCGTCCCAGCTCGGGCCGTCGAACCAGGCGTCGCCGCGCAATGCGGCGGCCACCATCGGCAGCGCATCCAGGCCCCAGAACAGGCGTCCGTCGAGTTCGATCGTCGGCACGCCGAACACGCCTTGCTGCAGCGCCGCTTCGGTGGCCTCGCGCAGTTCGCGCTTGACGTCATCACCTTGCGCGTCGCGCGCCGGCGCCAGCTGCTGACTCAGCGCCTGCAGCCGCGCCGCGTCGTTGGCGTCGGCGCCGCCCTGCCAGGCATGGCGGAACACCGCTTCGACGACACGCCGGTTCGGCCCCGCCGCGACGGCCAGGCGCAGCAGCGGCAGCGGGTTGAATGGATGCTGGGCCGGCGTCTGCAGCGCGATGCCCTGCACCTGCGCCAGCCAGTGCACGTGGCGGAAAGTCCAGGCGCGCTTGGGTTCGATCTCGGCCGGGCCCTTCTGGCCCCAATGCTTCAACAAGCCGGCGAACAGGATCGGCCGGTATTCGACGGCATAGCTGCAGCCTTCCAGCGCCTGCGGCAGGCGTTCGAACGCCAGGTAGGCGAACGGCGAGACGACGTCGAACCAGAAGGTCAGGCGCTTCATGCTTCGCGCGCCGGTTTGGCTTCGTGCCGTTGGCGCCAGACGACGCGGCGCCGGCTCAGCTCGATGCAGATCGCGCGTTTGGCGTCGTCGCCGAGCACCGACCAGGCGGCGATCTCGTCGATCGTGCGCAGGCAACCTTCGCACCAGCCCGTGCCATCGTGCATGCGGCAGACGTTGATGCAGGGCGATGCGACCGGTGTCGTCATGCCAGCTGCACCACGTCGGCCACCGGCGCGCCGGTGAGCCGTTCCAGGTCGCCAGGCGACAGCTTGAAGACGCCGTTCGGGTGCCCGGCCGCGGCCCAGATCTCGTCGAAGCGGAACAGCTCGCGGTCGAGCAGCGTCACCGACGGCGTGCTGTGTGCCAGCGGCGCGACACCGCCGATGGAGAAGCCGGTGCGCGACTTGACGAACTCGGCGTCGGCGCGGCCCAAGGCGCCGGTCAGCGCGGCGACGCGCTTCTCGTCGACACGCCGGTCGCCCGAGGTCACGACGAGCACCGCCGCGTCGTCGGCCTTGCGGCGGAAGATCACGCTCTTGGCGATCTGCCCGACAGCCACGCCCAAGGCGTCGGCCGCCTCCTGCGACGTACGCGCGGCAACGTCCAGCCACAGCGGCGCGTGCGGATGGCCCCGCTCGGCCAGCGCTTGAGAGACGCGCTCGAATCCTTCCGGAAAACCCATGTCAACGACTCCACCGCAGTTCGCGCGACCGCATCGGATCCGAAGCGGTCGTAACAGCCTTCACCGCAGAGGTACGGAGTGACGCAGAGGTTCGCGGAGGAGAACCAAGACTTCCTCTGCGTTGACTCTGCGTTCTCAGCACCTCTGCGGTGAATGACTTTGAAACTTTCATCCGAGATTCACCGCCACGCCGCGCTTGGCCAGCAGCGCCTTGCCGGCGCGCGACACCGGCGCGCGGCCGAGTAAGCCGGAGATGAAGGCGCCGGCGTCGACGAGTGCGTCCAGCTCGATGCCGGTGTCGATGTCCATGCCGCGCAGCATGAAGACCACGTCCTCGGTGGCGACGTTGCCCGTCGCGCCCTTCGCGTACGGGCAGCCGCCGAGGCCGGCGATGCTGGCGTCGAAGGTGTGGATGCCGAGTTCCAGACAGGCGTAGATGTTGGCCAGCGCCTGGCCGTAGGTGTCGTGGAAATGGCCGCTGACCTCGACGACCGGGTAGTGCTTCAGCGCCCGCTCCATCACCGCCTGCACACGCCGCGGCGTGCCGACGCCGATGGTGTCGGCGACGCCGCAATGGTCGACGCCGATGGCCTTCATCAGCAGCACGACCCGTTCGACCTCATCGGCGCTGACCTCGCCCTGGTACGGGCAGCCCAAAGCGCAGGAAATCGCGCCGCGCACCTTGACGCCCGCTTCGTGCGCCGCGGCCACCACCGGGCGGAAGCGTTCGAAGCTTTCTTCGATCGAACAGTTGATGTTGCGCTGACTGAAGGCCTCGCTGGCCGCGCCGAACACCACCACCTCATCGGGCTGGCTGGCCAGCGCCGCTTCCAGCCCTTTCAAATTAGGGGTCAGCACCGAGTAACGCACGCCGGCACGGCGTATCAGGCCGGCCATCACCTCGGCGTTGTCGGCCATCTGCGGCACCCATTTGGGGCTGACGAAACTGGTGACTTCGATCTCTTTGCAGCCGGCGGCCTGCAACCGGTGCACGAGTTCGATCTTGTCGTGCGCGTTGACGGGCAACGCCTCGTTCTGGAGCCCGTCGCGGGGGCCGACTTCGACCAAGGTGACGCTGGAAGGTTTCATTGGTTTCAACCCGACTATATCGACCGATATCAGCCATTTAGGGGATGGTGACTTGGCTCGCGAAGGAACACACTGCCTCTCACCCCGCCGCCATGAACAACGCCCGCCTGCTCCGCATCGCCAACCGCATCAACCTGCTGTTGCTGCGTGAACTCGGCCAGGGCATCGAGATGCGGCGCATGCTCGGCGACGCGCTGTACGTGCGCGACGTGCTGCTCGTCTGCGACGCCCTGCCCGGCAGCGACCTGGCCTCGCTGGCGCAGCACTTCCGCGTTGCGCTGACCGAGCCGGTCGACGAACACGGCCACAGCTCGAGCTTCGGTACCGACAGCACAGGCTTCGGCCTGTCGCGGCCGGCACCCGACTTCGACCCCGAAATGACGCCACCGCCGCCGCACGCGCGCCGCTGGTACTCGCCGGCACGCTGGATCGGCCGCTAGGCGCTTCACTCGGCCAGCCTCAGCAGCTCGCCGCCTTCGGCGACCTGGTCGCCCACCGCATACAGCAGCTCGGCCACGACGCCGTCACGCGGCGCATTGACCGTGTGCTCCATCTTCATCGCCTCCATCACCGCCAACGCCTGGCCGCGTTTGACGGCCTCGCCTTTCTGCGCCAGGAAGGCCACCACCTTGCCCGGCATCGGTGCCGTCAGGCGGCCGGCCTCGCCGGCCTGGTCGCCGGCATGCGCGATCGGGTCGAACTCGGTGACCAGGGCGCTGCCGCCCGGCGCGAACACGGCGTAGCGTTCGCCGCGCGAGTAGACCGACAGGGTCTTGCGCTGGCCGGCCAGCAGCACGTCGTGGCGCTGCTCGCCGACGGCCCGCGCCTGCAGCGGCCAGCGCTGGCCGCCGAGCTGCAGCACCGTCTCGCCGTCGTGCAGGCGCTGCACCAGCACGCTTTGCCGCTGGCCTTGCAGCGCCAGGTCGAAACGCCGCTGCGCGCCGCCATGCAGGCGCCAGCCGCGGCGGTGCGACCAGGGGTCGGCGTCTTCAAGCTCGGTCTCCGCGGCCAAGGCATGCGCGACGACGCCGGCCGCCGCCCATTCGGCCGCCAGCGGCGGTGCTTCGAACAAGGCCACGCGTTCGCGTTCGATCAGCGCCGTGTCGAGGTCGGCGGTGGCAAAGGCCCGGCTCTGCACGACGCGGCGCAGGAAGGCGACGTTGGTCGACAAGCCCATCAGGTGCGTGTCGCGCAAGGCGCTGTCCAGCCGCGCCAGCGCCTGCGCGCGGTCGGCGCCCCAGACGATGAGCTTGGCGATCATCGAGTCGTAGTACGGGCTGATCGCATCGCCCTCGCCGAAGCCGCTATCCACGCGCGGCAGCACCTCGTGGCGCTGGAAGGCCACATGCGTCGGCCAGCGCGCCACCTGCAGCGTGCCGGTGGCGGGCAGGAAGTTGGCGTCCGGGTTCTCGGCGCAGATGCGGGCCTCGATCGCATGGCCGTGAATCGCCAGCTCGTGCTGCTGCTTCGGCAGCCGTTCGCCGCCGGCCACGCGCAGCTGCCATTCGACGAGGTCCAGCCCCGTGATCGCCTCCGTCACCGGGTGCTCGACCTGCAGACGCGTGTTCATCTCCATGAAGTAGAAGCGCAGGTCGCCCCCGCGGCCGGCTCCGCCGGACGCGGTTCCTGATTCATCCAGCTCCTCGGCGATGAACTCCACCGTGCCGGCGCCGACATAACCCACGGCCTTCGCCGCCGCCACCGCCGCCGCGCCCATCTCGGCACGGCGGGTCGCGCTCATGCCCGGCGCCGGCGCCTCTTCCAGCACCTTCTGGTGCCGGCGCTGCACCGAGCAGTCGCGTTCGAACAGGTGGATGCAGTCGCCATGGCTGTCGCCGAAGACCTGGATCTCGATGTGCCGCGGCCGCGTCACGTAGCGCTCGACCAGCACGTGGTCGTCGCCGAAACTGGCCTTGGCCTCGCGCTGGCACGAAGCCAGCGCCGCCGCGAAGTCGTCGGCCTTGTCGACGCGGCGCATGCCTTTGCCGCCGCCGCCGGCGCTGGCCTTGATCAGCACCGGGTAGCCGATCTTCGCGGCTTCGGCGGCCAGCAGCGCCGGCGCGTTGTCGCGGCCGTGGTAGCCCGGCACCAGCGGCACGCCGGCTTCGGCCATCAGCGTCTTGGCCGCCGACTTGCTGCCCATCGCGGCAATCGCCGAAGCCGGCGGGCCGATGAACACCAGGCCGGCGTCGGCGCAGGCCTTGGCGAACTCTTCGTTCTCGCTCAGGAAGCCGTAGCCCGGGTGCACGGCCTGCGCGCCGGTGGCCTGGGCGGCTTCGATGATGCGCTGCCAGCGCAAGTAGCTTTCGCGCGGTGACGAAGCGCCGATGTGCACGGCCTCGTCACACAACTGCACGTGGCGCGCGTTGGCGTCGGCGTCGGAGTAGACGGCCACGCTCAGCACGCCGAGGCGGCGCGCGGTGGTGGCCACGCGGCAGGCGATCTCACCGCGGTTGGCGATCAGGATCTTCTTGAACATTGTTGTCTCCGTTACGGTACCCAGACCACGTCGTCGTCCACCGCGTACAGCTTGCAGGGCTGGCCGCGCCGCGCCTGGCAGTAGCCCAGCGCCTTGCCCAAGGCCCAATCGCCGCTGGCGAAGCCGACGGCGCCGCCGGGACCGATGGCGAACGCACGCGCGCCCGTCGTGGCCAGGAAGCGTTTGTAGAAGCTCTCGCGCGCGGCCGGCGAGACCGGCACCTTGTCGACGTCGTCGATCTTCGCGAAGTCGCTCGCCGGCGGCCGCGGCACGAGGCCCGGCTTCGTGAAGCCGGCCTTGGCCAGGTAGGCCTCGACCAGCGGCACCCAATGGTCCATGTCGATGTCGACTCCGCGATGGCCATCGCTGCCCACCGCCGGCAGTTGCTGAAAGTCGACCTGGCCGCCGCCGTCGGCCCAGGCCTTGGCCCAGCGCTGCGGCCATTCGGCGCCCCAATACTTGTCGTTGTGCCAGTAGATCCACAACATCGGCAGCCTGGCCGTGGCGGCCTGGCTTTCCCACAGGCGCGCCAGTGTCGGCGGGCTGCACGGATTGCCGGGGCGCGTGTCGGGGTTGCCGCCGGTGCCGCCGGCGAAGTTGACCGCCGCCACCAGCCCGGGTGGGTTGCGCGAGGCCACGGCCAGCGTCGTGAAGCCGCCGACCGACTGGCCCATCACGACCCAGCGCGACGCGTCCACCCACGGCAGCGTCTTCGCGTAGGCCAGCGCCGCCAGCGCCTGATCGGACGCCGCCTGCGCGGCGGCCTGCGGGCGCATCGCGTCGCAGCCGCCGGTGTTTTCAGGGTCGAAGTCGCCGAAGGTGTCGCCGTAGCCGACGCGCGTCGGCACGAAGACGGTGAAGCCCTTGCTGACGAGGTATCGCGCCAGCGGCTCGAAGCGCTGCCGGCCTTGCAGCGCGCGGCGGTCGGTGGTGGCGCGGCCATGGTTCATCACCACCAGCGGGAACGGGCCATCGCCAGGCGGGCGGAAGAGGGTCAGCGGGATCTGGCGCGTCTCTTCGCGGCCGTACAGGTCCTTCACCGTCACGCTCAGGCGCTGCAGGTCTTCGCGCAGGTCCAGCGCCATCGGCTCGGCGGGCGGCACGGCCTGCGCCGCCGCGAGCACCGCGGTGCACGCCAGCAGGCCGGCCAGCCAGCGCTTCAGCGCCACGACGGCTCGCGCTTGCCGAGGAAAGCCGCGACGCCTTCGCGACCTTCGGCGCTGGCGCGGATGTCGGCGATGCGGCGCGCGGTGTCGTCGCGCAGCGGCGCGTCGATGGGGCGGCCGGCAACGTCCTGAACCAGCCGCTTGCAGGCCTTCACCGCGGCCGGGCCGTTGGCAACGAGCAGCGCGACGAACTCGGCCACCTTGCCGTCCAGCGCCTCGGCGCTGACGACCTCGTGCACGAAGCCCAGCGTCTTGGCCTCGGCGGCCGAGAAGCGTTCGGCGGTGGTGAGGTAGCGGCGCGACGTCTGTTCGCCCAGGGCCTTCACGACATACGGTGCGATGGTCGCCGGCAACAAGCCGAGCCGCGCTTCGCTGAGGCAGAACTGCATGCTGTCGACGGCGACCAGGATGTCGCAGGCAGCTGCCAGCCCGACGCCACCGGCATAACAGTCGCCGTGGATGCGGCCGACCACCGGCAGCGGGCACGAATACAGCGTCCACAGCATCTCGGCCAGCCGCGCCGCGTCGGCATGGTTCTCTTCCCAGCTGTAGCCGGCCATGGCCCGCATCCACGACAGGTCGGCACCGGCGCAGAAGGCCTTGCCGTGGCCGCCCAGCACGATGGCGCGCAGATGGGGGTCGGCACCCAGCGTTCGGAAGGCCGCGGTCAGCTCGGCGATGACGCCATCGTTGAAGGCGTTGCGCACGTCGGGGCGGTTGAGCCAGACCTCGGCGACGTGGGGCGAAGGGCGGCGGATGTCGAGCGTGCCGGTCATCGGTTCTCCTGCTGCAGCATGAAGACCAGGTCAAGTTCGGGGCAACGGTGGCCGAGCATCGTGATCGCGGCCGTGATCTGGCCGCGATGGTGCGTACCGTGGTTGAACACATGGGCCAGCGTCGGCGCGAAAGGCAGCGACACCGCCTCGCCGTTCATGCGCTGGTAGTCCAGCCGGCCGAGCAGGCGCGACTCGGGCCAGACCTCGAGCAGCGGCAGCCAGGCCAGCGCGCCTTCGATCAGCCGCTCGCGCAGCCGGGCGCGGTCGCCCTCGGCCTCGGCGTCCAGCGCGGCCACCGGCGAGGCCCCTTCGGCGAAGCGGCGGAACCAGAGCTGGTGCTCGCCGACCAGCAGGTGGTTCAGCGTGCCGTGCACGCTCTTGAAGAACAGGCCGGCGTCGCGGCGGTAGTCACTGTCAGTCAGCGCGTCGACGTGCTCGAACAGCTTGCGCGTGGCCCACAGGTTGTAGCGCGCCAGCGTCTGCAGCTGCTCGCGCAGCGGCGAGCGGTCGAGCGACTTCTGCATGATGACGCTGCGATAGGCCTTGCCGTCCCACTGCACATGGCCGACATCGGCATAACCGAGCCGCCCATACAGCGCGCGCAGCGCCGCGGCCGGCTCGGCGGTGTCGAGCGCCATGCGGCGGTAGCCGCGCTGCAGCGCCCAGCGTTCACACGCGGCGACGAGGCGGCGCCCCAGCCCCTGGCCCTGCAGCCCGGGGTGCACGGCGAACTGGTGGAAGTGCGCCGTGTCGCGGTCGCGGAACCAGGGCACCGATTCGGCCCACGGCGCCACCCCATCGGCGTAGGGGCCGCAAACGGTGACGGTGCCGACGATGGCGCCATCGTGCTCGGCAATGAAGCACTGGCCTTCGGCAGCGCGCCGCGACGTGACCTCGGCCGTCTGCGCCGCGGCGGTGAAGTTCATGCCGGCCGCGGCCAGCGGCGCGTAGGCCTGGTGCAGCAGCCGCGTCAGCGCGTCGAAGGAGTCGCGCGCGGCCAGCGGCCGGATGTCGATGTGATGCAGGTTCATCTTCGGTTCATGGCCGCCAGCCGCGCAGGCCGCGGTGCTGTTCGAAGGCGTTGTAGTCGCGATCGTCGTGCAGCAGTGCGTAGTCGTTTTCGATGCAGAAGCTGGCCACCAACACGTCGACCGGACTGCGCACGGTGATGCCCTGGGCGCGCAAACTGCGGTAGTGCTGCGCGGCAACCAGTGCCAGCTTGTGGTCGGATGTCGATTCGATGCTCAGACTTTCCATCAACAGCCGGGCCTGGCGGTGGTCGCGCTCGTGGCGGAAGCCACGCAGCACTTCGAACAGCACAAGGTCCGGCACGACGATGCGGACTTCGCCATGGTCGAGCAGGCCTTGCAGCAGTTCGCTCGCGGGGCGCGTGTTGTCGGCGAAGAAGTCGATCCAGATGCCGGAATCAACGACGAGCACGGCGCTTCCCCGACGCAGGCTCCTGCGCGGCGACGACCGTGGCCGCCTGGGCCGGCGCCGTCCAGTCCACATCGTCACCGCCTTCCCACTTGAGCTTGCCGCGCCACTTGAGAATCTCCCGGTAGGCGGCTTGGCGCGCCAGCAGCTTCAAGCCGGCCTCGACCGCGTCCTTCTTCGTCTTGTACGGCCCGGCCTTCATCGCCTGGGCCATCAACTCTTCGTCGATGACGATGTTCGTGCGCATGATGTGTATGAGGTTGATGCGACGAGCACATCGTACATCACATGCGGAACAGCCCGAAGCGCGGGCTGTCGGGTATCGGCGCGTTCAGGCTGGCGCTCAGGCCCAGCGCCAGCACGCGGCGCGTGTCGGCGGGGTCGATGACGCCGTCGTCCCAGAGCCGGGCGCTGGCGTAGTACGGGTGGGCTTGGGTGGAGAACTGGTCCAGGATGGGCTGCTTGAACGCCGCTTCCTGCCCGGCCGTCCACTGCCCGCCCTTGGCTTCGATGCCGTCGCGGCGCACGGTGGCCAGCACGCTGGCGGCCTGCTCGCCGCCCATCACGCTGATGCGCGCGTTCGGCCACATCCACAGGAAGCGCGGGCTGTACGCCCGGCCGCACATGCCGTAATTGCCGGCGCCGAAGCTGCCGCCGATGATGACGGTGAACTTCGGCACTGTCGCGGTGGCCACCGCCGTGACCATCTTCGCGCCGTGTTTGGCGATGCCTTCGGCTTCGTACTTGCGGCCGACCATGAAGCCGGTGATGTTCTGCAGGAAGACCAGCGGGATGCGCCGCTGGCAGCACAGCTCGATGAAGTGCGCGGCCTTCATCGCGCTCTCGCTGAACAGCACGCCGTTGTTGGCGATGATGCCGACCGGCAGGCCTTCGATGTGCGCGAAGCCGGTGACCAGCGTCGCGCCGTAGCGCGCCTTGAACTCGTCGAACTCCGACGCATCGACGATGCGGGCGATGATCTCGCGCACGTCGAAGGGCTTGCGCGAGTCGGTCGGGATGATGCCGTGCAGCTCGGCGCCGTCGAACAGCGGCGCGCGCGGCGGCAAGGTCTTGACCTGCTCGACCTTGCGCCAGTTCAGGTTGGCCACGCTGGCCCGCGCGATCGCCAGCGCATGCAGGTCGTTTTCGGCCAGGTGGTCGGCCACGCCGGACAGCCGCGTGTGCACGTCGCCGCCCCCTAAGTCTTCGGCGCTGACGATCTCGCCGATGGCGGCCTTCACCAGCGGCGGGCCGCCGAGAAAGATCGTGCCCTGGTTCTTCACGATGATGGTCTCGTCGCTCATCGCCGGCACGTAGGCGCCGCCGGCGGTGCACGAGCCCATCACCACGGCGATCTGCGGTATGCCTTGCGCCGACAGGTTGGCCTGGTTGTAGAAGATGCGGCCGAAGTGTTCGCGGTCGGGGAACACTTCATCCTGGTTCGGCAGGTTGGCGCCGCCGCTGTCGACGAGGTAGATGCACGGCAGCCGGTTCTCGCGCGCGATCTCCTGCGCGCGCAGGTGCTTCTTCACCGTGACGGGGTAGTAGGTGCCGCCTTTCACGGTGGCGTCGTTGCAGACGATCAGGCATTCGACGCCGCTGACGCGGCCGATGCCGGCGATCAGCCCGCCGCCCGGCGCGGCGTTGTCGTACATGTCCAGGCCGGCCAGCGCGCCGATCTCGAGGAACGGCGTGTCCGGGTCGAGCAGCATCTCGACGCGTTCGCGCGGCGGCAACTTGCCGCGCGCCACGTGTTTGGCGCGCGCCGCCTCGCCGCCGCCTTCGGCGATGGTCGCCAGCTTCGCGTTGAGGTCGCCGACGAGCTGGCGCATCAGCAGCGAGCTGGCCTTGAACTCTTCCGAACGCGGGTTCAGCTTGGACGTGAGGACGGGCATCTTGTCTCCTGGGCCACGCCGGGCCTCGGTTTTACGTTTGAGTTTACGTTTACGTTAACGTCAATTCTATCGGCCGGCTATCGGTTCATTGGGCCGTAGATGGCTTCTTCGGCCCAGCCCAGCGCCGCCATGTCCGCCACCCGGAAGTGCGCGTCGCTGGGCATCAGGAATTCGTCGAGCTGCGGCGGCTCGACCGCCGTGCCGGACAGCATGGCGTGCGCCTGGCCACGGTGGTGGGTCTGGTGCATGAACAGGTGCGCCAGCACGTGGCCGGCGGCGTCGCGCTGCACGCGGCCTTCGCCGCGCGGCATGTCGACGCCGCGTGCGCAGGCCGCACCATCGAGCGCGTCGCAGAAGGCGATCAGGCGTTCGTCGCTGTGGCGCTGCCGTTCGGCCAGCGCGGCCAGGTTGTCGTCGGGCACGAAACGGTCCCAGTGGTGGCCGTCAAGCCCGGCGTCGCCGTGCAGCGCGCCGATGTAGTACTGGTCGACCATCAGGATGTGGTTCAGCGTCGCCGCCAGGCTGGGGAAGAAGCCGGTGCGCGCGGCGTGCCAGGCGGCGGGCGGCAACGCTGCCATGGCCCCGTGCAGCCGGTGGTTGGCCAGGCGGTTGGCGCGCGCCTGGATGCGCAGGTAGGTGCTGAGGTCCATCGCGCCAGCATAGCGCCAGCAGAGGTCTACGATGAGCGACCTCGACCCTGGGATCCGCCATGAACCCATTGGCCTGCCCTGACGACGAATGGCGCGCGCGCCAGCAGCTCGCCGCCTGCTACCGCGTCTTCGACCGGCTCGGCTGGACCGAGCTGATCTACAACCACATCTCGCTGCGCGTGCCCGGGCCCGGGCCCGAGCGGCACTTCCTGATCAACCCGTTCGGCCTGCACTACAGCGAAGTGAAGGCGTCGAACCTGGTCAAGGTCGACCTGCAGGGCCGCGTGCTGAGCCCGACCGACTGGCGCGTCAACGCCGCCGGCTTCGCGCCGCACGCCGCGCTGCACGCGAACATCGAGGCTGCGCATTGCGTGATGCACACGCACACGAGCACCGGCATGGCCGTGGCGTGCTCGGCTGCGGGGCTGTCGATCAGCAACTTCTACGCCGCGCAGCTCGGCGGCCGCGTCGCGTACCACGACTTCGAAGGCATCACCGTGCATGCCGACGAAGGCGCGCGGCTGGTCGCGAACATCGCCGACAAGCCGGCTGTGATCCTGCGCAACCACGGCCTGCTGGCCTGGGGGCCGACGCTGGCGTCGACCTTCTACACGCTGTGGATCCTGCAGCGCGCCTGCGACGTGCAGGTGGCCGGCGCCGCACTCGGGCCGGCGATCCCGATCCCCGACGCGATCCAGCGCGCCTGCCAGCGCGACGCCGCCGTGGTCAACACGAACCCCGACTTCGGCCTCGAGGTCTTCGACGCGATGGTGCGGCTGGTCGACCGCAAGGACACGAGCTGGCGCGACTGAAGCGGCCAGGGGTCAAACCCGCGCCAGCGCGTCGCGCGCCGCGTCGGCCAGCAGCGGGCGCAAGGTGGCGGCCAGCGCCTCGGCTTCACCGGCGTTGTCGAAGCGGCGGCTGCGCCCGGCCCACAGGGCGCTCAGCACGGCCTGGCGCGGCGCCAGCGCCGCAGCGGCGGCTTGCTGCGCGGCTTCGGCCGAAATGTCGCGCGCCAGCAGCAGCCAGCGGCCGAGCAGCACCTGCGCCAGCGGCGCCAAAGTCTCGGCGCTCCAGGCCGCGAAGCTGCGATCGGTGCCGCGCACGACGTTGAGCCCGCGCGCCATGCCGGCGGCACCCAAAGCGCCGAGCAGGCCGCCGGCGACGAGGCCGGCGCCCATCGTCATGCCGCCGGACAAAAGATCGGCCTTCAGCCCCGTCAGCGCGCCGGTGACGACGCCGCCGACCAGCGCTGCGCGGCCTTCGCCGACGCGCCCGCGCAGCGCCGCCGGCAGTGCCGCGGCCGCGAGCACCGCGCCGGCGGACTCGCGGCCCAGCTGCGCAGCCAGCCGTTCGGCACTGGCCGCCAGCTCGGCGTCGAGCGCACGCGCCAGCGCCTGCTGCGCGGCTTCGCCTTCGCTGCGCCGGTGCAGCAAGCCGTCGTCGGCCAGCGCTTCGCGCGCGGCGGCGATGCGGCCCAGGCTGGCGGCGAGTTCGGCCACCGCAGCGTCCAGCCGGGCCTGCTGCTGCGCCGTCCATTCGGCGCTGAGCCGCTCCAGCCGCGGGTCGGCGCCAAGCGCGCTGCGCAACGCACGCAGCCAGCGGCCGTCGGGCAGCCAGCCGTCGGCCAGGGCTTGGAGCCGAAGCTCCGACGGCTCTGCGCCGGGCCCGTCCAGCAGCACCAGCACCGGCCGCGACAGCGTCGCCAGCCAGGCCGGCCGCGGCGCGCCGGGCTGGGTGACGAAGAGCACGGCGTCGGTCTCGCTGCGCAATCGCTCCAGCGCCACGACGGCCGGGTCGCGCGGCGCGAACCAGCGCCGGGCCGGCGGCGCGGCCGGTGCGTCCAGCCAGGCCGGCGCCGGATGCAGCTGCAACTCGTCACCGACCTCGCTGCGCAGCAAGGTCAGCGGCGCCGTGAGGTCGGCGACGGTGTGGCCGAGCAGCGTCACCGCCACCCCCGGCGGGGCGGCCCACAGCAGCCGCAAGTCGCGCCGCTGGCCGGGGCGCATCAGCGGGTGCAGCGCGGCGAAGTACGGCGTGTCCAGCGGCAGCGGGAAGTCCCGCGCCAGCGTGCGCGATCGCCCCGCCGCAGCCGCCGCCAGCAGCAGCCGCGGCAGCACGACGAACAGCGCCATCGTCGTGGCGTAGAGGTGGATCCACGGCGCGGCGCTGGCCGTCGCGGCCTGCTCGGGCAAGACGCGCAGCGGCGTGACGTCGGGCAGCGCAATGCCGGTGACGAAGCTCGCCGGCGCCAGCAGCCAGCCCAGCAGCGACTGCACCGCGGCAGCGTCGAGGAAGGTGCTCTGCCAGCCGGCGCGGTAGTCGAGCACGAGGCCGCGCAGGTACAGCCCGACGATCAAGCCCAGCGCCAGCGCCGCTGCGGCGCTGTGCAGCAGCAGCGTCGCGCGCGCCAGCGACAGCGGCATCGCCTGCTCGGTCCACAGCGCCGCCGGCCCGCTGGCGCGCGTGCCCCAGCGCGCCAGCGCCTGCGGCAGGTGCAGCGACGGCAGCGGCAGCAGCAGCGCCGCGTAGACCAGCAGGTTCCAGCCGACGACAGCCCACACCGGCGGCGCGAGCAGGTTCACGCGCTGCGGCGGCCCGAGCTGGTCCACCACCAGCCCGCCGAAGAAGCCCAGCAGCAGCGCCAGCACGACCCAGGCCGGATGCCAGGCGCGGCGCTCCAGCCAGCGCCGCGCCGCCGCGTCGCGGGCCAGCAGGCGCTGCAGCGCGATCGCTGCCCGCGCCGCGACGAAGCGCCCGGGCGCCGCGCTTTCGCCGACCGCGGCCAGCGCCTGGCGCGTCGCCCAGGCGCGGTCTTCGGCGGTCCACGACGCATCGCTGCCCGCGGCTTCCCGCGCTTGCAGCAGCAGCACCTGGCGTGCTTCGTTCTCCGTCATCGGGCGCAATGTAACGCCCGCCGCAATGGCCTTTAGCCAGGCGGTCGCAAGGTCGGCACGGCGGTTTCGATGGCCGCCAGCATCGGCGCCCAGGCGCGCGCGCCGGGTTCGCGGCGGAAGGCGCCGAAATGGCCCAGCCGCGGCAGGCCCACCGCCGCCGGCGTCAGCGTGTGGCGCTGCACCGCGGCGTTGCGGTAGGTCGCGGCCAGCGCGTCGACGGCTTTCGGCGGCGCGTAGGTCAGGTCGTCGCTGACGTTCCACAGGTGCACCGGCGCGACGATCGCGCCGTACGACGAATGGGCACGCATCGCCGGGTCGGCGAAGGCCCAGCCGCGGCGCAGCCCCCAGCCCGACCACTGCCGCGCCACGCCGCCCGGCAGCGGCTGCGCGCCGCCGCCCAGCGCCCAGCCCGGTGCGTGGCCGAACAGGCCCACCACCGCCGGCAGCCAGGCACGGAAGAAGGTCTCGCCGATCCAGCGGTGCACGCCGGGATACAGCCGTGGCTCGCCGACCTGCGAGGCGACGGTGAGGATGGCATCGGCACGTTCGACGCCGCGCGCGAAGCCGATGGCGTTGCCGCCGAACGAATGGCCGACCAGCAGCAGCGGCAGGCAGCGGCCGCCGCGCCGCGCTTCGGCGGCGGCCAGCGCCGCGCTCATGTCGAGCACGGCCCAGTCGCGCATCGTCGCGCGCTCGTGGCGCAGCGGCCCGGTCTGGCGCGAGCCGGCGATGCCGCGGTAGTCATAGCTCAGCACGGCATAGCCGCGCTCGGCCAGCCACTGCGCAAAGCCCCGGTAGTAGCCGCGCGGCACGCCGGCGGCCGAACTGACGACGGCCACGGCATGCGCCTCGCCAGTGGGCGGCTCGGTCCAGTTGGCGGCCAGGTGTCGGCCATCGTCGGCGACGAGCAGCGTTGCGCTCTGCGGCGGCGTGCCCGGCGTGGCGGCGGCTGCCGGAAAGGGGGTGTAGGTGCGAGTGCTCATAGGGTTCGACTCTAGAAGTCGACCGCTTCGTTGACTAGACTCGCGTTCATTGACTGATTGGCAATTGAACGTTGACAACCAAGCCCCGCCCCATCCCCAACCTGCGCCGCGACGTGCCGCTGGACGCCAACGCGCTGGAGCTGTTCGCGCGCATCGTCGCCGCCGGCAGCTTTGCCCAGGCGGCGCGCCAGCTCGGCCAGACGCGCGCGGCGGTCAGCCGGCGCGTGGCGCTGATCGAAAGCGCGCTCGGCCAGCCGCTGTTCGCCCGCACGACGCGGGCGCTCGGCCTCACCGAGACCGGCCGCCGGCTGGCTGCCAAGGCGCGCGCGGTGGCCGACGCCACCGCCGCGGCCCGCTTGAGCCTGCGCTCGCTCGGCGACGCCGGCCCGGGCCTCAGCGGCACGCTGCGCGTGACCTCGGTGCCGATCTTCGGCCAGGCCGTGCTGGCGCCGCTGCTGGCGCGCTTCCAGGCCGAACACCCGGCGCTGCGCTTCGAGCTGCGCCTGACGCACCGCCGCGTCGACCTGCTGCGCGAGGATGTCGACGTGGCCTTTCGCCTCACCAACCGGCCGCCCGAAGACTGGGTGGCGTTGCCGCTGATGCCCTTCGTCGTGCGTGCCTATGCCGCACCCGGCGCCGGCCCGGCGCTGGCCACGCCCGCCGAGCTGGCCGGCCGCCGCTGCCTGGTCTTCGGCAACCCGGCGGAAGCGCTGACGCTGCACTGGCGCAGTGACGCTGTCGATGCTGGCGACGGAGCCGACGTGGCGGTGGCGCTGGAGCCGGCGATGGTCGCCGACGACATGGGCACGCTGCTGGCCGTGGCGCGCGCCGGCGGAAGCATCGTCTTCGCGCCGGACTTCTGCGCCCGCGCCGACCTGGCGCGCGGCGAGCTGGTCGACGTGCTGCCCGGCTGGCGCCTGCGCGTGGCCGAAGGCGACCTCGTACAGGCGCTGACGCTGCCGCAGCCGGCCGTGCCCGAAAGCGCCCGCGCGCTGCTGCGCTTCGTGCGGGACGCGCTCGGGGCGCCCGGGGCCTTCAGCAGCTGACGCCGACGCCGTGGCTGTGGCTGTTGGTGGTGGTCGACGTCACCATCACGGCCGTGCCGGCCTTCAGCTGCGCCAGCTGCGCGACCGTCAGCGTCACCGTGTGGTCATGGTCGGCGCTGCCCTGGATGCTGTAGCTGCGGTCGGCCATCGAGTCGAGGTCGGCGCGTGCCACGGTCAACACATGGCCATGGTTGCCGCCGATCGACGCGCCGCTGGACCCGCAGGCGGCCGGTGCTGGCGCCGGGGCCGGGGCGTAGTCGCCACCGCCGCCACAGCCGGGCAGCAGCAGCGCTGCGGTGCCGCCGACGAGACCCTGGCAGAAGTCCTTTCGGTTCAGGCTCATCGCGATCTCCCGGTGGTTGCCGACAAGCTGCCCTCTTCGAGCGGGCAGCGGGTCATCGGTAAGTTCCGCGCCGGGCGCCACAGGTTCACGGCCCTAGAATCGGCGCGATGCCCACGCAGCCCCGCCCATGGCAGTAGCCGGCAAGGCCGGCTCGGCGCCGACCATCACCGACGTGGCCGAACAGGCCAAGGTGTCGATCAAGACCGTGTCGCGCGTGATGAACCACGAGCCCGGCGTGCGCACCGAGACGCGCGCGCTGGTGCTGCAGGTCATGACCGAGCTGAACTACCGTCCCAAGCTGTCGGCACGCAGCCTGGCCGGTGCGCGCTCGTTCCTGATCGGCCTGCTGTACTACGACCCGAGCGCGGCCTTCGTCGCCGGCGTACAGCAAGGCGCCACGCTGCGCTGCCGCGAAGCCGGCTACCACCTGGTGGTCGAGTCGCTGCACGACGACGCGCCCGACCTCGAACAGCAGGTCGACCGCATGGTCGCGGCGCTGCGCCCCGACGGCGTGATCCTGACGCCGCCGCTGTGCGACAACGCGCAGGTGCTGAAGGCCTTGCAGGACAGCCGCACGCCGTGCGTGCTGGTGTCGCCGGCACACGACCTGAAAGGCCTGCCCAGCGTGCGCATGGACGACACGCGCGCCGCCGAGCAGATCACCAACCTGCTCATCAGCCTGGGCCACGAACGCATCGCCTTCGTCAAGGGCGCGGCCAACCAGGCCGCGTCGGGCTTGCGCTACCTGGGCTTCCAGCGCGCGATGAAGGCGCACCGCATCGCCATCGACCAGGAACTGGTGCACCAGGGCGCGTTCACGTTCGAATCGGGCGTCGCGGCGGCACACCAGCTGCTGAGCCTGAGCCAGCGGCCGACGGCGGTGTTCGCCAGCAACGACGACATGGCCCTGGGCGTGCTGGCTGCAGCGCTGCGGCTGGGGCTGGCGGTGCCGGGCGACCTGTCGATCGCCGGCTTCGACGACTCCACCGCGTCCAGCCTGGTGTGGCCGCCGCTGACCACCGTGCGCCAGCCAAAGGACGAGATGGCGCGCATGGCGGTCGACATGATCATCGCCGCCGGCCGCGGCGACGCGGCGCCGGCCGACGAAGCGCGGCTGCACCGCGTGCTGCCGCACGAGCTGGTGGTGCGCGAATCGACCGCCGCGCCGGCCGGCAAGCGCGCCGCACAATCCCAGTCGAAGTCCTGAGTCGGCCGGTCGGCGAGCGACTACCCCTGAGGGCGCCCCTCGTCGATCCAGGCCTGCGTTTCCCTGATGCCCAACCGGTAGCGCGCGCAGTTGAAGGCAGCAAGAGCGGCAAGTTCCTGGGCAAGCAGCTGCTGGAACTTCGGCGCGTCTTCGGCGGGTAGCGCCAAGCCGGCCAGCGCCTGCGCCACGGGCCTGCGGCTTCGAACCACCAGGCCCACCGCTTCGTTCAACGCTTCGCGGTACTTGACGCGGAAGGGGTCCGGCGAGCCCATCGACTCCAGCACCACCTTGTACTTGGCCTGGGATCGCCGATACGTCCAATCGAAGAGGTCCGCGGCCATGGAGACGTCGCAGGACTCGTAGACGCCCATCATGGCCAGCGCGTAGTCTTCGCGGTCAACGTCGAGGAATGACAGTGGCGCCTGGTTGTAGAGCATCAGCGGGACATTGGCCGCGAGCCGACTCATTCGCTTGTTGCCGTCCTCGAAGGGCTGCAGATACGCGAGGTTGACCCAGAGGAAGAAGGCGGCCTCCACGGGGTTCTTGATGCGCTGGGCCGTCGAGACGATGCGTTCGAACATCTCCTGCAGCAGCGCCGGAACCTGGGTGGGAACATAGGTCGTGCCGCTGATGTTGACCAGCTTTTCACGAATGGTGCCAAGTGACCCGACCTCTGCCAGCAGATCCTGCATCAGCACTGCGTGAAGGTTGCGAACCAGTCCGGTGCTGAGTCCCTGGGTCGGGACGGCATCCACGAGGAACTCGATGGCTGCCTTGTGATTCAGCAGCATGACCGCATCACTGTCCGTGGCCGCAGCGCCGCTCTTGAATAGCTCCTCGGTATCCAGCAGCGTATAGCGGTTACCCTCGAGATGGGATGACGACCACGACAGGTCGATGAGCAGTTGCTCCAGGACCTTGCGGACATAGGTGCCCGCCGGCAGCTGCCCCGGCAGGCGGCCGAGCTCGGCCAGCTCTTCGGCGAGCCCGCGCGGTAGCAGGAAGGTCTCGTTGGGCTTGTAGCCGTCAACGAACTCACGTCGGTACGTGACCGGCGCGCGGGCTGCCAGTGGCAATGTCAGCTGCTGCCTGAGCGCCAAGCTCGCAGCGCGCCAGGTCGGTACCGCGCGGCTTGCAGCGGCCAAGGCAGGTGGCCGAGTGGCAGGGGGAGCAGCCGAAACCGGTGCACCCATTGCCAGGCGTCGATACCGGGTCGATCGAGCCTTGCCGGCGACCTCGATTCGCCCTTCGTCCACCAGCTTGGACAGCATGCGCTTGACGGCAGCCAGGCTGGCGCCTGTGGCTTCAACCAGCTGGGTCGACGAGACGAGCTCGTGTCCTGCGGACGCCAGAGCTGCCATGGCTTGCAGCAAAGCATCGGAGGTCAGGCGGCTGTCGTAAGGCATGAATCGGCTCGATGTTTTAAGCCGATTTTGTCAAATTCGAGCCAATTAGTCTCTATCGGCTCGATATGCGGTTGATACTGCGTGCGCGAGCCAAAACGGGACGGCTCAAGCCAGCGCGCGCCCGATCAGAATTTTCTGCACTTCCGACGTGCCCTCGTAGATCTGGCACACGCGCACGTCGCGGTAGATGCGCTCCACCGGGAAGTCGCTGACGTAGCCGTAGCCGCCGTGCACCTGGATCGCGTCGGAGCAGACGCGCTCGGCCATTTCGCTGGCGAAGAGCTTGGCCATCGCCGCCTCCTTCAGGCACGGCTGGCCGGCGTCCTTCAGGCTCGCGGCGTGCCAGATCAGCTGGCGCGCGGCTTCGATCTGCGTCGCCATGTCGGCCAGCTTGAACTGCACCGCCTGGTGGTTGAAGATGGGCTGGCCGAAGCTGACCCGGTCCTTGCTGTAGGCCAGCGCCGCTTCGAAGGCCGCGCGCGCCATGCCGACCGCCTGGCTGGCAATGCCGATGCGCCCGCCTTCCAGGCCCGACAGCGCGATCTTCAGCCCCATGCCTTCTTCGGCCAGCCGGTTGGCCGCCGGCACGCGGCAGTTCTCGAATCGGATCTGCGCCGTGTCGCTGGCGTGCTGGCCGAGCTTGTCTTCGATGCGCGCGACCTCGTAGCCCGGCGTCGCGGTCGGCACGATGAAAGCGCTGATGCCCTTCTTGCCGGCCGCCTTGTCGGTGACGGCCATGACGATGGCCACGTCGCCGTTCTTGCCGCTGGTGATGAACTGCTTGACGCCGTTCAGCACGTAGTCGTCGCCGTCGCGCAGCGCGGTGGTCTTCAGCCCGCCGGCTTCGGAGCCGACGTGCGGCTCGGTCAGGCAGAAGGCGCCGAGCAGGTCGCCGCGCGCCAGCGGCTCGAGGAAGCGCTTCTTCTGCGCGGCGTCGGCGTAGGCCATCAGGATCGAGCACACCGGGCAGTTGTTGACGCTGACCACGGTGCTCGTGGCGCCGTCGCCGGCGGCCACTTCTTCGAGGATCAGCGCCAGCGCCAGGTAGTCGAGCCCGGCGCCGCCCCATTCGTCGGGCACGGCGACGCCGTAGCAGCCCAGCTCGGCCAGACCGCGCAATTCGGCCTTCGGGAAGTGGTGGCTCTTGTCCCACGCCGCGGCCTGCGGCGCGATGCGTTCCTGCACATAGGTGCGGACGGCGTCCTGCACGGCACGGTGGTCTTCGGTGAGCAGCATGGTCGTGGCCGGAGAGAAAAAAGACCCTATCGGGGGCGCTGCTGCGACGATACCCCAGCAACCCTGGCGGCACACTGGCAGACCCCGGCGGTTCGTTCGCGCCGCTTGCCGCAAGAGGCCTGCCACCGTGTCGCCCGATCCTCTGTTGCCCGCGACACCCGCCCCCCTGAAGCCGCGCCCGCTGGCCCTGCCGCTGCTGGTGCTGACCGTGCTGCTGGCGGCCTTGTGCGTGATGTGCATCTCGCTGCTGTCGGCGGCGCGCGCCTATGTCGGCGGCGAGAGTCAGTGGTCACGTTCGCAGAAGGCCGCGGCGCACCACCTGCTGCGCTACGCCGAGACACGCTCGGCGCAGGATTGGGCGGGCTACACCGGCGCAATCCAGGTGCCGCTGGGCGACCGCCGCGCGCGCGAAGAACTCGACAAGCCGCGTCCCGACCTGGCCGTGGCGCGCGACGGCCTGCTCGCCGGCGCGAACCATATCGACGACGTGCCGGGCATGATCCGGCTCTTCCGCTGGTTTCGCGACGTGCCGTTCATGGACCGCGCGATCCGCATCTGGGCTGAAGGCGACGAGCAGATCGCCGCGCTGGTGGCCACGGCCGAGGCGCTGCACCGCGCCGTCGAGGCCGGTGCCGACGCCGCCGCACTGGCCCCCTTGCGCGAACGCGTGTACGAGATCGACGCCCGCGCCACGCCGCTGGAAGAACGCTTCTCGGCCACGCTCGGCGAAGCCGCCCGGCTGACCCACACGCTGCTGGTCGCCACCGTGCTGATGGGTGCGGCCACGCTGGCCGGGCTGACCTTCGTCGTCATGCAGCGCGCGGCGCGGCGCGACCAGAGGCAAGCCCAGGCCCTGCGCCACAGCGAAGGCCGCTTCCAGCGCGCGATGATCGGCAGCAGCGACGGCTTCTGGGAGTGGGATCTGGCGCGCGACGGCGCCTACTTCTCGCCCGGCTTCGAAACGCTGCTCGGCTATGCCCCAGGCACGCTGCCGCCGCACGCCGCCGCCGTGCGCGCGCTGATCCACCCCGACGACGCGGCCGGCGCGCGTGCCGCCTTGTCGGCGCACCTGAAGCAGGGCACGCCGTACGACCGCGTGCTGCGCCTGCGCTGCGGCGACGGCAGCTGGCGCTGGGTACGCTCGCGTGGGCAGTTGCAGCGCGGGCCGGTGGCGAACGAGCAGCTGCTGTCGGGCTCCATCGTCGACGTCACCGAGCGCCGCCAGGCCGAGCTGGCGCTGCGCGAGAGCGAGACGCTGTTCCGTTCGCTGTGGGAGACGACCAACGACGCCGTATTCATCGTCGGCACCGACCACACGATCCGCTTCGCGAACCCGGCCGCACACGAACTGTTCGGCCATGCGCCGGGCAGCCTGCAAGGGCAGCTGCTGGCCCGCGTGCAACCGCAGCGCCTGCGCGCCGGCCATGTGGCGGGGATGGCGCGGTACCTGCACGACGGCCAGCGCCGGCTCGACTGGCGCGGCACCGAGGTCATGGCGCTGCACGCCGATGGCCACGAGATCCCGATCGAGATCCGCTTCTCCGAGTTCGAACTCGGCGGCGAACGCCAGTTCGTCGGCTTCCTGCGCGACATCACCGCGCGCAAGCTGGCCGAACGCGAGATCCTGGACGCGAACGAGCGGCTGGAGCAGCGCGTGCTGGAGCGCACGCGCGAGTTGTCGGCGGCCAACGAACGGCTGCTCGAACTCGACCGGCTGAAGTCGCAGTTCCTGGCCACCATGAGCCACGAGCTGCGCACGCCGCTGAATTCCATCATCGGCTTCACGCAGATGCTGCAGCGCGGCCGGGCGGGCCCGCTGAACGAAGAGCAACAGCGCCAGCTCGGCTTTGTGCAGACCTCGGGCCAGCGGCTGCTGCTGCTCGTCAACGACCTGCTCGACCTGTCGCGCATCGAGTCCGGCCGCATGGACGTGGCGCACGAGGCCTTCGACTTCAGCGCCGTCGTGCGCGAGGCGATGGCACAGCTGCAACCGTTGGCCGACAGCAAGACGCTGGTGATGCAGTGCCAGGTGCCGGCCGCGCTGGCGCTGGTCGGCGACCGGCGCAAGGTCAGTCAGGTGCTGCTGAATCTGCTCGGCAACGCCCTGAAATTCACCGCACAAGGCCGCGTCGACGTCAACGCGGCGGTGCAGGACGGCCAGCTCGAGGTGAAGGTCTGCGACACCGGCATCGGCATCGCGCCCGAACAGCTGGGCCAGCTGTTCGAACCCTTCCGCCAGCTCGACGGCTCGCTCGGCCGCAGCCACGAAGGCGCGGGGCTGGGCTTGTACCTGTGCCGCAAGCTGCTCGAACTGATGGGCGGCAGCATCGCCGTCAGCAGCCGGCCCGGCGCCGGCTCGTGCTTCAGCTTTACGCTGCCGCTACGTTGATGACGGCCGGGCGGCCCCGCGCCGCACCAGCACCGTGCCGCGGCCGATCACGCAGGGGCGGCCGCCGACGCTGGCCGTGCCGTCGACATGGCCGATGTAGCCGCCGCGCTTGGCGCTGCGCTCGACCTCGCTGACGCGCCAGCCGAGCTGGATGTCCTGCTCGGCGAACACCGGCAGCTTGAAGGCGAAGTTGAAGTTCAGGCACAGCATCTCGCGGGGCACGGCATCGTCGCGACGCGAAAAATACGAAGCCACCAGGCCCATCAGCTGCGACGCCGTCTGCTGGCCGCTGGCGATGATCTCGCCAAAGTGGGCCCGCTCGGCGGCCTGGCGGTCGTGGTGCAGCGGGTTGGTGTCGCCGGTGAGCTGCGCGAACTGCACGATCTGCTCGCGCGTGAACCGGACTTGTGCGTGGACCGACTCGCCGACGCGGATCAGCGGCGTGTCGAGCGTGACGTTCATGGGGGCTGCAGTGTCGGACAGGTTCATGGTTGTTCAGGCGGCCGCAGGTTTGGTGCCAAGCAAGCGCAAGGCCAGCGCGACGAAAAGCAGCCCGCCGGCGCCGCCGATCCAGCGCCGCAAACGCGGCGAAGCCTGCCAGCGCGACAGCCGCGCGGCCATTGCCACCAGCAGCAGCAGGAAGAGCGTGCCCTGCACGACGAACCAGGCGCCGAGCAGCAGGAACGACGCCGTCTTGTGCGCGGCCGTCGCCGGTACGAATTGCGGCAAGAAAGCCAGGAAAAAGAGCGCGACCTTGGGGTTCAGGACGTTGGTGAAGAAGCCGGTGCGGAAGTCGCCCCACAAGGAGCCGGCCGCAGCGCCGGTGGCCGGGCCCGCCGGCGGCGCGCCGCGCCAGGCCTGGCGCAGCAGGCCGAGGCCGATCCAGACCAGGTAGCCGGCGCCGGCCCACTGGATGGCGATGAAGGCCTGCGGGTGCACGGCCAGCAGCGCCGCCAGCCCGAAGGCCGCCGCCAGCGCGTGCATCACGCAGCCGGCGCTGACACCCAGCGCGGCCGCTATGCCGGCGCGCGCGCCGCGCGACAGCGTGCGCGTCACGGTGAGCAGGAAGTCGACGCCGGGTGTCGCGTTGAGCACGAACACCGCGGCAGCGAACAGCAGCAGCTCGCCGGGCTGGGGCAGCAACTCGTTCAGAGCAGCTCCAGCGCCATCGCGGTGGCCTCGCCGCCGCCGATGCACAAGGCGGCGACGCCGCGCGTCTTGCCCTGGCGGCGCAAAGCGCCGAGCAGCGTGACGACGATGCGCGCGCCGCTGGCGCCGATGGGGTGGCCCAGGGCGCAGGCGCCGCCGTGCACGTTGACGATCTCGTGCGGCAGCTTGAACTCGGCCATCGCCGCCATCGTGACCGCGGCGAAGGCTTCGTTGACCTCCCACAGGTCGACCTGGCCCGGCGCCCAGCCGGCCTTCTTCAGCGCCTTCTGGATCGCGCCCGCCGGCGCGGTGCTGAACCACTCGGGCGCCTGCGCGTGCACGGCATGGCCGACGATGCGCGCGATCGGCTTCACGCCCATCTGCGTGGCCGTGCTTTCGCGCATCAGCACCAGCGCGGCAGCGCCGTCGGAGATGCTCGACGACGTGGCGGCGGTGATCGTGCCGTCTTTCTTGAACGCGGGCTTGAGGCCCGGGATCTTGTCGAGCTTGGCCTTGAAGGGCTGCTCGTCGAACTTGACCACGGTGTCGCCGGCCTTGCCGGGCAGCGTGACGGGCGCCATCTCCCAGTCGAAGCTGCCGTCTTCGTTGGCCTTCTTCGAGCGCTGGGTCGACGAGATCGCGAACTGGTCCTGCGCCTCGCGGCTGAAGCCGTACTGGGCCACGCAGGCTTCGGCGAACACGCCCATGGCCTTGCCGCGCTCGTAGGCGTCTTCCAGGCCGTCCAGCGCCATGTGGTCGTACATCGCGGTTGCGCCGTACTTGACGCCCTTGCGGGCGAACATCAGGTGCGGCGCGTTGGTCATGCTTTCCATGCCGCCGGCGACCACCACGTTGGCGCTGCCGGCCAGCAGCATGTCGTGCCCGAACATCGCCGCGCGCATGCCCGAGCCGCACATCTTCGACAGCGTCACCGCGCCGCTGCTGTCGGGCAGGCCGGCACGGCGCAGCGCCTGGCGCGCCGGCGCCTGCCCCTGGCCTGCCATCAGGCAGTTGCCGAGCAGCACCTCGTCGACGGCGTCGCCGGGCACGCCGGCGCGTTCAACCGCCGCCTTGATGGCCACCGCACCCAGCTCCCAGGCCTGCAGCGCGGCGAAGTCGCCGAGCAGGCCGCCAATCGGCGTGCGCGCAGCGGAAACGATGACGATGGAATCAGCCATGCTGGCTCTCCTTCAATGGGATTGGACGGATATTCTGCCGCCGCAGCGCAAAGCGCTTGGCCGGTTCGTAAGGAAACACGTCGTGCACGTGGCCGGCCTGGATGCGCGCCTTGTGGCCCTGCCAGAACGCGGCGTCCAGCAGGTCGGCGTGGTGCGCCATGAAGACCTCGCGCACGTGCGGGTTGCCGAGCAGGAAGGGCTCGAAGGTCTCGGGAAACACGTCTTTCGGCCCGACCTTGTACCAGACCTCGCCGGACATTTCGTCCTCTTCGTTGCGCGCCGCCGGCACCTTGCGGAAGTTGCAATCGGTGATGTATTCGATCTCGTCGTAGTCGTAAAAAACAACCTTGCCGTGGCGCGTGACGCCGAAGTTCTTCCACAGCATGTCGCCGGGGAAGATGTTGGCCGCCACCAGGTCCTTGATCGCGTTGCCGTACTCCAGCACCGCGTGCGCCAGCTGCTCGGGGCCGGCGTCGTGCAGGTAGATGTTCAGCGGGATCATGCGGCGTTCGATGTACAGATGGCGCAGCACCAGCATGTCGCCGTCTTCCTCGAGCAGGCTGCCGCAGAAGTGTTTCAGTTCTGCGACCAGTTCGTCTTCGAAGCGCTGGCGCGGAAACGCGACGTTGCTGTATTCCAGCGTGTCGGCCATGCGGCCGACGCGGTCGTGCTGCTTCACCAGCAGGTACTTGCCCTTGATCTGCTCGCGCGTGGTTTCCTTCTGCGGCGGGTAGAAGTCCTTGATGACCTTGAACACGTACGGAAACGACGGCAGGTCGAAGACCAGCATCACCATGCCCTTGATGCCGGGCGCGATGCGAAACCTGTCGCTGCTGTGGCGCAAGTGGGCCAGGAAGTCGCGGTAGAACAGGTTCTTGCCGTGCTTCTGCAGGCCGATCGAGTTGTACAGCTCGGCGCGCGGCTTGCGCGGCATCATCGAGCGCAGGAACTGCACGCAGGCCGACGGGATCTCCATGTCGACCATGAAGTACGCGCGCGCAAAGCTGAACAGGATCAGCAGCTCGTCTTCGCCGAACAGCGCGGTGTCGATGACGAGCCGGCCGGCGTTCGAATGCAGCACGTCGCCGTCAGGCGACTTGTGAAGTATCGGCAGCGCGAACGGCGTCTCTGTGAAACCGTTGATGATCTTGCCGACGACGTAGGCGCCCTTGTTGCGATAGAACAGGCTGGCCAGCACCTGGATCTGGAAGTTCGCGCGCGGCCGCAGCGTGCCGAATTCGGCACGCATCGCGTCCATCACGTCGTGCATGTCGCGCGCCAGATCCTCGAACTCGCGGTCGAGCTGGAAGTTGTGCACGACGCGCATCCAGGTCTCGTGCAGCGTCGCCGGCGTCGGGTAGTAGGCGCGGTAGGTGGGCTTGGACGCCGGCTCGTCGTTTTCGATGTACTCGGTGCTGACCGCCGGGCGCACGAAGATGAAGTCGTTCCTGAAGTAGCTGCGGTGCAGCAGCTTGGCCGTCACCGAGTTGAAGAAGGTCTCGGCCAGTTCGGGCTGGTGGTGGTCGACGAGCAGGCCGATGTAGTGCAGCTTGGCCTGCTGCCAGCTGTCCATCGACAGCTGGTCGACATGGAATTCGGCGCGAAGCCGCTCCACCGCTTCGAGGACCCGCCGGTCGTAGAACTCGATGCGCTCGCGCTGCGCGCGCTGCTGGCCGTGCCAGTCGGCCTGTTCGAAGCGCTGCTTGGCGGCCGCGCTCGTCTCGCGGAACAGCCGGTAGTGGCGGTTGAAGCCTTCGAGCATGGCCTGCGCGATGTCGAACGCATGGCTGTCCGTCAGGCGGTGCGGAAACATCAGTCGGTTGCGAAGCGGCGGTGCAGCGCCGCCAGCGCGTGGCTGTACGCGGCGTCGACCCCGGCCGGGTCCAGTGCCGTGATCTGCAGGTCTTCCAGCAGGCCGTTGTGCAGGCCATAGACCCAGCCATGCACCACCACCGACTGGCCACGCGCCCAGGCGTCCTGCACGATGGTCGTGCCGCAGACATTCAACACCTGCTCCAGCACGTTCAGCTCGCACAAGGCCCTCAGGCGGCTGTCCGCATCGGGCAGATCGTCGAGCCATGCGCGGTGCTTGCTGCGCACGTCCTGCACATGACGCAGCCAGTTGTCGGCCAGGCCGACACGGCGGTTGTTCAGCGCCGCGTTGACGCCGCCGCATCCGTAGTGGCCGACGACCATGACGTGACGCACCAGCAGTTCGTCGATCGCGAACTGCATCACCGACAGCGCGTTCAGGTCCGAGTGCACGACGACATTGGCGACGTTGCGGTGAACGAATACATCGCCGGGCAGCAGGCCGAGGATCTCGTTCGCCGGCACCCGGCTGTCGGCGCAACCGATCCACAGGTACTGCGGCGTCTGCTGGCCGAGCAGCTTGGTGAAGAAGCCGGGCTCGCGCGCCTGGACATCGGCGGCCCATTGGCGGTTGCTTTCGAACAGTTCCTTCAGTTCGGTCGTCATGGCGGTTGTTGCAATGCAGCAACGCCGCAGTTTACGCGGTCACATCGTTTCGGCGAAGAGCTCGCGGCCGATCAGCATGCGGCGGACTTCGGACGTGCCGGCCCCGATCTCGTACAGCTTGGCGTCGCGCCACAGCCGGCCCAGCGGGTAGTCGTTGATGTAGCCGTTGCCGCCGAAGATCTGGATGCCTTCGCCGGCCATCCAGGTGGCCTTCTCGGCGCACCAGAGGATGACGCTGGCGCAGTCCTTGCGCACCTGGCGCACGTGCTCGCTGCCCAGCTGGTCGAGGTTCTTGCCCACCGTGTAGCAGAAGGCGCGCGCCGCCTGCAGCACGGTGTACATGTCGGCCACCTTGCCCTGGATGAGCTGGAACTCGCCGATGCTCTGGCCGAACTGCTTGCGGTCGTGGATGTAGGGCACGACGTTGTCCAGCACCGCCTGCATGATGCCGATCGGCCCGGCGGCGAGCACCGCGCGTTCGTAGTCGAGCCCGCTCATCAGCACCTTGGCGCCGCCGTTCAGGCTGCCCAGCACGTTGGCCGCAGGCACCTCGACGTTGTTGAACACCATCTCGCCGGTGTGCGAGCCGCGCATGCCCAGCTTGTCGAGCTTCTGCGCGGTGGAAAAGCCCTTCATGCCCTTCTCGACGATGAAAGCGGTGACGCCGCGCGCGCCCAGCTCGGGCTCCGTCTTGGCGTAGACCACCATCGTGTCGGCGTCGGGGCCGTTGGTGATCCACATCTTGGTGCCGTTGAGCCGGTAGTAGCCGCCCTTGTCTTCGGCCTTCAGCTTCATGCTGATGACGTCGCTGCCGGCGCCGGGCTCGCTCATGGCCAGCGCGCCGACGTGTTCGCCGCTGATCAGCTTCGGCAGGTACTTGCGCTTCTGCGCTTCGCTGCCGTTGCGCTTGAGCTGGTTCACGCACAGGTTGCTGTGCGCGCCGTAGGACAGGCCGACGCTGGCGCTGGCGCGCGAGATCTCCTCCATCGCCACCATGTGCGCCACGTAGCCCATGTTGGCGCCGCCGTACTCTTCCGGCACGGTGATGCCGAGCACGCCGAGCTCGCCCATCTTGCGCCACAGGTCCATCGGAAACTGGTCGCTCTTGTCGATATCGGCGGCGCGCGGCGCGATCTCGGCATCGGCGAACTGGCGCACGGCGTCGCGCAGCGCGTCGATGTCGTCGCCGAGCATGAAGTTCAGGCCGGGCAGGTTCATGGCAGGGTCTCCTGGGTCTTTGTTGTCGATGCTCGCCGCCGCGCCGGGCCGGCCAGCAGCACACGGCAGCGCTCTTCGTGCTGGGCGATCTCGGCCAGCGTGATCTCGATGTCTTCGCGCTGCTGCTCGAGCTGGCGGCGGTGCTCGGCCAGCACCACCTGGAAGGCCTGCAGCTGCTGCGCGGTGTCCGACGGCGAGTCGTACATGTCCACCAGCTGCTTGATCTCCTGCAGGCTCAGGCCCAGGCGCTTGCCACGCAGCGTGAGTTTCAGCCGCGTGCGGTCGCGGTGCGTGTAGACGCGGTTGCGGCCGGCACGCGCCGGCGTGAGCAGGCCCACGTCTTCATAGAAGCGGATCGCGCGCGGCGTGATGTCGAACTCGGCTGCCAGTTCGGTGATCGTGTAGGTGCTTGTGCTGGAGCGCGCGGCAGGGCGCAACGGGTCGGCCATGGTTGGGCTGAGAGGCTGACGTTGACGTAAACGTAATGTAAGCCCACGGCGAGGGCCGCCGTAAACGGACAAACGGCAGGCGCGGTGTGAACCGCCCTGCCGCCGCCAACCACTTGCAATCTATCGACTGGATATTTTGTCGTCTCGACCCTGGACCGGGTCTTTCCCTGCGCCGCTCATGATGACAGCGTTGAGACGCAGTGTGCCGCGATGTGACGCCGCCGACCATCCTTCCGAAGGAGGATATAGGGGATGGTCAATCGAAGACCGGCAGCACCTCGTCGCGCAAGGCGCCGCGCGCCTGTTCGAATTCGGGCAGCACCGAACGCACCACGTCCCAGAAGGCGGCGCTGTGGTTCATCTCGCGCAGGTGCGCGAGTTCGTGCGTCACGACGTAGTCGATCACCGGCAGCGCGAAGTGCACCAGGCGCCAGTTCAGGCGGATCGAGCCGTCGGCACTGGCGCTGCCCCAGCGCGTGGCGGCCGAACTCAAGGAGAGGCGCTTCATGCGCACGCCCAGTGCCGGCGTGAACAGCCGGCAGCGCTCTTCGAAGACGCGCCGCGCCTGGCGCTGCAGCCAGCTTTGCACCGTGTCGCGGATCTGCTCGGGCGCCGCGCCCTGCGGCAGGCCCACGTGCAGCGCGCCGGTCTCGGCATGCAGCACGGCGCCGGTGGCGCGCGCGTCCAGCCGCAGCACGATCTTCTGCCCCAGGAAGGGGATCGTCGTGCCGTCGCGCCAGTCGACCCGCGCCGCGGCCAGGCGCTGCCCGCGTTCGCGCTGCTCCTGCAGCTTGCGCAGGATCCAGCCGGACTTTTCGCGCAACGCGGTCTCCACGTCGCCCAGGCCGACCCAGCGCGGCGCGCTCACCGTCAAGCCTTCGGCACCAACGACGAAGCCGATGCTGCGCCGGCGCGCGCGGCGCAGCTCATAGGCCACGAGGTGCTCGCCGAAGCGGATGTCGCGCTGTGAACGCGGATGGCGGAAAACGCTGGGCGCCGGGCTCTCGGCACGCGGCGGCACCGACTGCGGCGGCGGCGCCTCGTCGAACAACGACAGCTGGTTCGGTAGCGTGGCGGCGGGCGCAAGCGGCATGAGCCGCGATTCTAGGGCGACGCTAAACAAGACTTCGCGGGCGGCCCGTTCAGCGGGAAAGCCAGAAGCCTGTTGCGACTGTTAAGCCGCGGACTTGTTCCTTTGCATGTGGCGATAGCTCGGCAACCCGCGCGCAAACCGCCCCGCCGACGATGGCTTCAACGCATCGAACCGATGCGTCATGACTGAAGGAGTTAGACCAAGATGGATGTTCGCACCACCCTCGTCGCCCTGCTCGCCGCCGGCGGCATCGGCGCCGCGCAGGCCGAAGGCCTCTATGTCGGCGGCAACCTCGGCACGCCGGACTATCACAGCACGATCAACGGCGTCGGCGGCGACGGCAGCGGCGCCGGGCTCAAGCTGTACGGCGGCTATCAGCTGACGCCGAACTTCGCCGTCGAAGGCGGCTACTTCGACCTCGGCCACATCGACGACGGCAGCGGCCGCGTCAAGGCCCGTGGCGTGTATGCCGACGCCGTCGGCAGCTTCGAGATCGCGCCGAAGTGGTCGCTGCTGGGCAGCGCCGGCCTCGCCGAAGGCCGTTTCACCACCACCGCCGGCAACGATTCGAGCCCGGCCTTGAAGCTCGGCGCCGGCGTGCAGTACGACCTGAGCAAGCAGTTCGCGCTGCGCGCGCAATACGACCGCTACCGCTTCATCAACGCCTTCGACGAGAAGCCCAACATCGGCGAGCTGTCCGTCGGCCTGAAGGTCAACTTCTGATCCGAGCGCGGCGCTGCCAGGCCCAGACGACGGTCAGCGTGAGGCCCATCACCACGAAAGACACCACCGTGGTGACGGTGCCCAGCGCATAGATGACCGGTGTCGTCACCGTCGTCGTCAACCCCTGCAGTTCCAGCGGCAAGGTGTTGAGATCGCCCATGGCCTGCGAGGATCGGGCGATCTCGTCCCAGCTGAGCGTGAAGCCGAACATGCCCACCCCCACCAGGCTGGGCCCGATCAGCGGCAGCACGACGTGGCGCAGGCTCTGCCACGGCGTGGCGCCGAGGTCGCGCGCCGCTTCTTCATACGCCGGGTTGAAGCGGTTGAAGACCGCGAACATGATGAGCAAGCCGAAAGGCAGCGTCCAGGTCAGCTGTGCGCCGAGCCCTGAGCTGAACAGGCCGAGCGCGGTGCCGTAGCCTTCCAGCAGCGAAGGCGCCCAGGCTTCCAGCACGGTCTTGATGCCACCGTCGAGCAGCCTGAACATCAGGCCGATGCCGAGCGAGACGATGATCGACGGCATGATCAGGCTCGCCACCACCACGTAGAACAGCGCCGTGCCGCCGGGCAGCCGCTTGCGGTAGGCCAGGCCAGCCAGCAGCGACAGCCCGACCGTCAGCGCCATCACCACCGCGCCCAGCGCCAGCGAACGCCGGAACGCACTGCCGATGTCGACGACGCCGATGCCTTCCCAGAGCTTGGCGAACCAGTGCAGCGAAACGCCGCGCAGCGGAAACGTCAGCCCGCCTTCGGGCCCCTGGAAACTGAGCACGAAGATCGCGAACATCGGGCCGTACAGAAACAGCACGAAGAGCGCGAAGAAGGCGGCGAGGCAGTAGAAGCTGGCGGGGCGCTTCTGCACGTCACAACTCCTTGCGCAGATCGACCAACCGCATCATGGCCACGATCATCAGCAGCACCACGGCGAGCAGGATCACCGCGTTCGCCGCCGCGGCCGGGAACTGCAGCACGCCGGCCTGGACCTGGATCGTCTTGCCCACCGACGCGATCTGCTGGCCGCCCATCACGCCGACGGTGACGAAGTCGCCCATCACCAGCGCCACGACGAAGATCGAGCCGATGATGATGCCGGTCTTGCACAACGGCACCACCACGTGCCGGACGATCTGCCACGGGCTGGCGCCGTTGTCGCGCGCGGCCTCGATCAGCGAGCGGTCGATGCGCGTCATCGAGTTGAAGATCGGCACGATCATGAACATCGTGTACAGGTGCACGAAGGCCAGCGTGACCGAGAAGTCCGAGAACAGCAGCCAGTCCAGCGGCTTGTTGACGAAGCCCGCGGCCAGCAGCGTGTCGTTGACGAGGCCGTTGCGCCCGAGCAGCGGGATCCACGAGACCATGCGGATCACGTTGCTGGTCCAGAACGGCACCGTGCACAGGATGAAGAGCACCGTCTGCCACAGCGTCGAGCGCACATGGAAGGCCAGGAAGTACGCCACCGTGAAGCCGATGGCGCCGGTCAGCAGCCACACCAGCAGGCTGAACTTCAGCGTCGACACGTAGGTGCGCAGCGCCACGCAGGTGTCGTCGCCGCTGTTTCCAAACGGACTGCAACCATTGAAGATGTCGGCGTAGGCCTGCGGCGTGAAGGCCGGGATCAGTTCGTAGTCGGTGGCCTTCCAGAAGCTCACCGTCACGATCAGCGCCAGCGGCACCAGGAAGAACACGACGAACACCGCCGCCAGCGGCGCGGCCTGCAGCCAGGCGGCGGTGCTGCGCTTCACGAACTCAGGCCGCGACGAACTCGTTCCACTTCTGCACCATGTAGACGTTCTCGTCCATGATCGCGTTCCAGCAGGCGATGCCGCCCATGCGCTGTTCGTAGCTGCCGCCGTCGCGCACCGCGCCGGCCTTGGCCAGCAGCTCGCCGCCCGGCGCCTTGATGTCCTGCGTGGCGGCCTTGCCTTCCATCCAGTAGGCCCATTCGTAGGCTTCCATCTTGGCCTTGGCCGTCTCCAGGATGGCGCTGTAGTAGCCCTGCCGGTTCAGGTAGGCGCCGGCCCAGCCGTCGAGGAACCAGTTGATGAACTCGTAGACGGCGTCGGCCTTCTTGCCGGTCACGCTCTTGGGCACGCCGAAGCCCGCGGCCCAGGCGCGGTAGCCTTCCTTCAGCGGCTGGAAGGTGCAGGCGATGCCCTTGGTGCGCACCGCCGTCACCGCCGGGCTCCACATCGACTGGATCACGACCTCGCCGCTGGCCATCAGGTTCACGCTCTCGTTGAAGTCCTTCCAAAGCGCGCGGAACTGGCCGGCCTTCTTGGCTTCGATCAGCGTCTTGATCGTGAGGTCGATCTCCTTCTTCGTCATGTTGCCCTTGTCGGGGTACTTGTACAGGCCCGACGCCTCCACCACCATCGCCGCATCCATGATGCCGATCGACGGGATGTTCAGAATCGCGGCCTTGCCCTTGAACTCGGGGTTCAGCAGCTCCTTCCAGCTGTCGATCGGGCGCTTGATCAGGTCGGGGCGGATGCCCAGCGTGTCGGCGTTGTAGACGGTGGGGATCAGCGTCATGTACTGCGTCGGCGCCGCAGCGAAGACCTTCGCGTCGGGCTTCTCGAGGTACATCACCTTCTTCGGCGCCGTGCCCTGGTCGCCGACCTTCTTGCCGGCGACCTCGCCCTTCGTGAACAGCGTCGTGATCTTGTCGGCGTTCTTGATGCGCTTGGTGTCGATGCCGAGCAGGTTGCCGGTCGGAATGATCTTCTTCAGCGAGAAGTACTCGGTGTCGATGAGGTCGAAGCTGTTCGGCGCGGTGACGGCACGCTTGGTCACGTCGTCGGTGGTGACGGCGACGTACTGGATCTTGATGCCAGTGTCCTTCTCGAACTTGTCGGCGATCGCCTTGTCCTGGTTCACCGCCGTGCCCAGGTAGCGCAGCGTGATCTTCTCCTGCGCGTGCACATACGGGAATCCGGCGGATCCGACGGTCGCGACGGTGGCGGCACCGGCGGTCTTCAGCAATTGGCGGCGTGTGGTCATGGTCTCTCCAGGCGAATGGGATTCAGGCTTCGAGGGGGTGGGCATCGGCTTCGGGCCAGCGCATCGCGACACGCTGGCCGGGTTCGAACGGGGCGGCGTAGAAGTGGCTGTCGGCGAGCGCGGCAACCCAGGCCGCGCTGCCCGGGCTTTCGTCGTCGACCGCCGTGGCGCTGTCGGCCACCAGATGCACCTGCACCTGGCTGCCCTGGTATTCGACGGCACGCACCGTCACCGGCAGGCCGCCGCCATCCAGCGCGCCGAGCGTGATGCGGTCGCTGCGCACGGCGACCTTGCCGGCCGGCGTGTCGATGATGTTGTGCGCGCCGATGAAGCGCGCGACGAACTCGGTGCGCGGGTGCTCGAAGACATCGCGCGCGCTGCCGCATTGTTCGATGCGGCCGTGGTTCATCACCACCACCCGATCGGCCAACGCCATCGCCTCTTCCTGCGAGTGCGTGACGTGGACGAAGCTCATGCCGAGCTCCTGGTGCCAGCGCTTCAGCTCGGCGCGCATCTTCACGCGCAGGAACGGGTCCAGCGCCGACAAGGGCTCGTCGAGCAGCAGCACGCGCGGCTGCATCATCAGTGCGCGCGCCAGCGCCACGCGCTGCTGCTGGCCGCCGGACAGCGCCGCCGGCAGGCGCGCCGCATACGGCGTCATCGCCACCAGTTCCAGCAGCTCGCGCGCCTTGGCTTCGCGCTCGGCGCGCGCGACGCCCTTCATGCGCGCGCTGAAGGCCACGTTGTCCAGCACGCTCAGGTGCGGGAACAAGGCGTAGCTCTGAAACATCATCGCGGTGCCGCGTGCGGCCGGCGACAGGTGCGTGATCTCGCGCCCGGCCAGCACGACGTTGCCGTCGCTGGGCACCTCGTGGCCGGCGATCATGCGCAAGGTGCTGGTCTTGCCGCAGCCCGAAGGCCCGAGCAGGCAGCAGTAGCTGCCGCCGGCGATCTTCAGGTCGATGCCGGCCACCGCGACGGCATCACCGTAGTGCTTGGTCAGCGCGATCAGCTCCAGATCGGTGCGGGGCGTCATGAGTGAGCCCCTGTTTGCAACCGGCGTGCCAGGCCCGCCGCTTGCTGGTGCGTCCTGGCTTTCGGAGAAGCGTCGATGAAGCTGCTGCTGATCAACCCCAACACCTCCGCGGCGATGACCGCCGGCATCGCCGCGGCGGCGCGCGAAGTGGCCGCACCCGGCACCGCCATCGTCGCGCGCCAACCCAGCTTCGGGCCGGTCTCGATCGAAGGCCACTTCGACGAAGCCTTCGGCGCCGCCGGCGTCGCCGAGCAGGCGCGGCTGGCGGCCGGCGAAGGCTTCGATGCGACCGTGATCGCCTGCTTCGGCGATCCCGGCCTCGACGCCGCGCGCGAGGTGCTGGCCGGCCCGGTGCTCGGCATCGCCGAAGCCGCCTTCCACGCCGCCAGCTTCGTCGCGACCGGCTTCTCGGTGGTGACGACGATGACGCGCACCTGCGTCATCGCCGAACGGCTGGTGCGGCGCTACGGCTTCGAACAGGCCTGCCGCGGCATCCACGGCACCGACATCCCGGTGCTGGCGCTCGAAGAGCTGGACAAGACCATCGTCGACGCGATCGAGGCCGCGTCACGCCAGGCCCTGGCCGCCGACCGCAGCGAGGCCATCGTGCTCGGCTGCGCCGGCATGGCCGCACTGTGCCGCGAACTGCAGCAGCGGCTGGGCGTGCCGGTGATCGACGGCGTCGCCGCCGCGGTGAAGTTCGCCGAAGGCCTGGCCGCGTTGGGCCTGGCCACCGCCAAGCGCGGCGACTACGCGCCGCCGCTGCCCAAGCGCTGGGCCGGCTGGGCCGCCGGCTTCGGCACGTAGGCTTCCGGATCGAGCCGCCGCATCTCGGCCTCGATCCAGGCTTCGACCTCGCGCATCAGCTCGTCGGACTCGCGCCCGGCGCTCGGGATCGGCTTGCCGATCGACACGTCGATGACGCCCGGCCGCAGCAGGAAGCTCTTGCGCGGCCAGCAGCGCGCCGACGTCGCCGCGATCGGCACGATGGGCACGCCGGCGCTGATGGCCAGCCGCGACGCGCCGCTCTTGTACTGGCCCTGGCTGCCGCGCGGCGTGCGCGTGCCTTCGGGGAACATGATGACCCAGATGCCCCGGTCGAACAGGCGCTTGCCTTGTTCGGCGACCTTGTTCCAGGCTTCGGTGCGCTTGCTGCGGTCGATGTGGATCATGTCCAGCCGGCCCATCGCCCAGCCGAAGAACGGGATGTACAGCAACTCGCGCTTGAACACGTAGGCCAGCGGGTGCGGCATCAGCGTCGGGAAGGCGAAGGTCTCCCAGGTCGACTGGTGCTTGGGCGCCAGCAGCACGGCCGAGCGCGAGTCGGCCGCGGTCGGCACGTTCTCCATGCCGTGCACGCGCCAGCGCACGCCGCAGATCACGCGCGCGCCCCACACCGCCACGCGCAGCCAGCCGGCGCAGGCCCAGTACACCGGGTCGCCGCGCACGAATATCGAAAGCACCAGCACGCCCAGCGCCCACGGGATCACCGTCACCGCGAGCCACAGCAGGTACAGCGCGGAACGCAGCGCCCAGACGGCGCGCATCAAGGCAGCCCTCCGCTTTCGGAGTCGACGACGTGGTCGCGCTGCAGCAGGAATTCGGCGAAGGCGCCGAGGTCGGCATGCGCGCGCGCCCCCGGCGCCTGTTGCAGCAGCTGCTGGATCTGGTCGTCGCCCAGACCCTCGGCGCGCCCGCTCAGCACCAGGTGCGGCTCGCAGCCCGAAGCCTGCGCCGCGGCGAGGTCGCGGGCCGTGTCGCCGACCAGCGGCACGTGGTGCAGGTCGGTGCCGTAGCGGCGGCCGATGTCGTGCATCAGCCCCGGCAGCGGCTTGCGGCAGTCGCACTGGTCTTCGGGCGTGTGCGGGCAGAAGAAGACGGCGTCGAAGCGGCCGCCGACCGCCATCAGCTGCTGGTTCATGTGGGCATGCACGGCGTTGACCGAAGCCATGTCGATCATGCCGCGGCCGATGCCGGACTGGTTGGTCGCCACCACCACATGCCAGCCGGCATGGTTCAGCCGCGCCACGGCTTCCAGCGCACCCTTGATCGCCGTCCACTCCTCGGGCGCCTTGACGTGGTCCTCGCGGAACACGTTGAGGATGCCATCGCGGCCGAGGATGACGAGCTTGGTCGAGTGCATGGTGCAACCACCCCTTAGCTGGCTAACCTTGACAGATCGGCGACGCGGTTCATCGCGGTGTGCAATTGTCCGAGCAGGGCCAGGCGGTTGGCGCGCAGCGCGGCGTCGTCGGCGTTGACCATCACCGTGTCGAAGAAGGCGTCGACCGGCGTCTTCAGCGCGGCCAGCGCCTGCAGCGACGCGGTGTAGTCGCCGCGTTCGAAAGCGGCGCCGGCCAGCGGCACGGCGGTCTGCAGCGCGGCGGCCAGCGCCTGCTCGGCCGGCTCTTTCAGCAAGGCCGCGTCCAGCGTTGCCGGCAGCGCGCCTTCGACCTTCTTCAGGATGTTGCCGACACGTTTGTTCGCCGAGGCCAGCGCCGGCGCTTCGGGCAGCGCGGCGAAGCTGCGCACCGCCGCCAGCCGCTGCGGCACGTCGGCCAAGCGCTGCGGCTGCTGCGAGACGACGGCGTCGACCTCGTTGGCCGAATAGCCCAGCTCGCGCAGATAGCCGGTGAGGCGGTCGTACAGGAAGCGCTGCAGCTCGGCCCGCGTGTCGCCACCGGCGCCGGCCAGCGCCAGCAGCGCCGGCAGGTCCAGCGCCAGGCGGCGCTCGACCAGCATGCGGACGACGCCCAGCGCATGGCGGCGCAGTGCGAACGGATCCTTGTCGCCGGTCGGCAGCTGGCCTATGCCGAACAGCCCGGCCAGCGTCTCCAGCTTGTCGGCCAGCGCGACGGCGACGCCGGCTTCGTTGCGCGGCAGCTCGTCGCCGGCGAAGCGCGGCTTGTAGTGGTCTTCGACCGCGAACGCCACGGCTTCGCTTTCGCCGTCGTGGCGCGCGTAGTAGCCGCCCATGATGCCTTGCAGCTCGGGGAACTCGCCGACCATGTCGGTCAGCAGGTCGGCCTTGGCCAGCAGCGCGGCGCGGTCGGCTTGCGCGGCCAGTGCCGCGCCGCCGAGCTGTTCGCCGATCTGGCGGGCGATGGCGCGCACGCGTTCGACGCGTTCGCCCTGCGTGCCGAGCTTGCCGTGGTAGACCACCTTGGCCAGCGCCGGCACGCGCGACTCGAGCGTCTTCTTGCGGTCCTGGTCGAAGAAGAACTTCGCATCGGCCAGCCGCGGGCGCACGACGCGTTCATTGCCTTCGATGACGCGGCTGGCATCGGCCGGCCGGATGTTGCTGACGACGAGGAACTTCTCGGTCAGCCGGCCGTTGCCGTCGAGCAGCGGGAAGTACTTCTGGTTCGCCTTCATCGTCAGGATCAGGCATTCCTGCGGCACGGCCAGGAACTCGGGCTCGAAGCGGCACAGCAGCACGTTCGGCCGTTCGACCAGCGCCGTCACTTCGTCGAGCAAGGCTTCGTCGTCGATCGGCTTCAGGCCTTCGCGGCTGGCCGCCGCCTCGAGCTGGCGCACGAGTTCGGCCCGGCGCTCGGCGAAGCTGGCGATCACGGCACCGTCGGCCAGCAGCTGCGCCGCGTAGCTGTCGGCGTCGCGCAGCACGACGCTGGCCTGCGCGGCTTCGAAGCGATGGCCTTGCGTCGTGCGGCCAGATTGCAGGCCCAGCGCCGACACCGGCACCACGTCGGCACCGTGCAGCGCCACCAGGCCATGCGCCGGGCGCACGAAGTGCACCGTGGTCCAGCCGTCGGCGAGCTGGTAGCTCATCACCTTGGCGATCGGCAGCTTGGCGATGGCCTCGGCCAGCGCCTTCTGCAAACCGTCCGCCAGCGTGACGCCCGGCACCACGTTGCCCAGGAACAAGGCCTCGGCCTTGCCGTCGGGCAGGCGCTTCAGCGCCGGCAGCACCGAAGCGCCGTGGCCCAGCGCCGCCAGCTTCTTCAGCAAGGCCGGGGTCGGCTCGCCGACGGCGTTCAGCGCCACCGCCACCGGCATCAGCTTGACCTGCTGCGCCTTGTCGGCGGCCTTGGCGGCAACGCCGCTCAGGTGAACGGCCAGCCGCCGCGGCGACGCGAACGAGGTCACGGCGGCATCGGCCGCGGCCAGGCCTTGCGCCTTCAGGCTGTCGGCCAGCAGCGCGGCGAATGCGGCGTCGAGCTTCTTCAGCCCCTTCGGCGGCAGTTCCTCGACGAAGAGTTCGACCAGCAGGTTGGCGCCGCTCATACCCAGTCCTTCGGCGCCATCGGAAAGCCCAGCCGGGCGCGGCTGTCGAGGTAGCTCTGCGCCACCGTGCGCGCCAGGTTGCGGATGCGGCCGATGTAGCCGGCGCGCTCCGTCACGCTGATCGCGCCGCGCGCGTCCAGCAGGTTGAAGCTGTGGCCGGCCTTGAGCAACTGCTCGTACGCCGGCAGGGCAAGCTGCTGCTGCATCAGGTACTGGCTCTGCCTTTCATGCGCGCCGAAGGCCTGCAGCAGGAACTCGACATCGCTGTGCTCGAAGTTGTAGGTGCTCTGCTCGACTTCGTTCTGGTGGTAGACGTCGCCGTACTTCAGGCCGTCGGTCCAGACCAGGTCGTAGACGCTGTCCACGCCTTGCAGGTACATCGCCAGGCGTTCCAGGCCGTAGGTGATCTCGCCGGTGATCGGCTTGCAGTCGATGCCGCCGACCTGCTGGAAGTAGGTGAACTGCGTCACCTCCATGCCGTTCAGCCAGACCTCCCAGCCCAGGCCCCAGCAGCCCAAGGTGGGGTTCTCCCAGTCGTCTTCGACGAAGCGCACGTCGTTGACCTTCAGGTCGAAACCCAGCGCTTCCAGGCTGCCCAGGTACAGCTCGAGGATGTTCGCAGGCGCGGGCTTCAGCACCACCTGGTACTGGTAGTAATGCTGCAGCCGGTTCGGGTTCTCGCCGTAGCGGCCGTCCTTGGGGCGGCGGCTGGGCTGCACGTAGGCCGCCTTCCACGGCTCGGGGCCGATGGCGCGCAGGAAGGTCGCGGTGTGGCTGGTGCCGGCACCGACCTCCATGTCATAGGGCTGCAGCAAGGCGCAGCCTTGCTGGGCCCAGTAGGACTGCAGCGTGAGGATGATCTGCTGGAAAGTGAGCATGGGCCCGAGGCTGTCGAAGAAGCGGCGTGGATGCGCGAGTTTACGGGGCGGCCCGCCCGGCGCGGCGGCGCCAGCGCGCCGCAGCCAGCAGCACCAGTGCTGCCAGCAGCGCCAGCGGCCAGAGCCCGAAGCGCGCGGCCCACCAGGCGAATGGCGTGATGCCGCGGCGGCCTTCGACCCGGCTTTCCAGCACGCCGCGGCTCAAGGGCGGCAGTTGCGCGACGACCTGGCCGCGGTGGTCGATGACCGCCGTGGCGCCGGTGTTGGTGGCGCGGATCATCGGGCGCTGGAATTCGAGCGTGCGAAAGCGCGAGATCGCCAGATGCTGCGGGATCGCGATGCTGTCGCCGAACCAGCCGATGTTGCTGACGTTGGCAAACAGCGTTGGCGCCGCGGCTTCGTCGACAAAACGCCGCGCCAGCTCTTCGCCGAACAAGTCTTCGTAGCAGATGTTCGGCGCCACGCGTTCGCCGCGCACCGGGAACGACGGCGGGTTCTTCACGCCGCGTGCGAAATCGCCGAGCGGGATGTTCAGCGCCTCGGTGAACCAGCGAAAGCCGGTCGGGATGAACTCGCCGAAAGGCACCAGGTGCAGCTTGTCGTAGCGGTAGGCCGGGCCGTCCGACAGCCCGGCCACCGAGTTGGTGTAGCCGATGTCGAAGTCGCCCAGCGGCAGGCCGACCAGCGCCGCCTGGCCGGGCCCGGCAAAGCGTGCCCGCAAGGCCTCCCAGTAGCCGGGCGCGAACTCCGACAGCTGCGACGGCAACAGCGGCACCGCCGTCTCGGGCGCGACGACGAGCTCGCCGCGCGCGTCGCGCAAGGCCGTCGCCACCCAGGCCAGCGACTCCGCCATGTGCTCGGCGGCGAACTTTTCGTCCTGCGCGACGTTGGTCTGCAGCAGCGTGATGCTCAAAGCGGAGCCCGACGCGGTGCTGAAGCCCACCGGGCCGACCAGCCCCGGCAAGCCGAGCAGCGCCACCGCAGCCGCACCCGGCACCCACGCCCGCCGCCGCGTTGCCGCCAGCAGCGCCGCCACCAGCGCCACGACGGCACCGATGCCGTAGACGCCGATCCACGGCGCCAGCGCAGCCAGCGGGCTGTCGACCATCGCGTAGCCGCTGGCGACCCATGGAAAGCCGGTGAAGATGACGCCGCGCGCCAGTTCGGCCAGCAGCCAGGCGGCGGCGAACAGCGCGCCATCGACGGCCGCGCGCCCGCTGCGCCAGCGCGCGCAGGCGGCCATCGCCAGCGCCAGGTACAGCGACAGCGCCGCCGCCAGCGCGAACACCGCGGCGACGGCCAGCGGCGCCGCCAGCCCACCGTAGCGGTGCAGACTGATGTAGAGCCAGCCCGTGCCCGCCACCAGCCAGCCGCAGCCGAAAGCCCAGCCGAGCAGCGCGGCACGGCGCGGCGTGGCGCGGCTGACCGCGAATGCGAGCACGGCGGCGCACCCGATCACCAGCGGCCACGCCGCCGTGTAGGCGAAAGCCAGCGTCTGCAAAGCCCCCAGCGCGGCCAGCAGCAGCGGCCAGAAGAACGTCATCCGCCGGCTTCGCCGTCGTCGGCCAGCACACGTGTGGCGCGGAACCAGCGCACCGCGCCGCCGCGCGTCAGCATCACCGTGAAACGCAGGCCGCCGATGTCCAGCGACTCGCCGCGCCGTGGCACATGGCCCATCTCCTGCGCGACGAGGCCGCCGATGGTGTCGAACACGTCGGTCGGCAGCATCACCGCGAAGGCGCCGTTGACGGCTTCGATGGCGACGTCGCCGGCCACCCGCTGGCTGCCGTCGGCCAGCGTGTAGATGCCGTTCTCGCGCTCGCGCTCGTCGAATTCGTCTTCGATCTCGCCGACGATCTCTTCGAGCACGTCTTCGATCGTGATCAGCCCGGCGGTGTTGCCGAACTCGTCGATGACCATCGCCAGGTGGTTGCGGTTGGAGCGGAAGTCGCGCAGCAGCTCGTTCAGGCCCTTGCTTTCAGGCACGAACACCGTCGGCCGCAGCAGCGTGCGCAGGTTCAGCTCGGGCACGCGCTGCAGCTTCAGCAAGTCCTTGGCCATCAGGATGCCGATGACGTTGTCGCGCTGCCCTTCGAAGACCGGGAAGCGCGAATGCGCGGTGCTGATCACGGCCTTCAGCAGGTCGTCGTAGTCGGCCGCGATGTCGAGCATGTCCATGCGCGTGGCCGGCACCATCACGTCGCCGGCGCTCATGTCGGCCATGCGCAGCACGCCTTCGAGCATCAACCGCGATTCGGGCTCGATCAGCTCGCGCTGTTCGGCGTCGGCCAGGGTTCTGATCAGCTCGTCCTTGCTGTCCGGGCCGGGCGAGACGAATTCGACCAGGCGATCGAAGAAGGACCGTTTGTCCACGCTCGGCGCCGGATGGCCGCGCGTGGACCGGCTGGACTGGGGGTCGGACACAGCGGTGCCGGAAGTGGGGACGGACGAAAGAATACACGAGCACCGCGGCGCCACCGGGGAATCGGCCGCCGGCCGGCCACCCGGGGTCGCGCTGGGGTTTATCGGGTTCGGGGCTTGAATAATCGCTTCCAGGCGCAAAATACCCGGCCCGGCGTCGAGACCCCGCTTCTCGAATACCGCAACCGCAGCCTTCGAGCCACCATGTCACTGATTCCAGCAACGATCCTCACCGGCTTCCTCGGCAGCGGCAAGACCACGCTGCTCAAGCGCGTGCTCACCGAGGCCCATGGCCAGAAGATCGCCGTCATCGAGAACGAGTTCGGCGAAGAGAACATCGACAACGAGATCCTCGTCGCCGACACCCGGGAGCAGGTGATCCAGATGAACAACGGCTGCGTCTGCTGCACGATCCGCGAGGATCTGCGCTCGACGCTGTCGGACCTGGCCGAGAAGCGGCGCAAGGGCGAGCTCGACTTCGACCGCGTCGTCATCGAAACCACCGGCCTGGCCGACCCCGGCCCGGTGGCGCAGACCTTCTTCATGGACGACGAGATCGCCGAGAGCTACCTGCTCGACAGCATCCTGACCCTGGTCGACGCCAAACACGCCGACAGCCAGCTCGACACGCGCCAGGAAGCGCGCCGCCAGGTCGGCTTCGCCGACCAGATCTTCATCAGCAAGACCGACCTGGTCGCCAAGGACGAGGTCGACGCGCTGGTGCACCGGCTCAAGCACATGAACCCGCGCGCGCCGCAGCAGGCGGTGCACTTCGGCGAGGTGCCGATCGCCAAGGTCTTCGACCTGAAGGGCTTCAACCTCAACGCCAAGCTCGACATCGATCCCGACTTCCTGAACGCCGAGGACGGGCATGGCAGCCACGGTCACGATCACCACGACCATGACCACCACGACCACGAACACGGCGAAGACTGCGATCACCCGCACCACCACGCCCACGACGACGACGTGAAGTCCTTCGTCTTCCGCAGCAAGAAGGCATTCAGCCCGGCCAAGCTGGAAGACTTCCTGGGCGCGATCGTCCAGGTCTACGGGCCGAAGATGCTGCGCTACAAGGGCGTGCTGTTCATGAAGGGCAGCGAGCGCAAGGTCATCTTCCAGGGCGTGCACCAGCTGATGGGCAGCGACCTGGGGCCGAAGTGGGCGCCCGGCGAAGAAAAGCTGAGCAAGATGGTGTTCATCGGCATCGACCTGCCGAAGGACGTGCTGCTGCAGGGCCTGGAGCAGTGTCTCGTGTGATGCTGCCGCAAACCGCCGGCGCCGGACCGTCCGGCGCCGTGGCGACGTGGCTACAATCCGCGCGCTTTTCGAACCCCCTGCTATGCACCGGCCCTGGCCGGGCCGGCAGCGGGTATAACTGTCTGTAGAGCGTCCTGAAAAGGCGAGGAGACCTCCGTGATCAAGCCTCCAGCCAAGCCAGCGGCTACCAGCAAGCCCCCCGCCAAACCGGCCAAGGCTTCTGCGTCCGCGTCGAAAACGGCTCCCCAGCCGACGCCGTCACCCATGCCCACACCGCACGTGGGGCATGCCGGAAACCGATTCACAGACCGCTTTGCGCCACCGCGCCCTGCCGCCAAGAACACGCACGAACCGATGATCGATGTCATGAAGCCCGCCGCCAAGGTGGACCCGAAGTTGGCCAATGCCTGGAAGTCCAAGCCCGGCCGCGACCTGAGTGAAGACGAGCTGCTGGCCATGCCCGACAGCGAGTACATGAACGACAAGCAGCTCGACTTCTTCCGCACCCAGCTGCAGAAGCAGAAGGACGACCTGCTGTCCAACGCCGGCGAAACCACCGAGCACCTGCGCGAAGACACGTCGATCGTTCCCGATCCGGCCGACCGCGCCACGATCGAGGAAGAGCACGCGCTGGAACTGCGCACGCGCGACCGCGAACGCAAGCTGCTGAAGAAGATCGCCCAGTCGCTGGCGCGGCTGGACAGCGGCGAATACGGCTACTGCGACGAAACCGGCGAGCCCATCGGCCTGGCCCGGCTGCTGGCCCGGCCGACCGCGACGCTGTCGCTGGAAGCGCAGCAGCGCCGCGAGCTGAAGCAGAAGATGTTCGGCGATTGAGGTAGCTCATTGGCCATGGCGGATCCGAAAGACGGCGAGAGCTTCTTCAAGAAGGTGGTGCGGTTCGTCGCGAACCCGGCCACCGACTGGACGGACCTGAACTCCCGTCAGGAGGATTCGCGCGAGCTCGAGATCGAAAAGTCCGAGCTGAAGGCCATGATCGAGCGCAAGCGGCGCAACGACTTCGTGCGCAAGCGCGAGTTCGACATGCTGCGCAAGGTGCGCCGCGAAGGCCTGTCGCCCGAGCAGCTGGCGGCGCTGGGCGGCTCGTCCCGGCTCGACGACTCCGAAGCCCGGCTGCCCGACAGCAACACGGCGCGCGTCGACAGCGGCGTGAAGGCCAAGATCGACGAGATCGAACAACAGATGGTCGGCGACAACTTCTCGTCGACGACCCGCAAGCCGGCCGGCTTCTTCAACTCGCGCACCGGCCCGGTCGGTCCGAACTCGCGTTCCGGCGCGCCGCCGGTGCCGATGGGCCTGGACGACGGCGACCGCCTGGCCGCGCTGCCGCCGCTGCCCGACATCGACCTGGCGCCGGTGGCGTCGCCGGCGCCGGTACAAATGGCCGCCGGGCTGCCGCCGCTGGCGCCGCTGCAGACCATGCCGGTGCCCGGCACCGTGGCGCAGGACCATGGCGCCGACTTCGGCAGCCCGTTCGCCGTGGAAGTGAGCGAGGTCGTGCACGACCCGGAGCTCGACGAAGCCGTGATCGCCTTCGCCAACGCCGACTTCGGCCAGTGCGAACACGCGCTGCAGCAGATCACCGGCCCCGGCGGCGCGCGCGCCCAGCACGCCGAGACCTGGCTGGTGCTGTTCGACCTGTACCGCGCCACCGGCCAGCAGCAGCGCTTCGAGAGCCTGGCGATGGACTACGCGCAGCAGTTCGGCTGGTCGGCGCCGCAGTGGTATTCGCTGCCGAAGATGGTGGCCGACGCGGTGGCCGAAGACAAGCCGCGCACGGCGTCGCAGCAGGCGGCTGCGGCGGCAGCTGCGTCGTCGCGCATCATGGGCGAGGTCGGCTGGGTCTGCCCCGAGGTGCTGGACATCGACGCCGTGGCGCGGCTGCGCTCGCAGACGCTGCAGATGCCGCTGCCGTGGATCTTCGACTGGGGCGCGCTGCGGCTGGTCGACGCCGAAGCGGCCATGCAGCTGTCGATGCTGTTCCGCCTGTGGGCCGGCCAGGCGCTGGAAATGCGCTGGATCGCCGGCGACCAGCTCTTCAACGTGCTCGCCGAAGCCGCGCCCACCGGCGTGCGCGACGCCGACCCGGCGTTCTGGCTGACCCGGCTGGACGCCTTGCGCCTGGCCAACCGGGCCGACCAGTTCGACGAGACGGCCATCGACTACTGCGTCACGTACGAAGTGTCGCCACCGTCGTGGGAGCCGGCACGCTGCCAGGTGCGCATCAGCAGCTCGGGCCTGTCGACACGCACGCCACCGATGTCGATGATCAGCGAGGTTTCGACCAGCTTCCTCGAATCCAGCATGGCCGACGAATCGGTGGGCCAGGTCGAGCAGTCGCAGGTGGAACTGTCGGGCCAGCTCGTCGGCGACATCGGCGCCACGCTGTCGCAGCTGAACGAGGAACTCGGCGCGTCGCCGATCGTCGCCGTCTCCTGCGCGCGGCTGATCCGCGTCGACTTCATCGCCGCCGGCGACCTGCTGAACTGGGTGCTGTCCAAGCGCACCGAAAACCGCGCCGTGCAGTTCGTCGACGCGCACCGGCTGGTGGCGCTGTTCTTCGGCGCGATGGGCATCAACGAGCATGCCAAGGTGCAGGTCAGGAAAGTCTGACCTTGAACCCCGGGCCATCCGGCCCAACCTGCGAAGAATCCATGGAAAGTTATCACGGCACCACCATCGTCAGCGTGCGCCGCGGCCCGCTCGTCGCCCTCGGCGGCGACGGCCAGGTCACGCTCGGCAACATCATCGTCAAGGCCAGCGCACGCAAGGTGCGCAAGCTGTACCGCGACCAGGTCCTGGCCGGCTTCGCCGGCGCCACGGCCGACGCCTTCACGCTGTTCGAACGCTTCGAGGCCAAGCTCGAAAAGCACCAGGGCCACCTGGTGCGCGCAGCCATCGAGCTGACGAAGGACTGGCGCACCGACCGCGTGCTGCGCCGGCTGGAGGCCATGCTCGCGGTGGCCGACAAGGAAGCGTCGCTGATCATCACCGGCAATGGCGACGTGCTGGAGCCTGAACACGGCATCGTCGCCATCGGCTCGGGCGGCGCCTTCGCGCAGGCGGCGGCACGCGCGCTGCTCGAACACACGACGATGACGCCGGCCGAGATGGTCAAGCGTTCGCTCGAAATTGCCGGCGACCTGTGCATCTACACCAACCAGCAGCACACGATCGAGGTGCTGGCGTGAACGAGACCATGACGCCGCAGGAAATCGTTTCCGAGCTCGACCGCCACATCGTCGGCCAGACCGCCGCCAAGCGCGCCGTCGCCATCGCCTTGCGCAACCGCTGGCGCCGCCAGCAGGTGGACGAAAAGCTGCGCGGCGAGATCACGCCGAAGAACATCCTGATGATCGGCCCCACCGGCGTCGGCAAGACCGAGATCGCGCGCCGCCTGGCGCGGCTGGCGAACGCGCCTTTCGTGAAGGTCGAGGCGACCAAGTTCACCGAGGTCGGCTACGTCGGCAAGGATGTCGACACCATCGTGCGCGACCTCGTCGACGTGGCCGTCAAGCAGGAACGCGAGCGCCACATGCGCCAGCAGCGCGCGAAGGCCGAGGAAGCGGCCGAAGAGCGCGTGCTCGACATCCTGGTGCCGCCGCCGCGCGGCGGTGGCAGCAGCGGCAGCGGCAGCGGCGCCAACGAGGTCGTCGCCAGCCCCGACAACACCGCGCGCCAGGTCATGCGCAAGCGCCTGCGCGAAGGCACGCTGAACGACAAGGATGTCGAGGTCGAGATCCCCGACGCCAAGCCGTCGCTGGAAATCCTCGGCCCGCAAGGCATGGAAGAGATGGCCGAGCAGCTGAAGGGCCTGTTCTCGCAGGTCGGCCAGCCCCGGCGCAAGCTGCGCAAGATGAAGATCGGCGAAGCGCTGGAGCGCCTGACCGAAGAAGAAGCCGGCAAGCTGGTCAACGAGGAAGAGATCCGTGCCGCGGCGCTGGCGAACGCCGAAGGCAACGGCATCGTCTTCATCGACGAGATCGACAAGGTCGCCTCGCGCAGCGACCACGGCGGCGCCGAAGTCTCGCGCCAGGGCGTGCAGCGCGACCTGCTGCCGCTGGTCGAAGGCACCACCGTCAACACCAAGTACGGCATGGTCAAGACCGACCATGTGCTGTTCATCGCCAGCGGCGCCTTCCACCTGGCCAAGCCGAGCGACCTGATCCCCGAGCTGCAGGGGCGCTTCCCGATCCGCGTCGAGCTCGGCTCGCTGTCGGTGGACGACTTCGAGGCCATCCTGACCAGCACCCATGCCAGCCTGGTGAAGCAGTACCAGGCGCTGCTGGCCACCGAAGGCGTGACGCTGGAGATCACGCCCGACGGCGTGCGCCGGCTGGCGCAGATCGCCTACGACGTGAACGAGCGCACCGAGAACATCGGCGCGCGCCGCCTGGCCACGGTGATGGAACGCCTGCTCGACGAGGTCAGCTTCGACGCACCCAACCGCAGCGGGCAGACGGTTACGCTGGACGGCGCCGCGGTCGACGCCCGCCTCGGCGACCTGGCCAAGGACGAAGACCTGTCGCGCTACATCCTGTAGCGGCAGCCGGGTATCGCTACAGCGCCAGCCGCCGCGACTGCAGCGCCAGCAGGCCGTCGAAGATCAGCGAGTCGACGGTTTCGAAGCGCAGGTCGGTGATCGGCGCCAGCTTCGCCGCCGCGCCGCCCGTCATCAGCAGCAGCGGTTCGGCGCCGGTGTGCTTGATCAGCTTGCGGTACTGGCGTTCGATGGCGCCGGCGATGGCGTTGGCGCCGCCACTCATCAGCGCGTCGCTGGTGTTGGTGGGGAAGTCGACGACGTCGCCGGTCGGCACCTTGAGGCCGGCGGTGCCCATTTCGAGCGCGCGCAGCATCAGGCCGAAGCCGGGCAGGATGAGCCCGCCCAGGAAGCGCCCGTCGGCGTCGATCGCGTCGACCGTCACCGCCGTGCCGACCATCACCACCAGCGCCGGCCGCGGCTTGTCGGCGGCCAGCGCGCGCTGGCGCGCGCCGATCAGCGACACCCAGCGGTCCGCGCCCAGGCGGCTGGGGTGGTCGTAGCCGTTGGTGACGCCGGCGGCCTGGTTCGACGACACCACCCAGTGCGGCTCGAGGTCCCAGATCTCCCCCATCTGCTCCTCGACGCGGCGGCGCACCACGTCGCCGGCGACCACGCTGCCGAGCATGCTGTGCGGCGCCGGCAGCGCTTTCCATTCGGTTTCGGCCAGCGCGTCTATGGTTTCGAGGAACACCGCGCCATGCGCCAGCAGCGCGGCGCCGGGCAGCGGCTGCGCGTACAGCGCCCACTTGAGGCGGGTGTTGCCGATGTCGAGGGCGAGAAAGCTCATGGTCGTCCGATGGTGGCCGGCAGGATGCGGCGCGATGGTAACCACCCTCGCCGCCGCCGGCCAGTGGTGGCATGATTGCGGTTGACGTTTACGTTAACGTCAATTCAAATAGCCGCAATGTCCGTCCACGCCCGGATGCCGCCACCATGACCGACCTCTCCGCCGAATACAAAGCCCTGGCCGATTACCGCCCGACGAACAAGGTGCGTTTCGTCACCGCCGCGAGCCTGTTCGACGGGCACGACGCGGCGATCAACATCATGCGCCGCATCCTGCAAGGCATGGGCGCCGAGGTCGTGCACCTGGGCCACAACCGCTCGGTCGACGAGGTCGTCACCGCGGCCCTGCAGGAAGACGTGCAAGGCATCGCGATCAGCTCGTACCAGGGCGGCCACGTCGAATACTTCAAGTACATGGTCGACCTGTTGCGCTCGCGCGGCGGCGAGCACATCCAGGTCTTCGGCGGCGGCGGCGGCGTCATCGTGCCGGCCGAGATCCGCGAGCTGCAGGACTACGGCGTGTCGCGCATCTACAGCCCCGAAGACGGCCAGCGCATGGGGCTGGCCGGCATGATCGGCGAGATGGTCATGCGCTGCGACGCCGACCTGTCGGCGCACGCGCCGAAGGACGTGGCCGCGCTGCAAGGCCATTCGGACGCCGCCTGGCGGGCGCTGGCCCAGGCCATCACGGCACTCGAGAACGGCCGCGCCGATGCCGCCTTCAAGGCCGCGCTGGCGGCCGCGGCGAAGAAGGCGCCGGTGCTCGGCATCACCGGCACCGGCGGCGCCGGCAAGAGCTCGCTCACCGACGAGCTGATCCGCCGCCTGCGGCTGGACCAGGGCGACGCCTTGCGCATCGCCGTCATCTCGATCGACCCGAGCCGGCGCAAGAGCGGCGGCGCGCTGCTCGGCGACCGGATCCGCATGAATGCGATCTCGCCGTGGTCGTCGGGATCTCGCGTGTTCATGCGCAGCCTGGCCACGCGCGACTTCGGCAGCGAGATCAGCCAGGCCCTGCCCGACGTGCTGCTGGCATGCCAGGCCGCCCGCTTCGACCTGATCGTCGTCGAGACTTCGGGCATCGGCCAGGGCGACGCCGCCATCGTGCCGCTGGTCGACGTGCCGATGTACGTCATGACGCCCGAGTTCGGCGCCGCCAGCCAGCTCGAGAAGATCGACATGCTCGACTTCGCCGAGTTCGTGGCCATCAACAAGTTCGACCGCAAGGGCTCGCTGGACGCGCTGCGCGACGTGGCCAAGCAGGTGCAGCGCAACAAGGAAGCCTGGGGCCGCAAGGCCGACGACATGCCGGTCTTCGGCACCATGGCCAGCCGCTTCAACGACGACGGCGTGACGGCGCTGTACCAGGCGCTGCTGCCGCGGCTGGCGGCCTTGGGGCTGGCGGTCGGCGACAGCCGGCTGCCGCGCGCCGCCACGCGGCACAGCACGCACCAGACGCCCATCGTGCCCGGCGCGCGCGTGCGCTACCTGGCCGACATCGCCGACACCGTGCGCGGCTACAAGACGCGCGCACTGGCCCAGGCGCGGCTGGCGCGCGAGATCCAGCAGCTGCATGCCACGGCGGCGATGCTGCAGACCGACAAGCCCGAGCGCCACCGCGCGGTCGAGGCTGTCAACGACATGGCCGTCACGCGCGAAACCCGGCTCGACCCGACCGCGAAGAAGCTGCTCGCGATGTGGCCCGAGATGATCAAGGCCTACGCCGGCGACGAATACGTCGTGAAGATCCGCGACCGCGAGATCCGCACCCAGCTGACCCACACCACGCTGTCGGGCAGCAAGATCCGCAAGGTCGCGCTGCCGCAGTACGAAGACCACGGCGAGATCCTGAAGTGGCTGCTGCTGGACAACGTACCCGGCTCGTTTCCGTACACCGCCGGCACCTTCGCCTTCAAGCGCGAAGGCGAGGATCCGACGCGCATGTTCGCCGGCGAAGGCGATGCCTTCCGCACCAACCGGCGCTTCAAGATGGTCAGCGAAGGCCTGCCGGCCAAGCGCCTGAGCACGGCCTTCGACTCGGTCACGCTGTACGGCAACGACCCCGACCTGCGCCCCGACATCTACGGCAAGGTCGGCAACTCCGGCGTCAGCATCGCGACGCTGGAAGACATGAAGGTGCTGTACTCGGGCTTCGAGCTGACGAACCCGAGCACGTCGGTGAGCATGACGATCAACGGCCCGGCGCCGACGATCCTGGCGATGTTCATGAACACCGCCATCGACCAGAACCTCGACAAGTTCCGCGCCGACAACCACCGCGAACCCACCGACGACGAAGCGCAGAAGATCCGCGCCTGGACGCTGGCCAACGTGCGCGGCACCGTGCAGGCCGACATCCTGAAGGAAGACCAGGGCCAGAACACCTGCATCTTCAGCACCGAGTTCAGCCTGAAGGTGATGGGCGACATCGCCGAGTACTTCGTGCACCACGACGTGCGCAACTTCTACTCGGTCAGCATCTCGGGCTACCACATCGCCGAGGCCGGGGCCAACCCGATCAGCCAGCTGGCGTTCACGCTGAGCAACGGCTTCACCTTCGTCGAAGCCTACCTCGCGCGCGGCATGCACATCGACGACTTCGCGCCGAACCTGAGCTTCTTCTTCAGCAACGGCATGGACCCCGAATACACGGTGCTCGGCCGGGTGGCGCGGCGCATCTGGGCGGTGGCGCTGCGCGACCGCTACGGCGCGAACGAACGCAGCCAGAAGCTGAAGTACCACGTGCAGACCTCGGGCCGCAGCCTGCACGCGCAGGAGATCCAGTTCAACGACATCCGCACGACGCTGCAGGCGCTGATCGCCGTCTACGACAACTGCAATTCGCTGCACACGAACGCCTTCGACGAAGCCATCACCACGCCCACCGAAGACTCGGTGCGCCGCGCGATGGCGATCCAGATGATCATCAACCGCGAGTGGGGGCTGGCCAAGAACGAGAACCCGAACCAGGGTGCCTTCATCGTCGACGAGCTGACCGAGCTGGTCGAGGAAGCGGTGCTGTCGGAGTTCGAGGGTATCGCCGAACGCGGCGGCGTTCTCGGCGCGATGGAAACCGGCTACCAGCGCGGCAAGATCCAGGAAGAGAGCATGCACTACGAGATGCTCAAGCACACCGGCGAGTACCCGATCATCGGCGTCAACACCTTCCGCAACCCGCATGGCGAGCCGGTGCCCGAACACATCGAGCTGGCGCGCAGCACCGACGAAGAAAAGCAGAGCCAGCTGCAGCGGCTGGCCGACTTCCACCGCCGCCACGCCGGCGAAGCCCCGGCCCTGCTGCAGCGCCTGCAGCAAGCCGTCATCGACAACCAGAACGTCTTCGACGTGCTGATGCTCGCCGTGCGCTGCTGCTCGCTCGGCCAGATCACGAATGCGCTGTTCGAGGTGGGCGGGCAGTACCGGCGCAGCATGTAGCCTGTCATCGGGCTGTGCCGATAATCGGCACATGCCCCCGCCGCCAGCCCGCAAGTCCAACACCGAAGCCCGCCGCACGGCGCGCCGCGCCTGGGATCTGCTGCACCTGGACTCGGCACGCTCCCTCGCGCTGGCCGAGCAGGCGCTGGACGCCGGCGACGAGCTCGCCACCGCCTGGGCGCTGCTGGTGCGCGGCTTCCACCGGCTGTACTTCGCGACGCCGCAGGAGGCCGCGGCCGAACTGGAACGGGCGCAGGCCCTGTTCCACACGCTCGGCGACCGTGCCGGCCACATCCTCGCCGGCGCCGGCCAGGCGCGCGCGCTGTGGCGCCAGGGGTGTTTTCGCGAGTCGCTGGAGCGGGTGCTGCCGCTGCGCGACGAAGGCCTGCGCGTGCTGCGCCACGAGCAGCGCGGCGTGCTGCTGAACACCATCGCCGGCTGCTACTCGGCGCTGGACCGCTCCGACCAGGCCTTCGCCTACATGTACCAGGCCTTGCGCGACGTGCGGCCGGCGCGCGGCCATGGCTTCGACACGGTGCTGCACTGCAACCTGTCGCACGAGCTGCTGCAGCTGGGCGACTACCCCGAGGCCTTGCGCCACATCGACAGCGGCATCGAACGCTGCAGCCGGCTGGCCAGCCCGCGCCTGCTCAGCGTGCTGCTGATCAACCGCATCATCTGCCTGACCGACCTGGAGCGGCCAGGCGACGCGCTGCCCGACGTGCTGCGCGTGCGCGACATGCCGGCCGACGCCAGCGGCCGCGGCCGCATGGCCACGCACTTCGAGACCATGGCCATCGCCGCGTTGCGTGCCGGCGAAACCGCGCTCGGCGCCGAGCTGGTGGCGCGCGCGCAGCAGGCCGCGCGCGCGGCGATCCCCGACGAACACGTCGAGCTGGCGGTGGCGCTGTCGCTGCTGGCGCAGTCCGAAGGCCGGCACGACGCCGCGCTGCAGGCCTTGCAGGCGGCGCAGGCCTTCACCGACCCGCCCGTCGAAGGCCTGAGCCTGCGCATGCGCTGCCTGTTCCTGACGACGCTGTCCGACGTGCACGAACGGCGCGGCGACAGCGCCGCGGCGCTGGCCGCCATGCGCCAGTGGCAGCGCACGCAGCTGCAGCGCGCCGAGCATGCGTCGCAGGCGCGCTACCAGGCCGCGGCGCTGCAGACCGAGCTGCTGCGCCTGCAGCAGCAGCTGGAAGAGAACGACGCGCGGCGGCGCGAGATGGAAGCCGTCAACCTGCAGCTGTCACGCCGCGTCGCCGAGGTGCAGACGCTGCAGCTGGCGCTGCGCGAACAGGCCACGCGCGACGAACTGACCAGCCTGTTCAACCGCCGCCATCTCAACGAAAGCCTGCCGGCGATGCTGGCGCTGGCGCGCCGCGATGGCCAGCCGCTGGCCGTGGCGCTGATCGACCTGGACCACTTCAAGGCCGTCAACGACCACCACGGCCATGGCGCCGGCGACCTGCTGCTGGCCGCCTTCGGCCGCCTGCTGGCCGGCAACTCGCGCAAGAGCGATGTCGCCTGCCGCTACGGCGGCGAAGAGTTCTGCCTGCTGATGCCGCGCACCGACGCCACCGCCGCACGGCGCAAGGTCGGCGCGCTGCTGCGGCGCTGGCGCAACGAGAGCTTCGCCATGCTCGATGGCACCCAGCTCGACGGCCTGACCTTCTCCGCCGGCGTCGCCGACTCGCTGCGCTGCCCGGGCTCGGTGGCGCAGCTGCTGAAGGCGGCCGACGATGAACTGCTGGCCGCCAAGCGCCAGGGCCGCGCGCGCGTGCTGGCGGCCGATGCCGAACCCGTCACCTGAAGGACAAGCCATGCAACAACGCCCGCTCGGCCGCTCCGGCCTGCAAGTCGCCCCGCTCGCCTTCGGCGGCAATGTCTTCGGCTGGACGGCCGACGAAGCGACTTCGTTCTCGCTGCTCGACGCCTTCGTCGACGCCGGCTTCAACCTCGTCGACACGGCCGATGTCTACTCGCGCTGGGCGCCGGGGCACACCGGCGGCGAATCGGAAACGCTCATCGGCAAGTGGCTCAAGGCATCGGGCAAGCGGGATCGCGTCGTCATCGCCACCAAGGTCGGCAAGGACATGGGCGACGGCAAGATCGGCTTGTCGCGGCGCTGGATCCGCCAGGCGGTGGAAGACTCGCTGCGCCGGCTGCAGACCGATCGCATCGACCTCTACCAGTCGCACGACGACGACGCGAACACGCCGATGGAGGAGTCGCTCGCGGCCTTCGGCGAGCTGATCCGCGAAGGCAAGGTGCGCGCCATCGGCGCCTCCAACTTCACCGCGCCGCGGCTGGCCGAAGCGCTGGCCACGAGCGAGCGCCTCGGCCTGCCGCGCTATGAGAGCCTGCAGCCGCTGTACAACCTCTACGACCGCGCGCCGTACGAGGCCGAGCTGGAACCGCTGTGCCGCGAACAAGGCGTCGGCGTGATCAACTTCTTCGGCCTGGCGCGCGGCTTCCTCAGCGGCAAGTACCGCAGCGAAGCCGACCTCGGCAAAAGCCCGCGCGGCGCCGGCGTCAAGGGTTACCTGAACCCGCGCGGCTTCGCGATCCTGGCGGCGCTGGACGAGACCGCCGCGCGCCTGAACGCGACGCCGGCACAGGTGGCATTGGCCTGGCAGATGGCGCGGCCGGGGCTGACGGCGCCGATCGCCAGCGCCACGTCAACAGCGCAGTTCGCCGAACTCGCCGGCGCGGCGCGGCTGGTGCTGGACGCCGCCGCCATGCAGGCGCTGGACCGGGCCAGCGCCTGGCGCTGACTTCCAGCCTCTTCAGCCGGCGCGGCGGCGCCGCGCGATGAAGCCCAGCGCGCCCAGTCCGGCGAGCAGCATCGCGTAGCTCGCCGGCTCCGGTACCGCAGCCACCGTGCCCTGCGTGATGCGCAGCACGACGTCGTTGCCGATGTAGGCCACCTCGAAGGCGCCGGCCGCGAAGCCGCTGGTCGTCAGCGGCCCGAACGTGCCGCTCAAGGCACCGGTGCTGTGCAGGATGACGAGTTCGGTGCCGGCGCTGAAGCTGCAGCTGCCGAAGCAGTCGACCTCCAGCGTGCCGCCCAGGCTGGCCGTACCGTTGACCCACAGCTGGCCGAATGTGCCCAGGTCCTGCAGCCCGACATCGAACGAACCCGGCGCGCCTTGCGCGAAGTTGCCGTTGACCGTCAGCAGCCCCGGTGCGGCGCCGATCGAGCCCGGTGCCACGTGGCCCGCGTTGCTGAGCAGGTTGCTGCCGTAGGCGCCGGTGCCTTTCAGCGTGCCCCCGTTGTTGAAGTTGCCCGGCAGCTGGATCGTGCCGCTGCGCACGTCGACCACGCCGCCGGCGGCGTTGACGAAGTCGATCTGGGCCAGTGAACTGGTGCCGCCGCCGGCGCTCTTCAGCAGCAGGCCGGTGTTGATGAAGTGGCCGTTGTTGCCGCCATCGGCCACGCCGACATCGCCTTGCAAGTCGACCAGCCCCTGGTTCGCCAGCGTATTGCCGTTCTGCAGGTACAGCGTGTCCTGCGCGAGCAGCGTGCCGTGGTTGCTGACGCTGCCGTTGACGTAGTGGTAGTTGCCCGGCAGCGCCGTCAGCGTGCGGCCGGCGGCCACGTCCCAGCTGCCGGCCAGCGCGCCGGTGCTCCAGTTCGTGTTGCCGTTCATCACGCCCTTGGAGCCCGGCGTGCCGTCGCCGCCGATGAAGGAGCCGCTGGCCAGCGTCAGGTTATTGGCCGTCGTGTAGGCGCCGACGAAGCTCGCGTTGCCGCTGACCAGCACCTGGGCCGGGCCGGTGAACGCCGTGCCTTGATTGAAGCGCAGTGCACCGCCGGCGAAGTTGATCGTGCCGCTTTGCGCGTTGATCTCGCCGTTGTTGGTGAAGCCGATGTTGAGGACGACGCTGCTGCCCGCGCCGCCGCTCTTGCGCAGGATGCCGTTGTTGATGAAGTTGCCGCCATTGCCACCATCGTTCAGGCCGACATCGGCTTGCAACTCGTACAGCGCCTGGTTCGTGAAGGTGTTGCCGTTCTGCAGGTACAGCCAGTCTTGCGCGGCCACGGTGCCGAGGTTGCTGACGCTGCCGTTCACGAAGTGGTAGTTGCCCGGTTGCATCGTCAGCGTGCGGCCAGCGGCCAGCTCCCAGGCGCCGGTCAGCGCGCCGGTGGTCCACTTCGTGTCGCCATTCATCACGCCCTTGGAGCCTGGCGTGCCGTCGCCGCCGACATAGTTGCCGGCAGCCAGCGTCAGATTGCCGGCGGTCGCGAAGGCGCCGACGAAGCTGGCGTTGGTCGACACCAGCACCGAGCCCGTGCCGGTGAACGCCGTGCCGCCGTTGAAGCGCAGGCTGCCGCCGGCGAAGTTGATGCTGCCGGTCTGCGCGTTGATCTCGCCGTTGTTCGTGAACGCGATGCCGGTGACGACGCTGCTGCCCAGGCCGCCGCTCTTGCGCAGCACGCCGTTGTTGACGAAGTTGCCGCCGTTGCCGCCGTCGTTCACGCCGACATCGACTTGCAGGTCATACAGCCCCTGGTTCGTCAGCGTGTTGCCGTTCTGCAGGTACAGCCAGTCCTGCGCGGCCATCGTGCCGCGGTTCGTCAGGCTGCCGTTCAGGTAGTGGTAGCTGCCGGTCTGCAGCTTCAACGTCTGCCCGGCCGCCACTTCCCAGCTGCCGGCGAAGCTGCCGGTGACCCAGTTCACGCTGCCGTTCAACTGCGCCGCGTTGCCGGTGTAGGTGCCGGCCAGCAGCTGCAGGTTCTGCGAGTCGAAGGCGCCGTTGAAGCTGGCGTTGCTCGTCACCTGCGCCTGGCCGGCGCCGATGAAATGGGTGCCGGCGTTGAAGCTCGCGTTGTTGCTGGCGAAGTTCAGGCTGCCGGTCTGCACGTCGATGACGCCGCCCGCGGCGTTGACGAAGGCGATGCCGCTGACATTGCTGGCACCGGTGCCGCCGCTCTTGCGCAAGCTGCCCTGGTTGATGAAAGTCCCGCCATTGCCGCCGTCGCCGAAGCCGGCATCGGCCTGCAGATCGGTCAGGCCCTGGTTGGTCAGCGTGTTGCCGTTCAGGAAGTACAGCGTGTCCTGCGTGCTGAACGTGCCCGCGTTGGCCAGGCTGCCGTTCAGGTAGTGGTAGTTGCCCGGCCGCAGGTTCAGCGCCTGGCCGGCGGCCACTTGCCAGCTGCCGGCGAAGACACCGGTGACCCAGTCCACGCTGCCGTTGATCTGCGCCGCGTTGCCGGTGTAGGTGCCGGCCAGCAGCTGCAGGTTCTGCGAGTTGAAGGCGCCGTTGAAGACCGCGTTGTTCGTCACCTGCACCTGGCCGGCGCCGGTGAACTGGCTGCCGGCGTTGAAGGTGGCGTTGCCGCCGGCGAAGACGATGGCGCCGACCTGCGCGTCGATGCTGCCGCTGTTCGTGAACGCGATGCCGCCGATGGTGGTGGTGCTGCCGCCGCTCTTGCGGAAGATGCCGCTGTTGACGAAGTTGCCGCTGTTGCCGCCGTCGGCCAGCGCGCTGTCGGCGATGGCGTTCCACAGGCCGCTGTTGCTGACCGTGTTGCCGTTCAGGAAGTACAGCGTGTCGACCCAGTTCACCGTACCGGCGTTGGCCAGGCCGGTGTCGAAGTACTTGTAGTTGCCGTAGCCGATGTCCAGCGTGTCGGCCGTGCCCAGGCTGCCGGGCACGCCCGAGCTGGAGAAGTTGCCGATGTTCCAGTTGTAGCCAGCGGCCAGCGCCGGCGGCGCCAATGCGGCGATGGCCGCGGCGCCGAGCAGGCTGCGCTTGAGCGAGCGATACGGTTTCATGCGTGTCTCCGGGTCCGGTGGTGATGGGTGTCGGCCCGGACTGTGGCCACGCGGCGTTAAGCGAACGCAAATTCCGGCACCCGTTTCGGTGCGCCGGCACCCCCCGGTTCAGGTGGTGGCTGCGTCGGCCTGCAAAGCCAGCGCCATCGCCTGCTGCAGGGTCAGCGCCTGGCCGTCGCGCCAGGCGGCGTCGCAGCGCGCCGCGCCGACCTGGGCGCGCACCAGCCGGCGCACGAGGCGGCAGAAGCGCTGGTCCGACGCGTCCAGCGGGCCGAAGTGGCGTGTCCAGTGCTGTTCGCTGAAGGCCATCAGGCGTGCGGCACGCTCGGGCTCGCGCAGCCGCGCGAGGTTGCGGCCGTGGTTCCACAACGCAAAGGCCAGCCAGTAGTGCTGATGGTGCGCCCAGGCCTCGCGCACGCAGCGCCGGTAGGCCTGGAGCGCATCGGCCCAGCGCCGCTGCTGGGCCAGCAGCACGCCTTGCAGGTTGATCGCGGCAACGCCGCGCGTGCGTTCGCCGATAGCCTCGCACTCGCGCTCGCACAGCTCGGCCTGTGCCAGCGCGTCGCCGAAGCGCCGCATCTCGCCCAGGCACAGCGCGCGGTAGTAGCGCAGCAGCCGCGCTTCGCGCACGTGGCCGGCTTCCAGCCAGAGCTGCGCCGCCCGCTCGAACAGCTTCTCGGCGCGCGCTGGGTCGCGGTCGAAGCGCGCCGCCAGCGAGCCGAGTTCGCTGGTGGCCAGGGCCATCAGCTCGGGCTGGCCGGCGGCCAGACGCAGCGCTTCATGCAGCCGCTCGGCCAGGCCTTCGCTGCGGCGTTCGCCGTCGGCGACCACGCGCACCCAGGCGCACAGCGCGGCTGCGCGTTGCGCCGGCCGGTCTTCGGCCAGCACCAGCGCGCGCTCGGCCATGGCGCGCGCGGCGGCCACGTCGCCGGCCACCAGCAGCAGCTGGGTCAGCATCGTGCACGCCGCGGGCAGCGCCGCCGCGCCGGGCGGCACGGCGTCGGCGGCGCGGCGCAGCAAGGCCAGCAGTTCGGGCTCGGTGCCCTGGCTGTCCCAGTGCGCGCGCAGCGCCAGGCCCAGGGTCAGCGCGAGTTCGGGCTCGCCGTCGTCGAGTGCGGTGCGCACGGCCTGTGTCACGTTCGGCAGCTCGTCGGCGTCGAGCGCGGCGCCGCGCGCCTGCAGGCCCAAAGCGCTGGCAACGACGTGCGCGCGGTGCTGCTGGCGCAGCACGCGCAGGCGCGGTGCGTCGAGCTTGGCGGCGACGAAGTCGCGGATCAGCTCGAGCATGCGAAAGCGCATGTCGCCGCTGCCGCCCACTTCGGCGCGCAGCAGCGAGTCGGCGACCAGCGCTTCGAGCAGCGCGCGTGCGTCGGGCTCTTCACACACCGCGGCAGCATCGTCCGCGCGCCAGCTGCCGCGAAACACCGACAGCCCGGCCAGCAAGGCCTGCTGGCGGGCGTCGAGCAGGCGCCAGCTCCATTCGATGGCGCCGCGCAGCGAATCCTGGCGCGGCAGCCGCCCGGCGCGCGGGCCGGTGCGTTCGAGCAGCGCCAGCGGCCTGACCAGCGCGTCGTGCAGTTCGCGCAGCGAAAACACGCGGCTGCGCGCCGCCGCCAGCTCGATGGCCAGCGGCACGCCTTCGAGCGCCCGGCACAGTGCCGCCAGCGCCTCGTGGTTGCGCGCCGTGACCTGGAAATCGGGCCGCACGCTGCGCGCGCGGTCGACGAACAGGGCCGCGCCGGGGTTGCACGCCACCTGTTCGAGCGCGGCACCGGCCTCGGGCAGCGGCAGCGGTTCCAGCAGCAGTTCGCGCTCGCCGGCCAGGCCGAGCACGCGCCGCGACGTGACGATCAGATGCAGCCCCGGCACGCGCTCAAGCAGTGGCTCGACCAGGTCGGCGCCGCCGGCGTTGACGAGCTGCTCGAAGTTGTCCAGCACCAGCAGCACCCGGCACGGCGCCAGCGTCTGCACGATCAGGTCCAGCGGCTCCAGCGCGCCGGCGGCGATGCGAAGCGACGCACGCAGCTGCGCCAGCATCTGCGCCGCGCTGCTGCAGTCGGCCAGCGGCACGAAGGCGACGCGCTCGAAGCCGGGCGCGCGCTGCGCCACTTCCAGTGCCAGCCGGGTCTTGCCGCAGCCGCCGAAGCCGGTCAGCGTCAGCAGCCGGTGCTGCGCCACGGCGGCCAGCAGTTCGGCGCGTTCGCGCTCGCGGCCGAAGAAGCGCGTCAGGTAGGCCGGCAGCGTCGGCGCGGCTGGCGGCGGCAACGCGGGCGGGCCCGGCACGGCCGGTGCCGGCTCGTCGGCGCTGCGGTCCAGCCGTTCGTGCAGATCGATCAGGCGCCGGCGTTCGTCCTCGACCCAGTCGTCATAGAAGCCAGGCATCAGTTCGCCCCGGTACAGCGCACGCGCTTCGCCATCGCGGTGCTGGCGCACCAGGCGCTCGAATTCGAGCGCGTCGCAGTCCAGCGCGTCGGCGTTGACGCGCACGCCATGGCGGTCGGCCACGAAGACCGGCGGGCCGCCCTGGCCGGGTGGCTCCAGCAGCCGCTTCAGCGTCGACAGCGCCTGGCGCAGCCGGTTGCGGCCGGCCTCGGGCGGCGCGCCGGGCCACAGCAGTTCGGCCAGTTCCTCGCGCGCATGCACCCGCTGCGGCAGCAGCGCCAACCGCGCCAGCAGCGCCGCGGTGGGCTGGCTGTTGAAGCGGGTGATGAGCAGCTCGCCGTTGCGCGCCTCCACCCGCCCGAGCAGGCTGAGCTGCCAGCGTCCGGCCAGGTGCGGCGGCGCCGGTTCGAACGCGCGGGGGACGGTGGCTGCCATGGGGGGGGGTCAGGCGCGATGCTAGCCGCGCACCCGGGCACGGGCATCCTGCAACTCCGGGGGCGCGCAGCGCGCGTCGTGAAAATTCCAATAAAATCGGCCATGTCAAATACCCTGCCCTTCATCGCCCCCACCCGCTTCGACGACCCGGCCGCTGCGCTGGCCCAAGTCAGGCTGATCTACGACACCAGCATCGCGCACCTGCGGGAGCAGCTGCAGCGCTTCGTCAACGGTGACGACGTCGGCAGCCACGTGCGGGCCTGCTACCCGTTCGTGCGCGTGCAGACCAGCACCGTGGCCCGCGCCGATTCGCGGCTGTCCTACGGCTTCGTCTCCGGCCCCGGCGTCTACGACACCACGCTGACGCGGCCGGACCTGTTCGAGCAGTACTACCTCGAGCAATTCGGGCTGCTGCAGCGCAACCACGCGGTGACGCTCGAAGTCGGCACCAGCGCGATGCCGATCCCGGTGCACTTCTCGTTTGCCGAGCACGACCACATCGAAGGCTCGATGACGACCGAGCGGCGGCTGTTGATGCGCGACGTCTTCGACCTGCCCGACCTGGCGGCGATGGACGACGGCATCGCCAACGGCACGCACGAGCCGCGGCCCGGCGAAGCGCAGCCGCTGTCGCTGTTCACCGCGCCGCGCGTCGACTATTCGCTGCACCGGCTGCGCCACTACACCGGCACCGCGCCCGAGCACTTCCAGAACTTCGTGCTGTTCACGAACTACCAGTTCTACATCGACGAGTTCATCAAGCTCGGCCACAGCCTGATGGCCGATCCGAACAGCGAGTACGTCGCCTTCGTCGAGCCCGGCAACGTGGTCACGCGCCGCGCCGGCCTGGCCGCCCAGCCCGGCGACGAATTCGGCAAGGAGCCGCCGCGGCTGCCGCAGATGCCCGCCTACCACCTGGTGCGGCCCGACAACGCCGGCATCACGATGGTCAACATCGGCGTCGGCCCGGCGAACGCGAAGACCATCACCGACCACATCGCCGTGCTGCGCCCGCACGCCTGGCTGATGCTCGGCCACTGCGCCGGCCTGCGCAACACGCAGCAGCTCGGCGACTACGTGCTGGCCCACGGCTACGTGCGCGAAGACCACGTGCTCGACGAAGACCTGCCGCTGTGGGTGCCGATCCCGCCGCTGGCCGAAGTGCAGCTGGCGCTGGAGCAGGCGGTGGCCGACGTGACGCAGCTGTCGGGCTACGAGCTGAAGAAGATCATGCGCACCGGCACGGTGGCGTCCACCGACAACCGCAACTGGGAGCTGCTGCCGCAGCGCACGCCGGAACGCCGCTTCAGCCAGAGCCGCGCGGTGGCGCTGGACATGGAAAGCGCCACCATCGCCGCCAACGGCTTCCGCTTCCGCGTGCCCTACGGCACCTTGCTGTGCGTCAGCGACAAGCCGCTGCACGGCGAGATCAAGCTGCCGGGCATGGCCAACACCTTCTACCGCGAGCGGGTCGACCAGCACTTGCGCATCGGCATGCGCGCCGTCGAGCTGCTGCGCCAGGAACGGCCGGGCCGGCTGCACAGCCGCAAGCTGCGCAGCTTTGCCGAAGTGGCGTTTCAGTAGCCGCTGCGCCGCAGCAACGGGCGCAGCGCGTACAGGCCCAGCACCGGGCCGACGCCGAGCCACGGCAGCACCGTCGCCAGCGGCCAGTGCTGCACCAGCGCGACGAAGAGCTGGATGCTGGCGATGGAGATCGCGAAGCCGACGCTGTTGGCCAGCAGCAGCACGCTGCCCAGCAGCGCCGGCGGTGCGTTGCCGGCGGTCAGCGCCGAGAACTGCGGCGAGTCGCCCGCCACCGTGACGCCCCAGACCAGCAGCCAGGCCGCGAACCACGGCGCTGGCGCGTCCAGCAGCAGCGGCGCGGCCAGGCAGCACAGGCCGCTGACGGCCAGCTGCACGCCACCGACCCAGGCGCTGCCGAAACGCCGCGCCAGCGCGCCGCCGGCAGCGCAGCCGATGGCGCCGGCGCCGACCACGGCAAAGGCCGACCACGACAGCGCCGCGCCGGCCAGCCGCGTGGCCAGGATCGCCGGCACCAGCACCCACATCGTGTACAGCTCCCACATGTGGCCGAAGTAGGCCAGCAGCGAAGCCCGCACGCGGCGGTCGGCGATGGCTGAGCCGAGTGCGCGCAAGGCCACGCCGGTGGCCCGCGCCGGCGCTTTCGGCGGCTCGGGCACGGCGACGAACAACAGCGCGCCAGCCGCCGCCGACGCCATCGCGACGCCGTAGAACACCGCCGTCCACGGCCAGCCCGCGGACAGGGCGCGCAGCGCGTGCGGGCTGGCACTGCCGAGCACCAGCGCGGCAATCAGCAGCCCGAGCGCCGCACCCAGGCCGCGCGGGAACCACATCGCGGCGATCTTCATGCCCAGCGGGTAGATGCCGGCCAGACAGAAGCCGGTCAGCACGCGCCAGAACAGCAAGGCTGCGAACGACTCCGCGGCGGCGACGGCCACCAGCGTGCAGGCCGCCGAAGCCAGTGCGCAGGCCAGGAAGACCCGGCGCGCCGAAAAGCGGTCGGCCACCGCCAGCACCGAGAACACGAAGGCGCCGACGATGAAGCCCAGCTGCACCGCCGAAGTCAGCGTGCCGACGGCCGCAGCCGGCCAGCCGAAGCTGCGCTGCAGATCGGGCATCACCGCGTTGACCGCGAACCACGGCGACGTGCCGGCCAGCTGCGCCAGCACGATCGCCGGCAGCACGTGGCGCGGTGCAGTGTCGGGGTTCGCCATGGGGCACGTTAGCAGACCGCCCCGCGATCGGGGGCACGGGCGCCTACTCTTGTGCGCCGGCCGTCGATCCCGTAAAACCGCAAACGTCAGGGTGCCCGTACGCAAGGAGGAACCCCATGCCAAGCCCATTGAACGGCGCCAGTGCCGGCATCTCGTCGATCCGGACCCTGGCGCTCGTCGGCCCGGCAGCGGCCGGCAAGACCTGCCTCGCCGAGGCGCTGCTGCACAAAGCCGGCATGATCGGCGCGCAAGGCAGCCTGGAACGCGGCAGCACGGTCAGCGACCACGACGCGCTGGAAAGGCGGATGGGGCACTCGCTGAATGCCAGCGTGATGCACCTCTCACACGCCGATACACGCATCCATTTCATCGACACGCCGGGCGGGCCTGACTTCCTCGGCCAGAGCCTGCCGCCGCTGGAAGCGGTGGAGACGGCGGCCATCGTCATCAACGCCAGCACCGGCATCGAGCCGATGACGCTGCGCATGATGGACTACGCGGCGGCGCGCCACCTCGACCGGCTGATCATCGTCAACAAGATCGACGCGCAAGGTGTCGACCTGCCCGGCCTGCTGGCGCAGATCCAGGCCACCTTCGGCAAGGAATGCCTGCCGGTCAATTTGCCGAGCACACCCGACTCGGCCGGCGCCACGCGTGTCGTCGACTGCTTCTACAACCGCGAAGGCCACAGCGACTTCGGCTCGGTGGACGCGGCGCACCGCGCGCTGGTCGAGCAGGTGGTCGAGGTCGACGCAGCCTTTGTCGACCGCTATCTGAACGACGGCGATGTTGATGCTGCCGAACTGCACGCGCCGCTGGAACAGGCGCTGCGCGAAGGGCATCTGATCCCGGTCTGCTTCGTCTCGGCGCGCAGCGGCGCCGGCGTGGCCGAGCTGCTGGACATCATCGTCAAGCTGCTGCCGAACCCGACCGAGGCCAACCCGCCCGACTTCCTGAAAGGCGAAGGCGCGGCGGCCGAGCCGATGCATTCGGTGCCCGACCCGTCGCAGCATGTGCTGGCGCATGTCTTCAAGGTCACGGTCGACCCCTACGTCGGCAAGATGGGCATCATGCGCGTGCACCAGGGCACGCTGGTGCAGAACAGCCTGCTCTACGTCGGCGACGGGCGCAAACCGTTCAAGGTGGCGCACCTGTACATGCTGCAGGGCAAGGACCATGTCGAGGTCGTGCGTGCGCTGCCCGGCGACATCGTCGCCGTGCCCAAGGTCGACGAACTGCACTTCGACGCCGTGCTGCACGACGCCGCCGAGGACGACCACATCCACCTGAAGCCGCTCGACTTCCCGGTGCCGGTGCACGGCCTGGCGATCGGGCCGAAGCGCCACGGCGACGAACAGCGCATGTGGGAGATCCTGACCAAGCTGATCGACGAAGATCCGTGCCTGAAGGTCGAGCACGTGGCCAGCACCAACGAGACCATCGTCTACGGCCTCGGCGAGCTGCACCTGCGCGTGCTGCTCGACCGGCTGCGCGAGGTCTACCGCTTCGAGGTCAACACCAGCCCGCCGCGCATCGCCTACCGCGAGACCATCACCGCCAACGCCGAAGGCCACCACCGGCACAAGAAGCAGACCGGCGGCGCCGGCCAGTTCGGCGAGGTCTACCTGCGCGTCGAGCCGCTGGCGCGTGGCGCCGGCTTCGAGTTCGTCGACCAGGTCAAGGGCGGCACGATCCCGTACCAGTTCATCCCCGCGGTCGAAAAAGGCGTGCGCGAGGTGCTGGCCAGCGGCGCCATTGCCGGCTACCCGGTGGTCGACGTGCGCGTGATCGTCTACGACGGCAAGCACCACAGCGTCGACAGCAAGGAGATCGCCTTCGTCACCGCCGGGCGCAAGGCCTTCATGGCGGCGATCCGCGAAGCCCGGGCCATCGTGCTGGAACCCATCGTGCACATCGAGATCACCGCGCCCGACAGCGCCATGGGCGACATCACCGGCGACCTGTCGGCCAAGCGCGGCCTGGTCAGCGGCACGGCCAACGGCGCCATCGGCACGATGATCGTGCGCGGCCAGGTGCCGATGTCGGAACTGTCGGCCTACCAGTCGCGACTGAACGCGATGACCAGCGGCCAGGGGCGCTACACGATCGAGCTGTCGCACTACGAAGCGGTGCCGCCGAACGTGCAGCTGCAGCTGGTGGGGCAGCACCAGGTGAAGGAAGAGGATTAGCCGACGTCGTCAGGCCCGGCCGCGCGCTTGCGGCCGGTGAACATCGCGCGCACCAGGTTCTCGCGGTGGCGCAGGCTGGTGAAGATCACGCCGGCGATGTGCAGTGCGGCCAGGCCGAGCAGCGTCCAGGCCAGCGCGACATGGATGTCCTCGACCGTTTCGTCGCCCCAGAAGCGGTCGGTCGTGTACAGCCAGCCGGTCAGCGCGAGGCCGAGCACGCAGGCCATCAGCGCCACGATCATCCAGCCGCCCAGCGGGTTGTGGCCGACATAGCGCGGCTCGCGGCCTTGCAGCAGCAAGCGCCCGTAGGCCAGTGCCGCGCGCGGCGAGCGCAGGAACTGCGTGAAGCGCGCATAGCGGCTGCCGGCGCCGCCCCACAGCAGGCGCAGCAGTACGGCGGCCAAGCCGCCGTAGCCGAGCGGCTGGTGCCAGCGGCTGAAGTTGTCGGTGCTGAACCAGGCGCCGGCAACGCACAGCACCAGCGTCCAGTGCAGCACGCGCACCGGCGCGTCCCAGACTTTCAAGTCACTTCTTCGGCGCGGTCACGATCTCGAAGGTCTTCGGGTGGAAGAAGGTCTCCATCTTGTTGTTCTTGGCGTCGCGGCCGTAGACCTCGTAGCAGCCGTTGGTGATCTTCACGCGGCTGATCTTCCAGCCTTCGTTGCTCAGCTTGCGTTCGAGTTCGGCCTGCGGCTTCCACTCTTCCTTCGGAATCGGGTCGCACTTCTCGTCGTGCGCGATGGCCGCACCGGCCAGCAGCAGGCCGGCGGCGAGAACGAGAACGTTTTTCATGGCAAGTCCTTTCAAGGTCGGATTTTCAAGGATCAGACGTCGGCCCACAGGCGCAACAGGTTGTGATACGTGCCGGTCAGGCCGATGACGGCGGCGTCGGTCTCGCCGACGGTGCTGCGCAAGTGCATCAGGTGCGTGTCCATGTCGAACAGCAGCCGGCGCTTTTCGTCGCTGCGCACCATGCTTTCGAGCCAGAAGAAGCTGGCCAGCCGGTGGCCGCGCGTCACCGGCTGCACGCGGTGCACGCTGGTGCCAGGGTACAGCACCATGTCGCCGGCCGGCAGCTTGACCGACTGCGCGCCGAAGGTGTCTTCGACCATCAATTCGCCGCCGTCGTATTCGGCCGGCTCGGCCAGGAACAGCGTGCAGCTGATGTCGGTGCGTATGCGCTCGCCCTGGTGGCCGGGCAGGAAACGCACCGCGTTGTCGACGTGGTTGCCGAACGCATTGGCCGCGCCGCCGTAGCGATTGAACAGCGGCGGGAACACCCGCCTGGGCAGCGCCGCCGAGAAGAACACCAGGTGCCGGTTCAGGCCGCCGAGCACGATCTGCTGCAGCGCCTTGGTTTCGGCGCTGTCCTGCGGCAGCTGCTCGTTGTTCTTCATCTGCGCCGACTGCACGCCGGCGGTGACGCGGCCGTCGCCCCACGTCGCGCGCTTCAGGATCGCGCGGGCTTCGCGCAATTCGTCGGCGTTCAGAACCTGTTTGACGTGGAGCAGCACGGCGTCTTCTAGAACCTCGCGGTCAGCGTGCCGGTAACGGTGCGCGGCGCGCCCTGGATGTAGTGGCCGGTGTACAGCGAGTCGGCATAGTACTTGTTGGTCACGTTCAGCACGTTGACCTTGAAGCCGATCTGGTCGCTGACGTTGTATTCGGCCAGCAGGTCGCCCGTCACCCACCTCGGCGCGACGATGCCGGCCGGGTTGCGGTTCGGCGTCTGCGCGCTGCGCGCGTTCAGCCCGGCGCCCACGCGCAGCTTCTCGGTCAGCTGGTAGGTGCTCCAGATCGTGCCGCTGTGGCGTGGCGTCAGCGACGGGCGGTCGCCGACACGTTCGCCGGTCTGCGTGCCGCCGTCGGTGTTGCCGACGTCGATCTTGGCCACCGGGATCCAGGTGTAGGAGCCAAAGACCTCCCATTGCGGCGTGATGCGGCCGGCGATGTCGATGTCGATGCCGGCGGCGTGGCGCTTGCCCGACAGCAGGTACTCGGATTCGGTCAGCGTCGATCCGGTGGGCGAGTCGCGGTTGCGTTCGTTGTACTTCGTGCTCTGGAACAGCGCTGCGCGCGTGCTCAGCCGGCCATCGAACAGGTCGAGTTTGGCGCCGAGTTCGATGTTGCGGCTGGCTTCCGGCGCCGTGTTGGTGCTCGCCGGGTCGTACTGGTAGGTGTCGCCCGAGGTGTTGAACGAGGTGCCGTACGAGAAGTGGTAGGACTGCGTGTCGGTGGGCTGGAACAGCACGCCGAAACGTTTGCTCCACAAGCCGTCGGAGCGGCCGCGGTCGGCCGTGACGGTGCCCGGCGCCACCGTCGTCGAAGCGGCGGTCTGGAAGCTCTGGTAGCTGCCTTTGAAGTAGTCGTAGCGCAGGCCGCCGAGGATCTTCCAGTTCTCGGCCACCTGCACCAGATCCTGCCCGTACAGGCCCAGCGCCTTGGCGTCGAAGGCCGCCTGCTGGCGCTTGATGCGCTGCGACTCGTCGACCCAGCCGCCGCCGTCGTCGGGCGTGCCCAGCGTCGTGCGCGGCGTGTTCTTGTCCAGCACCACGCCGGTCGGCAGCACGGTGGCATAGCCGGCGAACTGCTCGTGCGCCAGGTCGATGCCGGTCAGCACTTCGTTCTTGCGGCCGAACCAGTTGAAGCTGTTGCTGTAGTCGCTTTGAGCGTAGGTGGTGCCCATGTCCTGCACCTTGTTGTTGGCGCCACGCACCAGCCGGGTCGATGCGTTGACCGTGTCCAGGCCTTGCGCGGTCGTCGGGCAGTCGGGGTTGCTGACCACGCCGGTGGTGGCGTTGGTGGTCTGCTGGCAGAAGCGGATCGTGCCGGCGCGCTGGTCGCGGTCGTAGCGGCCCTGGCGCAAGGCCGACTTCAGCTCGCCGCCATCGGCGAAGCGGTGCGTCCAGCCGAGCGTGGCGTAGGCGGCGCCGCCGGCGTTGTAGTCGCTGGCGGCGCCATAGTAGACCTTCGGGTCCAGGCCCGGGATCATCACCGACGGGTTGGCGCCGGTGGTTTGCGTGGAACTCACGCGCAGCCACGGCAGGCCGTAGTTGATGCCGTTGTTGTTGTGCAGGTAGTAGCCAGCGACGTAGAACTCGTCGTTCGTGCCGATGCCCCAGCGGTAGTTCAGCGCCAGGCCCTGCTTGTCGAGCTTGTTGCCCCAGTTGTCGGCGTTCGTCTCCATCACGTTGATGCGCAGGCCGGACTTGTCGCCGGTCTTGATGTTGAAGTCGCCGGTGAAGCGCAGGAAGTCGCCCGAGCCGAAGGCGAAGTTGACCTCGTTCGCGTCGGCCAGGAAGGCCTGCTTCTGCACCTGGTTGACGACGCCGCCGGTGGAGCCGCGGCCGAACAGCATCGACGCCGAGCCGCGCAGCAGTTCGACGCGGTCGTAGCTGAAGGTGTCGCGATCGTAGAAGGCCGGGTCGCGCAGGCTGTCGACGTAGATGTCGCCGCTGGTGGCGAGCGAGAAGCCGCGCAGGCGGATGTCTTCTTCGCCGCCTTCAGCGGCCTGGAACGTGATGCCGCCGGTCTGGTGCAGCACCTGCTTCAGCGTCTCGGTGCGGCGGTCGTCCATCAGCTTCTCAGTGACGACGGTCACCGACTGCGGGATGTCGCGCAGCTCCTGCACGCCCTTGCCGATGGTGGTGGTGCTGGCGCGCACCGAGTTCTGGTCGGTCTCGACCTTGGCCTTGACTGAGATCGGCGCCATCATCGTCTCGGGCTTGGCCGTCGGCGCCGACGCGGCGGCCGACGGCGCGGCCGGCGCGGTCTGGGCCTGGGCCAGCGCGGCGACGTTGAACAGGCCGAAGCCTGCGGCCAGGGCGCCCAGCGGCAACAGGCGCTGCGGGGTTGGCGGTGGTGTCGACGGATCTTGGTTTTTTCGAGTGCGCGGCACGGTGCTTTTCCTTGTGGAGGTGATGCACGGGCTGGCGGCGGCTCGCTGGTGCTGGGGTCTTGGGTGGAACGAAAACTACTTGGTCAGGATCAGTTTCCCGAGCGACGTGAGCTTCAGGCGGTAGAGCGCGCCGCGGTGTTCGATCAGCACCTCGGTGGCGCCGGCGAACAGCCGTTCGCTGGGGATGCGGGCCGGCCCCGTCGGCACGGAGGCCGGCGCGGCGCGCTGCGGGTTGGGCGGCTGCGGCGTGGCCATTGGCATCAGCGCTGCGCTTCGGGCTCGCTGATGAAGCCGACCTTGCTCAGGCCGGCCTTCGATGCGTCGGCCAAGGTCTGCGCGACGAAGCGATAGGCCACGTTCTGGTCGGCGCGCAGGTGCACCTCGGGCTGGGTCGGCTGCTTGCCGGCGAGCGCGAAGCGTTCCTGCGCCACGGCGCGCGTCACCGACTCGCCGTTCCAGAACAGCGTGCCGGTGGCGTCGATCGCGAACTCGATCTTCTCCGGCCGCAGATCGTTGACCTGCGAGCTGGCCTTCGGCAGTTCCAGCTTGACGGCCTGCGTCAGCAGTGGCGCGGTGATGATGAAGATCACCAGCAGCACCAGCATGACGTCGATCAGCGGCACCATGTTGATCTCGGACATCGGCGCGCTGGCGTTCTTCGAATCGAAACTGGCGAAAGCCATGTCGCGCCCCTTACGCCGCGGCCACAGGGCGTGCCGACATCGCGCGCACGTTGGCCGGCGTGTTGTCGGCACCATGGCCGAGCGCCTGGCCCATCGAGACGAAGGTGTGCAGCTCGTAGGCGAAGGCGTCGAGCTTGGCCACCATCACGCGGTTGGACCGCGTCAGCCAGTTGTAGCCGACGACCGCCGGGATCGCGACCGCCAGGCCGAGGCCGGTCATGATCAGCGCCTCGCCGACCGGGCCGGCCACCTTGTCCAGCGTGCCGGCACCGCTCATGCCGATGGCCACCAGCGCGTGGTACACGCCCCAGACGGTGCCGAACAGGCCGACGAAAGGCGCCGTGGCGCCGACTGTGGCCAGCACCGCCAGGCCGTTCTCGAGCCGCGTGTTCTCTTCGTCGAGCACCTTCTTGATGGTGCGTGTGACGAAGTCGCTGGACGAGCCCGCTTCTTCGAGCTTGGCCGCGCCGTAGCGCGCGTGGTGGGCTTGTGCCTGCATGGCATGCGCGGTGAGGTGCGAGAACGGGTCGCGCGCGCCGTGGGTGCTGATCTCGCCGGCCACTGCGTCGAGCGAGGTCGCGTTCCAGAAGAAGCTCAGGAAGGTATTGCTGCGGCCCTTGCGCACGAGCAGCGAAACGCCCTTGATCGCGATGATCACCCACGAGGCCACCGACATCAGGATCAGGATGACGAGCAAGGTCTTGCCGACAGCGTCGGCCTGCGCGATGAAGTGGCCGAAGCCCAGGTCGCCGGCGGGTGGGTTCACGTCATTTCTCCAGTTCGAAGTTCAATGGCACCAGCGCCCAGCCTTCGATCGGCCGGCCGTTTTCGGTGTAGGGCTTGAAGCGAGATTTCTGCACCGCAGCCAGCGCCGCCTGGTCCAGCCGCGCATGGCCCGAGGACTTGTCGATCTGCACGCTGCGCGGCGCACCGCCGGCGGCGTCGACATAGGCGCGCACGATGACGAGCCCGGTTTCGCTGTTGCGACGCGACAGGCGCGGGTACTCGATCTGCGGCGGCTCCAGGAACTGCACCGCCGAGGCCGGGATGATCTTCGGTGCCGGCGGCGGCGCCGGCGCTGCGGGCGCCGCGACCACGGCCACCGGCGGCGCCGGTGCGGGTGGTGCCGGCTCGGGCGGCGGCGCCGGCACGACGAACGCGGCCGGCGCCGGGCTCGGCGGCGCAGCGATCACCGCGGCCGGCGGCGGCGCCTTCTGCGGCAACGGCCGTGGCTGAGGCGGCGGCGGTACCGGCGGCGTGGGCGGCGCCGGCGGCGCGATCAGGTCGACGAACATCGGCGCGGCCTGCAGCACGGCTTCACGCACCGCGCTGACCTGCATCAGGCCCCAGACACCCGCCACATGCGCAGCCAGGATGCCGGCCACCGCCAGCCGGCGCTGCAGCGGCGTCAGCTCGCTGGATTCACCGGCGCGCGGCAGCGGCGGCAGCACGCGCACGGCGGGCTGCAACGCCGGCGTGGCGCCCGCGACAGCGGTCAACGGCAGGGAGTGGGCACTCGGCGGCAAGAGCTTCTCGAAGGCGGGCAGCAACGAACAGCACTAAATCTAACACAAATGAGAATGATTCCCATTGTGATGACTGCCTGAACACCCGCGGAGCGGGTGTGCTGCCGTCACTTCGCCGGCTGCGCTTCGCGCATCTTGCGCAGTTGCTCCAGCCACGGCGCCCAGTCGCGCGGGCCGGCGTCGAAGCGGGTCTTCATGTTGTTGAGCACACCGGTCCAGGCGCGGTCGAAATAGGCATAGGCCTTGTCCCACTCGCCGCCATCGCCCCAGCCCACGTGGTGCAGCGTGACCTTGGTGCTTTTCTCGGCCAGCGGCTCGAAGCGCACGATGACCAGCGTGCGCTGCTGCCGCGCCTCGGGCAGATGGGGCGGCGCGTTCCAGTCGAAGGACAGCATCTTCTTCGGCTGCAGCGCCAGGTAGCGCATGTCGTCGGCGCCTTTCATCCCCGGCGCGCCACCCGGGTCCATGTAGATCTGGAACGGCCCGCCGACGCGGGCTTCGACACGGGCGTCGGGCGAGAAGAAGCTGGTGATGCCTTCGCGCGTGGTCCACGCGTCCCAGGCCTGGTCGAGCGTTGCGTTGACCACCACCTCCTTGTCGAGCGCGCGCTCGGCAGCGCCGGCCAGCATCGGGGCCAGCGCCAGGCACAGCATCACGGCGCGTCGTTGCAGCGGTTTCATTCGCGGAGCTCCTTGTTGTGGGCCGCATCGGCCAGGCGGCCGAGCACGAGCGCCCAGCCTTCGTCGTAGTTGCGGCGCAGCTGGTCGGCGCCGTCGCCGCGCACCAACCAGCCGCCGTGTTCGAGCGCGACCTCGCAGCCGCCGCCGACGGGCGTGAAGCGCACCGACAGTGCGGTCGCACGCTCCGCGGGCTGCGCCGGGTGCCAGGTCATCGCGAAGTGCTCGCCCGGCGCCCACGCGGTGAGCCGGCCCCAGGGATGGCGCGTGCCGTCGCGGGTGACTTCGGTGACGGCGCCGCCGACCCGCGGCTCGAACAGCACGTCGAGCGCATCGTCGCCGGCACACGAATGGCCGCGGAACGGCCACCAGCGCGCGATGCCGGCGGTGAACAGCTCGAACGCATCGTCAGGCGCCAAGGGCACGACGATGCGCTGCACGACCGGCGGCGGCCCGCTCACTTCGCCGCCTTGCGCCGCTGCGGCGCGCTGCTGTTGCCGGCGACCAGCGCGTAACGCGCCAGCGCCTGGCGCCACAGGCCGTCGAGTTCGTCGCGCAGCGCGGCCAGCGCCGCCGGGTCGAGCGAATAGACGTTGCGCGTGCCGACGCTCTGGAAGCGGACCAGCCCCGCGCCTTCGAGCAGGCGCAGGTGCTTGCTGACCGCCGGCCGACTGACCGGCAGCTGCTCGGCGATCTCGCCGACCGACCGCTCGCCGGCGACGAGCAGGTGCACGATGGCTTCACGCGTCGGGTCGGCCAGCGCAGAGAACGAAGCGGCGGTGCTGCGTTTGTTCGGTAACACAATGGTTACCGTAACCGACGGCTGACGCTTCGTCAAGCCAATTGTCAAGCCAAGTCAGCGCATCGCCAGCGGCTGTTTGCGCCGCGGCGGCGGGAACAGGCGGTCGAGCTGGGCGATGTCGGCAGCGTCCAGCCGCAACTGCCGCGCGGCCCAGTTGTGGCGCAGGTGGATGGCGTGCACGGCCTTCGGCACCGCCATCACGCCCGGCTGCTGCAGCACCCAGGCCAGCGCCACCTGGGCCGGCGTCGCGCCATGGCGCTCGGCCACCGCACGCAGCGACGGGTGGTCGGACAGGGCGCCCTGGTCGATCGGGCTGTAGGCCATCAGCGGCATCTGGCGCAGGCGCTGCCAGGGCAGCAGCTCGAACTCGACGCCCCGTTCGCTGAGCGAGAAGTACACCTGGTTGGCCGCGCAGGCGGCGCCGCCGGGCACGGCGTCGAGCTCGCGCAGGTCGTCGAGATCGAAGTTGCTGACGCCCCAGTGGCGGATCCAGCCGCGCCGCTGCAGCGTCTCGAAGCCCTGCACCGTCTGCGCCAGCGGCACGCTGCCGCGCCAGTGCAGCAGGTACAGGTCGATGCGGTCGAGCTGCAGCCGGCGCCGGCTGCGCTCGCAGGCCGCGAGCACGCCGTCGACGCTGGCGTTGTGCGGGTAGACCTTGGACACGACGAACAGCGATTCGCGCGCCAGGCCGGCTTGCAGCGCGCCGCGCAGGGCCTCGCCGACGGCTTCTTCGGCGCCGCCTTCGCCATACATCTCGGCCGTGTCGATGACACGGTAGCCGATGTCCAAGGCCAGCCGCAGGGCTTTCACTTCCTGGGCGCGCCGGACCGGGTCTTCGCCGAGGCGCCAGGTGCCCAAGCCCAGGGCCGGCCGCTCTTCGCCGCTGGGCAGCATGACGTCGGCGACGTCGTTCGGTTCGCGCGCTTGCATCTGCCAATGGTAGGGGCGAATGCACGCGGTGATCCAGCCTGGTGAAGGCCCATTTATCATTACGGCCGATGCCAACCAGCCCCGTCGATCTCGCCCAGGTGCGCCTGGACAATGCGCTGGCGCTGTTCGAGGAGTTCGTGCGCCAGACGGCGCGCCATGCCGACGCCGCCACCTTGCGCGGCCTCGAACGGCGCTTTGCCGAGCGGGTGCAGATCCAGCCCAGCTACTGGAGCCAGATCAAGAGCCGCTCGCGCCAGATCGGCGAGCGGCTGGCGCGCCAGTTCGAGCACCTGTGCCACAAGCCACGCGGCTGGATGGACCTGGCGCACGGCGCCGGCGCCGCCGAACCCGCCCCCGTGCCGCGCAGCGAAGCGCCGGCCGACGACAACGCGCCGCGCGACGACGACGAACGATTCATCGTCGGCCTGGTGCTGACCTACTACCGCCGTCACCCGCAGCGGGCACGCACCCGGCTGCTCGACCTGCTCGGCGAAGTGCTGACGCCGCAGGCCGAAGCGCCGCCGCCGGCGCGCAAACCGGCAGCGCCGGTCAAGGCCGACGACCCGCTCGAACTCTGGCGCCGCAGCCAGACCGGCGTCGCGCCGCTGAAGCAGAAAAAGTAGTTCATCAGGGTTTCTCCCCAGCTCTGGGGATCAAGACCCCTTGCGCACTGATAACGGCTTGTTTATCATTTGCGCAAGCGTGTGGTGATGGCCATCTCCGGCATCGACACACACCGATCAACCCAACCCAAAGCGCCATGTTCCTGTTCATGCCCCGGTCTGTCCTCGCCAACGGCTGCAACGCAGCCGCGGCAGGCCCGTCGGGTGCCGGAGCTGGTGCGATGAACGATGGTGCCCCGCCCGGGGCAACGGTGGACGGATAGCCCTCGGCAGCGAGGACGAACTCCCCACTCAGGCCCGGGTTGCACCAGCAACCCGGGCCTTTTGCTTTGGCGGCCCATCGACGAGGAGTCCCGAAATGAAGATCACCGTGAAGACCCTGAAGCCGAGAAACCCGCTGGTGGCTGCAAGCCGCCGGCGCCTGGCCGGATCCCACCGCAGCGGCCCTGGCGCCCAGCGCCAGCAAGCCAAGAGCGCACTGCGCCAGGAAGTCGAACGACTGCGACTGAGTCCCTGAAAACCCACCACGCGGGCGGTTCCGAACGAGGAGCGCGCCCGCAGGAGAACCACCATGTTGTCGAAGCAACTGTCCTACGGCGCCGCACTGCCCGCACCCGGGCGCGCCCGCCACCTCGTCGCCGTGGCCCTGCACGGCGCCAGCCTGATGCTCGGCCAGCTGGCGCGCCGCCTGCTCCATCTGGAACAGGCCCAGCGCGGCGAACCGGTGCTCGAGTTCTATGCCCAGGCCGGCGCGCCCGAAGGCGCGCTGTACGTCGACGGCAAGCTCGTCGGGCACCTGCCCGGTGTGAGCCGGCTGTGATATCGGGCTGGCTCATGACCCCGCAACGGCGCTTCGGCGTCGCGGGGGTGACAGCCTTGCAGCGGGAGCGCCATCATGCTGGCGCTCCCTTGCTGCGAAGGCTGCCCATGATCCTCGATGCCGGCTCCCGTTTCCTCGTCGCCCGCCACGACCTGCGCTCGGTGCGCTTCGCGCCCGACCCCGATGCCCCGGCCGCGCGGCCGTTGGCCGACGGCGAAGCGCGGCTGGCGATCCAGCACTTCGCGCTCACGTCGAACAACGTCACCTACGCCGCTTTCGGCGAGACAATGAAGTACTGGCAGTTCTTCCCGAGCGAAGAACCGGCCTGGGGCTGCATCCCCGTGTGGGGTTTTGCGACGGTGGTCGAGTCGCGTGCCGACGGCGTGGCCGTCGGCCAGCGCGTGTACGGTTTCCTGCCGATGGGCACGCACCTGGTGGTGCTGCCGGGCCGCGTCGGCGCACGGGGTTTCGTCGACACCGCGGTGCACCGGCAGGAGCTGGCCGCCACCTACAACCAGCTCAGCTTTTGCGCCAACGACCCCGGCTACGACGCCGCGCGGGAAGGCCAGCAGGCCGTGCTGCAGCCCTTGTTCACCACCGCGTTTCTGATCGACGATTTCCTCGCCGACAACGACTTCTTCGGCGCGAAGCAGGTGCTGTTGTCCAGCGCGTCGAGCAAGACGGCGTACGGCACCGCCTTCTGCCTCAGCCGCCGCACCGGCGCACCGCCGGTGCTGGGGCTGACGTCACCCGGCAACCTCGACTTCAGCCGCTCGCTGGGCTGTTATGGCGAGGTGCTGAGCTACGGCGACGTGACCGCGATGGACCCGAGCGTGCCGACCGTTTACGTCGACTTCTCCGGCAACGCGGCGCTGCGCGCCCAGATCCACGAGCGTTTCGCCGGCACGCTGGCCTACAGCTGCTCGGTCGGCGGCACGCACTGGGACGAGCTCGGCGGCGGCAGCCGGCTGCCGGGCCCGCGGCCGACGCTGTTCTTTGCGCCGGCGCAGATCAAGAAGCGCAGCGGCCCGGCGCCCGAAGGCTGGGGCCCGGGTGGGCTGCAGCAACGCCTGGCAGAGGCCTGGCGAGCCTTCATGGGGCCGGTGAACGACCCGGCGCAGCCCTGGCTGCGCATCATCGAATCACGCGGGCCGGCGGCCGTGGAAGCGGCGTATCGTTCGTTGGTTGATGGCCGCGGCGACGCGCGCGAAGGGGTCATGCTGGCGCTGTAGCGCTCAAGCCCGGCGTGGCGGCGGCCGATAACCCGTCGAGAGCCATCCGACCATGCCGAGCCCCGCCCTCCCGTTCATCACCGCGCCGCCGCGCGATGTGGCCGGCTGGGTGGCGTGCTTCGACCCCGCGGCCCTGCCGGTGCTGGCCGAAACGGCGGCAACGCTCGAGGCGCTGCGCGCCAATGAAGACAACGTCGACGCCCGCCTGATCGCCGAAGCCGTGTCGGCAGATCCGCTGCTGACGCTGAAACTGCTGGCCCACGTGGCACGGCTGCGGCGTCAACGACAGGGCGACGACGGCAGCGACCCCGAAACCGTGACCGCCGCGCTGGTGATGCTCGGCATCGGCCCCTTCTTCCGCGCCTTCGGGCCACAGCCGACGGTGGAAGACGCACTGGCGTCCGAGCCCGATGCGCTGGAAGGTTTCCGCGCCGTGTTGCGCCGCTCGCACCGGGCCGGCAACTTCGCCGCTGCCTTTGCCGTGCACCGCATGGACCACGACGTGGCGGTGATCCACGAAGCCGCGCTGCTGCACGACTTTGCCGAGCTGCTGCTGTGGCTGCGCGCGCCGGCGCTGGCGCTGGACATCGCGGCACGCCAGCGCGCCGAGCCGACGCTGCGCTCGGCGGCCGTGCAGCTGGAACGGCTGAACGTCGAACTGTCAGACCTGCAGCATGCGCTGATGCTGGCCTGGAGCCTGCCCGCGCTGCTGGTGCAGGTCAGCGACGACCGCCACGCCGAGCTGGCGCAGGTACGCAACGTGCTGCTGGCCATCCGTCTGGCGCGGCACAGCGCACTCGGCTGGGACAACGCAGCGCTGCCCGACGACGTGGACGGCGTCGCCGAGCTGCTGCAGCTGGGCACCGAGCCGACCTGGAAGCTGCTGCACGACATCGATGCCTGACGGGCCTGTGGCGGGCCGCCTTGCCGGCCGCTCGCGGCCCGGTCTACGATCCGCACCCATTGCGACAACCCAATGGGGGGACATCCGTGGACATGCAGGCCATCCAGACCTTTCTCAGCACCACCGCCACCGAGCTGGCGATCAAGGTCGCCGCGGCGATCGCCTTCTGGATCGCCGGCCGTTGGCTGATCGGCCGCGTCATCGCGGTCATCCAGTCGGCGATGAACCGCAACCATGTCGACCCGACGCTGACCAAGTACCTGGGCTCGATCGTCGCGGTGACGCTGAACATCGCCTTGGTGCTCGGCATCCTGGGCTACGCGGGCATCCAGACGACGAGCTTCGCGGCGATGCTGGCCGGCGCCGGCGTCGCCATCGGCGCGGCCTGGAGCGGCATGCTCGGCAACTTCGCGGCCGGTGCCTTCATGCTCGTGCTGCGGCCGTTCAAGGTGGGCGACTTCGTCGGCATCGGCGGCATCGTCGGTACCGTGCACGAGCTGGGGCTGTTCGGCACCACCATCGTGACGCCGGACAACGTGCTCACGCTGGTCGGCAACGGCAAGGTCTTCGGCGACACGATCCTGAACTACTCGGCGCTGCCGGCGCGCCGCGTCGAACGCATTGCGCAGCTCGCCGGCAGCGTCGACCCGCTGGAGGCCATCGAGCGTTTCAAGGCCGCCATCGCGAAAATCCCGAACGTGGCCACCAGCCCGGCGCCCGAGGTCAACCTGCTCGACATGAACCTCAACGGCCCGGTGATCAGCGTGCGGCCCTACACCCACACCGACCACTACTGGCAGGTCTACTTCGAGACCAACGAAGCCATCGTGCGCACCTGCAAGGAAGCCGGCTGGCCAGCGCCGACGCCGACGCAGATCACGAAGTTCATGCGCGCCTGAGAAGGCGCCAGACCAAGGCTAGACCGGCAGCGCGGTCGTGCCCTTCAGCCGCTGCAGCACGAAGCTGGTCTTGCAGTCCTGCACGCTGGGGTGCTTGAGCAGCGACTCCATGATGAAGCGCGAGTAGTGCGACATGTCCTGCACCACCACGCGCAGCAGGTAGTCCATCTCGCCGGTCAGCGCGGCGCACTCCACCACCTCGGGCCAGGTCTGAACAGCCGCGGTGAACAAGTCCATCGGGCTGCGCTTGTGGCTGTCGGTGTTCTTCTCCAATCGCACGTTGATGTAGGCCGTGAGCCCGAGGCCGACGCGCTCGGGCGCAACCAGGGCTACGTAGCCGGCGATCACGCCCGCTTCTTCGAGCCGCTTCACGCGGCGCAGCGTCGCGCTGGACGACAGGCTGACCTGCGCCGCGAGTTCGTCGTAGGTGATGCGGCCTTGCGCTTGCAGCACCTGAAGGATGCGCCGATCGATGGCATCGAGCCCCGCTTCTGTCTCCATGCTATCGATTGTTGCAGGATTCCTGCGTCAAGGTACCAATCGGCGCCACGTCTTGCAGACAACCTGCGCGCCCGCGGCCCTACAGTGCAAAGCCTTGATCCAGCGCAAACACAGGAGCGGCGCCATGCAATTCACGCCTTGGGACAACCCGATGGGCACCGACGGCTTCGAGTTCATCGAGTACGCCGCACCGGACCCGGCCGCGATGGGCGCGCTGTTCGAGCGCATGGGCTTCGTGGCCATCGCCAAGCACCGGCACAAGAACGTGCTGCTGTACCGGCAGGGCGGCATCAACTTCATCGTCAATGCCGAGCCCGACTCGTTCGCGCAGCGTTTCGCGCGGCTGCACGGGCCGAGCATCTGCGCGATCGCGTTCCGCGTGCAGGACGCGCGCCAGGCCTATGAGCGCGCCCAGTCGCTCGGCGCCTGGGGCTACGCCGGGACCACCGGCCCGGGCGAGCTGAACATCCCGGCGATCAAGGGCATCGGCGACAGCCTGATCTACTTCGTCGACAAGTGGCGCGGCAAGGGCGGCGCGAGGGACGGCGACATCGGCAACATCGGCTTCTTCGATGTCGACTTCGAGCCGCTTCAGGCGGACTCGGGCGCCAGCCTGAACCCGCCCGGCCATGGCCTGACCTACATCGACCACCTCACGCACAACGTGCACCGCGGCCGCATGGGCGAATGGGCCGACTTCTACGAGCGGCTGTTCAACTTCCGCGAGGTGCGCTACTTCGACATCGAAGGCCAGGTCACCGGCGTGAAGAGCAAGGCCATGACCAGCCCCTGCGGCAAGATCCGGATCCCGATCAACGAAGAAGGCAACGAGAAGGCCGGCCAGATCCAGGAATACCTGGACAACTACCACGGCGAGGGCATCCAGCACATCGCGCTCGGCTCGCGCGAGCTGACGGCCACCGTAGACGGGTTGCGCGCCAGTGGCGTGAAGCTGCTCGACACCATCGACACCTACTACGAGCTGGTCGACAAGCGCATCCCCGGTCATGGCGAAGACGTGGCCGCGCTGCACCAGCGCAAGATCCTGATCGACGGCAAGGCGGGCGAATTGCTGCTGCAGATCTTCAGTGAAAATCAGCTCGGTCCGATCTTCTTCGAGTTCATCCAGCGCAAGGGCGACCAGGGCTTCGGAGAAGGTAATTTCAAGGCCTTGTTCGAGAGCATCGAACTCGACCAGATGCGCCGTGGTGTGTTGGAGAAGAACTGATGAAGTCGATCGCCCTTTCTTTTGCGCTGCTCGTCAGCGGCAGCATCGCGTTCGGGCAGGCCCCGTCAGCGCCATCGGCGCTCGACAGCGTCAGCCAGGCTGGCGTGCTGCGTGCCTGCACGCCGGGCGACTACAAACCGTTTGCCTTCCTGCGTGCCGATGGCGCCTATGAAGGCCTGGACGTCGACCTCGCGCAGGCATTGGCGAAGTCGCTCGGCGTGAAGCTCGAACTCGTGAAGACGAGCTGGGCCAACCTGATGGGCGACTTCACCGGCGGCAAGTGCGACATCGCCGTCGGCGGCATCTCGGTGACGACCGAACGCCAGAAGCGCGCCTTCTTCAGCACCGCCTACATGGTCAACGGCAAGGTGCCGCTGGCGCGCTGCGACGACGTGGCCAAGTTCCAGAGCGTGGCCGACATCGACAAGGCGGGCGTGCGCGTCGTCGCCAACCCCGGCGGCAGCAACGAACGCTTTGCGCGCGCAAACTTCAAGACCGCGACGCTGACCATCCACGCCGAAAACCTGACCATCTTCGACGAGCTGCTGCAGCGCCGTGCCGATGTCTTCGTCACCGAAGCCGCCGAGGCGCTGACGCAGCAGAAGCTGAAGCCGGGGTTGTGCGCGGTGAACCCGGAAAGGCCGCTGCAATACGGCGAGATGGGCTACCTGCTGCCGCGCGGCGACGGGGTCATGAAGGCCTATGTCGACCAGTGGCTGCACCTGGCCAAGGCCACCGGCGAATACCAGCGGATCGTCGACGCATGGCTGCGCTGAACACCGGCGTCGCGCCGGTCACCTACGGCGAAGGCGAGCGTCCGCCACGCGGCGACTACGCCCGCGCGCGCGGCGACTACACCTGCGAGCAGGACTGGGCGCAATACAGCGCGGCCGACCACGACACCTATCGCCGCCTCTACACCCGCCAGCTGCAGCAGTTGCCGGGACTGGCCTGCACCGAGTTCATAGCCGCGGTGCAGCAGCTCGGCGAGCCCGAACACATCCCGCGCTTCGACGCCATTTCGGAACGGCTGATGAAGGCCACCGGCTGGCAGGTCGTCGGTGTGCCGGGGTTGATTCCGGAAGAAGCGTTCTTCGCCTTGCTGGCCGAGCGCAAGTTCCCGGTCACCGACTGGATACGCAAGCCCGAAGAATTCGACTACGTCGTCGAGCCCGACATCTTCCACGACCTGTTCGGCCACGTGCCGCTGCTCTTCAATCCGACCTTCGCCGACTACATGCAGGCTTACGGCCGCGGCGGCCTGAAGGCGAGCCACCTCGACGCTTGCGAGCTGCTCGCGCGGCTGTACTGGTACACGGTCGAGTTCGGCTTGATCAACACACCTGATGGCTTGCGCGCGTATGGCGCCGGCATCCTCAGCTCGGCCGGCGAGCTGCGCCACAGCATCACCAGCCCGGAGCCGAGCCGGGTCGCCTTCGGGCTGCAGCGGCTGATGCGCAGCCGCTACAAGATCGACACCTACCAGGCGAGCTACTTCGTGATCGACTCGTTCCAGCAGCTGTTCGACGCGACGGCGCCGGACTTCACGCCGGTTTACCGCGCGGTGCGCGAGCTGCCCGAAATCGATGCCGGGGTCGTGCTGCCGGGCGAGCGCCAGTTCAGCGCGGGCTGAGGTCCAGCCAGCGCAGCACTTCGTCGAAAGGCTCGGGCCGGCTGGCCATGTGCACGTGGGCGACGCCGGCCAGGTGGCGGTTGTCGGCACCGGCGAGGGTGGCTGTCGAGGCCGGAAAGACGATGTTGTCGCAGTGGCCGTAGAAGCAGGTGAAGCGTGCCGCGCGGCTGGCCGGCTCGCGCTGCGCCAGTGTCTGCAGCCAGCCCGAGCGCTGCCGCATCTGGCGCGCGTTGCGCGTCATCGCAAAACGAGCGAGCCAGGTGCCGCCATGCGGCGACGCGATGGTGACGGCATGGTGCAGCCGGGCGTCGTCGCCGCGTTCGGCCCACCAACGGCGCAAAGCCAGGCCGCCCATGCTGTGCGCCACGGCAACGGGCGCAACGCCGGTCACCCGTTCGAGGCGTTGCACGGCGTCTTCGAGCAGAACCATGTAGTCGTCGATGGAGCCGAACACCGGCTCCAGGTTGACAGCCACGTAGGGCACGCCGGCCGCGCGCAGCCGCGCCAGCCACGGGTTCCACAAGCCGCGGTTGCAGACGAAGCCGTGCACGAGCAGTAGTCCTCGGCGGCCTTTCGAATCGGCAGGCAGGTGATCGGGCCAGACGCGGCTGCGGAACGGTTGCTGCCAGCAGAAGACCCGCGGTGCCGAGCGCACCTCGCTCCACCAGGCGGTGATCAGCTGGGCCGGCGTCGCGCGCGGCGCGGGGTCGTCACCGTGGGCGCGGCGCAGCAAGGCGAACTCGATCGCCAGCACCAGCGCGTATCCGAAGACGATCAGCAGCGCGCCGACCATGGCCCGCAACGGGTGGCCGATGTGCCAGGCCATCGCCGCCCACAGTGTGGCGATGGCCAACAGGCCGAGCGTGGTGAACTGCTGCAGTCGCGCCAGCATCAGCGTCGAAGCTCGAGGAGCGGGCGTCTTTGCATGCGCCATAGTGTTGCATCATTGCCGCCGGCGACCGCCGAACATGACATCCGAAGGCACGACGATCCTCGAACACCTGCGCCGCGTGGCCGCCGAGCGCGAGGCACGGCGTGCCGACGCGGCGCTGGCAGCGCGCGTTGCCGCGGTCAAGCAATACCAGCACACGCGCTTTGCGAAGACCTATGAAGACATGCTCGGCCAGCCGCGCTATGCGGCTGCCGCGCGCTTCTTCCTGGACGACCTCTACGGCCCGCACGACTTCGCCGAGCGCGACGACCAGTTCGCCCGCATCGTGCCGGCGCTGGTGCGTTTGTTCCCGGGCGAAATCGTCAGCACGGTCCAGGATCTGGCCGAACTGCATTCGATCTCGGAAGTGATGGACACGCTAATGGCGCGCTCGCTGTCCGACACGGCAATCGACAGCAGCCGCTATGGCGTGGCTTGGCGGCATGTCGGCAGGCCTTCGGAGCGGGAGCGGCAGATTGCGCTGATGCTCGCGGTCGGGCAGGCATTGGACCGCTACACGCGCAAGCCGGTATTGCGACATTCGTTGCGGCTGATGCGCGGCCCGGCCCGGGCGGCTGGCCTTGGTGCGCTGCAGGGTTTCCTGGAGAAGGGCTTCGAGACTTTCCGCGAAATGCGGGGCGCTGGCGAATTCCTGGCCACGATTGCGACCCGCGAGCGAGCGCTGGCGACGATGCTGTTCGCAGGCATGGTGCCGGCCTCTAGCTCGCCATGATCGGGCGGGTCTTCGGTGAACTCGGACTGGCGGTGCTGGAACGGGGCTGGCTGTCGTCAAACAACATCGTGTTCCCGGCCACATCGGGCGCGCCGGCGAGTGTGGTCGACACCGGCTACGACAGCCACGCCGATCAGACGCTGGCACTGTTGCGTTCGCAGCTGGGCGGCGCGCCGATCGAACGGGTGCTGAACACGCACCTGCATTCGGACCATTGCGGCGGCAATGCCGCGCTGCAGGAGGCGTCGGGCTGTGAGGTCTGGGTGCCGGAGCCGTCGTTCGATGCGGTCGCCGGCTGGGATGAAGACCGCTTGAGCTTCCGCGCTACCAACCAGCGCTGCCGGCGATTCACGGCGCAGCGCGCCTTGTGTATCGGTGAGCGCGTCCGGCTCGGGGCGCTCGACTGGGAGGTCATCGCCGCACCCGGTCACGATCCTGATGCCGTCATGCTGTTCCAATGCCGCAGCGGCGTGCTCATCACGGCGGATGCCCTCTGGGAGCAGCGGTTGGCGATCATCTTTCCCGAACTCGAAGGCGGTTCGGGCTTTCGCGAGGCACGCGAGGCGCTCGCGACGATCGAGTCACTGCGACCGAGGATCGTGATCCCCGGACATGGGGCGCCCTTCACGGGCGTTGCAGAGGCGCTGGCAAGTAGCCGCAAGCGCATCGACCAGTTTGAAGCCGATCCAGCAAAGCACCTGGCCTATGCCGAGCGGGCGCTGACGATGTTCCACATGTTCGAATGTCAGCGGGTCGAACGGGTGAAACTGGTGCGTTGGTTGATGGAGACGCCGATCTTCCGGTCGGCACACCGCAGATGCCCAGATACCGATCCGGCTCGGCGTGCTGAAGCGGTGGTTGAGCGCCTGGTCGTCGACCGCCTGCTCGATATCGATGCCGAAGGATTCCTCAGCGTACGTTGAATATCGATCGCCCAAAGGGAAAAGCCCCGATTCTTTCGAATCGGGGCCCTTCGGATATTAGCCTGACAATGTCCTACTTTCACACGGGAACCCGCACTATCATCGGCGCAAAGGCGTTTCACTGTCCTGTTCGGGATGGGAAGGAGTGGGACCACCTTGCTATGGTCATCAGGCTTAACTTGTCGCCGCGTCGTTGTAACAACGCCGCAGCCAATTCATAGAGTCTAAATCAGTTTAGATTGCGTCATGGCATAACACCTGAATAACTCAAGACTGACGTCAAAGTTATAGGGTCAAGCCGCACGAGCAATTAGTACCGGTTAGCTTAACTGGTTACCCAGCTTCCACACCCGGCCTATCAACGTCCTGGTCTCGAACGACTCTTCAGGGGGCTCAAGGCCCCGGC
>Ga0307515_10000399_pt1 | contig 105068 bp, 87 predicted proteins | sample 17_EM_MG_FD_194513 | JGI IMG/M metagenome (GOLD analysis project Ga0307515, IMG submission 194513) | Populus trichocarpa ectomycorrhiza microbial communities from riparian zone in the Pacific Northwest, United States - 17_EM | ecosystem: Host-associated > Plants > Roots > Unclassified | place...
CGCGAGCCACCGTTGCGTACAGGGCCGTACGCTTCGACAGGTTGTGCACGTAGCCGATGGCGAACTTGTTGGCCTTCGGATCTGCGATCGTGGTGCCGAACAGAGTCGGGGTCAGGTTCAGGTCGTACTTCACGGCCGAGTATGCAACGCGGATCAAACCAGCACCGACGGGCACGGTCGCGCCGATCAGCCAACCCTTGAGGTCGACGTCGGCGACGGGGAACACCGGCTGAATTTCGTAGTCACGCTCGTTCTTGGCGCGCGACACTTCACCGAAGAGCTTGACGACGCCGAAGTCGTACGAAGCGCCGAGGTTCAGGGTCTTCACCGAGTCGGTGGTGCCAACGAAGAAGTTGTCACCAGAGGTGCTGCTGCCGTAGGCAAGCGCGACGTCCAGCGGGCCGTTGGCGTAGCCAAAGCGACCGCCGACGTAGCGACCGGTGCGCGAGTTGTTCAGCGCGGTGGGCGTTGCGGTACCCGGGTCAAACTTGGCTTGCTCGTGGAAAGCGTACTGCAGTTGACCGTAGAAACCACCCAGGTTCGGCGGCAGGAAGTAGCCGACCGAGTTGCTGGCGCGAACATAGTTCGGGTTGCCACCGAAACCGCCCGTACCGCCGGCGGTGTTGAAACCGTTGGCCGTCGAGATCAGGTTGGTGCCAACGCCGTTGGTGCCGAACGGATCGAACACGGTGTCGTTCCAGAACGTCGGGGTGTAGTCACGACCCAGGCGGACTTCACCGAAACCACCCGACAGGCTCACGGTCGAGCGACGTGCGAAAGTCGAGACGCCGGTTGCACCGTCGTCGTTGGTGATCGGAGCTTCGAGCCAGAAGCTGGCAGCCAGGCCACCACCGAGGTCTTCCGTACCGCGGAAGCCCAGACGGCTGGAGTTGTAGCCCGAATTGGTCAGACCGGTCCGGCTGGCCTTGACGTTACCTTGGTTAATGTAAAACGGGTTCAGGAAGGTAGCGCTATTCCGGTCTACAGACTTGTTCGAAGTGCTGCTGATCGTGGCGTCAACCACCCCGAACAGCGTGACGGACGACTGGGCCGAGGCAACACCGGCAACAGCCAGGGCAGCCAGAGCAACTAGAGATTTTTTCATTGCAAGTTTCTCCAAGGTTAAACATAGGGCTCCGGTGCGAAGGGCTCACCGTGACTGGCACTTTTGTGCTCCCACCGGACCCCGGGCCAACCTCCTTTTGGGAAGTTGTCGCTATTGCACCAGAGCCGCTTCATCTGGGCAAAGCAAATCGCCCGAAATCGCGGCTGGGTTCGGCGTTTCGTTGCAGCAGTGCAACAAAGCTTCCGGCCCCTTTGCAACACCACGATGTGAAACAAGACCTGCCCCGCATAGGCGCTATTGGGGATCGGTTCCAATCGGCCCATGAACCGATCGCTCGACCCCGTTCTCGCCGTCGCGGATGCGGCCCTGCGCACCTTGTTCGCCAGGCCGCACGCCACGCGGGCTGCCCCGCCTCCGGCCACTCCTGCCGGTGAACTTAGCGAAGCCGAACGCCGGGAGGCCGGCGCACTGATGCGTGTGAATCATGTCGGGGAAGTCTGTGCTCAGGCCTTGTATACGGCTCAGGCTGCGGTCACCCGGGATCCAGCCTTGCGAGTTCACTTCGACGAAGCGGCGCGTGAGGAGACCGACCACCTTGCCTGGACGCGGCACCGGCTCGACGAATTGGGCGCCCATCCGTCCGTACTGAATCCGCTCTGGTATCTGGGCGCATTCGGGCTCGGCCTCGTCGCCGGGCGGCTCGGCGATTCGATGAGTCTTGGTTTCGTGGCGGAAACCGAGCGCCAGGTCGAAGCCCACCTCGACGGGCACCTCGACCGCCTGCCTGCGGGCGACACGGCATCAAGGGCCGTGATCAACCAGATGAAACTGGACGAGGCGCGCCACGCCGCGCAGGCGTGGAGCGCGGGCGCCCAGGAATTGCCGGCGCCGGCGAAGGCCCTGATGCGACTGGCCTCCCGTGTGATGACGACGATCGCCCATCGCATCTGAGCGACCGGCGCACTCAGGTTTCGATCAGATCGAAGCTGGTCGTGATCTCGGCGGTCTTGGCCAGCATGACGCTCGCCGAGCAATAGGTGTCGTGGCTCAGCGCGATGGCGCGCTCCACGGCGCTGGCCGGAATGCCCTTGCCCGCCACCGTGAAGTGCATATGGATCTTGGTGAACACCTTGGGATCCTTTTCCGCGCGTTCGCTGGTCAGTTTGACGCTGCAGCGCTCGACTTGATGCCGGCCGCGCTTCAGGATCAGCACCACGTCATATGCGGTGCATCCGCCGGTACCGGCGAGCACGGTTTCCATCGGCCGGGCGGCAAGGTTCTGTCCGCCGTTCTCCGGTTTCGCCGCATCCGGCGCGCCATCCATCATCAGGACGTGGCCGCTGCCGGTTTCGGCGACAAAACCCATCGCCGATCGCGTGCCGGCGTTGCCGGTCCAGCTCACTGTGCATTCCATGTTTTTTCGAGGCTCCAGAGCCACGACGGGGGCAAAAAATCACGCCGACGTGGATTTGTGTTGGAAAAGCGTCACTCGCTTGTTGCATCGCAACAAACAGTCGATATACTTTATTTCATCGCACACGAACGCGTGTGCACCGGTTGTCTCCTCCACCCTCCCAATTGGTGGATTTAGCCCCGAGCCGCAAGGCTCGGGGCTTTTTTCTTGGGGCCGCCAGTCGCGGTGCCGGCAAGCCTATGATCGCGGCCCTATGCCCAAGCCGACAGCGCCGCTCACGCCCGCCGATTACCTGAAAAAGATCCTCACCGCCCGCGTCTACGACGTCGCGGTGGAGTCCGCGCTCGAGCCGGCGCGCGCATTGAGTGCCCGTTTGGGCAACACGGTGCTGCTCAAGCGCGAGGACCAGCAACCCGTTTTCAGCTTCAAGCTGCGCGGCGCCTACAACAAGATGGCGCAACTGAGCGCCGAACAGCTCGCCAACGGCGTGATCTGCGCGTCGGCGGGCAATCATGCCCAGGGCGTGGCGCTCGGGGCCCACAAGCTCGGTACGCGCGCAGTGGTGGTCATGCCGGTGACCACGCCTCAGCTCAAGGTCGACGCCGTGCGCGCGCTCGGCGGCGAGGTGCAGTTGCATGGCGACAGCTACTCCGACGCCTACGTGTACGCGCTCGAACAGCAGAAGCAGCACGGACTGACCTTCGTCCATCCCTTCGACGATCCGGACGTGATCGCCGGCCAGGGCACGATCGCGATGGAGATCCTGCGCCAGCACCAAGGTCCGCTCGATGCGGTGTTCGTCGCCATCGGCGGCGGCGGATTGATCTCGGGCGTCGCCAACTACATCAAGGCGGTGCGGCCCGAGATCAAGGTGATCGGCGTCCAGATGAACGACTCCGACGCCATGATGCAATCGGTCGCGGCCCGCGAACGGGTGACGCTGTCCGACGTCGGCCTGTTCTCCGACGGCACCGCGGTCAAGCTGGTCGGCGAGGAAACCTTCCGCGTTGCCCGCGAGCTGGTGGACGAGTTCATCATGGTCGACACCGACGCCGTGTGCGCCGGTATCAAGGACGTTTTCATCGACACCCGCAGCATCGTCGAGCCCGCCGGTGCGCTCGCGGTGGCCGCGATCAAACAGTACGTCGAGACGCACGGCACGCGCGGCGAGACCTACGCGGCCATCCTGTGCGGCGCCAACATGAACTTCGACCGGCTGCGTTTCGTGGCCGAGCGCGCCGAGGTCGGCGAGGAACGCGAGGCACTGTTCGCCGTGACGATCCCCGAAGCACGGGGCAGCTTTCGCCGCTTCTGCGAAGTGGTCGGGCAACTGCCCGGTGCATCGCGCAGCGTGACAGAGTTCAACTACCGGATCAGCGATGCCCGGGAAGCGCACGTGTTCGTCGGCCTGACCACGACGGCGCGCGGCGAATCGAAGACAATCGCCGACACCTTCGTCGCCCACGGCTTCGGCGCCGTCGACCTCACGCACGACGATCTCGCCAAGGAACACATCCGCCACATGGTCGGCGGCCGCACCGGCCTGGCGCACGACGAGCGGCTGCTGCGCTTCGTGTTCCCCGAAAGGCCTGGCGCGCTGCTAAAGTTCCTGAGCCTGATGCAGCCCACCTGGAACATCAGCCTCTTCCATTACCGCAACCAGGGCGCCGACTACGGCCGCATCCTGGTGGGACTGCAAGTGCCGGCGACCGACCATGCCGCCTTCGACGAATTCCTGCGGACGCTGGGCTATCCCTTCGTGGAGGAAACCGGCAACCCGGCCTACCGCCTGTTCCTGCAGGCCTGAAAGCGCAGCCGCGCGTTCAGCGTGGCGCGGCAGGCGCGACCACGGGCGGCGGAGCGTCGGGATCGACCGGCGGCGGCCCGTTGACGGCAAGCGGACGCACCGGCAGTTGCAGCGTGAAGGCCGGCGCTGCATCGAGCTTGCCGCCGATCGAAGCAGCGCGCGTGTTCACCGACTGCAGCAGATAGCCATCCGCCAGCTGGGCACCGACGCGGAATGGCCGTGCAGGCTTGCCGTCGACAGCGATCAGTGCGACGCCCTGCTGGTCGGTATCGGCCACCACGCCCTGCAGCACGAAGCGGCTCGCCGCATCAGGCGTCGCTGTGACCACGGCCTGGGTGGGTGTCGCGCCCAGCAACTGCGCGACCGCCCCCGGATCCACGGTCGCCGACGCATTGCTGGCCACCGCCGGCGGCGCAACGGCATCGGACGGCGACATCAGCCGCAGCGCCCAGAACACGATGCTCGCAGCCGCAAGCGCCCAAAGACCGGTCGTTGCGGTGGCGGCAGGCCAGCGGGCTGATGCGTAGGGAACTGACATGGGGGCGGATTATCATTCACCGAACGCGGCAAGCCCCGCTTCTTTTGATCTCCCTCCCATCTTCATGCCCCTTTCTCCCCGCCCCTTCGTTCGCGCACTGCAGCGCGGCTTCACGCTGATCGAGCTGATGGTCGTGCTGGTCATCATCGGTGTGCTGGCAGCCTTGATCGTGCCGAACGTGATCGAGCGTGCCGACGACGCGCGCGTCACCGCCGCCAAGACCGACGTCAACAACCTGATGCAGGCGCTCAAGCTCTACCGGCTCGACAACCAGCGCTATCCCACCGCCGAGCAGGGCCTGCAATCGCTGCTGACGCGTCCCACCAGCGGCCCGGCGGCCCCCAACTGGAAGCCCTACGTCGAGAAGCTGCCGAACGATCCCTGGGGCCGGCCCTACCAATACATGAACCCGGGCCTCAAGGGCGAGATCGACGTGCTCTCGCTCGGTGCCGACGGCCAGCCCGGCGGCGAAGGCAAGAATGCCGACATCGGCAGCTGGCAGTAGACGCCGCGCCTGTCGCTCCGATGGCGCCCGCCGCATCGGCGGCTTCACGCTGTTCGAACTGCTGGTCGTGATCGCGATCATCGCGCTGGCCACGGCCGGCGTCGGGCTCGCGCTGCGCGACTCCAGCCAGGCCACGCTCGATCGCGAAGCCGAACGGCTTGCCGCCCTGCTCGAATCTGCGCGCGCGCAATCGCGCGCCAGCGGCGTTGCGGTGCGCTGGCGCACGACGCCGCAAGGCCCCGGCAGTTTCAGCTTCGACGGCCTGCCGCCCGGATCGCTGCCGATCGCCTGGCTCGGCGAAGGCATCTCGGCGCAGCCTATGGCCGGCGACGGCTCCGCGATCGCGGCGCTGCAATTGGGACCCGAACCGATCATCGCGGCGCAGCAGGTGCTGCTCAGCGCAGAAGGCCCGCCGGCGCGCACCCTGCGCATCGGGACCGACGGGCTTCGGCCCTTCGCAGTGGTGGTGCCGCCATGAGCGGGCGTCGCCAACGGGGGTTCACCTTGATCGAGGTGCTGGTCGCGCTCGGCATCGTCGCGATCGCGCTGATGGCGGGCTCGCAAGCCACCATGGCGCTCACGCGCAACGGGCAGCGCCAGTCGGACGTGCTGCTCGCCCAGATCTGCGCCGAGAACGAACTGGTCAAGACCCGGCTCGCGCGGCAGTTGCCCGCGGTCGGCGATGCCGGCCTGGTCTGTACCCAGGCCAACGTCAGCTTCGGCGTCACCGTGTCGACCACGCCGACGCTGAATCCGAACTTCCGCCGCGTCGACGTCCAGGTGCGCGATGCCAACGACGCGCCGGTGCTGCGCCTGTCCACTGTCGTGGGGCGCTACTGATGCGCTCAACCAAGGGCTTCACGCTGATCGAACTGCTGGTCGCCATCGCGGTGATGGCGCTGCTCGCGCTGATGAGCTGGCGCGGCCTGGACGGGATGGCGCGCGCCCAGGAACAGAACCGCGAACGCGGCGACGCGCTGCTGACGCTGCAGGCCGCGCTGTCGCAGTGGAGTGCCGATCTGGACGCCACGACGAGCTTGGCGCAGACACGCGCGATGGACTGGGACGGTCGCGTGCTGCGTCTCACGCGACGCAGCGCCGACAGCGCCCAGCCCGTGGTCTACGTGGTCGCCTGGACCATGCGCGCCGATGCCGCGGTGGGTGCGCGCTGGCAGCGCTGGCAGTCGCCCGGCTTCACGACCCGCCCCGAATGGCAGCAGGCCTGGGACCGTGCCGCTGCCTGGGGACAGGACGGCGGCATCAACAACAACGAGCTGCGCGGCGCCGAGCTCGGGCTGATGCCGCTCGAGGCCTGGCAGCTCTACTACTTTCGCAACGACAACTGGAGCCCCGCCGTCAGCGCCGATGCACTCGGCGCCGGCGCGCCCCCACCCGACGGCGTGCGCCTGGTGCTGAGCCTGCCTCCCGGCCCGGCGCTCGCCGGCCTGCTGACCCGCGACTGGGTGCGGCCCGCTGCGACGACGCCCAAGTCATGAAGACCCGCGTCAAGCCTCCCAAAGACACGCGCGGCGCCGCACTGCTGACGGCCATGCTGACGGTCACGCTGGTGGCGACCTTCGCGGCTGCGGCACTGTGGCAGCAATGGCGCGCGGTCGAGGTCGAGTCGGCCGAGCGGGCGCGCGTCCAGTCGGCCTGGGTGCTGATCGGCGCGCTCGACTGGTCGCGCCTGATCCTGCGCGAGGATGCCCGTGCCGGCGGCGCCAGCGGCGGAGCCGACCACCTCGCCGAACCCTGGGCCGTGCCGCTGGAAGAAGCCAAGCTGTCGAGCTTTCTCGCGGCCGACAAGAACATCGCCAGCGATGCGCTCGAAGGACTGCCCGATGCCTTCATGTCGGGCCGCATCGTCGATGCGCAATCCAAGCTCAACGTGCTGAACCTGGTGGACAGCGGCAAGCCGGTCGCGACCTCGGTCGCGGCATTCACCAAGCTGTTCGAACTGCTGGGCCTGCCGGCGCAAGAGGTCGGCGTGCTGACCGCCAACCTGCAACGGACCCTGCCGGCTGCACCTGCGGCGCCGAATCCGACCGGCACCGGCACGGTGCCTCCGGCGACGACCACCACCACGACCACTGAAAGTTCGACCGCCGGCCCGCTGATGCCGCAACGCACTTCCCAGCTGGTCTGGCTCGGTCTCTCGCCATCCACCGTGGCCGCGCTGCAGCCCTACGTCACCGTGCTGCCGGTGCGCACGCCGCTCAACATCAACACCGCCAGCGCCGAAGTCCTGTTCGCGAGCGTGCCTTCGCTCGATCTGGCGGGCGCCAAGCGGCTGGTGGCGGAGCGCGCTCGCAACTATTTCCGAAGCCTGGCCGATGCGTCGGCCAAAGTGCAGGAAAGCTCCAGCCAGTTCGTCGAAGGCCAGCACAGCGTCGCGACGAGCTATTTTGAAGTCCTGGGACGGCTGCGGCTGGACCGCACCTGGGTCGAGGAACAGTCCTTGCTGCGCCGTGATGGCGTCGAGGTCCGCATCGTATGGCGCGAACGTGGTGCCGGCGCCACGTCGGCACCGCCGAAGCCCTGAAGCGGAAACCTTTAGTCACGCTAATAGGATAAAAAGTACTCGAGCGCCCGCGCCACGTGCGTAATGCGCTATCAAATCTGTAGCGTTGGATGTGAACCATCCTCCTACAATGACGACCCCTCACCTATCGCCATGGCCCTGCTGCTCGTCACCGCTCCTCCCCCGCCCGCCTCTGCCGGCGGCGAGTACGGCTGGGCGGTCTGGTCCAGCGACGGCCGCAAGCTCCGGTCCCAGGGCAGCGCGCTGCCGGCCCTGCTGCCGACCAGCGACGAGCTGATCCTGGGCGTGCCTGCGGCTGCGCTTTCGTGGCACCAGGTGAGGATGCCTCTGGGCAGCATGAGCGGCACCGTGCGCGTGCGCTCGGTGCTCAACGGCCTGCTCGAGGACCGGCTGCTCGACGATCCCGAGATGCTGCACTTCGCGCTCGAACCCGGTGCGCGCGCTGGCGTGTCGGCGTGGGTGGCGGCCTGCAACCGCATCTGGCTGCGCGGCGTGGTGCAGGCGCTTGAAACCGCCGGCCGCCGCGTCACGCGCATCATTCCCGAGTTCACGCCGCAGCCGGCCGGCGCAGCGCCGATGATCTTCGCCATCGGCGAGCCCGGTGCCGCGCAGCTCGTGATCTGCGACACCGAGGGCGTGACCATGCTGCCGCTCGACGCCTCCGGCGTCGCGCTGGTCGGGACGCCGCCCGAAGGCACGGCGATGCTGGCCGAACCCGGCGTGGCCGAGCTGGCGGAAAGCCTGCTCGGGCGCCGCCTGCCGATCGTCAAGCCGGCGGCGCGCTGGCTGCAGGCCAGCCGCTCGCCCTGGGACCTCGCACAGTTCGATCTCGCATCCACCGGCCGCGCCCGCGCGAGCAAGAAAGCGGCCGCGGTCTGGCGCGCGCTGTGGCACGGACCCGAGTGGCGCGCGGCGCGCTGGGGCGCGCTGGTGCTGGTGTTGGCGCAGCTCGTCGGCGTCAACGCGTGGGCCTGGAAGGAGCGCAATGCGCTCGACGCCAAGCGCACGGCCGTGAACGACATCCTCAAGCAGACCTTTCCCTCGGTTCAGTTGGTGGTCGATGCCCCGCTGCAGATGTCGCGCGAAGTCGCCGCGCTGCAGCAGGCCACCGGCGGCGTCGCATCGGCCGACTTCGAACCCATGCTCGGCGTGCTGGCCACCAGTTTGCCGCCCGGCCGCGTACCCACTGCAATCGACTTCAGCGCCGGCCAGCTGCGGCTGCGTGGCCTTGGCCTGCAGCCATCGGAGGCCGACCGCGTCGCTTCGGCGCTGTCCTCGCGCGGCTACGGCGCCCGCAGCGAAGGCGACCTGTTGCTGGTCCAGGCGGAGGCGCGATGAACTGGCTCGAATCCCTCGAAGCACGCTGGCAGGCCTGGTGGCCCGAGCTCGAGCCGCGCGAGCAACGCATGATCACGATCGGCGCCGTGCTGGTGGTGCTGGCCCTGCTCTGGTGGGTGGCGCTCGCGCCCGCGCTGCGCACCCTGTCGTCCGCGCCGACCGAACACGCCAGGCTCGATGCGCAGCTGCAGCAGATGACCAGCCTGCAGGCGCAGGCCAAGGCCTTGCAGTCGCAGCCCCGCGCCAGCCGCGACGACGCTGTGCGCGCGCTCGAGACTTCAGTGCGCCAGAGCTTCGGGCCGAACGCACAGATGCAGCCCGCCGCAGCCGGCGAAGGCATGACGGTCGCCGTGCGCGCCGCACCGGCCGATACGCTCGCCCAATGGCTCGCCCAGGCCCGCAGCAACGCGCGTGCCGTGCCGCGCGAAGCGCACCTGACGCGCAGCGCACAAGGCGGCGGTGCTCCCGCCTCCGGCGCGGCGGCCCCGAAGGGCGACGAGCCTGCCCGCGTGCGCTGGGACGGCACGATGGTCATGGGCCTGCCGGCCCGTTGACCGCCATTTCTGCCATGGGCACCCGGACCGACCCTCCCTCCACCTCCGTCATCGGCCGGCGCTGGGCGGTGCTCGGCGTGCTGATCGGCGCGCTGCTGGCGCTCTCGGTGTACGCGCCCGCGCGCTGGCTCGCCGCCGGCCTGGCGCAATGGAGCGAAGGCCATCTGCAACTGGTCAATGCGCGCGGCACGGTCTGGAACGGCACGGCCGGCCTCGTGTTCGCCAGCGGTGCCGGCGGCGCCGAATCGATCTCGCTGCCCGGCACGCTCGACTGGACGCTGCGTCCGCACTGGGACGGCGTGGCCGCCGCGCTCCACATCCCCTGCTGCGCGCAGCAGGCGCTGCAGTTCAAGGCGCGCCCGCGCCCCAGCGGCCTGGAGCTCGAATGGCGCGACGGCCAGTCCCGCTGGCCGGCCGCGCTGCTCAGCGGCTTCGGCGCACCCTGGAACACGCTCAAGCCCGAAGGCGTGCTCGACATCTCCATGCAGGCCTTCGCCATGCAATGGCGCGGCCCGCAACTGGCGCTCGCCGGGCGCGCCACGCTCGACGCCACCGACATCTCCTCCAGCCTCTCGACGCTGAAGCCGATGGGCAGCTATCGCATCACGCTCCAGGGCGGGCCTGCACCCACCCTCCTGCTGACCACGCGGGAAGGGAGCCTCCAGCTCAGCGGCAGCGGCCGATGGAACGGCAGCGCGCTGCGCTTCGACGGCGAGGCCAGCGCGGCCCCGGGGCGCGAAGATGCGCTTTCGAATTTATTGAACATCATCGGGCGACGCGAAGGCGCGCGCTCGCTCATCACACTGGGTTGACCATGAAGCAACAGCCTTCGTACGCGACACGCATCGGAACCGTCGCCCTGGCGGCGCAGATGCTGATCGCCGCCTGCATTCCGGCCGCATTCGCGCAGGAAAGCGCACCGCCGCCGCGGCGCGGCGAGCCGATCACGCTGAACTTCAACAACGCCGAGATCGAATCCGTCGCGCGCACCATGGCGGTCGTGACCGGACGCGACGTGGTGGTCGATCCCCGCGTCAAGGGCACGATGAACCTGCAGACCGACCGGCCGATCTCCCCGGCGGCGGCCTTCAACCAGTTCGCCGCCGCGCTCAGGCTGCAGGGCTTCGCGGTCGTGCAGTCCGAGGGACTCTACAAGGTGGTGCCCGAGGCCGACGCCAAGCTGCAGAGCAGCGCCGTCACCACCTCGACGCCCGCCACCTCCAGCCTCTCCGGCAACCAGATCGTCACGCAGGTCTTCAAGCTCAACTACGAATCGGCCAACAACCTGCTGCCGGTGCTGCGTCCCCTGATCGCGCCCAACAACACGATCAACGTGAACCCGGGCAACAACTCGCTGGTGATCACCGACTACGCCGAGAACATGCGCCGCCTCGCGCGCATCGTTGCCGCGCTGGATGTGCCCAACGCCTCCGACATCGAGGTCATCCCCTTGAAGCATTCGGTCGCGACCGACCTGGTGCCGGTACTGACGCGCCTTGTCGAAGGCGGGTCCTCCACCGGACCGCTGCAGGGCGCGGCGCCGGGCACGGTCGACGCGTCCTTCCGCACCACGATGCTGGCCGAGCCGCGCAGCAACGCCGTCATCCTGCGCGCGGCCAACCCGGCACGCTCGCAGCTGATCCGCACGCTGATCGACCGGCTCGACCGCGCGCCCATCGACAACGGCAACGGCGCCGCCGGCAACATCTACGTCGTCTATCTCAAGAACGCCGATGCGATACGGCTGGCCACCACGCTGCGCGCGGCGCTCGCGAGCTCGCAACAGGGCGCTGGAGGCACTCTGGGCCAAGCCGGCGGCGGCGCTCTCAGCGCGGCCGGAGGAACGGCGCCCACACCCCAGTCGCAGTCGTTCAACCAGCAGAGCTCGAGCGCCCAAGGCGGGTCGAGCGCGTCCACTGCACCGATCAGCGGCAACCCGCAACCTTCGACGGGCGGGCAGATCCAGGCCGACCCGTCGACCAACTCGCTGATCATCAGCGCGCCCGAGCCGCTTTACCGGCAGCTGCGCGCAGTGATCGACCGGCTCGACAGTCGCCGCGCGCAGGTGCTGATCGAGAGCCTGATCGTCGAAGTCAACGCCGACAAGGCGGCCGAATTCGGCATCCAGTGGCAGACCGGCATCGGCAACAGCGGCGACCGCAACGTGGGCGTGCTCGGCACCAATTCGAGCCTGGGCGGCGCCAACATCATCGACCTCGCCCTCGGCCTGGCGACCGGCAACGCCGCGACACGGCCGTCGAGCGGCATCAACTTCGGCATCGGCCACCGCTATGGCAACGGCAACTACGTGCTCGGTTTCCTGGCCCGCTTCCTGGCCAGCAACGGCGAAGGCAACGTGCTCTCGACGCCGAACCTGCTGACGCTCGACAACGAAGAAGCCAAGATCGTCGTCGGCCAGAACGTGCCCTTCGTCACCGGCCAGTACACCAACACCGGCAGCAACACCAACACCGTCAATCCGTTCCAGACCATCGAGCGCAAGGACGTCGGCCTGACGCTGCGCGTACGCCCGCAGATCAGCGAGACCGGCACGGTCAAGATGGCGATCTTCCAGGAAGTCTCCAGCGTCGTCGCGTCGACGACCAACAACGTGAACGGCCCCACCACGAGCAAGCGCTCGATCGAGTCGAACGTGCTGGTCGACGACGGCAACATCATCGTGCTCGGCGGCCTCCTGTCCGACGAGTATTCGACCTCCGAGGAGAAGGTGCCCGGCCTCGGCGACGTCCCGGTGCTCGGCAACCTGTTCAAGAGCGAGGTCCGCAGCCGCCGCAAGACCAACCTGATGGTCTTCCTGCGGCCGACCATCGTGCGCGACCAGCTCTCCAGCGACGCGGTCACGGCCGACCGCTACGACTCGCTGCGCGCCATGCAGCAGGCCACGCAGCCCTCGACCGACAACCCGATGCTCAATGCGGTGCGCGAGTCGCCGGTCCTGCCGCCGCTGCCCGAAACCATGCGGGGCGACCCGTCGCGCCGCATCGAGGGCACGCGCCTGATTCCGCCGCCGCTGCCGCCGCAGCACGCACCGCTGCCGCCCGGCCCGATGAAGGGCGCGCTGCCGCCGACCGCCGACCCGTCCACGGCGCGCGAGCTGCCTTAAGGATCCTGCCGTGCGCTATCCCCTGCCCTACGCCTTCGCACGCAGCCAGCAACTGCTGCTGGAACAAGCGGACGACGGCGGCTTCACGCTCTGGATGCCGCGGGTGCCGCCGCGCAGCGCGCTCGGCGAAGTCGTCCGCAAGTACCCGGTCAAGGCCTTCGAGGCCCTGGCGCCCGAACAGCTGGCCCAGCGCATCAGTGCCGCCTACGCGCAGGGCGAATCGAACGCCGCCGCGGTGGTGAGCGAAGTGCAGGACGACGCCGATCTCTCGCGCATGATGCAGGAGCTGCCGGCGGTGGAAGACCTGCTGGAGAGCGCCGGCGACGCGCCCATCATCCGCATGCTCAACGCGCTGCTCACGCAGGCGGCGCGCGACGGCGCCAGCGACATCCACATCGAGCCCTACGAGCGGACCTCCTCGGTGCGCTTCCGCATCGACGGCACGCTGCGCGAAGTGGTCAAGCCCAACCGCGCGCTGCATGCGGCGCTGATCTCGCGCCTGAAGATCATGGCCGACCTCGACATCGCCGAAAAGCGGCTGCCGCAGGACGGACGCATCAGCCTGCGCATCGGCACGCGCGCGGTCGACGTGCGGGTCTCGACCCTGCCCTCGGCGCACGGCGAACGCGCGGTGCTGCGCCTGCTCGACAAGACCGAAAGCAAGCTCACGCTCGAGGCTGTCGGCATGCAGGGCGACACGCTCGCGCGCTTCGAGCACCTGATCGCCCAGCCGCACGGCATCATCCTGGTCACCGGTCCGACCGGCTCGGGCAAGACCACCACGCTCTATGCCGCGCTCAGCCGGCTCGACGCCGCCCGCAGCAACATCATGACGGTCGAGGACCCGATCGAGTACGAGCTGCCCGGCGTCGGCCAGACCCAGGTCAACGCCAAGATCGAGCTGGACTTCGCGAAGGCGCTGCGCGCGATCCTGCGCCAGGACCCGGACGTGATCATGATCGGCGAAATCCGCGACTTCGAAACCGCGCAGATCGCGATCCAGGCCTCGCTCACCGGCCACCTGGTGCTGGCCACGCTGCACACCAACGATTCGGTCAGCGCCGTGACGCGCCTGACCGACATGGGCGTGGAGCCTTTCCTGCTGAGCTCCTCGCTGCTCGGCGTGCTGGCCCAGCGCCTGGTGCGCCGGCTCTGCACGGTCTGCGCCGTGCCTTCGGCGGCCGGCGACGAAGCCGAGCCTGTGGGCTGCGAGGTCTGCGGCCAAACCGGCTACCAGGGCCGCACCGGCATCTTCGAACTGCTGGTGGCCGACGACACCGTGCGCTCGCTGATCCACAACCGCGCGCCCGAGAGCCAGCTCTTCGTGGCAGCCGAGCGCGGCGGCCTGCGCTCGATGCGCGAAGACGGCGAACGCCTGGTCAAGACCGGCGTGAGCTCGCGCGCCGAGCTGCTGAGAGTTACGCGGGATTAGCCGGCGTTCAATCCATCACGACCAGATTGCGCGTCTGCGGGTCGGTCGTCACTTCGCGCACCTGGCCTCTGTTGTCGAACAGCACCTGGAATTCGCTGAAGCTGCCGAGCCACATGCGCCAGACCGGCGCGTCGAGGTTCGGGTTCTCGCTGCTGATCGGATAGCCCACGGCCATCGCGACCTGCTCGCGCGTCATGCCCTTGGTGATGCGCGCCGACTTGATCGCGTCGCGGATCTTCGGCGGGTAGCCCGCGATCTTGCGCGCCGGGTCTTCGCCGACCACGTAGCGCTTGGCGAAAGCGCCGAGATCGAGGTCGCGGCTGTAGTCGTTGCCGATGGCCTGCTTGCTGCCGGCGAGCTCGACCTGCACGCGGTTGCGACCGTATCCGGTCACGCGCGCCGGCGTACCGACCGGAATGACCTTCTTGCCGTTCTCGGCATAGTTGCTGTCGCTGATCCAGCTGCCGTCGGTACGCATGTTGCAGCACAGAAAGCCGTCGAAGGTGGGCTGGGCCGCAGCGGGTAGCGAAAGCGCGCAAAGCAACGCGGCGGCGACAGCGATGGTACGAACCGGCATGAAGACTCCTCGGTGTGGTGTTGTGGAAGCCGCGCGACGAAAAGCGCCCGCCAAACGCCGACAATGCGGACTCGCGCATTTTGCCGCCAGTCCCCATGCCCGCCTATTCCTTTGAAGCCATAGACCAACTGGGCCAGCCCCGCAAGGGCGTGCTCGAAGCCGACACCGCGCGCAGCGCGCGCGGCATGCTGCGCGCGCAGGCCCTCATTCCGCTGTCGGTCAAGGCGGTCGGCAGCGTCGAGAGCGGTGTGCCCGCGCCGCGCGGCTGGCGCAACCTGCTCGGCGGCGCCCGCGTCTTCAATGCCACCACCCTAGCGGTCTGGACCCGGCAGATCGCCGGGCTGGTGTCTTCCGGCCTGCCGCTCGAACGCGCGCTCACCGCGCTGACCGACGAGGCCGAGACCGAACAACAGCGCAACCTGGTCGCCTCCCTGCGCGCCGAGGTCAATGCCGGTTCGCCCTTCGGACGCGCGCTCGCCCAGCACCCGCGCGAGTTCTCGCCCATCTACACCGCGGTGATCGGCGCCGGCGAGCAGAGCGGCAACCTCGGCCTGGTGCTCGAACGCCTGGCCGACGACCTCGAACAGCGCCAGGCTCTTCAGCAGAAGCTGGTCGGCGCGGCGCTCTACCCGGCGATCGTGACGCTGGTCGCGATCGTGATCGTTGTCTTCCTGGTGAGCTACGTGGTGCCGCAGGTGGCCAACGTGTTCGCAGGCACCAAGCGGGCGCTTCCCTTCCTCACCGTCGCAATGCTGGCACTGAGCGCCTTCGTGCGCAACTACGGCTGGCTGATGCTCGGCGCCATCGTGGTGGCGACCTTCGGCACGCGCATGGCGCTGGCGCGCCCCGCCCTGCGCGAACGCTTCGATGCCGCCTGGCTCGAACTGCCGCTGGTCGGCAAGCTGGCCCGCGGCTACAACGCGGCGCGCTTCGCGAGCACCCTGGCGATGCTGGCCACCGCCGGCGTGCCCATCCTGCGCGCGCTGCAGGCGGCCTCCGAAACGCTGGGCAACCGCGCCATGCGCGCCGACGCGCTCGACGCGCTGGTGCTGGTGCGCGAGGGTGCGCCGCTGGCGTCCGCGCTGGCGCAGAAGAAGCGCTTTCCGGGCATCGTCTCGATGTTCGCCCGCCTCGGCGAGCAGACCGGGACCCTGCCCCTGATGCTGCAGCGCGCCGCCGCACAGCTGGGTGCCGAGGTGCAGCGCCGCGCGATGCACCTGGCGACCATCCTGGAGCCGCTCCTGATCGTCGCGATGGGCGGCGTGGTCATGCTGATCGTGCTGGCCGTTCTCATGCCCATCATCCAGCTCAACCAGTTCGTGAAGTAGCCCATGGCGGTCTCCCTGGACGACAAGCTCGTGGTGGCGATTTCCTCGCGCGCGCTCTTCAATCTCGAAGAAGAGAACAAGATCTTCGAATCCGGCGACGACGCCGGCTACATGAAGCTACAGCTCGAGCGGCTCGACGTCCCCGCCCGGCCCGGCATCGCCTATTCGCTGGTGCGCAAGCTGCTGCGCTTCAACGACGACGGCACACAGCGCGTCGAGGTCGTGATCCTCTCGCGCAACGACCCGGTCTCGGGCATGCGCGTGTTCCGCTCGGGCGTAGCCAACGGCATTTCGCTGCAGCGCGGCGTGTTCACGCAGGGCTGGCCGCCCTTCGGCTACCTGCGGCCCTTGCGCGCGCACCTGTTCCTCTCGGTCAATGCCGAGGATGTGCGAGAAGCGCTCATCGCCGGCTTCCCGGCCGCGCGCGTGCTGGTCGAATCGGTGCATGCGAGCGATGCCTATCCCAATGAAGTCCGCATCGCCTTCGACGGCGATGCCGTGCTCTTCAGCGACGAGGCCGAGCGCGTGTTCCAGGCCGAGGGACTCGATGCCTTCCAGCTGCACGAGTCGAGCAAGGCCGAGCTGCCCCTGCCCGAGGGGCCGTTCAAGCCGCTGCTCGCGGCCCTGCATCGGCTGCAGCGCGCGAGCAGCCCGACGATGCGCATCCGCACCGCGCTGGTCACGGCACGCAGCGCGCCGGCGCACGAACGCGCGATCCGCACGCTGATGAACTGGAACATCAAGGTCGACGAAGCCATGTTCCTCGGCGGCTTGCCCAAGGGCGAGTTCCTGCGCGAGTTCGAGCCCGACTTCTTCTTCGACGACCAGACCGGCCACGTCGACGCGGCCGCACGCCACGTGCCCTCTGGCCACGTGTCCAGCGGCATCAGCAACGTGCGCTGATCAGGAAGCCCAATAGAGGCGCATCGGGTTGTCGACCAGCAGCTTGCGCTGCAGCGCCGGCGTGGTGGCGATCTGCGGCAGCCAGTCGACCAGCAGGCCGTCGTCGGGCATGTGGTCCTTCAGGTTCGGATGCGGCCAGTCGGTGCCCCACAGCACGCGGTCGGGAAAGCCTTCCATCAGCTTCCGCGCGAACGGGACCACGTCGCGATAGGCCTCGCGTTCGCCGTCCAGCGCCGGCGGGCCCGACACGCTCAGCCGCTCAGGGCAGCTCAGCTTCGACCAGATGTTCGGATGCGCGCGCATCATCTCGATGAACAGTTCGAACTCCGGCCCGTCGACCGGCTTGGCGGCGTCGGGCCGCCCCATGTGATCGACGACCACGATGGTCGGCAGCGCGGTGAAGAAGTCCATGAGCTCGGGCAGGTCCGCCGCCTCGAAGTAGACCACCACATGCCAGCCCAGCGGCGCGATGCGCCCGGCGATCTCCATCAGTTCGTCGCGGGGCGTGAAGTCGACCAGCCGCTTGACGAAGTTGAAGCGCGTGCCGCGCACGCCGGCCGCGTGCATCTCGCGGAGCGCCGCGTCGCTGACGTCGCGCTTGACGGTCGCGACGCCGCGCGCCATGCCCTTCGAATGCCGCAGCGCATCGAGCAGCGCGCGGTTGTCCGTGCCGTGGCAGGTAGCCTGCACGATCACGTTGCGCGCGAAGCCCAGCCGGTCGCGCAGCGCGAAGAGCTGCGCCTTCGACGCGTCGCAGGGCGTGTACTTGCGCTCGGGCGCATAGGGGAACTGCGCACCGGGGCCGAACACGTGGCAGTGCGCGTCCACGGCGCCGGCCGGCAGCCTGGAGCGCGGCGGCGAAGGATCGGGGTGGAAAGGCAGCCACCCGGGCGTCATCTGGAATTCCATGGTGGGAGCGATTGTTCGACACCTCCTCTCATTCATCAATGAGATGTGCCATATAGCAGCTATCGCACTTCGGCATGACATTGCCGGGCGTGATCAGGCCGGCGGCGGCCGCTCGCCGCGGGCCAGCCGCGCGTCGATCTCGTCGAGCACCGGCAGCAGGTCGGCGACGCTGTCGATCACGTAGTCGGCGCCCGACCGGCGCAGCTGCGTCGTCGCCTCGGCGCGGCGTGCGGCTTGCTGGCTCGCATCGAGCGCCTGCCATTCGGCCAGCGCCAGACCGACCGCGTTGCCGGTCACGGCGATGCCCACGGTCCACGCGCCGGCATTGCGCCCCTCGTCGATGCCGAAGCCGGTGTCGTCGACCTTCACCACCGTGTGCGGCGGCCAGACGCCGAGGTCGGCGAAGCTGCGGTACATCATCAGCGGCGAGGGCCGGCCGTCGGGCAGATCGCCGGCGCAAACCAGGTTATCCGGGCTGTAGCCCGCGGCCGCCGCGATCGGCACCACCACTTCCATGATGGGCCGGTTGTAGCCGGTGGTCGAGCCGACCTTGAGGCCGCGCCGGCGCACGGCCGCGACCGTGTCGAGCGCGCCCGGGATGAGTTCCGCATGGTCGCGCACGCTGGCCGCGTTCATCGGCGTGAAGATCTCGTAGAGCCGATCGGCGTCGGCGTCGTCGAAGGGCCGGCCATGGCGCTCCAGCCAGCGGGCTGCGACGCGCGGCTGCGTGCCCAGCGCCTTGATGTGTTCCCACTTGGGCAGGCCCATCGGTTCGCGCGCTTCGGGGATGCTGATCTCGACCTCGAACTGCTCGAACAGCTTCACGAACACGCCCATCGGCGCGCAGGAACCGAAGTCGATGATGGTGCCGGCCCAGTCGAAGACGACGGCCTGCAGCTTGGGAGTCGGGTTGCTTGTCACGGAGATCTCCTGATGTGCGGGTGGTGCGTCACCATGCGTCGAAAACGTCCTTTGCGATGCCGAAGCCGGTGCTCATGCCGGTGCCGCCGCTGACCAGCACAACGCGGGTGGCGTCGTCCGGCGCATCGATCACGCAGGGCGCACTGGCTGATGAAGGATAGACGCCGGTCCAGCGTTCGGTGATCTGCGCCTGCCCCAGGTCGAGGGTGGAACGCCGGTGGCGCAGGATTAGCTTGTCCACCGCCTCCAGCGCAAAGGGCTCGGGCGCGGCGCTGTAGTGGTGCGAGTCGCCGACCACCAGCGATCCGTCGGCGCTCAGCACCACGATCAGGTGGGCGCCATGCTCGAGCGATGCGGGCTCTTCCTGTAATGTGACAGGGGTTTGTCAGGCTTCAGCGCCGTTTAAGAATGCGGCGCGCCCGGGCGATACGATGGCCCCATGACCGATTCCACCCGCTCCGCGAGCATGCTCTCGACCTTGCGCCGCATCGGCGCGCTTTCAGCGCCGTATTTCCGATCGGAAGAGAAATGGAAGGCACGGGGGCTGTTCGCGGCCGTCGTCGCGCTCAATCTCGGCTCGGTCTACATGCTCGTGCTGCTCAACGACTGGAATCGCCTGTTCTACGACGCCTTGCAGGTCAAGGACCAGCAGGTCTTCTGGACGCAGCTCGGGCGCTTCACCTACCTCGCCCTCGGCAGCATCTTCATCGCGATCTTCAAGTTCTATCTCACGCAGTTGCTCCAATTGCGCTGGCGCGCGTGGATGACACGCAACTACCTCGCGCGCTGGCTGGCCGATCGCACCTTCTACCGGCTCGAACTCGCCCGCTACGGCCAGCAGGATGCCGGCGGCAAGCCCCACGCCGACAACCCCGATCAGCGGATTCAGGAGGACATGCAGCTCTTCACCGATTACACGATCACGCTGTCCATGGGCGTGCTGAACGCGATCGTCACGCTGGTGAGCTTCATCGGCATCCTCTGGGCGCTCTCGGGTCCGTTTTCGTTCGCGCTGGGCGGCCATGACTTCACGGTGCCTGGTTTCATGGTCTGGATGGCGATCCTGTATTGCGTGGGGGGCACGGTCATCACCCACTACATCGGCCGGCCGCTGATCAAGCTCAATTTCCAGCAGCAGCGCTACGAGGCCGACTTCCGCCACCACCTGGTCCGCGTGCGGGAGTACAGCGAGGCGATCGCGCTCGATCGCGGCGAAACGGTGGAGCATGCGCAACTCGACACGCGCTTTTCGAGCGTGCTGCGAAATTACCTGCAGCTGATCCGCCAGCAGAAAAACCTGGTGACGTTCACTTCGACCTTCGGCCAGCTGGCAGTGGTTTTTCCGTTCATCGTGGCAGCGCCGCGTTTCTTCAGCGGTGCCATTCAGCTCGGCCAGCTGATCCAGACTGCCACCGCCTTCGGCCGCGTGCAGGATTCGCTCTCCTGGTTCGTCGACAACTACGATCGCGTGGCCGTCTGGCGCGCCACGGCCGACCGCCTCACCAGCTTCGACGATGCGATGCGGACCCATGCGACAACGGCCGGCACGCTGGATCGCGAAAACGCCCCATCGCTCCAGACGGACGGCCTTTCCATCGCCCTGCCGAACGGCACGTCGCTGCTCGCCAACGCGACGCTGGCGGTGCAGCCCGGCGACAGCGTGCTGCTGCAAGGCCCTTCGGGCAGCGGCAAGTCGACGCTGTTCCGGGCCTTCGCAGGCATCTGGCCTTTTGCGCGCGGACGCGTGCAGGTGCCGCAGGACGCCATGTTCATTCCGCAACGTCCCTATGTGCCCGACGGCAAGCTGCGCGATGCGCTCACCTACCCGAACCCCGCCACCGACTACAGCGACGCCGCGCTGCGCCAGGCGCTGACGGACGCGCTGCTGCCCGATCTTGCCGAGCGGCTCGACGACAGCGATGCCTGGACCCAGAAACTCTCGGGAGGCGAGCAGCAGCGCCTGGCGATTGCGCGTGTCCTGCTCAAGAAGCCGGCCTGGCTGTTCGCCGACGAAGCCACCAGCGCGCTCGACGCGGAGAGCGAAGCCACGCTGTACAAGCGGCTGGCAGCGATGGTGCAGTCCGCAGGCGGCGCGATGGTGTCCATCGCGCACCGGGCCTCCGTCGGCGACCACCACCGGAAGCGTTGGACGCTGGTGCCGGCTCCGACGGGCACCGGCGCACGCTACCGCGTCGCGACCTCGGAAGCCGCGTAGCGCTCCCAGCCGCGCGCGCGCAGCGCGCAGGCCGGGCAGGTGCCGCAGCCGTAGCCCCACGCGTGGCGATGCTCGCGATCGCCGAGGTAGCAGGTGTGCGTGTGCTCCACGATCAGGTCGATCAGCGGCTCGCCGCCCAGCCGGTGCGCCATGGCCCAGGTCGCGGCCTTGTCGATCCACATCAGCGGCGTCTCGATCACGAAGCGCCGGTCCATGCCGAGCGAGAGCGCAAGCTGCATCGCTTTCATGGTGTCGTCGCGGCAGTCGGGATAGCCCGAGAAATCGGTCTCGCACACGCCGGTGACGATCACCTCCAGCCCGCGCCTGTAGGCCAGCGCGCCGGCCAGCGTGAGGAACAGCAGGTTGCGCCCCGGCACGAAGGTGTTGGGCAGGCCGTTGGCCTGCATCTCGAACGCGATGTCCTGCGTGAGCGCCGAACTGCTGACCTGGGCCAGCACATCGACGCTCAGCAGGTGGTCATCGCCGAGCCGCGGCGCCCAGTGCGGGAAGTGCTCGCGCAGGCTTGCGAGCACGATGGTGCGCGCCTCGAGTTCGACGCGATGGCGCTGTCCGTAGTCGAAGCCGATGGTCTCGACACGTTCGTATCTGGCCAGTGCATCGGCTAGGCAGGTGGTTGAATCCTGGCCGCCGGAGAACAGGACGAGGGCGGTGGTGTGCATGGTGGCGATCGAGCTGTCGGACAAGGGCGCAAGTTTGGCATTTCCGCCGGCGCGCACCGATACCATGCCGGCGATATGACCAAACACCTCGTCGCCTGGGCCGCCACCTTCGCCGTGATGCTGGTGATCGACCTGCTCTGGCTCGGCGTGATCGCCAAGGGCATTTATCAGCAAGGCATGGGCAACCTGATGGCGCCGCAGCCGCGGCTCGCGTTCGCGGCGCTGTTCTACCTGATGTACCCGGCCGGTCTCGTGATCTTCGCGGTCGCACCGGGCGTGGCGGCCGACAGCGCGGCGCGCGCTGCGGTGCTCGGTGCGCTCTTCGGACTCTTCGCCTACGCGACCTACGACCTGACGAACCTCGCCGTCGTGCGCGACTGGCCGCTCGGCCTGTCCTTCGTCGACATCGCCTGGGGCAGCTTCGCGAGCGGCGTGTCGGCCGCCGCGGGCGCGGCGGCGCTGCGCTGGTTCGCCTCGCGCTGAGGCGAAGGCTAAGCAGGCAGATGGAGATGCCGCTCCCGCTCGGCGGCAGTCGCCAACAGTTGCGCAATGCCACTGTCGAACGTGACGAGTCTTGCTTCGTTGCGTACAGCCAGCGTGAGCAGCCACGCGTCGGTGATCTGGCGGTGACCGCGCAAGCCGCCGGTACAGCAGCCCAGCACTTGTTCGATGCCGAAGTCCAGCGCAAGGAAGCGATGTCGAGGATGCGCCGTGTTGCGCAACAGCACTTCAGCAATTTCGCTCACACCAATCGCTCGACCCGAAAAAGCAGGCTGAGAGATGATCCGTACGAAGGCTGCCTGGGTCAGCGCGGTGGTGGCCCAGCCATGGCGAGCATGGGCCTTGAACCAGCGAATCATGCGCTCGTGATGCTCATGCGCAGGCCAGCCCAAGGCAATCAAAGCATTGGCATCGAGCAGGTAACTCAAGAACCGTCTTCCAGCAGATCCTTGACTTGGCGCGCCGTTACCTTGGGCATGTCGGCCGGTACGTCGAACACCCAGACACCCGCTTCCTTGCGCACAGGCAAGCGCTCGCCGCTGCCGCGCCGAATGAGCTCGGAAATCGCTTGGCCCAGCTTCAGTGCGCGCGCCTGCGCGTAAGCCTGCGCCGCGACGAAGGCATCGTCTTCGAGGGTGACTGTGGTACGCATGGTTGATGCAGTCTAGCTGATTTGATGCATTTTAACCAATTTGATGCACCGCACTGAACAAAACTACAGGAAGCGCTCCAGCAGCTTGCGCGAGGCGCGGTCCAGCGCCTTGACCTCCGGAATGCGGAACTGCACGCCGTGCGCGCTCGCGATCAGCAGCGCGCCGCCTTCGAGCCGGCGGATGTCTTCCTCGGCCTTCAGCACGAAGCTGGTTTCGCCGCGGTCGGTGCGGACGTACCAGGTGCTGGGCACGCCGAAGCTCGACACCTTGTGCAGCTTCAGCAGCGTGGGCGCGAAATCGCGCGCGGCCAGGTCCTGGGCCAGCAGCGCGCGCACCTCCTCGGGCAGCGCGTCGATGCGATCGATCCACAGCAGTTCGCGGCCGTCGCTGCCGACCAGCGACAGGCCATCGCCCGGCGCGCTGAGCGGAAAGGCGCGCACCGGCACCACGCCGGCATGGCGGGCGCCCTCGGCATCGACCAGCACCAATCGGCCGAAATCGTCGCGTTCCAGTCGATGTCCGTTCATGCGTTCCCCGCCGGATGTGCAGCATGCTCTCCGAGCGCCAGCGCCACCGAAGCGCGCTCGGCCACGGAGCCCGGACTCTCGTCGTCGGCCTGCCGCAGCTGCGCCTGATAGAGCCGCCAGTAGGCACCCTGCGTTTCCATCAATGCGTCGTGCGGACCCACCTCGACGATTTCGCCGCGGTCCATCACGACCAGCCGATCGGCCTTGCGCAGCGTGGAGAGCCGGTGCGCGATGGCGATGGTGGTGCGGCCCTGCACCAGGTTGTCGAGTGCCTTCTGGATCTCCTTCTCGGTCTCGGTGTCGACCGCCGAGGTGGCCTCGTCGAGAATCAGGATGCGCGGGTCGATCAGCAGCGCGCGCGCGATGCTGATGCGCTGCCGCTCGCCGCCCGACAGCCCCTGTCCGCGCTCGCCGACCAGCGAGTCGTAGCCGTGGCCAAGGCGCAGGATGAAGTCGTGCGCATGCGCGGCGCGCGCGGCAGCCACGATCTCCTCGCGCGTGGCTTCGGGCTTGCCGTAGGCGATGTTCTGCGCGATGGTGCCGAAGAACAGGAAGGGCTCCTGCAGCACCAGCCCCACGTGGCGCCGGTAATCGGCCACGGCGAAGCGGCGGATGTCGGTGCCGTCGACCTGGATGGCGCCGTCGGTCACGTCGTAGAAGCGGCAGATCAGGTTGACCAGCGTGCTCTTGCCCGAGCCGCTGTGGCCCACGAGGCCGATCATCTCGCCCGGCTCGATCGCGAGCTCGAGGTCGCGGATCACGGCGCGGCTGCCGTAGCGGAAGCCCACGTTGCGCATCTCGATGCGCCCCTGCACGCGCTCGACCTTCACCGGGTTCGCGGGCTCGGGCACGTTGCTCACATGATCGAGGATGTCGAAGATGCGCTTGGCGCCGGCCGCCGCCTTCTGCGTCACCGAGACGATGCGGCTCATCGAATCGAGCCGCGTGTAGAAGCGCCCGATGTAGGCGATGAAGGCCGTCAGCACGCCGACCGTGATGCGCCCGCGCGCCACCTGCCAGATCCCGAAGCCCCAGACCACCAGCAGCCCGACCTCGGTGAGCAGCGACACGCTGGGCGTGAACAGCGACCAGGTCTTGTTGAGCTTGTCGTTGACCTGCAGGTTGTAGGCGTTGGCGGCGTGGAAGCGGCTGGCCTCGCGCTTCTCCTGCGCGAAGGCCTTGACCACCCGGATGCCGGGAATGGTGTCGGCCAGCACGTTGGTCACCTCGCTCCACACGCGGTCGATCTTCTCGAAGCCGGTGCGCAGCCGGTCGCGCACCACGTGGATCATCCAGGCGATGAAGGGCAGCGGCACCAGCGTGACGACAGCCAGCAGCGGGTTGATCGAGAACAGGATCACGGCGGTCATCGCGATCATCAGCACGTCGGTCAGGAAGTCCAGCGCATGCAACGAGAGGAAAACGTTGATGCGATCGGTCTCTGAGCCGATGCGCGCCATCAGGTCGCCGGTGCGCTTGCCGCCGAAGTAATCGAGCGGCAAGGTGAGCAAGTGTTCGTAAGTGGTGGTGCGCAGGTCGGCGCCGATACGTTCGGACACCAATGCCAGCAGGTAGGTCCGCGCCCAGCCCAGCGCCCATCCGGCGAGCGCCGCGGCGAACAGCGCACTGAGGAAGATGGCCACCTTGCCGAAGGCGATCTGCTGGCCGTTCTGGAACGGGATCAGGATGTCGTCCATCAGCGGGATGGTCAGGTAGGGCGGCACCAGCGTCGCGGCGGTCGAGGCCAGCGTCAGCAGAAAGCCGGCGATCAGCTGCTTGCGATAGGGCTTGGCGAAGCGGCCCAGCCGCAGCAGCACCCAGGTGGAGGGCGGGGTCTGGAGCTCGGGCTCGGGCAGCCCCACCTCGTCGGCGTCAGGCGCGGCGGCGACCGCTGTCACCTGCGCGACTCCAGCTGCCTGCTGGCCGAACAGCTTCTGCAGCCGAAGCGCTGCCGGCTGCTGCGCCAGGGTGTAGCGCCAGCGCGCGAGCCGTCCGCGGGCGTCGAGCAAGTCGAGGGTGCCGATGCCGGCATGGTCGGCCAACTGCAGATCCAGGCCCGGCGCGGCCAGCGGCCATTCGGCCCATGCGCCGCCCGCATCGCGGGCCAGCAGGCGGCGATCGGTCAGCGCCAGCAGGCCGGAAGCAAACCGAAGTTCGCCGTCGAGGTCAACCGGGACGGTCGCCAGAACGTTTTCCGCGACTCTGAGCTGGCTTTTCAGAGCGTCTGAAGCCTCCTCTTCCCCGCCCTCCCGGGCGCCGACTGGATCGTGATGTTGCATTGTGTTTCTGTGTCTCTGGCCCGCCGAGGGCCCCCTCATGGCGCGCGCCGGGCGCCGATTTTGACCGATGACCATGGGCGCACTTGAAGGCAGCACCGTGCTCGGCCAAAGCACAACGAACGTTTGCATGACCCGTTTCGACGACATCCGCCTGCTGCGCGTCAACTATTTGCGCGGCCCCAACCTCTGGACCTACCGGCCCGTGCTGGAAGTCTGGCTGGACCTCGGGGCGCTCGAGGACTTCCCCTCCAACACCATCTCCGGCTTCACCGACCGCCTGACCACGCTGCTGCCGGCCCTGATCGAGCACCACTGCGGCGTCGGCGAGCGCGGCGGCTTCATCCAGCGCCTGACCGAAGGCACCTGGTCGGGGCACGTGCTGGAGCACGTGGTGATCGAGCTGCTCAACCTGGCCGGCATGCCCACCGGCTTCGGCCAGACGCGCAGCACCTCCCAGCACGGCGTCTATCGCATGGTGTTCCGTGCGCGCGACGAGCAGGTCGCGCGCGTTGCGCTGGCCGAGGGCCACCGCCTGCTGATGGCGGCCATCAATGACGAGCCCTTCGACGCCGCCGGCGTCCAGCGCGCGGTCGATGCGGTCAGGGCCAAGGTCGAGGACTGCTACCTGGGTCCGAGCACGGCCTGCATCGTCGGCGCCGCCACCGACCGCGGCATTCCGCACATGCGGCTCAACAGCGGCAACCTGGTCCAGCTCGGCTACGGCGCCAACCAGCAGCGCATCTGGACCGCCGAGACCGACTACACCAGCGCGATCGGCGAATCGATCGCCAGCGACAAGGAGCTCACCAAGTCGCTGCTGGCCAGCTGCGGCGTGCCGGTGCCCGAAGGCCAGGTCGTGGCCAGCGCCCGGGAAGCCTGGGAGGCCGCCGAGGACATCGGCCTGCCGGTGGCGGTCAAGCCCTCCGACGCCAACCACGGCCGCGGCGTCTCGCTCGAACTCCATACCCGCGAAGAGGTGGAAGCCGCCTTCGCAGTCGCCGAGCCCGAAGGCAGCGACGTGATGGTCGAACGCTTCATCCAGGGCCACGAGCACCGCCTGCTGGTGGTCGGCGGGCAGGTGGTCGCGGCCGCGCGCGGCGAGATCATCACGGTGACGGGCGACGGCACGTCGAGCGTCGCCCAGCTGATCGAGAGCCAGCTCAACAGCGATCCGCGGCGCGGCGCCGAGGAAGAGTTCCCGCTCGACTTCATCGACATCGCGACCGACGCCAAGCTGCAGCTCGAACTGAAACGCCAGGAACTGGATGCGGCCGCCGTGCCCGCGGCCGCGCGGGTCGTCACGATCCAGCGCAACGGCAACATGGCCATCGACTGCACCGACCTGGTCCATCCCGAAGTCGCCCATGCCGCCGTGCTCGCAGCCCGCGTGGTGGGTCTGGACATCGCCGGCGTCGACCTGGTGGCGCGCGACATCGGCCGCCCGCTGGCGGCGCAGGGCGGCGCCATCGTCGAAGTCAACGCCGGCCCCGGCCTGCTGATGCACCTGAAGCCGGCCGTCGGTTCGCCGCGCCCGGTGGGCCGCGCGATCTGCGACCACCTCTTTCCCGACGACGCGCCGGGCCGCATCCCCGTGGTCGGCGTGGCCGGCTCGCGCGGCACGGCCGTGCTGTCGCGCCTGGTCGCCTGGCTCGTGGGCCTGGGCGGGCGCCACACCGGCCTGGCCTGCCGCGACGGCCTGTTCCTCGAACGGCGCCGCGTCGATGCGCGCAACAGCGCCACCTGGGACGCCGGCCACCGCCTGCTGATGAACCGCGCCGTGCAGGCGGTGGTCATCGAGAACGGCGCGCAGACCATCCTGCGCGACGGCCTGGCCTACGACCGCTGCGAAGTCGGCATCGTGACCGACCTGGACGGCGCCGAAGACCTGGCCGAGTTCGACATCAGCGACAGCGACCAGATGGTCAAGGTGCTGCGCACGCAAGTCGACGTGGTGCTGCCCGAAGGGACCGCTGTGCTCAATGCCGCCGACATGCGCGTGGCCGGCCTCGCACCGCTGTGCGACGGCGAGGTGATTCTCTATTCGGCCGACCCGCAGGCCGAGGCGCTGGCCAAGCACCAGAACGCCGGCGGCAAGGCCGTGCTGGTGCGGCAGGACCGCGTCGTGCTGGCCAACGGCAGCAGCGAATCCTTCCTGCCCGGACTCGGCCGGCTGACGATCTGGCGCGCCACGCACGCGGGCGTCGGCCTCGAAAGCCTGCTCGCCGCGGTCGCCGCCGGCTGGGCGCTGGGCATTCCGCTGAGCCTGATCGGCGCCGGCGTCGAGGCCTTCGAAGCCGACCTGCAGGCCGCGCTCGCATCGCTGCAGCTCTCGCAAACCCTGCTCCAGCCCGAACAACAAATGGCTTGATCGGCGGACTCAGGTTCACCGGCACCCTACCGCACCGCCCACCATGGAAGTCAACCGCATCCGCGCCTTGCGCGGGCCCAATCTGTGGAGCCGCCACACCTGCATCGAGGCGATCGTCACCTGCAAGGGCGACGAGAACGCGATCCGGCGGCTGCCCGGTTTCGAAACCCGGCTGCGCGCCCTGTTCCCGACCATCGGCGAGCTGCACCCCATCGTGCTCGGCCAGCCGCTCGCGCTGGCACATGTGCTCGAGAACGCCGCCGTCGCGCTGCAATCCCAGGCGGGCTGCGCGGTCAACTTCGGCCACACCGCGCGCACGGTCGAGGAAGGCGTCTATCAAGTCACCTTCCAGTACAGCGAAGAGCCCGTCGGCCGCCGCGCAATCGAACTGGCCGAACGATTGATCGCTGCCGCGCTGACCGGCACCGCCTTCGATGCCAACGCGGCCATCACCGAACTGCGCGACCTCGACGAGTCCGAGCGGCTGGGCCCGAGCACCGGCTCGATCGTCGATGCCGCCGTGGCGCGCGGCATTCCCTACCGCCGCCTCACCAGCGGCAGCCTGGTGCAGTTCGGCTGGGGCTCGAAGCAGCGCCGCATCCAGGCCGCCGAGGTCGACAGCACCAGCGGCGTGGCCGAATCGATCGCGCAGGACAAAGAGCTCACCAAGCAACTGCTCAACGCCGCCGGCGTGCCGGTGCCGCTGGGCCGCCCGGTGAGCGACGCCGGCGACGGCTGGGCTGCGGCGCAGGAGATCGGCCTGCCGGTGGTCGTGAAGCCGCAGGACGGCAACCAGGGCAAGGGCGTCACAGTCAACATCACGACGCGCGAGCAGCTGCTCGCCGCCTACGATTCGGCTGCGGCCTACGGCGAGGTGATGGTCGAGAAATTCCTGCCCGGCTTCGACTTCCGCCTGCTGGTGGTCGGCGACAAGCTGGTGGCTGCCGCGCGGCGCGATCCACCGCAGGTGATCGGCGACGGCAGCAAGACCGTGCGCCAGCTGGTCGAGCTGGTCAACCAGGATCCGCGCCGGGGCGAAGGCCATGCGACCTCGCTCACCAAGATCCGGCTCGACGACATCGCCGTCGGCCGCCTCGAAGCGCAAGGCCTCGCGCCCGACAGCGTGCCCGCGCTCGGCCAGCGCGTGGTGCTGCGCAACAACGCCAACCTCTCGACCGGCGGCACCGCCACCGACGTGACGGACACCGTGCACCCCGAAGTCGCGGCGCGCGCGGTCGACGCGGCCCAGATGGTCGGCCTGCACATCTGCGGGGTCGACATGGTGTGCGAGAACGTGCTGCGCCCGCTCGAGGAACAGCACGGCGGCGTGGTCGAGGTCAATGCGGCGCCGGGGCTGCGCATGCACATCTCGCCCTCCTTCGGCCGCGGCCGCGCGGTCGGCGAAGCGGTGATGGACACCCTCTTCGCCCACGGCGACGACGGCCGCATTCCCGTGGTGGCCGTGACCGGCACCAACGGAAAGACCACCACCGCGCGCCTGATCAACCACCTGCTTGCATCCAGCGGACTGCGCACCGGCATGACCAACACCGACGGCGTCTGGGTCGACGGCCGCCGGACCGACAGCGGCGACTGCAGCGGACCCAAGAGCGCGCGCAACGTGCTGCTGCATCCCGACGTCGATGCCGCCGTGTTCGAAGTGGCGCGCGGCGGCGTGCTGCGCGAGGGCCTGGGCTTCGACCGCTGCCAGGTCGCGGTCGTGACCAACATCGGCAGCGGCGACCACCTGGGCCTCAACTACATCACCACGGTCGAAGACCTGGCGGTGCTCAAGCGCGTGATCGTGCGCAACGTCGCGCCCGGCGGCTACGCGGTGCTGAACGCCGCCGACCCCAACGTGGCAGCGATGGCCACCACCTGCCCCGGCAGCGTGATCTTCTTCACCGCCGACCGGCAGCACCCGGTGATGGCCACCCACCGCGCGCAGGGCAAGCGCACCGTCTACGTCGACCAGGACACGCTGGTCGCCGCCGAAGGCTCGTGGCGCGAGCGCATTCCACTGCGCGACGTGCAGATCACACGCAACGGCACCATCGGCTTCCAGGTCGACAACGTGATGGCCTCGGTCGCCGCGGCCTGGGCCGTGGGCCTGGACTGGGACACCATCCGCAGCGGCCTCGCCAGCTTCAACAACGATGCCGCCGGCGTGCCGGGCCGCTTCAACGTGATGGACTACCGCGGCGCCACGGTGATCGCCGACTACGGGCACAACACCGACGCCATGCGCGCGCTGGTGGCCGCGGTCGACACCATGCCGGCGAAGAAGCGCTCGGTGGTGATCAGCGGCGCCGGCGACCGCCGCGACTGCGACATCCGCGACCAGACCGCGATCCTCGGCCAGGCTTTCGACGACGTGATCCTCTACCAGGACGCCGCCCAGCGCGGCCGTGCCGACGGCGAGGTCATGGCCCTCCTGCGCCAGGGTCTCGAAGGCGCCACACGGACCCGCGCCATCGACGAGATCCGCGGCGAGTTCATCGCGATCGACGCCGCGCTCGAGCGGCTTCAGCCAGGCGATCTCTCCCTGATCCTGGTCGACCAGGTCGAGGAAGCGCTCGCTCACCTCGCCAAGCGCATCGCGGCGGGCTGAAGGCCCCGCAGCTGGTGGCCTTGCGGCCGCCGTGACAGACCTGTCCCACACGAAACCGCGGCTGCGGGCCTGCCCCTGGGCCGCGCTGTCCCACAGGTTCCGGCGCCGGGCGCTCCCAGACTGCTTCACCGGTCGCGCAACTCGCGCCGCCGCGAAAAGGAGTGATCTCATGAAAGCAGCCATTCGTTCGAGCCTTGCCCTTCTCATCGCCGCAGGCAGCCTGATGGGCGCGTCCGTGGCCATGGCGCAGGCACCCGGCTCCGACGCCCGCATGCAGCGCGAGCGCGCCGTCTGCGACGGCATCCAGCAGGACCGCGCCGCCTGTCTTCGCGAAGCGGGCGCAGCGCGCGAGGAAGCGCGCCGCGGCGGACTGACCAGCGCCGCGCCGATGAGCTATGAACAGAACGCGCTTGCGCGCTGCAGCCTGCAGCCGCCGGCCGATCGCGCAGATTGCGAAGCGCGCATTCGCGGCACTGGCATGACCTCGGTGGAGGGCAGCGTGCTGGGTGGCGGGGTGATTCGCGAAACCGTGACGCCGATTTCGGCCCCGCTGCGCTGAGCACGCGGACTTGAACCAATGTCCTACATTGTCATGTAGTTGTCATAAAAGGCCACGGGGGTGCTGGCTATAGTCGTGGGCCCGTCAACTAGGAAGCCCACCCCCATGAACGCCATCAAGGTCGCCCGCCGATTCATCGAAACGGACCCGGCCAACGAATCGGCCCAGATTCTTGCCCGCCTGGTTCTGGCTCTCGAGTCGGAACGCAGTTTCGAATTGGTCACACTCTACGGCCTCGATTACAAGAGCTTCCAACTGGCCATGGACATCCTGAAGGAATGGCGGCTCGACCGCTACTACGCCAGCAAGTCCAAGCTGTTCGACCTGTCGATGCAGATCAGCGAGCTGCCGAACTGAGCTGGCGCAGACGGGTTGACGCCTCCTCAGTGATCGAGTTCGAACTCAAGTTCCAGGTCGACGCGCAGCACCGCGCTGCAGTCGAGGCGGCCGTTGCGCGCGGCCGCTCGCATCGCACGCATCTCCAGGCCCGCTACTTCGACACCGCCGACGGTGCGCTGGCAGCGCAGAAACTCGTCCTGCGCATGCGCAAGGAAGGCAGGACCTGGGTGCAGACCGCGAAGGCCCCGACCGATGGCGCACTGCAGCGGCACGAGCACAACGTCGAGGTCAGCACCGAACGCGCGAGCGACGTGCCGCCGCCGCGCATCGAGCGGCACGAGGGCACGCCGGTCGGCGAGCTCATCGCCAGCGCATTGCGGGCTGCAGGCCACCAACCCGCAGAGGCGGTGCTCGTGCCGCTCTACGCCACCGACGTCCGGCGCACCACGCGCGAGATGCGCACCGGCGACGCGCTGGTCGAGCTCGCCTTCGACCGCGGAGAAGTGCGTGCCGGCGAGCATTCGCATCCGGTGTGCGAACTCGAGATCGAACTGAAGAGCGGCAGCCCGCAGTCCATGCTCGAACTCGCGCGGCGCTGGCGCATGCGCTACGACCTGTGGCTCGACACCGTTTCCAAATCGGCGCGCGGCGAACGGCTGGCCCGCGGCGTCACTTACGGTGAGCCCGTCAAGGCCGAGCCGCCGCACCTGGGCGACGACCCGTCCGGGGCGCAAGTGTTCCGCGCCGTCCTGAACGCCTGCCTGGCCCAGATTCTCCCCAACGCCAGCGACGTCGCTGCCGGCAGCACCGATGCCGAGCATGTGCATCAATTGCGCGTCGGCATCCGGCGCCTGCGAACGGCGCTGCGCGAGCTGGCCGAACTCGCCCCGGCCATCGATCCGGCGTGGGAACCCGCGCTGGTGGACGCGTTTCGCGCACTGGGCCGCCAGCGCGACCGCGAGAACCTCGAGCAGACGGTGCAGCCGCAGATCGAAGCCGTCGGCGGGCCGCCGGTGACCTGGCCCGAAGCCGATGAATTCCCCGCGCCGGCCGCCGTGGTGCGCGCCGCGGCCTTCCAGCTCGTGCTGACGGGCCTGATCGAAGCCTCGCTGCCGGAAGAAACCGCGAGCGAAGCGCCCGACCCCAGCGCACCGGCGCGCAAACTGCTGCGCGCGCGGCTGTCCAAGCTGCATCGGCAGGTGGTCCGCGACGGCCGGCGCTTCGAGACGCTGGAAACCGACGCACAGCACCGCGTCCGCAAGCGCCTCAAGCGCCTGCGCTACCTGAGCGAGTTCGTCGCTCCGTTGTTCGGCCAGCGCGGCGCCAAGCGCTATCTGAAGGAACTGCGCCCTGCGCAGGACGCGCTGGGCACGCACAACGACGCCGTCGTGGCGATGGCGGCGTACCGCGAAGCGGCCGACCAGGACGGGCGCGCCTGGTTCGCAGTCGGCTGGCTTGCCGCGCGCCAGCCCGCCAGCGCGCGCGAATGCCACGATGCGCTCGGCAAGATCGCCGAGGCGCAGCCGTTCTGGAACAAGCGGTCGTCCAAGCGCTGAGCCGCTGCGCTCAACCGTTCCCCGTGCCCCGGGCGGCGAAGAGGCGCTGCAGCAGGCAGAAGACGAAGAGCAGCGCGCCGACCACGATGCGCGTCCACCAGGAACTCAGCGTGCCGTCGAAGGAGATCAGCGTCTGGATGATGCCCAGCATCAGCACGCCGAACAGCGTGCCGACGACGTAGCCGACGCCGCCGGTCAACAACGTGCCGCCGATCACCACCGCGGCGATGGCGTCCAGCTCGAGCCCGACCGCGTGCAGCCCGTAGCCCGACAGCATGTAGAAGGTGAATACCACGCCGGCCAGCGCCGAGCAGAAGCCCGACAGCGTGTAGACGCCGATCACCGTCGAGCGCACCGGCAAGCCCATCAGCAGGGCCGAGTGCTCGTTGCCGCCGATCGCGTAGACCGTGCGGCCGAAGGGCGTGTAGTGCGCGACGAAGACCGCCAGCACGACCACCGCGAGCGCGATCAGGCCGCTGAGCGAGATCGAGGCCTCGCCCCAGACCGCCAGCCGCCACTGCGACACTTCCGAGTAGAACGCGTTGGTGATGCTGATCGAATCGATGCTGATGAGATAGCACAGGCCGCGCGCGAGGAACATGCCGGCCAGGGTCACGATGAAGGGCTGCAGGCGGAAGCGCTCGATCAGGAGGCCCATGAAGGCGCCGAACAGCGTGCCCATCGCGAGCACCAGCGGGATCACCAGCGCCGGGCTCCAGCCATGCTTCTCGACCAGCGAGGCCGACACCATCGTGGTGAGCGCAATCACCGAACCCACCGAGAGGTCGATGCCGCCCGACAGGATCACGAAGGTCATGCCGACCGCGACGATGCAGAGGAAGGCGTTGTCGATCAGCAGGTTCAGGAAGACCTGCGGCGAGAAGAAGCCGTCGTAGAAGACCGAACCCAGCGTCGCCATCAGGACGAAGAGCGAGATGGTCGCGGCCAGCGGCAGGTACTTGGGATTGAGGCGCCTGGGCTTCGGCGCCGGCACGATGCCCGGCGCGGCCGGCGGGCCTGCCACCACGGCGCTCACGGTTTCACCTCGCCGCGTGCCGGCCGCTGCGCGAGCGAGCGCAGGCTGGCGCGGAACTCCGCCGACTGCAGCAGCATCACCGCGAACACCACCACCGCCTTGACGACCAGGTTGATCTCCGGCGGCACGCCCAGCGAATAGATGCCGTAGGTCAGGGTCTGGATGATGAGCGCGCCGATCACGCTGCCGACCAGGCTGAAGCGCCCGCCGGTGAGCGCCGTGCCGCCGAGCGTGACCGCCAGGATCGCGTCGAGCTCCAGCAGCTGCCCTGCGTTGTTGCCGTCGGCGCTCTTCACGTTCGAGCTGATCAGCAGGCCGGCAACGCCGGCGCAGAAGCCGCAGAACACGTAGGCGCACACGATGATGCGCCGCGCGCGCACGCCCGCCACGCGTGCCGCGCCCGGATTGATGCCCACCGCCTGGATGAAGAGCCCGAGCGCGCTGCGCGTGATCGCGAGATAGAGCACGGCGAACACCAGCGCCGCGATGTAGACCGAGAACGGCAGCCCGAACATGTAGCCGCTGCCGATGAAGAAGAAAGGCGAGTAGTAGATCGTGATGATCTGGCCGCCGGTGATCAGTTGCGCGATGCCGCGCCCCGCCACCATGAGGATCAGCGTCGCGATGATCGGCTGCATGCCGACGCGCGCCACCAGCAGGCCGTTCCAGAGTCCGCAGGCAGCGGCCGCGCCGAGCGCCGCGAGCACGGCCATCCACATCGGGAAGCGGCTCGCCTGCCCGGCGGCGCCGTCGCCGGCGACCAGCGCGCCGCCGATCATCCAGGCCGCGAGCGCCGCGGCGATCGCCACCACCGCGCCGACCGAAATGTCGATGCCGCGCGTCGCGATGACCAGCGTCATGCCGAGCGACACCAGCACCAGCGGCGCCGCTCGGTTGAGGATGTCGATCAAGCTGCCGTAGAGATGGCCATCGCGCCATTCGAGATGCAGGAAGCTGGGGTTGAACACCGCGTTGACGGCCAGCAGCAAAAGCAGCGTGACGACCGGCCACGCGAGGCGGTGGCGAAACAGCTTTGCACTCATGCGTCCGCCGCGATCAGGTCGTAGACCGCGTCCTCCGTGCTGCCGCCAGGCAGCTCGCCCACCTTGCGCCGCTCGCGCAGCACGGCGATGCGGTGCGAGATGCGCACCACCTCGTTCATTTCGGAAGAGATGAACAGCACCGCCATGCCGCCGCGTGCGAGCCGCAGGATCTCTTCCATGATCTCCTGCTTGGCCGCAACGTCGATGCCGCGCGTCGGCTCGTCGAGGATCAGCAGGCGCGGCTCGACCGCGAGCCAGCGTGCGAGCAGCGCCTTCTGCTGGTTGCCGCCCGACAGCAGGCCGATCGGCGTGTCGACGCCGGCGGTCTGGATGCCCAGCGCTTTCACGAAGCGCTCGGCCAGCGCCGTCTGTTCGGCGCGTGACAAGGTGTTGCGCACGCCGCGCTGCGCCTGCAAGGCGAGCGCGATGTTCTCGCGCAGCGAGAGCTCGGCCACGATGCCGTCGGTCTTGCGCTCCTCGGGGCACAGCGCGAGGCCATGCTTCACCGCGTCGGCCGGGCTCGCCAGTTCGACGGCGATGCCGCCGATGCGCAGGCTGCCGGCGTCGGGCTTCGCGAGGCCGAACAGCAGCCGCGCCAGCTCGGTGCGGCCGGCGCCCAGCAGGCCAGCCAGCCCGACCACCTCGCCGGCGCGCAGGCGCAGGTCGACCGGCTGCAACTGGCCGCGCTGGCCCAGCCCCTCGGCCTCCAGCACGACGGGCGCCGCCTCGTCGATGACAGGCAGCTGCGCATGCCCGGTGGCCTGGGCCGCGAATTCGCGACCGACCATGGCCGAGATCAGGGCCTGCGGCCCGAGCTCGGCGGTGCGCCACTCGCCCACCCAGGCGCCGTTGCGCAGCACGGTGATGCGGTCCGACACGGCGTAGACCTGGTTCAGGAAATGCGTGACGAACAGGATAGCCAGGCCTTCGCTGCGCAGCCGGCGCAGCACCGCGAACAGGCTCTTCACCTCCTCGTCGTCCAGGCTCGACGTCGGCTCGTCGAGGATCAGCACCCTGGACGACAGTCCCAGCGCCCGCGCGATCGCCACCATCTGCTGCACGGCCACCGAGCAGCTCGACAGCAGCTGCGTGACGTCGATGTCGACCTCCAGCCGCGCCAGCAGCGCCCGCGCATCGCGGTTCACCTTCGCCCAGTCGATGCGAAATCCCTGCGCCAGGCCGCAGCGCGGATAGCGCCCCGAGAAGATGTTCTCCGCCACCGACAGGTTGGGACAGAGGTTGACCTCCTGGTAGACCGTGCTGATGCCCAGCCCCTGCGCCTCGAGCGGCGAGCCGGGGCGGATGGGCCGGCCCGCCAGCCGCATCTCGCCGCCGTCGGCGGCGTAGACGCCGGTCAGCACCTTGATGAGCGTCGACTTACCCGCGCCGTTCTGCCCCATCAGCGCATGGATCTCGCCCGGCCGCAGCCGCAGCGCCACGCCGCGCAGTGCCGGCACGCCGCTGAACTGCTTGTCGATGCCTGTGAGTTCCAGCACCGGCGCGTCGGAGGAAGCGGCGGCGTTCATTTGTTCTTGTTGTAGACGTCGACGAACACCGCGGCCAGCAGCACCAGGCCCTTGATCACCTGCTGGTAGTCGATGCCGACGCCGAGGATCGACATGCCGTTGTTCATCACGCCCATCACGAAAGCGCCGATCACTGCGCCCATCACCTTGCCGACGCCGCCGGAGGCCGAGGCGCCGCCGATGAAGCACGCCGCGATCACGTCGAGCTCGAAGCCGAGTCCCGCCTTGGGCGTCGCCGTGTTGAGCCGTGCCGCGAACACCAGCCCGGCCAGCGCCGCCAGCACGCCCATGTTGACGAAGGTCAGGAAGGCGAGCCGCTGCGTCTTGATGCCCGACAGCCGCGCCGCCTTCTCGTTGCCGCCCAGGGCGTAGATGCGGCGGCCGATCGTGGTGCGGTTGGTCACGAAGTCATAGGCCACGATCAGCACCGCCATCACGATCAGCACGTTGGGCAGGCCCTTGTAGGTGGCGAGCAGGTAGCTCAGCAACAGGATGACCGCGGCGAAGAACAAGTTCTTGACCAGGAAGAAGGCGTAGGGCTCCTGCTCCATGCCGTGCTCGGCCAGCTTGGCGCGCCCGCGCAGCTTGAAGAACACCAGCGCCGCGGCGGCCAGCGCGCCGATCACCAGCGAAGTGATGCGCAGGCCACCGCCGCCGCCCAGCACGTCGGGCACGAAGCCCGAGCTCAGTTTCTGGAAGGCCTCGGGAAACGGCCCGACCGATTGCCCCGCGAGCAGCGCCAGCGTCAGCCCCTTGAAGACCAGCATGCCGGCCAGCGTGACGATGAAGGACGGGATCCGGAAGAAGGCCACGAACCAGCCCTGCGACGCGCCGATCAGCCCGCCGGCGATCAGGCAGACGATGAAGGTGGGGACGAAATGCCACTCGTACTCCACCATCAGCACCGCGGCCAGCGCGCCGATGAAGCCGCACACCGAGCCGACCGACAGGTCGATGTGGCCGGCCACGATCACCAGCAGCATGCCGAGCGCCATGATCACGATGTAGCTGTTCTGCAGCAGCAGGTTGGTCAGGTTCAGCGGCCGCATCAGCGTGCCGTCGGTCAGCACCTGAAACAGCACCATGATCGCGACCAGCGAGATCAGCATGCCGTATTCGCGCAGGTTGTTCTTGAGAAAGCCCGCGTACGCGGCGAGCGGTGCGACCGGCTGGACCGGCGGCGCGGCGGCGTCGATTTCAGGCGGCATCGACGCTGCTCCCCGCGGCCACGATGGACCGCATGATCTTCTCCTGCGAGGCTTCGGCCTTCGCAAACTCGGCGACGAAGCGCCCTTCGTTCATCACGTAGATGCGGTCGCACATGCCCAGCAGTTCGGGCAGTTCGGAAGAGATCATGAGAATGCCTTTGCCCTCGCTCGCGAGCTTGTCGATGATGGTGTAGATCTCGTATTTGGCGCCGACGTCGATGCCGCGCGTGGGCTCGTCGAGGATCAGCAGCTCGGGCTTCGCGAACAGCCACTTGGCGAGCACCACCTTCTGTTGGTTGCCGCCAGACAGGTTGACCACCTGCTGGTCGACACCGGCCGAGCGGATGTTGAGCGCGCGCCGGTACTCGTTGGCGACCTTGAACTCGCGCCCGTCGTCGATCACGCCGCCGTCGGAGACGGCCGCCAGGTTGGCCAGGCTCACGTTGCGGCGAATGTCGTCGTCCAGCACCAGGCCAGCGCCCTTGCGGTCTTCGGTGACGTAGGCGATGCCGTGGTCGATCGCCTTGCGGATGGTCCCGACATCGGCCTCCTTGCCGTGCATGAACACCGAGCCGCTGATGCGCTGGCCGTAGGAGCGGCCGAACACGCTCATCGCGAACTCGGTGCGCCCGGCGCCCATGAGGCCGGCGATGCCGACGATCTCGCCGCGCCGCACATGCAGGTTCACGCCCTTGATCTGCTCGCGGTCGGCGTGCAGCGCGTGGTGCACGCGCCAGTCGCGCACCTCGAACACGGTGTCGCCGATCTGCGGCGCGCGCTCGGGATAGCGGTGCGCCATGTCGCGCCCCACCATGCCGCGGATGATCCGGTCCTCGCTGATCGGCGCCGCGCGGCAATCCATGGTCTCGACCGTGGCGCCGTCGCGCAGCACGGTGATCGAATCGGCCACCTTGGCGATCTCGTTGAGCTTGTGCGAGATGAGGATCGACGCGATGCCCTGTGCCTTGAGGCCGAGCAGCAGCGCCAGCAGCGCGTCGCTGTCGCTTTCGTTGAGGCTGGCCGTCGGCTCGTCGAGGATCAAGAGCCTGACCTTCTTCGACAGCGCTTTCGCGATCTCGACCAGCTGCTGCTTGCCCACGCCGAGGTTCGTGATGAGGGCGGTCGGCGGCTCCTTCAGGCCCACCTTGGCCAGCAGCTCGCGCGTCCTGGCATAGGCGGCGAACCAGTCGATCACGCCGCCGCGCGCCGTCTCGTTGCCGAGGAAGATGTTCTCGGCAATCGACAGCAGCGGCACCAGCGCGAGCTCCTGGTGGATGATGATGATGCCGAGCTTCTCGCTGTCGGCGATGTCCCTGAAGCGGCGCAGCTCGCCTTCGAAGCGGATCTCTCCGCTGTAGCTGTCGCAGGGATAGACGCCGCTGAGCACTTTCATCAGCGTCGACTTGCCCGCGCCGTTCTCGCCGACCACGGCATGGATCTCGCCCGCGCGGACCGCGAGGTTGACGTTGTCCAGCGCGTTCACGCCCGGAAAGCTCTTGGTGATGCCGCGCATCTCCAGGATCAGATCGTTCACCCGCAATGTCTCCTTACTTGATCTGGCTCTCCTTGTAGTAGCCGCTGTCGACCAGCGCCTGCTTCCAGTTCGAGGCATCGACGCTCACGGGCTTGAGCAGGTACGAAGGCACCACCTTGACGCCGTTGTTGTAGGTCTTGGTGTCGTTCACTTCCGGCGTCTTGCCCGCCAGCATCGCGTCCACCATGTTGACCGTGACCTTGGCCAGCTCGCGCGTGTCCTTGAACACCGTCGAAGTCTGCTCCTTCTTGAGGATCGACTTGACCGAAGGCACTTCGGCATCCTGCCCGGTCACCACCGGCATCGGCTGCTGCGCCCCGCCGTAGCCTACGCCCTTGAGCGAGGAGATGATGCCGATCGACAGGCCGTCGTAGGGCGAGAGCACGGCATCGACCCGGTCCTTGGTGTAGTAGGCCGACAGCAGGTTGTCCATGCGCGCCTGCGCCACCGCGCCGTCCCAGCGCAGGGTGGAGACCTTGTCCATGCCGAGCTGCTTGCTGCGCACCACCAGCTTGCCGCTGTCGATGTAGGGCTTGAGCACCGACATCGCGCCGTTGTAGAAGAAGAAGGCGTTGTTGTCGTCCGGCGAGCCGCCGAAGAGCTCGATGTTGTACGGGCCCTTGCCCTCCTTGAGCTTGAGCGCCTGCTCGATGTAGCCCGCCTGCAGCACGCCGACCTGGAAGTTGTCGAAGGTGGCGTAGTAGTCGACGTTCTTCGAGCCCTTGATGAGCCGGTCGTACGCGATCACCTTCACGCCCTTGTCGGCCGCCTTCTGCAGCACGTCCGACAGGGTGGTGCCGTCGATCGCCGCGATCACCAGCACCTTGGAGCCCTTGGTCACCATGTTCTCGATCTGCGCGAGCTGGTTCGGGATGTCGTCGTCGGCGTACTGGAGGTCGGTCTTGTAGCCCTTCTCCTTGAAGTACTTGACCATGTTGGCGCCGTCGGCGATCCAGCGCGCCGACGACTTGGTCGGCATCGAGATCGCGATCGGGCCCTTGTCCTGGGCCTGGGCGAGCGAAGTGATGCCGATCAGGCTCACAGCGGCGCCGGCGAGCAGGGTCTTGAGAAAGATGCGTTTCATGCGAGGGTCTCCTTCGTTGTGCTCAATACTTGCGCTTCGGGAACTCGGCTTTTGCGACTTCCATCGGGAAGATGCCCTCCTCCGTCACGATGCGCTTCGGAATGGTCTTGCCGGCCTTGATGTCCTTCACGGCCGTCATCAGCTGCGGCCCCAGCAGCGGACTGCATTCGACCGAGACGTTGAGCTTGCCGGCAATCATGGCCTCGAAGGCGCCCTTGACCGCATCGATGGAAATGATCGTGATGTCCTTCGCCGGCTTCAGGCCCGCTTCCTCGATGGCCTGGATCGCGCCGATCGCCATGTCGTCGTTGTGCGCGTAGAGCACATTGATCTTCTTGCCCTCGGCCTTGAGGAAGGCTTCCATCACTTCCTTGCCCTTGGCGCGCGTGAAGTCGCCGGTCTGCGAGCGGATGATCTTGAACTTCGGATCGGCCTTGATGATTTCCTCGAAGCCCTTCTTGCGATCGATCGCGGGCGCCGAGCCCACGGTGCCCTGCAGCTCGACGATGTTGACCTCGCCCTTCTGGTCCTTGGTCTTCTCGACCAGCCAGCGTCCGGCCTTGCGGCCTTCCTCGACGAAGTCGGAGCCCATGAAGGTGACGTAGAGCGAATCGTCCTTGGTGTTGACGGAGCGGTCGGTCAGCACCACCGGGATCTTGGCGGCCTTGGCTTCGCGCAGCACCGTTTCCCAGCCCGATTCGACCACCGGCGAGAAGGCGATGACGTCGACCTTCTGCGCGATGTAGGAGCGGATCGCCTTGATCTGGTTCTCCTGCTTCTGCTGCCCGTCGGAGAACTTGAGTTCGATGCCGGACTCCTTGGCGGCCGACTTGATCGACTCGGTGTTGGCGGTGCGCCATTCGCTTTCGGCGCCGACCTGGGCAAAGCCGAGAACGATCTTCTTCTGTGCCAGCGCCGTGACCGGCAGCAGCGAAGAAAGCGAGGCGCTTGCAAGCGCGAGGGTGAGTGCGCGACGGTTCAGTTTCATGATGTCTCCTGGTTGGCGTGGTGAAAAACTCGAAAGCCGGTCTTCGCTCAGGCCAGCACGTAACCTGTCTTGACGGTGGTGTAGAACTCGGCCGCATAGCGGCCCTGCTCGCGCGGCCCGTAGCTCGACGCCTTGCGGCCGCCGAAAGGCACGTGGTAGTCGACGCCGGCGGTCGGCAGGTTGACCATCGTCATGCCGACCTTGGCGTGGCGCTTGAAATGCATGGCGCGCTGCAGCGAAGCCGTGCAGATGCCGGCGCACAGGCCGAAGGGCGTGTCGTTGGCCAGGGCCAGCGCGTGTTCGTAGTCGTCGGCGCGCAGCACGCAGGCGACGGGGCCGAAGATCTCCTCGCGCGCCACGCGCTGATGGGGCCGGGCCAGGAACAGGGCCGGGCTCATGTAGTGGCCGGCCGTCGGCCGCTTCAGCAGCTCGCCGCCCCAGACGCGCTCGGCGCCCTCCTCGATCGCGGCGGCGATCGCGGCCAGGTTCTGCCCGAGCTGGCGGCGGTCGACCACCGGACCGATGTCGACGCCGCGCTCCAGCGCATGTCCGATCTTGAGCGCGGCGATGCGAAGCCGCAGCCGCGCGACGAAGGCATCGTGCACCGATGCCTCGACGATCAGGCGGCTCGATGCGGTGCAGCGCTGCCCGGTCGAAAAATAGGCGCCCTGCACCGCGCAGTCGACGGCGCGATCGAGGTCGGCGTCGGCCAGCACCACCAGCGGATTCTTGCCGCCCATCTCGAGCTGCAGCTTGGCATGCCTCGCCGACGCGGCCTTCAGGATGCGTTCGCCGGTCTCGACCGAGCCGGTGAAGCTGATCGCATCGACCGAGGCACTGTCGACGATGGCCTGGCCGACCTCGCGGCCGCTGCCCATCACGAGGTTGAAGCTGCCGGCCGGCAGCGCCGCGCGGCTGATGATCTCGCTCAAGGCCCAGCCGCAGGCGGATACCAGCTCGGCCGGCTTGAACACCACCGTGTTGCCGTAGGCGAGCGCCGGCGCGATCTTCCAGGCCGGGATCGCAAGCGGGAAGTTCCATGGCGTGATGACGCCGACCACACCCACCGGTTCGCGCGTGATGTCGACCTGCACGCCGGGCCGCATCGAGGACATCGTCTCGCCGCCGACGCGCAAGGCCTCGCCGGCGAAGAACTTGAAGATCTGGCCCGCACGCGCCGCTTCGGCGACGGCTTCCGGCAGGGTCTTGCCTTCCTCGCGCGCCATCAGCACGCCGAGTTCGTCGCGGCGCGCCAGGATCTCGCTGCCGATCTGGTCCAGCACGTCGGCGCGGCGCTGCGGCGTGGTCCGGCTCCAGTGCGTGAAGGCTTCGGCGGCGGCGCGGATCGCGGCCTCGGTCTGGCTGCGATCGGCGCGCGCGTACTCGGCGACCACTTCGCGCGTGTCGGACGGGTTTTCGCTCCGGCCGGTGGTCACGCCGGTTTCCCAGCGCCCGTTGATGTACTGCCGGGCGTTCTGTTGTTGGAGGTCGCTGCGCTTCAAGGTGGGCGGAGTGTAGGAATCGCACCCATATCTTTCCAATCAATATTTGGATCGAATCGATGCCTGAAACAGCATTCAGGTAAACCCCATGACCAACTACACGCACTGGTTCATCCGTGCGCGCCTCAAGACCCGCCAGCTGCTGCTGCTCGTGGCGCTTGCCGAGGAAGGCAACATCCATCGCGCAGCCCAGGTGCTCAGCATGACGCAGCCCGCGGCCTCGAAGCTGCTCAAGGACCTGGAAGACGTGCTGGAGGTGTCGCTCTTCGATCGCCTGCCGCGCGGCATGCGCCCGACCTGGTACGGGGAAACCATGATCCGCCACGCGCGCGAAGCGCTGGCGAGCCTGAACCAGGCGCACGACGAACTCACCGCGCTCAAGGCCGGCGCCTTCGGGCAGGTGGGCATCGGCGCCGTCACCTCGCCCGGCCTCGTGCTGCTGCCGCCGGCGGTCGCGGCCGTGAAGCGCGACCAGCCGAACCTGCGCATCTCGCTCGAGATCGAGACCAGTCCGGTGCTGTTCGAGCGGCTCGAACAGGGCAAGCTCGACATCCTCGTCGCGCGCCTCTTCGCCGAGCACGACAAGACCAACCTGCGCTACGAGGCGTTGACCGAAGAGCCGGTGTGCGCGCTGGTGCGCCCGGGGCATCCGCTGCTCGGCATGACCGGTCTCGGCCTGCGCGACCTGGTGTCCGCCGGCTGGATCGTGCCGCCCGCGGGCAGCGTGCTGCGCCATCGCTTCGACCTGATGTTCCAGGAGGAAGGGCTCGCGCCGCCGATCAACGTGATCGAGACCGCGGCACTGCTTTTCTTGACGCGCATGCTGCAGCAGAGCGACATGATCGCGGTGCTAGCGACCGACGTGGCCCGCTACTACGCCGCGCACGGCATCGTGGCCGTGCTGCCGATGGAGATGCCTTGCCACATGGACGCCTTCGGCCTCATCACGCGCACCGACCGCCTGCCCTCGCCGGCCGCCAAGGTGATGATGCGGGCGCTGAAGGCGCAGAGCCTCGCGGTCTACGGGCGGCGGCTGGACGCGGACCCGGGCTGAAAGGCATTTGCATATCGATCGCCATGTGGATCGGCGATTTCGGGCATCACGCCGCAGGCAGCGCCGCGCTGCGGCCGCGCCGCGCGGCGCCCGGCGACATGCCGATGTAGCGCTTGAAGGAACGGCTGAACGCCGCCTCGGACTGGTAGCCGAGCTGGCTGGCCAGCTCGACCGGCCGCGCGTTCTTGTCCTGCAGCAGCGTCAGCGCCACGTGCATGCGCCAGCGCGCCACGTACTGCATGGCCGGCTCGCCGACCAGCGCCGTGAAACGCGCCGCGAAGGCCGAGCGCGACATCGCGACCTCGGCCGCCAGCGAGGCCACCGTCCACGGGCGTGCCGGCTCGCGGTGGATGAGGGAGATGGCGCGGCCGATCTGCCGGTCCTGCAACGCGCCCAGCCAGCCCGTGCGCGCTGCGGGATCGCGCACCATCCACGAGCGGATCGACTGGATCACCAGGATGTCGGCCAGCCGCGTGATGATGGTTTCGCCACCCGGCAGCATCGCGCGGGCTTCCGCGGCCATGAAGCGCAGCGTGCTGCCGAGCCAGTCGGCCTCGGGCGATCGCAACGCATCCATGCGGATCACGCTCGGCAGCAGCTTGGCCAGGCGGTGCGCCGCCGGATGCTCAAAACGCACCGCGCCGCAGACCAGGCTCGCCGCCGCGCCGCCGCCGCCGTGCCGCAGCACCTCGTAGCGCTCGCTGACCTCCTCGCGCGGCAGATCGAAAAGGCCGGCCGCCTCGGCGCCCGGCTCGCTCACCAGCCGATGGCCCGCGCCGTGCGGCACGAGCGCGAATTCGCCGGGTCGCAGCAGCTGGGGCTCGCTGCCCTCGACCTCGAGCCAGCATTCGCCCGCCGTCACGACGTGGAACATCAGGCTGTCCTCCATCGGCGGCAAGGCCAGCCCCCAGGGCGCCGTGAACTCGGAGCGGCAATAGAAGATGCCGCTCATCCGCAGGAAGTGCAGCGCTTCGCCGAGCGGATCCACCGGCGCCAGAACGTCTTTGAGCTTCATGCGGCCAGTATGCGAGCTGTCTACACCATCGTCCAGGCAGATTGGACGAATGAGCATGATCTAGCGATTGCAAAGCATTGATAAGCCTGCATTCGGCGTCGATAGTAGACGCCATGTCATGCCAACCACCACCAGGAGTACTGAACATGAGCACCACCACCACCGTCGCCGTCATGGGCGCCACCGGCCACACCGGCGGCAGGATCGCCCGCCTGCTGCTGAAGTCGGGCGCGAAAGTGCGCGCCATCGGCCGCAACGCCGCCAAGCTGGCGGCGCTCGAAAGCGCCGGCGCCGAAGTGTTCGCGGGCGACGCCTGCGACCCGGCCTTCCTGGCCGAGGCCTTTCGCGGCGCGGACGCCGTCTACACGCTGCTCGCGACCGATCGCCAGGCGCTCGACTACGCGGCCCGCCAGAACGAGGAAGGCGAAGCCATCGCACAAGCGATCCGCGCCAGCGGCGTGCGTCACGTGGTCGCGCTCAGCAGCCTCGGCGCGGAGCTGAGCGCCGGCACCGGCGTGATCGCCGGCCTGCACGCCCAGGAAGAACGCCTCAGGCAGCTCGCCGGCACCCACCTGCTTCTGCTGCGCCCGGTTTCCTTCTTCGAGAACCTCTTCGACGCGCTCGGCATGGTCAAGGAAGCGGGCATGCTCGCGGACAGCGTCGCGCCCGATCTCGCCTTCCCGATGATCGCGGCCGACGACATCGCCGCCGTCGCGGCGAAAGCGCTGCTGGCGCACGACTGGACGGGCGTCGCGGTGCGCGAGCTGCTCGGCCAGCGCGACCTGAGCCATGCCGAGATCGCGCGCATCCTCGGCGAGCGCATCGGCAGGCCTTTGCTGCCCTATGTCCGGCTCTCCGAGGCGGACATGGCCGGCGCACTCGTCGAAGCGAGCCTGTCCCCCAGCTTCGCGGGCCTGTACGTCGAAATGACGCGCTCTTTCAACGCCGGCCTGGCGAAGCCGCAGGCCGGGCGCAACGCCGGCAACACCACGCCCACGCGCTTCGAAGACTTCGCCGCCGAATGGGCCAAGGCCTACGACGCGATGTGAGGGCGTAGGAATTTGGCGCGGGATTGTTTCCAGCCCGTGAACACCATGGTTCGATTTCTGCGGGTTTTTACCTAGTTTTCCGTCGCACACTGTCATTCGCAGAGCAGCACTCCGGCTGTTCTGGATGAACAGGGCACCGAGCGAGGTGGCCGCCCCCGAAGGGACGGCGCCCCACCCAAGACCGGTTCGACATCATCCAAAGCCATTTGAAGGACATTGAAAATGAAGACCTCGAAGATCATCGCCGCCGCCGCTCTCTCGCTGCTGGCCGCTGCCGGCGCACAAGCCGAAACCTACCAAGGCGTGCAAGCGCCGGTCTCGGCTGAAAGCCGTGCCGACGTGAATGCGCAAGCCGTTGCCGCCGCCCACGGCGCGAACCCGTATGCCGAAGGCTCCGCCGCAGGCGCCGCACCGGCCGTGGCCAGCGTGCGCGACCGTGCCGCCGTGGAGAACGAAGCCGTGGCCACCGCGCACGAAGCGAACCAGAACCTGGACCGCAAGGCGTTCGTGAACAGCGTCGTTCCTGAGCAATACAAGATCGAGCGGCCCACGAGCCGCCAAGCCGGCCTGTAATCCACAGTCCGCGCCGGAAAAGCCGGGCCCTGCGAAAGCGGGGCCCGGCTTTTTCTTTGGGTCAACCGAACATTCGACGGACGGGTCGCTGTCCGACAACCTGAAGCGCACGCGCCGCGCTTGCGCAGAGTCGCCTTCGGCTCTCCAATGGACCCTGTTCCACCTGAAGCGGCTTTCGTGCCTTGCACTGCCGTGAAGCCAACGCCAGGAAACTGCAGTGCCCATCGATTTGCCCATTCTCAGCACCCAAGACACCTATCTCTTCCGCGAAGGCACCCACGCGCGTCTCTACGATCGCCTGGGTTGCCATCCGCGCCCCGGGGGCGGCGCGGCGTTCGCGGTCTGGGCACCGAACGCCGAGTCCGTGTCGGTGGTCGGCGACTGGAACCATTGGTCCGGCGACGCGGACCTGCTTCAGACCCGCGACGATTCGGGCGTCTGGCAGGGCTTCGCCGAAGGCGCCGTCGCGGGCCAGGCCTACAAGTACAGGATCCGTTCGCGCCACGGCGGCTACACGGTGGACAAGGCCGACCCCATGGCCTTCTTCGCCGAAGCGCCGCCCGCCACGGCATCGCGCATCTGGGACCTCGACTACGCGTGGAACGACGGGCCGTGGATGTCCGCACGAGCTCCGAAGAACGCGCTGGACGCGCCGATGTCGATCTACGAGCTGCATCCGGGCTCGTGGCGCCGCCAGGACGGCCACTTTCTCGGCTACCGCGAGCTTGCGCACCAGCTGGCCGCCTACATGCGCGAGATGGGCTTCACCCACGTCGAGCTGATGCCGGTGACCGAGCACCCCTTCTACGGCTCCTGGGGCTACCAGACGACCGGCTACTTCGCGCCCACCTCGCGCTACGGCACGCCGCAGGACTTCATGTACTTCGTCGACCATCTGCACCAGCAGGGCATCGGCGTGCTGCTGGACTGGGTGCCCTCGCACTTTCCCACCGACGAGCACGGGCTGGGCTACTTCGACGGCACCTACCTGTACGAACACGCCGATCCCAAGCAGGGCTTTCATCCCGAATGGAAGTCGAGCATCTTCAACTACGGGCGCGCCGAGGTCCGCAGCTTCCTCACTTCGTCGGCGCTGTTCTGGCTCCAAAAGTACCACCTGGATGGCCTGCGGGTGGACGCCGTCGCTTCGATGCTCTACCTCGACTACGCACGCGAGCATGGCGAATGGATCCCGAACCGGCACGGCGGCCGCGAGAACCTGGAGGCCATCGAGTTCCTGCAGACCCTGAACCGGGCGGTGTACCGCGAGCACCCCGACACCCTCACCATCGCCGAGGAATCGACCGCCTGGCCGCGCGTGTCGCGGCCCACCGACATGGACGGGCTGGGCTTCGGCATGAAATGGAACATGGGCTGGATGCACGACGACCTGGCCTACATGAAGGAAGATCCGGTCCATCGCAAATTCCACCATCACAAGCTGACCTTCGCGATGGTCTACGCCTTCAACGAGAACTTCGTCCTGCCGCTCTCGCACGACGAAGTGGTCTACGGCAAGGGCTCGCTGCTGGGCAAGATGCCCGGCGACGCGTGGCAGCAGTTCGCCAACCTGCGCGCGCTGTTCGGCTTCATGTGGGGCCATCCGGGCAAGAAGCTGCTGTTCATGGGCGGCGAATTCGGCCAGCGGCGCGAATGGACCCACGACGGCGAACTCGAATGGTGGGTGTCGGGGCTGGAAGGCCACGCCGGGCTGAAGCGCTTCGTCGCGCAGCTCAACCGCGTCTACCGCGCCACGCCCGCGCTCTACCAGCTCGACTTTTCCGCTGCCGGTTTCGAATGGATCGTCGCCGACGATGCGCAGCGCAGCGTGTTCGCCTTCCTGCGCAAGCCGGCCGACGGCTCGCCCCCGGTGCTGGTGGTGAGCAACATGACGCCGGTGCCGCGCACCAACTACCTGCTCGGCGTGCCCTTGCCGGGCCTGTGGCGCGAAGTGATCAACAGCGACGCCGATGAGTTCGGCGGCGCCGGCTGGGGCAACCTGGGCGCGGTGGAGGCGGCGCCGGTGCGCTCGCACGGCCGCATGCATTCGCTGTGCCTGACCTTGCCGCCGCTTTCCACCCTGATCCTTCAACATACGCCCCATGCCTAAGACGACCGCAGCGCCCAAGGCGCCAACGACGAAGACCGAGAGCGTTTTGCCGGACACGGCGCAGGACGGGCGCATCCGCGCCGTGATCGACGCGGTGCTGCCGTGCGTGGACAACGGGCGCTTCGCGGTCAAGGCCGTGGCCGGCGACAACGTGTTGGTCACGGCCCACTGCATCACCGACGGCCACGACGTGCTGCGCGTGATGCTGCGCTGGCGCGGCGAAGACCAGGCCGAGGTCCACGAGGTGCCGATGAAGCACCTGGGCAACGACGTGTGGACGGCCTCCTTCGCGCCGCCTGCGGTCGGGCGCTATCTCTACACCGTGGCCGCCTGGGTCGACCCCTTCGAGTCGTGGCGCCACGAGATGTCGCGCCGCGTCGACGCCGACGACATCCGCATCGCGTCGCAGGTCGGCGCGTTGGAGATCGCGGCCGCCGCGCAGCGTGCCGGCGACGCCGACGGACCGACCCTGGCCAAGTGGGCGCAGGATCTCGAGAAAGGCGCCAAGGACGTCGCCGCCGACCCCAAGGCGCTGAAGGCGCTCGCGCTGGACGACACGCTCGCCGAGCTGGCCGAGCGCCATCCCGACCGCCGCTTCGAAACGCGCCACCTGGTCGAGCTGCCGCTCGTCGCCGACCGCGAACGCGCGCGCTTCAGCAGCTGGTACGAGCTCTTCCCGCGTTCGGCCTCGCCGGAGCCCGGACGCCACGGCACCTTCAAGGACGTGGAAGGGCGCCTCCCCGCCATCGCCGCGATGGGCTTCGACGTGCTGTACTTTCCGCCCATCCACCCGATCGGGCGCGAGCAGCGCAAGGGCAAGAACAACAAGCTCGTGACCGAGCCCGGCGACGTCGGCAGCCCCTGGGCGATCGGCGCGGCCGAAGGCGGCCACAAATCTATCCTGCCCGAGCTCGGCACGCCCGAGGACTTCCGGCGCCTGCTGGCGAAGGCCGCCGGGCACGGCATCGAGATCGCGCTCGACATCGCATTCCAGTGCGCGCCCGATCATCCCTACGTCAAGGAACACCCGAGCTGGTTCCGCTGGCGCCCCGACGGCAGCGTGCAGTACGCCGAGAACCCGCCCAAGAAGTACCAGGACATCTACCCGTTCAACTTCGAGAGCGAGGACTGGCGCGGACTCTGGGCCGAGCTCAAGAGCGTGTTCGAGCACTGGATCGGCGAAGGCGTGAAGATCTTCCGCGTCGACAACCCGCACACCAAGGCCTTCCCGTTCTGGGAATGGGCGATCGCCGAACTCAAGCGCGAACATCCCGAGCTGATCTTCCTGGCGGAGGCCTTCACGCGCCCGAAGGTCATGCACCGGCTGGCCAAGCTCGGCTATACCCAGTCCTACACCTACTTCACCTGGCGCAACAACAAGCAGGAACTCGTCGAGTACTTCACCGAGCTTTCCACCGGCCCGGGCAGCGACTACTTCCGGCCCAACGTCTGGCCCAACACGCCGGACATCCTGCATGAGCAGCTGCAGCACGGCGATGCGCCGACCTACATGACGCGGCTGGTGCTCGCCGCCACGCTGTCGTCCAACTACGGCATCTACGGCCCGGCCTACGAACTGCGCGAACACCAGCCGCGCGAACCGGGCAGCGAGGAATACCTCCACTCCGAGAAATACCAGCTGCGCACCTGGAATCACGACGATCCGGCGAGCCTCGCGCCCTTCATCACGCGCATCAACCAGATCCGCCGCGACAACCCGGCGCTGCAGGCCAACGGCAGCCTGCGCTTCCTCGGCGTGGAGAACGACCATCTGATCGCCTATGCGAAAGCCTCCGAAGACGGCAGCAACGTGGTGGTCACCGTGGTCAACCTCGATCCGCACAACGTGCAGTCCGGCTGGGTGCACCTCGACCCCGCATCGATCGACACCGACGACGGCCATCCGTTCCAGATGCACGACCTGCTGAGCAACCAGCGCTTCATGTGGCAGGGCCACCATCACTACGTGCAGCTCGATCCGCACAGCGTGCCGGCCCACGTCTTCGTGGTGCGACGGCGCGTTCGCGACGAACGCGACTTCGACTACTTCCTCTGAGCCGGACGCCCATGAACGCACCTGTGCCCAACCTGACCCTCGAAACGCCCGAGATCGACACCAGCGACGATCCGCAGTGGTACCGCGATGCGGTGATCTACCAGCTCAACGTCAAGGCCTTCTTCGACACCAACGAAGACGGCATGGGCGACTTCAAGGGCGTGACGGCCAAGCTGGACTACGTCAAGGACCTGGGCGTCAACACGATCTGGCTGATGCCCTTCTACCCTTCGCCCCTGCGCGACGACGGCTACGACATCTCCGAGTACGAGGACGTGCATCCGCAGTACGGCACGCTGGACGATTTCCGCGAGATGCTGTCCGAGGCGCACAAGCGCGGCCTGCGCGTGATCACCGAGCTGGTCATCAACCACACCTCGAGCGACCACCCCTGGTTCCAGGCCGCGCGGCGCGCGCCGGCGGGCTCGCCCGAGCGCGACTTCTACGTCTGGAGCGACACCGACCAGATCTACCAGGGCACGCGCATCATCTTCACCGACACCGAGACCTCCAACTGGAGCTGGGACCCGGTGGCCAAGGCCTACTACTGGCACCGCTTCTTCAGCCACCAGCCGGACCTCAACTTCGACAACCCCCAGGTGCTCGAAGCCATCTTAAAGACGATGCGCTTCTGGCTCGACATGGGCGTCGACGGCTTCCGGCTCGACGCGATTCCCTACCTGATCGAGCGCGACGGCACGAGCAACGAGAACCTGCCCGAGACGCACGCCGTGATCAAGAAGCTGCGCGCCGCCATCGACGCGCAGTACAAGAACCGCTTCCTGCTCGCCGAAGCCAACATGTGGCCCGAGGACGTGCGCGAGTACTTCGGCGACGGCGACGAGTGCCACATGGCCTACCACTTCCCGTTGATGCCGCGCATGTACATGGCGATCGCGCAGGAAGACCGCTATCCGATCGTCGAGATCATGCAGCAGACGCCGGAGATTCCCGACGGCTGCCAGTGGGCCATCTTCCTGCGCAACCACGACGAGCTCACGCTCGAGATGGTGACCAGCAAGGAGCGCGACTACATGTACAACATGTATGCCGCCGACATGCGCGCGCGCATCAACCTCGGCATCCGGCGCCGCCTCGCGCCACTGATGGAGAACGACCCCGACCGCGTCAAGCTCATGAACGGCATGCTGCTGTCGAGGCCCGGCTCGCCCATCATCTACTACGGCGACGAGATCGGCATGGGCGACAACGTGTTCGTCGGCGACCGCAACGGCGTGCGCACGCCGATGCAGTGGAACCCCGACCGCAACGCCGGCTTCTCGCGCGCCGACCCGCAGCGGCTCTACCTGCAGCCGATCATGGATGCGATGTACGGCTACGAGGCGCTCAACGTCGAGGCGCAGGCGCGCGACAGCAGCTCGCTCTTGAACTGGACCAAGCGCATGCTCGCCGTGCGCAAGACCAGCCGCGCCTTCGGCCGCGGCCGGCGCGTCTTCCTCAAGCCCGGCAACCGCAAGATCCTCGCCTACCTGAGCGATCACGAAGGCGAAACCATCCTCGCCGTGTTCAATCTCTCCCGCGCCGCGCAGCCGGTGGAGCTGGACCTCTCGGCCTACAAGACCCGGGTGCCGGTCGAGATGCTCGGGCGCACCTCCTTCCCGCCGATCGGCGAGCTGCCCTACCTGCTCACCCTGCCCTCCTACGGCTTCTACTGGTTCCGGCTCGCGACAGATGCCGAGATGCCGAGCTGGCACGACGAAGGCGTCGCGCTGCAGGACCGGCCGACCCTGGTGCTCTTCGATGGCTGGACCAGCTTCTTCCGCGAACGGGTGATGCCATGGCGCATCGGCATGGCCGACCGCATGCGCACGCAGTTCGAGACCGACACGCTGCCGCGCCACATCGAGATCCAGCGCTGGTACGCGTCCAAGGGCACGGCGATCGAACGTGCACGCGTGGTCGACCATGCCGAGTGGGGAGCGAACGGCTTCAGCTGGATGCTGCCGATCCTGAAGCTCGAAGGCCCGACGGAGGAAGCGACCTACTTCATGCCGCTGTCGCTGGCGTGGGAAGACCGCGAGGAGGAACGCATCGCCTCGCTGACGCCGGCGGCGCTCGCGAAGATCCGCCAGCAGGCCAACGTCGGCGTGATGGGCGATGCCTTCTACGACGCCGACTTCTGCCGCGCGATGATCCAGGCAATCGGCCAGGGGAAGGAGCTCCCGACAGCGGCCGGCCGCATGGTGTTCAAGCCGACCGCCGTGTTCAGGAAGTTCGCCGGAGACGTCGCCTCGATGACCGTGTCGCGCCCGAGCGCGATGAGCAGCAACACCGTGGTCACGCTCGACGAGACGCTGTTCCTCAAGGGCTACCGCCGCCTGCGCGACGGGCTCAATCCCGAACTGGAGATGGGCCGCTTCCTGACCGAGGTCGCGCACTATCCGCATTGCGTGCCGGTGCTCGGCGCGGTCGAGTACTTCGGCAACGACGGGCGCTTGATCACGCTGGCGCTGGTGCAGGGCTACGTCGCCAACCAGGGCGACGGCTGGGACAACACGCTCGGCTATGTCGAGCGCTTTCTCGAGGAGCTGCGCACCTCCGGCGTCGACGTGCCGGTGGGCGCCGCGGCGGTGGAGGCGCACGGCGGCTTCCTGGCGCGCGCCACGACGCTCGGCCAGCGCACCGCCGAGCTTCATCTCGCGCTCGCCAAGCGCACCGGCGACCCGGCCTTCGACCCCGAGCCGATCGCCGCTGCCGACGTCGCCGCCTTCCGCGAACGCGCGGCCACCGAATCCCGGGCCACGCTGGCGCTCCTGCGCGACCGCATGGCACAGCTGCCGGCCGCCGCACAGGACGACGCGCAGGCCGTCCTCGCACTGCAGGAAGCGCTGCAGGCCCGCATCGCGTCCGGCGCCGCCCAGAGCCACAGCGGGCTCAAGACCCGCTACCACGGCGACTACCATCTGGGCCAGGTGCTGGTGACCGGCAACGACTTCGTGATCATCGATTTCGAGGGCGAGCCGGCCCGCACCTTCGAGGAGCGCCGCACCAAGAGCTCGCCGCTGCGCGACGTGGCCGGCATGCTGCGCTCGTTCAACTACGCGCGCTGGTCGGCGCTGCGCCGCGTGGCCCAGCGCGCCGAGGAGCTCGACCGGCTCGAGCCGGCGGTGCGCGCGTGGGAGCTCGCGACCCGCGAGGCCTTCCTCGACGGCTACGTGAACACGATGGCATCGGCAACGTCCGCGACGCCGGTCGATGCCGGCCTGCTCGCATTGTTCGAACTCGAGAAGGCGCTGTACGAACTGCGCTACGAACTGAACAATCGCGCCGACTGGGCCCAGGTCCCGCTGCAGGGCATCCTGGCGCTGGTCAATGCCGCGCCGGCAGACAGCGCGCGCTGACGCGCCTCGCTGCACCCCCCAACAAACACTGGAGAGAACGCATCATGGAAAGCTTCGGCATCTACCTGGAGCCCGTCAGGGCCATCCTCTACCAGATCGGCGCCTTCATACCGCGGCTGCTGTTCGCCGTGGTGGTGGTGATCGCCGGCTGGCTCATCGCCAAGGTGGTGCGCTTCGCCGTCACCAAGGCCCTGCGCGCAATCAACTTCAACGTGCTGACCGAACGCTCCGGCCTCGACGGCTTCCTGCGCCAGGGCGGCGTTCAGGGCGACACGACCACCATCTTCGGCGTACTCGCGTACTGGCTGATCATCCTCGCGGCGCTCCTGGTCGCCTTCAACGGCTTGGGCCTCACCTACATCACCGACCTGCTGGGCCGCGTGGTCTGGTTCGTGCCCAACGTGTTCGTCGCGCTGCTGGTGCTCGCCTTCGGCTCCTACTTCGCGCGCTTCGTCGGCGACGCGGTGGTCACGTACTGCCGCAACATCAAGCTGCAGGACGCGACCTTCCTCGGCAAGCTCGCGCAGTACGCGATCATGGTGTTCGTGGTGCTCATCGCGCTCGACCAGATCAAGGTCGGCGGCGACATCGTGCGCCAGAGCTTCCTCGTGATCCTGGGCGGCATCGTTTTTGCATTGGCATTGGCTTTCGGGCTGGGCGGCAAGGACTGGGCCGCCGAGCGCATCGAGCAATGGTGGCCCCGCGACAAGAAAACGAAAGACGCGATCGAGGACAAGTTCCCGCGCTGATGAATGAAAACCAACGACCTGATCACCGCCGTATGGCCCGGACGACCCTACCCGCGAGGTGCCCATTGGGATGGCGAAGGCGTCAATTTCGCGCTTTTCACGCAGCACGCCGAAAAAGTCGAGCTCTGCCTCTTCGACGAGACCGGACGCCATGAACGCCAGCGCATCACGATGCGCGAGCGCACCGACGACATCTGGCACTGCTACCTGCCCGAGGCGCGCCCCGGCCTCGCCTACGGCTACCGCGTGCACGGCCCCTACAAACCCGAGGAAGGCCACCGCTTCAACCCGCACAAGCTGCTGGTCGACCCGTACGCGAAAGACCTGATCGGCCAGCTGCGCTGGGGCGATGCCCTGTACGGCTACACCGTCGGCAGCAAGCGCGAAGACCTGTCCTTCGACCGCCGCGACAGCGCGCCGCTGATGCCCAAGGGTCGCGTGCTCGAACCGGCCTTCACCTGGGGCGACGACCGCCGCCCCTCGGTGCCGTGGCAGGACATGGTGATCTACGAGCTGCACGTGCGCGGCTTCACGATGACCCACCCCGGCGTGCCCGAGCACCTGCGCGGCACCTACGCCGCGCTCGGCTGCGCGCCGGTGGTCGACTACCTCAAGCGGCTCGGCGTCACCACGGTCGAGCTGCTGCCGGTGCACAGCTTCCTGAACGACCGCCACCTGGCCGAGAAGGGCCTGCAGAACTACTGGGGCTACAACACCCTCGGCTTCTTCGCTCCCGAGATGCGCTACAGCGCGTCGCGCAAGGTGAAGGAGTTCAAGACCATGGTGAAGACGCTGCACTCGGCCGGCATCGAGGTGATCCTCGACGTGGTCTACAACCACACCTGCGAAGGCAACCAGCTCGGGCCGACGCTCTCGATGCGCGGCGTGGACAACGCGTCCTACTACATCATCAACGCCGACAACCGCCGCTACTACGACGACTTCACCGGCTGCGGCAACACGGTCAACCTCGAGCATCCGCGCGCGCTGCAGCTGGTGATGGACTCGCTGCGCTACTGGGTCGAGGAGATGCACGTCGACGGCTTCCGCTTCGACCTCGCTTCGGCACTCGCGCGCGAATCGGGCAAGGTCGAGAACCTCGGCGGCTTCTTCGACGCGATCATGCAAGACCCGGTGCTCAACCGCGTGAAGCTCATTGCCGAGCCCTGGGACCTGGGCCATGGCGGCTACCAGGTCGGCAACTTCCCGCTCGGCTGGGCCGAGTGGAACGACCGCTACCGCGACGCCATGCGCGGCTACTGGAAGGGCGACGGCGGCGTCATCGGCGATGTCGCACAGCGCCTCACCGGCTCGCAGGACCTCTACGGCTGGTCCGGCAAGCGGCCCCACGCCAGCATCAACTTCGTCACTGCACACGACGGCTTCACGCTGCACGACCTGGTGTCGTACAACGACAAGCACAACGAGGCCAACGGCGAGGAGAACCGCGACGGCAGCAGCCACAACCTGTCGTGGAACTGCGGCGTCGAGGGGCCGACCGACGACCCCAAGATCCTCGCGCTGCGCGAGCGCCAGAAGCGCAACTTGCTGGCCACGCTGCTGCTGTCGCAGGGCGTGCCGATGCTGCTGGCCGGCGACGAACGCGGCCACACGCAGAAGGGCAACAACAACGTCTACTGCCAGGACAACGCGCTGGGCTGGCTGGACTGGACTGCGACACCGGAGAACGAGGCCCTCGCCACCTTCGTGGAGCGCGTGATCGCGCTGCGCCGCGCGCACCCTTCGTTCCGGCGCCGCAACTTCTTCGAAGGCAAGCCGATCGAGGGCGACACCGTCAAGGACGTGTGCTGGCTCAAGCCCGACGGCATCGAGATGACGCCGGAAGAATGGAACGACGGCAATGCGCGGTCGCTCGCCATGCTGAAGTCGGGCGACGGCATCGCCGACAGCGGCCCGCGCGGCGAAAAACAGCGCGACGACGACTTCCTGATTCTCTTCAACGCGCACCACGACGAGATTCCGTTCACGCTGCCGCATGGCAAGGCCGGCGACTGGCGGCTGCTGGTGGACACGGCGACGCAGGCGCTGCCGCCTTCGAACTACGAAGCAGTGAATTCGTCGGCGCCGGTGTGGCGCGAGGCGGTCTACCCCCTGCAGCCGCGCTCCTTCGTGCTGCTGAGCCGCGCCGGAACCAAGACATGAAGTCGGACCACGCCATGCCCTTCGGCACGCAGATGCTGGCGGGCGGTGGCGTGCGCTTCGCGCTTTGGGCGCCGGCCGTCGACGAGGTATTTCTGGAGCTGGGACCGCCGGACGCCGCGGCGTCGCATGCCATGCCGCGCGACGCCGAGGGCTGGCACCGCCTCGAAGTCGCGAGCGCCAAGGCCGGCGACAGCTATCGCTTCAGGCTGCCCGACGGCCTGCGCGTGCCCGATCCGGCGTCGCGCGCCAATCCCGCAGACGTCCACGGCGCGAGCCAGGTCGTCGACCCGCGCACCCATGCCTGGCAAAACGGCGCGTGGCGCGGCCGTCCCTGGGAAGAGGCCGTGATCTACGAACTGCATGTCGGCACCTTCACGCCCGAAGGCACGTTCGCGGCGGCCGAGCGCCGGCTGCCCGACCTGGCCGCGCTCGGCATCACCGCGGTCGAGCTGATGCCGCTCGCCGACTTTCCGGGACAGCGCAACTGGGGCTACGACGGCGTGCTGCAGTTCGCGCCCGATGCCGTCTACGGCACAGCCGACGAACTCAAGGCCCTGGTCGACGCGGCCCACGGGCTCGGCCTGATGATGCTGATCGACGTGGTCTACAACCACTTCGGTCCGGAGGGCAACTACCTGCATGCCTACTGCCCCCAGTTCTTCAATCCGGCGCACCAGACGCCGTGGGGCGCGGCCATCAACTACGACGGCGAAGCCTCGCGCACGGTGCGCGACTTCTTCGTCCACAACGCGCTCTACTGGGTCGAGGAGTTCCACTTCGACGGCCTGCGGATGGACGCCATCCACGCGATCCGCGACGACTCGCCCACGCACATCGTGCACGAGATCTGCGCCGCGCTGCGCGCCGGGCCCGGCGCCGGGCGCCACGTGCACGTGGTGCTGGAGAACGAGCTCAACCAGTCGTCCTTTCTTGCGCGCGACGCGCAGGGCGTGCCGCTCGCCGGCACCGCGCAGTGGAACGACGACCTGCACCACGCGGCCCACGTGCTCACCACCGGAGAGACCGACGGCTACTACGCCGACTATGCCGATGCGCCGGTCGCGCAGTTCGGCCGCGCGCTCGCGCAAGGCTTCGTCTACCAGGGGCAGCCCTCGCCCTTTCGCAACGGCGAGCCGCGCGGCGAACCGAGCACGCAGCTGCCGGCGGGCGCCTTCGTCTCCTTCCTGCAGACGCACGACCAGGTGGGCAACCGTGCCTTCGGCGAACGCATCCATGCGCTCGCGGACCCGGTGCTGCTGCGCGCCGCCTGCGCCTGTGTGCTGCTGTCGCCGCATGCGCCGATGCTGTTCATGGGCGAGGAGTACGCGGCCGCGACGCCGTTCCAGTACTTCTGCGACTTCGGGCCCGAGCTGGCCGACGCGGTGTCGCGCGGCCGGCGCGAGGAGTTCGGCCGCTTCGCGCTGTTCGCCGACGAATCCGTGCGGGCGCGCATTCCGGACCCCAACGCAGAGAGCACTTTTCTCGCTTCCAGGTTGCGCTGGGCAGAGCGCGACACCTTGCCGCACCGCGAGTGGCTGGCCGAGGTGACGCAGTTGCTGGCGCTGCGCCGCAGCCGGCTCGTGCCGCTGCTGTCCGCGCGATCGGGCGCGGGGCAGTTCAGCGTCGATGGCGAAACATTGCGGGTCACATGGACACTGGACGCGCAGCGGCTGCACCTGCTCGCGCATTTCGGCGCCGACGCGGTGGCCGGCATCCCGGCTCCGCCCGGGGAGGTGATCTACGCCGATGGCGCGGCGCCGGACGCGGCCCCGTCGACCCTGCGTCTCGCGCGCGGCGCAGTCCATGTGACGGTGGAGAACTGACGTGGCCGAGCACTGGAACCACGGCGACATCCACGCACTGGAGCGGCTCTGCCGGCACTTCGGCATCGCGCCCGACTACCACGACATCTGGGGCACGCGCCATCCCGTGGCGCGCGAAGGGCTGGTCGCGCTGCTCGGCGAATTCGGCGTCCGGCTCGACGGCGGCAGCACCGTCCATGCCGCGCTCGATGCGGCGGAACGTTCTGCCTGGTCTCGCGCGCTGCCGCCGGTGCTCGCCATCCAGGCCGCGGCGCAGGCGTGGAGCCTGTCGCTGCGACTGCCCGCCTCGATGGCACACATCCGCTGGCGGATCGCCTGCGAAGACGGCACGCAGCATGCCGGCGAGATCGATGCGCATGCGCTGCACGAGATGGCGCGTGCGGACCTCGACGGCGTGCCGTGGTGCGAACGCAAGCCGTGGTTCGCGCTGCAGCTTCCGCCCGGCTACCACCGCCTGCGCGTCGAGGGCCTGCACGGCGAGACGCTGGTCATCGCTGCGCCCGAACGCTGCTGGCGGCCCGCCTCGGTGCAGGACGGCGCCAAGGTCTGGGGACCGGCCGTGCAGCTCTACGCGCTGCGCTCGCAGCGCAACTGGGGCATCGGCGACTTCGGCGATCTCTCGGCGCTGATCACGGGGATGGCCGAGCGCGGCGCGGACATCATCGGGCTCAATCCGCTGCACGCCCTCTTCCCGCACAACCCGGCGCATGCGAGCCCGTACAGCCCGTCCTCGCGCCAGCAGCTCAACGTGCTGTACATCGACGTCGAGGCGGTCGACGACTTCGCCGACTGCGAGAGCGCACGCCGGCTCGTGCTCTCGCCCGAATTCCAGGCGCGGCTCGCGGCCCTGCGCGAGACCGCACTGGTGGACCACGTCGGCGTGGCGGCGGCCAAGTTCGAGGTGCTCGAACTGCTGTTCGCTCACTTCCGCGAACGGCGCCTGTCGACCGACGGCAGCGCGGCGCGCGACGATGCCGGCAAGGATTTCCTGGCGTTCGTGGCCGAGCGCGGCGAGGCGCTGCGGCGGCACGCGCTCTTCGAGGCCATGCAAGCGCACTTCCATGCGGCCGACGCGTCGGTCTGGGGCTGGCAGGCCTGGCCCGACGCGTACCGCGATCCGGCAGGCACCGAGGTCGCTGCGTTCGCCGCGCAGCACGCCGAACGCGTGCAGTACCACCAGTACCTGCAGTGGCTGGCCGCGTGCCAGCTCGCACGAGCGGGCGAGCGCTGCCGCGCGCTGGGCCTGGGCGTCGGGCTCTACGTCGATCTCGCGGTCTCGGTCGATCGCGCGGGTTCCGACGCGTGGGGCGCACGCGAATGCTTCGCGGTGGGTGCGAGCGTGGGTGCACCGCCGGACGAATTCAATCCGAACGGCCAGGGCTGGGGCCTGCCGCCCTTGCGGCCCGACCGGCTGCGCGAGAACCGCTACCGCTTCTTCATCGACACCCTGCGCGCCAACATGCGCGGCGCGGGCGCTTTACGCATCGATCACGTGATGGGCCTGATGCGCCTGTTCTGGATCCCGCCGGGCAAGACCGCGCACGACGGCGCCTATGTGCACTACGCCCTCGACGAGATGCTGGCCATCGTCGCGCTCGAAAGCCAGCGCAACTGCTGCATGGTGATCGGCGAGGACCTTGGCACCGTGGCCGACGAGATGCGCGCGGCGCTGGCGCGCTTCGACGTGCTGTCGTACCGCCTGCTCTACTTCGAACGCCTGGCCAACGGCGACTTCCGGGCGGCGGCCGACTACCCGCCGGCCGCGCTGGTGTCGATCAGCACGCACGACCTGGCGACGCTGCCCGGCTGGTGGGCCGGCCGCGACCTGCACGTGCGCCTGGCGCTCGGCCTGTTCCCCAACCTCCAGGTGTTCGAGAAGCAGCTGCTCGACCGGGCCCAGGAGCGCGTGCGCCTGCTGCTCGCGGTGCAGCGCGCGGGCCTGCTGGCGGCCGAGGAGGTCGCGCAGGCCGCGGGCGCGCAGGCGCTCGCGGCCGCAACGGTCGAGGCGATCCACGCCTTCCTCGCCGCCGCGCCCTCGGCGGTCATGATGGTCCAGCTCGAAGACGCGATCGGCGTGGTCGAGCAGGCCAACCTGCCCGGCACCACCGAAGAGCAGCCGAACTGGCGCCGCAAGCTGCCGCTCGACCTGCAATCGCTCGCCGCCAGCGACACGCTGCGAGTCCTGGCCCGCACGATGGCCGCGCTGCGGCCCCGCCGCGCGAGCGAACTCGCGCTGGACAGCGACTGCACGCAGGCCCGCGTGCCGCGCGCCACCTACCGGCTCCAGTTCCACAAGGATTTCGGCTTCGACGACGCGATCCGCATCCTGCCCTACCTCGCCCGCCTGGGCGTGAGCCACGTCTACTGCTCGCCGATCCAGCGCGCGCGGGCCGGCAGCATGCACGGCTACGACGTGGTCGCACACGACGAGATCAACCCCGAACTCGGCGGCCGCGAAGGTTTCGAGCGCTTCACCGCCGCCTTGCGCGAACACGGCATGGGCCAGCTGCTGGACATGGTGCCCAACCACATGGGCGTGCTGGGCGCGGACAACGCATGGTGGATGGACGTGCTCGAAAACGGCCCGGCCTCGCTCTATGCGCGGCACTTCGACATCGACTGGCAGCCGCTCAACGACGAGCTGGCCGGCAAGGTGCTGCTACCCGTGCTGGGCGATCACTACGGAGACGTGCTCACGCGCGGCGACCTGGTGCTGCACTTCGAGCACGACAACGGCTGCCTCGCGCTGCGCTACTTCGAGCACCGCCTTCCGCTCGCGCCCGAAAGCTACCCGGCGGTGCTTCTGCGGGCGCAGCCGCGGCTCGACGATGTCGACGTCGCCGCCCGCCTCGCCAGCGTGGCCGCCGCCTTCGGCCATCTGCCGCGCCGCGATGCCGAAACGCCGTTCGCACGCGCCGAGCGCGCGCGCGACAAGGAGCTGCTCAAGGCGCGGCTCGCACGCCTGGTCGAGCGCGAGGGCGCCGTGGCGCAGGCGATCGCGGCATCGGTGGCCGAGCTCAACCTCGGCAGCGCGCGCGACGAACTCCATGCGCTGATCGAGGCCCAGCCCTACCGGCTCGCCTACTGGCGCGTGGCCGCCGACGAGATCAACTACCGGCGCTTCTTCGACATCAACGAGCTCGCGGCGCTGCGGATGGAGCGCGACGAGGTGTTCGAGGCCACGCAGTCCTTCGCGCTGGACCTCGCGGCATCGGGTGCGGTGGACGGCCTGCGCATCGACCACCCCGACGGGCTCTACGACCCGGCGCGCTACTTCCGGCAGCTGCAGGAAGGCTTTGCGCGCCGCGCCGGAAGGGTGCTGCCGGCGAGCGATGCGCAAGGCCGCCCGGTCCGGCCGCTGTACGTGGTCGCCGAAAAGATCGCGGCGCCGCACGAGGAAGTGCCCGAGGACTGGCACATCCACGGCACCACCGGCTACCGCTTCGCCAACGTCGCCAACGGCGTGCTGATCGACGCCTCGGCGGCGAAGCGTTTCGAATCGATCTGGCGCAATTTCACCGGCGTCGGCGAAAGCTTCGAGGCGCTGGCCCGCGCGGGCAAGCGCGACATCATGCGCACCGCGCTGTCGTCGGAACTCAACGTGCTGTCGACCGAACTGCTGCGCATCGCGCGGGCCGACCGCCGCACGCGCGACTACACGCTCAACGCGCTGCGGCGGGCGCTGTCGGAGGTCGCGGCCTGCATGCCGGTGTATCGCACCTACATCATCGACAGCGCGTCCGAACAGGACATCCGCTACGTCGACTGGGCGACCCGGGACGCCGAGCAGCACAGCCCGGACGCCGACCTCTCGGTCTTCGGCTTCGTGCGGCAGACCCTGCTTGGGCAGGCGGTGCAGGATGCGCCGGCGGGCCTGGCCAGGCGCGTGCGCCGCTTCGCGATCCGCTTCCAGCAGTTCAGCGCGCCGGTCGCGGCCAAGGGCGTCGAGGACACGGCCTTCTACCGCTACTTTCCGCTCAGCGCGATCAACGAAGTGGGCGGCGAGCCGGCCATCTTCGGCATGACGGTCGCCGAGTTCCACGAAGCCGGCGCCGACCGCGCGCGGCGCTGGCCTCACACGATGCTCGCGACCTCGACGCACGACAACAAGCGCTCGGAAGACGTGCGCAACCGCATCGACGTGCTGTCGGAAATGCCGGCCGCCTGGCGCCTCGCGCTGCGGCGCTGGCGCGCCATGAACGAGGGCATCCGCGACGCGCCCTCGCGCGCGGACGAGTACCTGCTCTACCAGACCCTGCTCGGCACCCTGCCGCCCGAGGGACTGGACGAGGCCGCGCTCGCGCCCTATCGCGAGCGCATCGTGCGCTACATGCTGAAGGCGGCGCGCGAGTCCAAGATGCACACGCGCTGGACCCATCCGGACGAGGCCTACGAGGCCGCGCTGGAAGGTTTCGTCGGCGCCCTCCTGGACCGCGTCGACGGCAACCCCTTCCTCGACGACCTGCAGGCGCTCGCCGCCAAGCTGACGTGGTTCGGCGCCCTCAACAGCCTGACGCTGACCTTGCTGAAGTACGGCTCGCCGGGCGTGCCCGACCTGTACCAGGGCAACGAGCTGATGGACCTGAGCCTGGTCGATCCCGACAACCGCCGGCCGGTCGACTATGGCCTGCGCGAACGGCATCTGGACGAACTCGAAGCCATCGCGAACGCGCCCGACATCGCGGCGCGCGTGAGCGCGCTCGCAAGCACGCCCTGCGACGGCCGCGCCAAGCTCTGGCTGGTCTGGCGCCTGCTGTCGCTGCGGCGCGCGCAGCCGGCGCTTTTCTGCGATGGCGACTACCAGGGCCTGGCCGCCACGGGCGCGAAGGCGGCGCACGTGATCGCCTTTGCGCGCCGGCACGCCGACCAGCTGCTGGTGGTGATCGCAGCCCGCCTGTTCTCGGGCCTTGGCGCTGCGGACGAGGGCGCTGCGACGCCCCATGCACTCCCGCTCGGCGCGGTCTGGGAAGACACGATCGTCCCGGTACCGGGCATGGCCGACGGCACCGTCTTCGAGAACGTGCTGACCGGCGAAACGCTGGTTCTGCAGGGCGGCGCGATCCGGCTGTCGGCTGCGCTAGCCCATTTTCCTGGCGCGGCACTCCGGCATCGTGCTTGAATGCGGGAGATCGGAGATGGAGCATGGCCGATGAGTTCGTCGATGTGCTGATCGTCGGTGCCGGCCTCTCCGGCATCGGGGCCGCGAGCCACCTGCGGCGGCTGTGCCCGGGCCGCAGCGTCGCCATCCTGGAAGCGCGCCAGGCGCTCGGCGGCACCTGGGACCTCTTCCGCTACCCGGGCGTGCGCTCCGATTCCGACATGTACACGCTGGGCTATTCGTTCCGGCCCTGGACGGGGCAGAAGTCCATCGCCGACGGGCCGGCCATCCTGCAGTACCTGCGCGACACGGCGCGCGAGCAGGGCATCGACCGGCTCGTACGCTTCGGCCACCGCGTCCGGCGCGCCGACTGGTCCTCTGCCGATGCGCAATGGTCCGTCGAGGCCGAACGCGAGGACGGCGAGGCCGTCGTGCTGCGCTGCGGCTTCCTCATGATGTGCAGCGGCTACTACGACTACGCCGAAGGTTACACGCCCGACTTTGCAGGCCGCGAGCGCTTCGCCGGCCGCGTGGTGCACCCGCAGCACTGGAACGACGACATCGCCTATGCCGGCAAGCGCGTGGTCGTGATCGGCAGCGGCGCCACCGCGGTGACGCTGGTGCCCGAGCTCGCGAAGCAGGCCGCGCACGTGACCATGCTGCAGCGCTCGCCCACCTACATGATCGCGCGGCCGTCGGTGGATTCGTTCGCCGGCTGGTTGGCGCGCCGCACCGGCCACGCTTTTGCGAACCGGGTCGCGCGCTGGAAGAACCTGCTGTTCGGCATGTACGTCTTCCGCCTGTGCCGGCGCAAACCGGAAGCGGCGAAGGCCCTGATGCTCAAGATGGTGCGGCAGCAGCTCGGGCCGGACTACGACGTCGCGACCCACTTCACGCCGCGCTACAACCCGTGGGAACAGCGCCTGTGCCTGGTGCCCGACGGCGACCTGTTCAAGGCCATCCGCGACGGGCGCGTCAGCCTCGTCACCGACCGGATCGACAGCTTCACCGAAACCGGCCTGAAGCTGGCGAGCGGTGCGGAGCTGCCCGCCGATCTCGTCGTCACCGCCACCGGCCTCCGGCTGCGGCCCATCGGCCGGCTCGAACTCAACGTCGACGGCCGCAGACTGGAGCCCGCGCAGCTGGTCAACTACAAGGGCATCATGTTCGGCGACGTGCCGAACTTCGCCTCGGTCTTCGGCTACACGAACGCGTCGTGGACGCTCAAGGCCGACCTGGCCAGCGTTTTCGTCTGCCGGCTGCTCAACCACCTGCAGCGGACCGGCGCCCGCTGGTGCGTGCCGCGCATCGACGACTCGGCGATGTCGCTCGAACCCTGGGTCGACTTCTCGTCGGGCTACTTCCAGCGCGCACTGGATCAACTGCCCAAGCAGGGTGCGAAGAAGCCCTGGAAGCTGAACCAGAACTACCTCGCCGATTTCATGACCCTGCGCTACGGCGCGCTGGACGACGGCGTGCTGCGCTTCGTCCGCGCCTGAGCGGCACCCCTCATCCAGAGGCGGTTCATCGGATCACTGGTAGGCGTATTCGTAGTAAAGCAACTCTTCGTAGAAGGCCAGGCTGACGTAGTCGCGTCAACCACTACCTCGCGTGTGGCCGAGCGCATGGCATCGGGATAGAGGTCGGCCTACCTCAGGCGTCTTATCGGGTCGCCCTTCCCACAAGCAGCTGCCGCGTCGCATACGAAACCCAGATCTTGCGCGAGCCAAGAAAATCGAGGCCCAGCAGTCCGTCGTACGGCTTGACATCAATTTCGGAGACCTTGATCTCGATGTTGCCGTAGGTGCTCTGTCCGATTTGAATCTTGTCGAAGCGCCGTGCGAAGTTCGCCATCGGCACGCCGCTACTCCCGTGGCTGATCGTGCGGGGCGCCTCGGTCTTCAGTTGCTCGACGTCCAGGCCCAACTTGGCGGCTGCGCCCATTGTGATCTTGGTGCTCCCAGCCCCCGTGTCGAGCGCCAATTCCAGTGACTTGCCGTCGAAGAAGACCGGCAGGGAGAGCGTATTCCTGTCCATTTTCAGGGCCACGATGTCGTACGGCTGCGGCCAGGGTTTGAAGTCCGCGCTGCTCTCGCAATCCTTCACCTGGTACAGGTTCAGGCGCTTGTTCGGGTAGTCGAATTCAACGTCGTACCTGGCCATCAGGTCCGCCCCGATGACGCCTCGGAGGCCCCCCGCGCCACCGACCATGTCGCCCACGGCCATTGCAAAATCAGAGTGCTCCACGCCGGCAAGCGTCAAGTGGCGCACCGTGACATCCGAGTACGCGCGTCCCGACCTGCCATCTGTGCCAATTCTTCTTCGGCGATGCCCTCCACGGTCCGGCAACTCCAGTTGGGCGGCAACGCTCGCGTCGATGGAACTCCTTTCCGCGCCGGTATCGACCAGAAACTGGATCTGGGACTTCTCGTTGATGATGACGGGCGCCAGAAAGTGGCCGCGCTCCTTCAGCATTTCTGTCGTCCCCACGCGTTCGATGCTGCACGCTTCGACCTGCGCAAAGCCAAGCGCAAACGTGACAAGACAGGCGACCACCAAGTGCCGGGCTTGCACCGATCTGTTCACATTCCTCACCAAGCTGGCTCCAAGGGCTCCACCTCGACATAGGCATCGGGATAAGGGTCATAGTCAGGGAACGGCGGCGGAAGAGGAGACGATGCAGGGTTGCTCCAACGATCACCGCCAATTACGACCTGAACGCCGAGGCCCTCACCGTAGGCGGGGTTCCACGAACCGACCGCCGTCACAACCGCTCCTTTCACCTGCTCGCGCGGATGAGTGCCCAGAACCGGTTCCAGTTTAGGTACCGTGGTAGACCCCCCAGGGAGTCTCGATCGTCCAGCTGGGACCATCACCATCGGCATCCGAGTAGATGGCGGGCAAATAAGGAAGCGCTGTTGGAAACTGACCGAACGACGGCGGCGGCCCGCTTACGTTCCCGTTGGAACCAATTACGCTGCCCCCAGGAGTGAAGATCAAACCGTCGTACCCATCCTTTGTCCACCCCACCAAACGCGCCCTGCCGGCTGCACTGTAAGTAATGATTCCATGTTCGCCAAGATGACCGTTGTAGTCATGGTCAATAACAAGGCGGGAGCCGTCATCGTTGTACGTGGTTGAATACTCTGCACGGCCATTGGCCCCAAAATGCGACTCCATACGCGACCAACGCTGTAAGCCGTCTTGGTCGTAGTCGTATGTGTTGCGACTGCCATCGTCCAGGAACATGGTGGCGTAATCCTCGCGCCCCGACGCATCGTAGTGGGACACCACGCGGCTCCAGCCTTGCGAGCCGTCCTGGTCATAGTCGTACCAATCGCGACTGCCATCGTCCAGGTACATGCTGGCGTGGGCCTCGCGGCCCCATGCATCGAAATGTGACTCCACGCGGTTCCAGCCCTGCGATCCGTCCTGGTCGTAGTCGTACCAGTTGCGGCTGCCGTCGTCCAGGAACATCGAGGCGTTGTCCTCGCGGCCCCATGCATCGAAATGCGACTCCACGCGGTTCCAGCCCTGCGAGCCGTTCTGGTCATAGTCGTACCAGTTGCGACTGCCGTCGTCCAGGGTGACGTTCGCCCAGTCCTCGCGCCCCCAGGCATCGGTGCGGTTCTGCCAGATGCTGTCGCCGCGCACGTTGGTCTGATCGAAGTCGGTCCATTCGTGACCGCCATCGTCCTGGGTCACGTAGCGCCAGTCCTCGCGGCCCTGTGCGTCGGTGCGGCTCTGCCAGATGCTGTCGCCGCGCACGTTGGTCTGGTCGTAGTCCGTCCAGTTATGGCTGCCGTCGTCCTGGGTGACGTAGGTCCAATCCTCGCGGCCCTGTGCGTCGGTGTGGCTCTGCCAGATGCTGTCGCCACGCGCATTGGTCTGGTCGTAGTCCGTCCAGTCATGGCTGCCGTCATCCTGGGTGACGTAGGTCCAATCGGTGCGGCCCTGCGCATCGATGTGCGTCTGCCAGGTGCTGTCGGCGCGGACGCTGGTCTGGTCGTAGTCGTGGATGGTGCGGCTGCCGTCGTCTGCGGTCACGGTCGCGTAGTCCTCACGGCCCTGGGCATCGAAGTGCGACTCGACGCGGCTCCATCCCTGGGCGTTGTTCTGGTCGTAGTCCGTCCAGTCCCTGGCGCCGTCATCGCTGCGCACATCGACGGAGTCGACGCGGCCTTGTGCGTCGTAGGTGGTGGTGCGGGTGCTGTAGTCAGCGTTGTTGTGGGCGCCGTCGCTATCGGTAATGCGGTAAATCCGGCCGTCCGCATAGTAGTGGGTGGTCGTTTCATCACCATAGCTGCCATCAGCATTATATGAACGCACAGCGCGCGTCTCCGCTGTCCAATAGGCTCCACCGGGCTGCAGCGTCTCTTTGGTTTCAATGTGCCCGCCGGACCCGTCATAGATAGTCGTGATCCGCTCACCGTTGTTATAGGTGGCGGAGGTTAGATATGTGCCGTCGGGGCCGACTTCTTCCGCGAAGTCCTTGACCTGCCCCGGATGGTCCAAGGCATACGCCAGAATCCCTCGGACCTCAATCTTGTCTACCCCGGGAGGGGCGTAGGCATCCGTGTACCTTGTCGCGTAGCTAACCGGGATCGCTTCCTTTCCGTGGTCGGCAATGTATTCCGTGAGGGCGTTGCCCGAGAGGCCTTGCGCCTTGCCTTGCTGCTCGATCGCAATCAGTTTGGCGTTGATGGTGCCCTCGCGGGTGTACGCGTTGTATTGGCCCGCCGACACGTGCCCTCCCGCGACTTCGGCGCGCAGCGTATTCAGATCGGCGTACCAGCCGGATACCTCAGCTTTCATGGTCAGGTCAACGGAAGCGGCCACGCGCGCGGCACCGGTCAGGTCCGGACGGTAGGCATCCGGGCCGGTGGCGCTGAGCTTGTAGGCCTCGTCATATAGCGGCTGACGATTGGAGTGATCGACTTCGTGGATCACTATGCCCAAGGCCGACAAGACTGACTGCGGCTGCGCAAAGGTTGCGGGGACAATTCCCTCTGGAGTTGATCGCGGCACAAACCAGTCTTGATCGAGCTGGATGGCAAATTTGCTTTGGCGATCCTCGAACGCTCGCGTTCCTCGATCGTTGCTGAATTGGGCGCCATCTCCCTTGAGATCTTCATGGCGGACCAGTTCGAACACCACGTCGCTACGCTGGGCCGCAGCCGTGAGGGTGGCATTGCCGTAGGGATTCCGATTGAGCGCATTGACGAGGTTCTGCAAGGCAGCTGGGTCGAGGCCACTTGCATCCTTCAACGGCTTGAAAATTACATCATTCGCGGTAAATGTGGTCATCGCTGAACTCCTTTAGTTTGAATAGTCTGCTGGCCGTAATGCCGGATAGGCAGCCACCTCGGCCGATTCCAAAAATCACGTTGGCGCTGTTCGTATGGGATGCACCGAACTCCGGGTGGTAGGGCACTCCGTCGTGCGGTCCCGTCGGCGTCGCGGCGCTTTGCTGCCGCATTAGCTCGTCCATGAACGCGTGAACGCCCAACGGCCGGTAGATGAACGGCTTGCCCCAGTAGGCCTCCACCAGGTGAGAGGGGTAGCAGTTGGGACCGTGGCTGTAGCTCACTTCAACTTTCACAGACCAAGAGTCGCTTTTTGGGTACTCAGCGTGCTGCAGGCTCGCTTGCCAGTTCGGCGTCTCTTCCGGCCGCTCAAAGCCCAGTCCCTCACCCATGCCTCTGGCACCGTCAGTGCTTCGAGACGCGGTTTTTGACGTGGGCCGCACCTCCAGCGTCTTGTAGATGGCTTCACGATCCAGGATCAGCCCAGGCTGTTCGTGCAGCCGCCTGGCCGCGTCGATCAGCCGTTTGACCTCGGGCGGAAGCTCGGTCACAACGGGGCGGCCTTCCACGGTCGCAGCCGGCGTGGGCGGAGCCTCGGCGCGGACGCCGAGTGCAACTGTGGTTGTCAAAATCGCAGCCAGCGGGGGAATCTGGCATCGGTGTAGCCAACGTCGTCGCTTCATTCGAATCTCCTCTGACCAAAAAACTCATTCATCTCATCTACCTCCTTTGGGTTGTGGTCGATCTCAAATAACTGCTTGCGGAGCCGCCTCATCGCTCCCGCAAGCTGCGCTGAATGCCTTCGAGCTCCGGGCAGGACTTCGACGAAGGCGGCTAGCCTCGGAGTTCATGCGCGGTCTCCGCGTGACTGCACGGCATCGACGTCATGCAAAACGAACGCTTGGTGCGGAGGATGAGCCGTTCCTGGTCGCGTATCGCCCACACTGCGCATGCAGCGTGGTGATCACTCAGGCGGAGTTTCTGGCCGAACTTCAAGTCAATGTGAGGCTCTGCCGGCAAGGCGTCGTCATGGCCATCTGGACCGGTCACGAATCGAATGACGATTCCGTTCCCAATGACGCCTCCGTTCCCAGTACCCCCAGGCGGTTCGTCAAAGCTCCAAGACATCCCTTTATCGAACGCAATGCGAACGCCGTCAGATGTTGGCGTCGCCTTTTCAATCGAGCATGGCCGCATCTCCACCAGCGACGTCAACAGCGGCGTAGCTGCTGTCCTGTCATCCGGCTGGGGCGATTGCACATCAGGTGAAGGCTTTTCTTGCGGCGATTGGGCTGTGGCGCATGCGGCCAGCAACGCCGCAACGCCCAGTAGAACCAGCCTGTGCTTCCATCGCTTCATCGTCTTTTTCTCCCTTGGGTTGTGGTTGATCTCAAGTAGCTGCTCGCTATGGGCCGTCTCACCTCACCGCTCCCGCAAGCTGCGCCGAATGCCGTCGTTCACCGGGTCGAACAAATAGCGCCATGCGCTGCGCTCGGCGGTCGGAATGAACACCTCGGCCTGCATGCCGGGCGACAGCACCAGTGATTGCCCGGCCAGCTTGCTGGCGGCTTGCAAGGCTTCCGGGCTCACGCTGACATGCGCGACGTAGTACGGTGCATTCGGGTTGGCCGACTGCGGGTCCGTCAGCCGGTCTGCCCCCACATAGCTCAGCCGTCCTTCCACCTGCGGGGTAGATCGGACACGGTAGGCGGGGAGCATCACGTGGGCGAGCGCCCCATGCGCCATGGCTTGCTGCGCATCGCGGATGTCGGTCGGCGCGATGCGCGCCTCGATCAGCAGCTCGGAGCCCGCCGGCACGATGTCCAGCACCGGTTGGCGCGGGCCGATAGAGGCGCCCACGGTGTGGGCCTTCAGATCCACCACCTCCCCGGCCACTGGCGCCACGATGCGCTGCCGGGTCTGCGCGTCAAGCGCCGGGCGCAGCTCCTGCGCGGTCTGCGCAAGCCTGGCGGTCACCTCTTTCAGTTCGTCGGCCGCCGCGCGCGCAAACTCGGTCTTCTGAGCCGAGAGCTTGAGGCGGGTGTCGGCTTCCCTTTGGCGCGCCTGCGCGAGCTGGCTCTGGCCGGCTTGCACACGGGCGCGATAGTCGGCCACCACACGTTGCAGTTCGGTCAATCTGGCTTCACTGACGAAACCATCGGCCTTGAGTTTCTCGTTGGCGGCGAGGTCGCGCTGGGCCAGCTTCAGGGCCGATTCGGTGGTGGCGATCAACTCGTGCTGGGTCGCGATCTCGTTCCGGATCTGCGCCAGCTGTTCGGTCAACCAACGAGCTTGCTCGGCCTGCTGCCGGGCGCGAGCGGCAAACAGGTCCTGCTCGCGCTGGGCCAGTACCGTGAGCTGCACCTTGTCGCTGGCCTTGTCACTATCGCCGGCATGTTCGCCGAAGACCTTGAGATCCGGCACAAACTGCATGCCCGCGGTTTCAGCCTCGAGGCGCTGGGCCTTGAGCGTGCTTGCGATCCACTGCTCGCGCAGCGCCTGTGCGCCCGCAGCCACGCGCTCGTCGGCCAGGGTGATGAGGGCTTGGCCCTGCACGACCCGATCGCCATCCTTCACATGGATGGCAGCAACGATGCCACCCTCGGCGTGCTGCACCGTCTTGCGATTGCCCACGGACTTGACGGTGCCTTCGGCGATGACCGCAGCGGCCAGTGGCGCCAGCGCGGCCCACGCGCTCAGCGCCAAGGCCCCGAGCGCGGTGCCCAACAGTCCGGTACGCCAGGCGCGGCGCATTTCCTGCTGCCAGAGCGGCGAGCTTGTGTCTGCGGGATTCATGCTTGGGTCGCCTGGTGCTTCATCGCTGCCTGGTTGCGCTGGACCATCCATTGCCGCACCTGCTCGCGCGGGCCGAACTGTTCCACGCTGCCCTCTCGCAACATCAGCACATGGCTCGCCAGCGCGATCAGGTGTGGGCGATGCGTGACGACCACCACGGTGCTGCCTTGCTGCCGCAGGCCGTGCAGGCAACGCTCCAGCGCCGCTTCGCCTTCTGCGTCAAGCTGGCTGTTGGGTTCGTCCAGCACCAGAAAACTGGGCTCGCCGGCGCCCGGAGTGGCGTAGATCGCGCGGGCCAAGGCGATGCGCTGCCGCTGCCCTCCCGAGAGAACTTGCGCTCCAGGCTCGTTACCCAGGAGCGTGTCGTAGCCCCTTGGCAGCGCGGCGATCAGCTCATGCGCGCCAGCGCGCTGCGCAGCCTCGACCACCGCATCGCTTTGCTCGGGGGTCAGCGGTTCGGTCGGCTGCCACAGGCGCGCGATGTTGTGCGCCACGCTGCCGCTGTGCAGCAGCACGTCCTGCGGCAGGTAACCGGTGCTCCGGCCTCGCGCCTGGGGGCTGTACTGATGCAGCGCGGCACCGTCGAGTGCCACCTCGCCCTGGGTCGGCGGCTGCACGCCGGCGAGCACGCGCGCCAGTGTGCTCTTGCCGCTGCCGCTGGCCCCCAGCACGGCCAGGAGCGCACCGGCAGGCAACTCGAAGTTGAGGTTGTGCAGGGTGCTGGCTTCGGCCGGCGAGGGCTTGACGCCCAGATGCGCCACGCGCAACTCGCCCTTGCTGGGTGGCAGGACGGTTTCGGGCAACAGGCTGGCAGCGCGGGCCTGGGAGACCAGGGCTTGCCGCAGCCGAGTCAGCGCCTTGCGAGCTTCGAGCTGTTGTTTCCAACCACCGATCAGCACTTCCAATGGCATCAAGGCCTTGCCCAACAGGATGCTGCCCGCAATCATGACGCCGCCAGTGGCTTGACCCTGGAGCACCAGCCACGCGCCGGTGGCAAGCATGGCCAACTGCAGGACCTGCCGTGCGAGTTTGCCCAGGCTCTTGAGGCTGTGGCCCGGAAGATCGGCAGCCAGGCGGGCGGTCGATGCATCGCCCCTGATGGCGCCCAGTGCAGCGGCCACCTGGCCTTGCTGACCATGGGCTTGCAGAACTTCGGCGAAGGCGGCGATCTCGCTGGTCTTGTGCTGTGCCTGCGCCTGGGACTGTTCGGCCGAAGTGACGGCGCCGCGCAACCGCCATTCGGTGAGCCAGGCCAGGCCGACGAGCATCAGCATGCCGGCAAGCGCAACGGCGCCCAGCAGCGGATGAAAGGCCGAGAGGACCAGCAGGTAGATCAGGCACCAGGGCAGATCGATCACCGCCAGCAGAGCGGGGCCGCCGAGAAAGCCGCGCAGCGAAGCCATGTCCCTCCACAGTTGCTGGGCCATGGCGCCCGCCTGTGAGGCCGGCACGTGGAGCATCACCGGCACCAGTTCGTGCGTGAGGCGTTCCTCGAGCCCTGCGGCGCGGGCCGCATGCCAGCGAATGCGCGAGGTGTCGGCCATCCACCATGCCGCCAGCGACAGAGCGGCGGCGGCCAGCAGCATGAGCAGGGTCTCGCTGCTTCGGCTGGTCAGCACCCGATCGTAGATTTGCAGCGTGATGAGCGTGGGAATCAGCAGCAGCAGGTGAACCACTGAGCCGGCGAGGAACGCACCGCCTATTTCTGCCGATGCCGTCCGCCACGAAGCGATGTCGCGGCGACGCGCCGATGCCTCCTTGCTCATCCATCCCCTTTGAATCCGCCTTCGGCAACGTGCCGCGCGTGGATTTTGTTGGGAAACGGATCAAACAATTCTGATGAATTCTGACGCCGGGACCCACCAGGGGCGACCGAGCCGCACAAGCGCCATAAATCAGGGGCGCCTAAAGCGCCGCGGCGATGCTCTCCAGCTGCGTGAGGCGCCGCGCCATGCGGCCGACGAAGTTCTGCGTGACGTGCGGCAGCACGCGCTGCGACGGCACCACGATGCCCACCTGCAAGTCATTGAGCGCGGCCAGTTCGAAAGGCCGCCAGAGCAGATCGCCGCGCTTCAGCTCTTCGATGAAGGCGATCTTCGAAAAGCAGGAAATGCCTTTGCCGCCCATGATCAGCCGCTTGAGCAAGGGCGTCGAATTGCAGGTCGCGGCCGGCTCCATGTCGTCCCAGAAGGCCGTGAACTCGGGCGAAAGCGAAGCGCTCACCACGGGATGCGAGCTCGACCGCAGGAACGGATAGTTCGCGCAATCCTTCAACGAAACGCTGTCGAACTTCGCCAGCGGATGCCCGGGCGGCAGCACGATCCCGATCGGCAGATTCGCCAGCGCGACCGCCGCCACGCCGCCGGGCAGCCGGCTCACGAAGGTCATGCCCACGTCGACCTGGCCCGACATCACCATTTGCGCCACTTCCATCGGCTGCGTCGCGCTGATGGTGTAGGTGACCGCGGGAAAGATCTGCAGGAACTCCTCGACCGCGGAGGGCAGCAACTCCTCGAAGAAGGAGTCCATCGCGGCCACTTTCACGTGGCCGGTGCGCTCGCCCTTCAGCGCATCGAGTTCGGTGCGCATCACCTGGAACTGGTGCAGGGTTTCCTGCGCATGCTTGAGCAGCCGCTCGCCCGCGGGATTGAGGCGCAGCCCGTTGGGCAGGCGGTCGAAGAGCTCGACGCCCAGCTCGTCCTCGAGCTTGTGGATCTGGCGGTTGACGGCGCTCGCCGCCACGAAGAGCCGCTCGGAGGCCTTGCGCACCGAGCCGCAGCTCGCGACCTCGATGAAGTATTTGAGAATGCTGGCGTGCATCAGTCGGCACCCCCGCAGCCGGGCTGCTCAGGCGCGCGGCACTTCCTGCGCGATGCGCGGATGGTCGCAGGCCACGCGCCGTGCCTCGGCGCCGCCGGGCGAACCGAGTCCGCTGACTTCGGCGTCGAAGAACTCGCGGTTGATCGCGATGAAGTGCTCCATTTCGGGCGGCAGCCGAAATTCCTCGTAGATCGCCTCCGTCGGGCAGGCAGACACGCAAACGCCGCAATCGATGCATTCATCCGGGTGAATGTACAGAGTGCGCTCGCCTTCGTAGATGCAATCCACCGGACAGCACTTGACGCAGGCGCCGTCCTTGACGTCGATGCAGGCGGTCGTGATGACGTGGGTCACGCGATCCCGCCTTTCAGCGGCCCTTCCACTGCGGCTTGCGCTTCTGTTGAAAAGCCAGCACGCCCTCCTGCGAATCCTCGGATTGCAGCGCGGTCACCAGCGCCGGCAGCCGCATGCCGTGGGCCTGGGCCGGCGACAGCGTGCCGGTATGCCGCACCACCTGCTTGACCGCGCGCAGCGACAGCGGCGCGCAGGCGAGCAATTGCTGCACCCAGCGATCGACGGCCTCGTCGAGCTGGGCACGCGGAACGACTTCGTTGATGAGCCCGATCTCGAGCGCGCGCTGGGCCTTGATGCGCTGCCCCGTCAGCATCATCGCCATGGCCTGGCGGTAGGGTATCTGCCGCTGCAGCAGCAGCATGCCGCCATCGAGCGGCAGGCGCCCGACCAGCGGCTCGGGCAGGCCGAAGCTGGCTTCCTCGCAAGCCACGACGAGGTCGCAGCCCAGCACCATCTCGAAGCCGCCGCCGAGCGCGAAGCCGTTGACGCGCGCGATCACCGGCACGTTGAGCGTCTCGCGCAGCGCGATGCCGCCGAAGCCGCCGGGCCGGGCCGCGGCCCAGTACTCGACGCCCTTGAGGTTCGAGGTGTTCTTCATGTCCGCGCCGGCGCAGAAGGCGCGCTCGCCGGCGCCGGTCAGCACCACGACGCGGATGTCGTCGCGCTGCTCGATCTCGGTCCAGATGCGGATCAGCTCGGCTTCGGTCGGCAGGTCGACCGCGTTGAGCACGTCCGGCCGGTCGATCGTGACCCGGGCTACGTGATCCGCGACTTCGAAAAGAACGCTCATGCGCCTGCCTCTTCGATCAGCGCGCGGGCTTCGGCGAGCACCTCCTCGGTGTGCTGGCCGAGCCGCGGCGGCTCGCGCAGCAGGCCCGTCTGGGCGCCGGACATGTGGATCGGGCTCGCGATGAACTTCAGCGGCCGGCCGGGCGCCTCCTCGCCTTCGAGGATCATGCCGTTGTGCAGGGTCTGCGGATCGACCAGCGCCTCGCGCATGTCGCGCACCGGCGCCGAGAGCAGGTCTTGCGCTTCGAGGCGCGCCAGCCAGTGCTCGCGCGTGTTGCTCGCAAAGCGATCGTGAAAGATCGCGTGCAGGGCCGCCTTGTGTTCGAACTGCGCCGCCAGGTTGGCGAAGCGCGGGTCCGGCGAGAGGTCGTCGATCTCCAGCGCGGCGCAGATGTCGCGCAGGGGATGGGTCTTGAAAGCGCCGACCAGCACCAGCGGCCCGGTCTGCGTATCGAAGACGCCCGACAGCGGCATCGCGGCCCAGTTGACCTCCGAGTCCTCCATCATGATCATCGCCGCCTCCTGCATCTGCATGGCCAGCATCGAGTCGTAGAGCGAGACGGCGATCTTCTGACCTTGGCCCGTGCGTTCGCGCTGCAGCAGCGCGAACAGGATGCCCTGCACCATGTGCATGCCCGCCGTGTAGTCGGCCAGCGCGGTCGGGTAGATCGAGACCGGCACCGAGGCGTCGGCACGGCGCGCCATGACGCCGGTCAACGCCTGCGCGAGCACGTCCTGCCCGCCCTTGTGCGCATAGGGGCCCGACTCGCCGAAGCCGGTGCCCACCGCATACACGATGCGCGGATTGAGGCGCTTGCAGTCCTCGTAGCCGAGGCCCAGGCGCTCCATCACGCCGGCGCGGAAGTTGTTGGTGACCACGTCGGCATCGGCGATCAGCGCCTTCACCAGGTCCATCTGCGCCGCATCGCGCAGGTCGATCTCGACGCTGCGCTTGTTGCGGTTCAGGCTGCAGAAGATCGGGTTGTCATGCCCCGCGACCGGCGCGAAGGTCGAGCGGCTCAGGTCGCCCGCGCCCTTGCGCTCGATCTTGATCACGTCGGCGCCGTGGTCGGCCAGCATCTGCGTGCAGACCGGCCCCATCATGACCTGCGTGAAGTCGATCACGCGGATGCCGGCCAGCGGCAGCGTCTGGGCGTTCGTCATGCGGCCTCCGCGAAGGAGCGGGCGATCGCCGGCACGTCGGTGTTCGGGCCATCCTGGTCGCCGGGGTCGGCGCCCTGGGCGCGCAGCGTGCGCTGCAGCTTGGCGATGTCGACGTTGCGCACCGAGACGCCGGCATCGAGCGCCAGTGCCGCGGCCACGCCGGTGGCTTCGCCCATCGCCATGCAGGGCGGGATCTCGCGCGAGATCTTCTGCGCCGCCGAGGTCGCCGAGTAGTGGCGGCCCGCGACCAGCAGGTTCTCCACGCTGCGCGGCAGCAGCGTGCGCAGCGGGTAGTAGTAGTCGCGGCCGCGCGCCACGCTGTCCTCGAAGCGGGTGCGCTGGGCCAGGTCTTCCTTGGTCATCACGTATTCGCCTTCGAGCAGCCGGGTCTGGCGGATGCCGGTCTGCGGCGCCATGTCGATCAGGACGCAGTTGCGGAAGCCGGGCATCCGGGCGCGTACGAAATCGATCACCTTGTGGATCGTGTTGCGGCCCTGCACCTCGGCGCGGGTCAGGTCGGCCACCTTCAAGCCGTCGAGGCCCGGCATGTGCGGGCAGTTGCACCACACGACGCCCGGCAGCGGCGTCTTGAGCCACCAGTTCTCCCACGCGCCGCCCAGCATGTGCTTGACCTCGCGGTCGAGCGCCTGGAAGGCCTGCGGCTCCTCGGCCTCGAAGCGCTCGGCCTCGTCGCAGTCGACGCCGCCGAGGCGGAACACGGTGGTCACGATGTAGGCGCCGCTGATGTGCGGCGCACCGGCCGAGGCCGCGACGTCGAGGTCGCCCGTGGTGTCGATCACCACCTTGCCGAGGATCGCTTCACGCCCGCCCTTGGTCTCGCAGACCACGCCCTTGACCTTGCCGTCTTCCACCAGCGTGCGCGAGAACCACGAGTGCAGACGCAACTCGATGCCGGCCTGCTGCACCATCTCGAGCGAGGTGCGCTTCCACGCATCGGGATCGAAGGCCGCGGCGAAGCAGATGGGATGCGGCTTCTGCTTGCTGTGGAAGTCGTAGGTGCCCCAGCGCTTCCAGCGCTGCACGGATTCGGGCAGGCTGCCCCATTCGTGCTCCTTCGGGTACTCGGCCAGGCCGAGGGCGGCCATGCGTTCGATCATCTCGAGGCAGATGCCGCGCACCGAGATCTCCTGCTGGTGGCTGTCCCACATGTCGTCGAGCACCAGCACCATGCCGCCCGAGGCAAGGCCGCCCAGGTGGTTGTAGCGCTCCAGCAGCGTCACGCTGGCGCCGTTGCGCGCGGCGGCCAGCGCCGCGGCCTGGCCCGCGGGACCGCCGCCGACCACCACCACATCCGATTCGGCTGCCACACGAACGTCGTGCGCAGACTCCTGCATCCAGTCGCCGATACGGCTCATAGCAATCTCCTGTTGTCCTGTTTGAAATGTCGATGGCGAAGCGGCAGCGCGTTCAGTGCGTGCTCTCTGGGTGCCAGCGGATGATCCAGCGCTCGGCCAGCGTGACGAGCAGGAAGAAGAGGCCCGAGAGGCTCGCGCTCATCACGATCGCGGCGTAGAGCAGCGGCGAATCGAAGTTGAAGGTGGCCTGCAGAATCATGGCGCCGATGCCGACCGTGGCGCCGACCCATTCGCCCACCACCGCGCCGATCACGCACATCGAGGCCGCGATGCGCAGGGCCGAGAACAGGTAGGGCAGCGCATTCAGCAGCCGCAGGCGGAAGAAGATCTCGGTCTTGCTGGCCGACAGCACGCGCATCAGCTCCATCGCCTGCGGGTTCACCGATTCGAGCCCGCGCACCATGTTCACCAGCGTCGGGAAGAAGCACACCAGCGCCGCGATGGTGATCTTGGGCTCCATGCCGTTGCCCATGATCAGCACCAGCACCGGCGCCTTGGCGACCAGCGGCACGGCGTTGAACATCAGCACCACCGGAAAGAAGATGTCCTGCAGCGTCTTGTTGTGGACGAAGACCGTGGCGATCGCGATCGCGGCCAGATTGCCCAGCAGGAAGCCGCCGGCTGCTTCCAGCGCGGTCGGGATCAGGTTGCTCAGCAGCACGGCGCGCTTGGCGTAGAGCGTCTCGAGCACCGCCCACGGCGTAGGCGCGATGAAGGGCTTGACGTCGAAGACGACGATCACGGCCCACCACAGGAAGACCAGGCCGACGATGCCGAGCGCAGGCAGGATGCGGCTGCGCCACAGCCGGCGCTGGCGCGCGGCCGCCCAGGCGAGGTATTCGGAATCGACGGGAATCTGGGCCAGGCCGGCCACGGGCGTGTCGATGGAACGGGTGTTCATGTGAAAGCCCTCGCCTCAGCAGGTTTCCAGCACGCGCCGCAGATGGGCGGTGAGGCGCACGAACTCGGGAGTCTCGCGAATCTCGAGCGTGCGGTCGTCGGGCAATTCGACCGGCACGATCTCGCGCACGCGGCCCGGATTGGCGGCCAGCATCAGCACGCGCTGGCCCAGATAGGCCGCCTCGTGGATGCTGTGGGTCACGAACAGGATCGTCACGCCGGTTTCCTTCCAGACGCGCCGGATCTCCTCGTTGAGCCGGTCGCGCGTGATCTCGTCGAGCGCGCCGAAGGGCTCGTCCATCAGCAGGATCTTCGGATCGCTGGCCAGTGCGCGCGCGATCGACACGCGCTGGCGCTGGCCGCCCGACATCTCGTGCGGCCAGGCCTGGGCCTTGTCCTTCAGGCCGACCAGTTCGAGCAGTTCCTGCGGCGAACGGCGCCCCTTGCGGCTCGCGCCGCCGCCCACCTGCAGCGGCAGCTGCACGTTCTGCAGCGCGGTGCGCCAGGGCAGCAGCGCCGCATCCTGGAACACGAAGCCGATGTCGCGGTTCTTGCGCGCGGTCTGCGGGCTGGCCGAGAGCACTTCGATCTTTCCGCGGCTGGGCTCCAGCAGGTCGGCGACGACCCGCAAGAAGGTGGACTTGCCGCAGCCCGAGGGGCCGAGCAGCGTCAGGAACTCGCCCTGCGCGACGTCGAGGTCCAGGCTCTTGATCGCGGTCACGTCGCGGCGCTCGGTGAAGAAGCGCATGCCGACGTCGCGGCAGGAGATCGCGGGCGCGGTGTTCAGGACAGCGGCCATGGCGTCAGGCCTTCATCCGCACGGCGGTGGTGGCCTTGAGCGCATCGAGGTAAACGACATCGGTGACCTTCGGCGTGCGTGCGGTGAACTGGCCCAGCTCCGCATACGTCGAGATCTGCTCCTGCCAGATCGCGGGGTCCATCGCGCCCCAGCCCTGGGTCTGCGCCAGGCCGCCGAAGCTGTAGTCGAGCATCACGTCGACCGCCACGCGTTCGTCCTCGCGCTTGAGATTGGGGTATTCCTTGATCAGCAGGTCGACCGCCTCGTCGCGGTTCGCCTTCACGTGCTGCCAGCCGCGGGTCGTGGCGCGCAGGAAGGCCTCGAGCACCTTGGGCTGCGTCTCGATGGTCTTGGTCGACGCGTAGTACGGCAGCGCGTAGAGCTGCACGCCGGCATCCCACAGCGTCAGGTCGATCCGGCCCGGGCCCAACGCCTTGAGCGCGGTCGTGCTGGTGAGCCAGCCGGTGACCACGTCGACCTGCCCGGTCAGCAGCGGCGCCATGTCGGAGCCGACGGTGATGACCGTGACGTCCTTCTCGGCGATCTTGTTCTTGGCCAGCAGGGCGCGCAGCAGGATGGCCGCGGTCGAGGGAATGCCCACCTTCTTGCCGACCAGGTCGGCCGGCTTGCGCACCGGGTTCTTGGCCAGCGAGAAAAAGGTGAAAGGATGCTTCTGCGCGCCGACGGCGAAGCACTTGATCGGCAAGCCCTGCGACACCGCGAGCATGATCGACGGGCTCGAAGAAACCTGCCCCACTTCGTAGCGCCCGGAGGCGACGATGGCCACGCCGTCGATGTTCGGACCGCCCGGCTGGATCGCGAACTCGATGCCTTCCTGTTCGTAGAAGCCGAGCCGCTTGGCCACCACCTCGCCGATCTGGTTGACGCCGACGATCCAGCCCAGCTGCATGTTGATGCGGGCCTTGCCCTGGGCCAGCGCGTCGATCGACAACAGCCCTCCGGCCGACAGGCCTCCGGCGATGAGCGAAGTCTTGAGAAGACGGCGGCGATCGGGGTCCCGGAGATTGGCCATGGCAGATTCCTTTGGTGCGAGAGAAGCGAATGCTAGGAGCCTGGGGCGTTGCCTCCAAGCACCGTTTTTCGCAACGGGCGAGCTAAAAATTAGCTCGACCTGCACCAGGGCGGCGCGCGTTGCACGCGCCGCATGCCCTGCTTTGGCCCGCTTTACTTCGCGGTCGGCATCACGAACTCGGCGCCCTTGCCGATGCTCTCGGGCCAGCGCTGCATGATCGACTTCTGCTTGGTATAGAAGCGCACGCCCTCCTCGCCGTAAGCGTGCATGTCGCCGAACAGGCTCTTCTTCCAGCCGCCGAAGCCATGCCAGGCCATCGGCACCGGGATCGGCACGTTGATGCCGACCATTCCGACCTGGATGCGGCGCGAGAACTCGCGCGCCACATTGCCGTCGCGCGTGAAGCAGGACACGCCATTGCCGAACTCGTGGGCGTTGATCAGGTCCACGGCTTCCTTGAGGTCGTTCACGCGCACGCAGGAGAGCACCGGGCCGAAGATCTCTTCCTTGTAGATGCGCATCTCGGGCGTGACATGGTCGAACAGCGTGCCGCCCATCCAGAAGCCGCCGGTGCAGCCTTCGCCCGTGCTGCCGGCGTCGAAGCCGCGGCCGTCGACCAACAGCTTCGCGCCTTCCTTCTCGCCTTGCGCGATGTAGCCGGTGATGCGCTCGTGCGCCGCGCGCGTGACGATCGGGCCCATCTCGGCGTCGAGATCGGTGCCGTTCCTGATCTTCAGCGTCTTCGCGCGCTCGGCCAGCAGCGGCAGCACCTTGTCCGCCACGTCTCCCACCAGCACCGCGACGCTGATCGCCATGCAGCGCTCGCCGGCCGAGCCGTAGCCCGAGCCGATCAGCGCGTCGACGGTCTGCTCGATGTCGGCGTCGGGCATCACCACCATGTGGTTCTTGGCGCCGCCCAGTGCCTGCACGCGCTTGCCGTGGCGCGCGCCGGTCTCGTAGATGTAGTTGGCGATCGGCGTCGAGCCGACGAAGCTGATGGCCTTGACGTCCGGATGTTCGAGCAGCGCGTCGACCGCTTCCTTGTCGCCCTGCACGACGTTGAACACGCCGTCGGGCAGCCCCGCCTCCTTGAGCAGCTCGGCCATGCGCAGCGAGGGGCTCGGGTCGGTCGGGCTGGGCTTGAGCACGAAGCAGTTGCCCGCGGCGATCGCGACCGGGAACATCCACATCGGCACCATCACCGGGAAGTTGAAGGGCGTGATGCCCGCCACCACGCCGAGCGGCTGGCGCAGCGTCCAGTTGTCGATGCCGGTGGAAACCTGGTCGGTGTAGTCGCCCTTGAGCAGCTGCGGAATGCCGCAGGCGAACTCGACGATGTCGATGCCGCGCGAGACCTCGCCCTGCGCGTCGGTGAAGACCTTGCCGTGCTCGGCGGTGATCAGGTGGGCCAGCTCGTCCTTGTGCCGGTTGAGCAGCTCGAGGAACTTGAACATCACGCGCGCGCGCCGGATCGGCGGCGTGTCGGCCCAGGCCGGAAAGGCGGCCTGCGCGGCAGCGACCGCTGCATCGACATCGTCGCGGTTGGCCAGCGCGACGCGGCCGGTCACCGCGCCGGTCGCGGGGTTGAAGACGTCCTGCGTGCGCGACGAAGCGCCGCCGGCGCGCCGGCCCGCGACGAAATGCGCGATCGGGGTGGGAACGGAGATTTGCGTGGTCATGGTCGTGCCGGTGGTGCGTGAATAGGCGGCCAGTCTAGGAAGCCCGATCCTCCCTGCCAAGGCCTGTGCGTTGAATTGATTGTTCGCTATGGTGAACAATGAGGTCATGGATGACAAAAAAATCGAGCTGCTGTGGACGCACCTGCATTGGCTCGTCGTGCTGGACCAGCAAGGCAGCTTCACGGCCGCGGCGGCGCGCCTCGGCGTGAGCAAGGCGGCCATGAGCCAGCGCATTGCCGAGCTCGAGCGCTCGGCCGGCGTGCCGCTGGTGCGCCGCACCACGCGCAGCGTGCGCCTCACCGAGGCCGGGCAGCGGCTGGTGGACGACACGCGCGCACCCTTCGAGCAGATCGCGCACAGCTTCGCCGGCGTGCGCGACCTGGCGGGCGTGCCGCGCGGCCTGCTGCGGGTCACGGCGCCGGTGGCGTTCGCGCGCCAGCAGCTGGTGCCGCGCCTGGCCGAATTCCTGCGCGCCAACCCGGAGATCCGGCTCGAACTGGAACTGTCCGACCGGCTCAGCGCGCTGGCCGTGGAAGGCTTCGACCTCGCGATCCGCCACGCCGCCTCGGTGCCCGACACGCACGTGGCCTGGCTCCTGTGCCCGACGCGTTCGCTGCTGGTGGCCAGCCGCGCCTACCTGCGCCGCCGCGGGGCACCCCGGACGCCGGAGGACCTGGCGGCACACGACTGCCTGCACTACCCGCGCGCGCAGGACGCGCCCGCCTGGACGCTCGAGCGCCTGGCGGGCCGGCGCCCGGTCGAGCGCATCACGGTGCGGGTGACGGGGCCGCTCGCCGCCAACAACAGCGAGGCGCTGCGCGACGCCGCGCTGGCCGGCCTGGGCATCGCGCTGGTGCCGGACTTCAGCGCGCAGGCCGCGCTGCAAGCCGGCAAGCTGGTCGAGGTGCTGCCGCAGTGGAAGCCGACCGGCGCCTTTGCCGAACAGCTCTATGCCGTTCGCCCCTACGCGAGCCACGTGCCGCGCGCAATGGCGGTGTTCGTCGCATGGCTGCGCGAGGCGCTGCGCGAGGGGTTCCCGGCCTGAGCCGCGCCCCGGGAAGCGGCTATGCGTCGACGCGCAGACCGGGCGATCCGGCTTCCATGCGGCCGATCGCGCAGGCTGCCTCGAAGCCTTGCGTGTGGAAGAGGCCGAGCACCTGATCGACCGCATCCGGTGCGCAGCTCACGAGCAGGCCGCCCGAGGTCTGCGGATCGCTCAGAAGGGCCTGCGCCACCGCCGGCAACGCCGCATGGAGCTGCACCTCGGTGCCGTAGCCGGCCCAGTTGCGGCCGGAAGCACCAGTCACGAAACCTTGCCCGGCCATGTCGGCCACACCGGGGAGCAGCGGCACCTTCGCCCAATCGATCACGGCCTTGAGCCCTGCACCGCGCGCCATCTCGAGCGTGTGGCCCGCGAGGCCGAAGCCGGTGACATCGGTCAGCGCATGCACGCCCTCGAGCGCGGCGAGCGCGATGCCGGGCTTGTTGAGCCGCGTGGTGTTGGCGATCAGTTGCGCGTAGCCCTCGGCATCGAGCTTCTCCTTCTTCAGCGCCGCCGAGAGCACGCCCACGCCCAGCGGCTTGCCGAGCACGAGCACGTCGCCGGCCTTTGCATCGGCATTGCGCTTGATCTTGTCCGGATGCACCAGCCCCATCACCACCAGGCCGTAGATCGGCTCGACCGAGTCGATGGTGTGGCCGCCCGCGATCGGAATGCCGGCCTCGCGGCAGACTGCCTGGCCGCCGCGCACGATCTCGCCGATCACTTCCACCGGCAGCTGGTTGACCGGCATCGCGACCAGCGCGAGCGCCATGATCGGCGTGCCGCCCATCGCGTAGACGTCGCTGATGGCGTTGGTCGCCGCGATGCGGCCGAAGTCGAAGGGGTCGTCGACGATCGGCATGAAGAAGTCGGTGGTGGCGATCAGCGCCTGCTCGTCGTTGAGCCGGTAGACCGCCGCGTCGTCTGCGGTCTCGATGCCGACCAGCAGCTCGGGCGGAATGAGGCCGCCCCCGCCGCTGCGCAGGATCTGCGACAGCACGCCGGGCGCGATCTTGCAGCCGCAGCCGCCGCCGTGGGAGAAGGTAGTCAGCCGGATGCCTTGAGTGAGGGGCAATGCAGAGGTGATGCGATCGTTCATGGGGCGCTTTCGTGGTCACGAAGATTATGGTGGCGCAAGCAGGTCGCGCAGCAGGCGCCGCACGCTTTGGCGTTCGGCCTGTGGGGTGAAATCGGGCTCGCGGAGCGCGCACTGCGCGGCAAGGCGTGCCGCGAATGCCGGTTCCGCCGCGAAGCGCTGCATCAGTTCGGCAAGACCCGCGTCGTCGCCGACGGCGAAGCAGCCCTCGTAATCTTCGCCCAGGAGGCCCAGATTGCCGCCGATGCTGCTCGCCAGCACCGGCACGCCCGAACGCACGGCCTCGATCACCGCCTGCGCGCCGCCTTCCATGCGGCTCATGTGCACCAGCGCGCGGGCGCGCGCGATCCAGCGCCGCGCGGCTTCGCGCGGCACGCCACCAAGCCATCGGTAGTGCGAGCATGCGGCCATGGTGCAGCGCGCCGCTTCGCCCAGCTCGGGGGCCAGCGCTTCGCCGATGTGCACGATGCGGATCGGCACGCTCGCGGGCAGGCGGCGCGCGGCGGCCATCAGCGTGAGCGGATCCTTCTCGTCGCGCAAATGCCCGACCGCCACCAGGTCGACGCTGCGGGACTGGTCGTGACGGCGCATGCGGCTGGCCGATTGGAGGATGACGCGGGCCTTCGCGCGTTCGCCGGCACCGAAGCGGCCGAGCGCATCGGGCTGCAGCACCACGAGTTGGCTGGCACACTGGAGCGAATGTTGCGCTGCCCTGTTCTCGTCGATGTCCCGGTACACGTCGGTACCGGTCAGGACCAGCGCGATCGGGCATGCCGGTTGCGCTGCGCGCAGCCGCGCGATCGAATCGGCGGAGCGGCGCGCATGCAGCGCGATCATCGCGTCGCAGTGCCCGCCGTCCCAGGCACGGGCGATGTCGACCTCGGCAACGCCCGACAGAAACGCCCGCCAGCGCGAGGCGGTGCGCCAGTTGCCGTTGTTGGCGTCCGCCAGCGATGGCGAAACGATCAGGACATGTGGCTTGGCCATCGGGGCATTCTGGCAGGCCGGCATGTCCTGCGTGACCATGGCTGAAGCGCGAACGCTCGCCGGCGAAGCGCTCGCGGCCGCGCTGCGCGAGAGCCGCGCGCGCACGCGGGCCTGGACCTTCGACTTGAGCGACGCGCAATGGCGCGTCCCCCGGCAAGCCGGCGTCAACCTCGTCGCATGGGAGCTGGCGCACCTCGCATGGTTCGCTGAATTCTGGGTGCTGCGCGGCCCGCACGCGGTCGATGCCCTGGGCCGCCTGCAGGCCAATGAGCCTGCGCGGATCGCGGGACCCGATGCGTTGTTCGACTCGGCGCGGCTCGCCCACATCGCGCGCTGGGCTGTGCAGCTGCCTGCGCGTGCCGAGCTCGACGCACGGCTCGATGCGCAACTCGATGCCTGCCTCGCCGCGCTCGCGCAACGAGACGGCAGCGACGAAGCCCTGTACTTCCATCGCCTGGCGCTGTTCCACGAAGACATGCACGACGAGGCCTTCGCCTGGTTGCGCGCGACGCGGGGCTACGGCGCGCCCGCCGGCCTGGCCCTGCCGCGCTTGGCCGCGGCGCCCGCCATCGGAGTGCCCGGCGCGCAGGCGCGCATCGGCTGGCCGGCGAGCCGCGGCGGTTTCGCTTTCGACAACGAGCTGGCGGACCACCCGGTCACGCTGGCCGGCTTCGAAATCGACGCCACGCCCGTCACGACAGGCCAGTACCTTCGCTTCGTCGAATCCGGTGGTTATGACGCCCCGGCCTTCTGGCCCGGCGATGCCGGCCGCTGGCGCGCGACGCAGCCGCGCGGCCATCCCGCACGCTGGCGTCGCGCGCCACGCTGGGAAACCCGATGGTTCGACCGCTGGCTGCCGCTCGATCCCGACCAGCCCGTGATCCACGTCAGCGCCTGGGAGGCCGAAGCCTATGCGCGCTGGGCCGGACGCCGCCTGCCCACGGCCGCCGAATGGGAACATGCGGCCGGCTCGCAGTCCGCCTTCGTCTGGGGCCACAGCGTGTGGGAATGGACGGCCAGCACCTTCGCGCCCTACCCGGATTTCGCGGCCGGCCCCTATCGCGACTACTCCGCACCCTGGTTCGGCGACCATCGGGAGTTGCGCGGCGGCGCCTTCGCCACCCATGCGCGGCTCCACGATCTGCGCTATCGCAACTTCTTCCAGCCCGAGCGCAACGACGTCTTCGCCGGTTTTCGGACTGCCGCTCCTTAAACTGCAGCCTTTTCCATATCGGCGCAGCCTCATCACCATGAAAAGACAGTTCCTCCAGACCGCCCTCTTCGGCCTGCTGGGCTTCGCAGCCGGCATGCGGGCCCATGCGCAGGGCGGCACGCTGCGCGTGTCGGCCATTCCCGACGAGGCGCCGACCGAGCTGCAGCGCAAGTTCAAGCCGCTCGGCGACTATCTCCAGAAGGCGACCGGTATGCCGGTGCAGTTCACGCCCGTGACCGACTACGCCGCCGTGGTCGAAGGCCTGGCCACCGACAAGATCGACCTGGCCTGGCTCGGCGGCTTCACCTTCGTGCAGGCCAGGCTGCGCACCAACGGCCAGGCCGTGCCGATCGTGCAGCGCGCCGAGGACGAGGTCTTTACCAGCAAGTTCATCGTGCCGACCGACAGCAAGGCGAAGTCGCTCGCGGATCTCAAGGGCAGCACCTTTGCCTTCGGCGCGCCCTCCTCCACCTCGGGCAGCCTGATGCCGCGCTACTTCCTGCTGCAGGCCGGCATCGATCCGGACAAGGACTTCAAGACCGTGGCCTTCTCCGGCGCGCACGACGCCACGGTGGCCTTCGTGGCCGCGGGCCGCGCCGAGGCCGGCGCGCTCAACGCGTCGGTGTGGGACAAGCTGGTCGAGACGAAGAACCCGAACGCCGCCAAGGTGCGCGTGCTGGCCACCACGCCGACCTACTACGACTACAACTGGACCGTGCGGCCCGGCCTCGACGCCGCGACCACCAAGAAGATCGCCGACGCCTTCCTCAAGCTGGATGCCGCGAATCCCGAGCACAAGGAGATCCTGGCCCTGCAGCGCGCGTCGAAGTTCATTCCGACCAAGGCCTCGAACTACGACGGCATCGAGGCGGCGGCCAAGTCGGCCGGCCTCATCAAATAGGCAGGGCGCAGGCTTGACGCTCGCATTGCACGGGGTCGGGCTGGTCCATGCCAACGGTCACCGCGCCGTGCGGGGCGCGACGCTGGTGGTGCCGCGCGGAACGCAGGTGGCCGTCATCGGCCCTTCGGGTGCGGGCAAGACCAGTCTCTTGAGAATGGCAGCGACTTCGGTGCGCGCCAGCGAAGGCCGCGTCGAAGTGCTGGGCGTGGCGCCGTGGGGCCTCGACGCCAAGGCCTTGAAGGCATTGCGCGCGCGCATCGGCGTCGTGCACCAGGCGCCGCCGATTCCGCCGCGGCTGCGCGTGGTCACCGCCGTGCTGGCAGGCCGGCTCGGCGCTTGGTCGGGGCGGCGCGCGCTGGCTTCGCTGCTGCATCCGGCCGACGCGGCCGGCGCGCAGGCGGCGCTGGCGCGGCTCGACCTGGCCGATCGCCTGTTCGACCGCTGCGACCGCCTGTCCGGTGGGCAGCTCCAGCGCGTGGGCATCGCGCGCGTGCTCTACCAGGCCCCCGAGCTCATCCTGGCCGACGAGCCGGTCTCGGCACTCGACCCGACGCTCGCCGACGCCGCGGTGCGCGAGCTGATCGCGCAGAGCGAAGCCACCGGCGCCACGCTGGTCGCCTCGCTCCACGCGGTGGATCTCGCGCTCAAGTGCTTCGGCCGCATCGTGGGCATGCGCGACGGCCGGATCGTCTTCGATGCGCCGGCCGCCGACGTCACGCAGGCGATGCTGCAGGCGCTCTACGCCACGGAGGGCGGCGTGCTGCCGACGCAGGCCGACGCGGTGCCCATCGTCGGGATGGCGCCGGCCATCATGTGCCGTTGACCGCGATGCCCCTGCGCGACCCGCTGGCTCGCACGCGCCTCACGGCGCTGCTGCTTGCGGTCGCCGTGCTGTGGCCGGTGGGGGTGATCACCGAATTCCGTCCGCTCGCGCTCTTCGATGCCGGCAGCCTGCGCGTGATGGGCGGCTTCCTGGCGGGCTTCCTGCCGCCCTCGACGGCGCCGGATTTCCTGGCGCTGCTGGCCAAGGCCACGCTGGAGACGCTGGCCATGGCCACCGCCGGCATCGCGCTCGCCTTCGTGATCGCGGTGCCGCTCGCGTTCGCGATGACGCAGTCGCTCTCGGTCTCCCGCATCGGCCCGGGGCCGGGGCGCGGACTCGGGCTGCTGCTGCGCACCGCGGCGCGCGGCGTGCTCACGGTGCTGCGTGCCATTCCCGAGCTGGTGTGGGCCTTGATGCTGGTGCGTGCCTTCGGGCTCGGGCCGGCGGCCGGCGTGCTGGCGCTGGCCGTCACCTACGGCGGCATGCTCGGCAAGGTGTATGCGGAGATCCTCGAGTCGGGCGACACGCGGCCCGCGCGCGCGCTGCTCGAGGCCGGCAGCGGCCGCGTCGCCGCGCTCTTCTACGGCCTGCTGCCGGGCGCCGCGCAGGAGCTCGCCTCCTACACCGTCTACCGCTGGGAATGCGCGGTCCGCGCCTCGGTCGTGATGGGCTTCGTCGGCGCCGGCGGGCTCGGCCAGCTGATGGACCAGTCGATGAAGATGCTCAACGGCGGCGAGGCCAGCAGCATCCTGATCGTGTTCCTGCTGCTGGTGCTGCTGGCCGACGGCCTGAGCGCGCTGCTGCGCAAGGTGCTTGCATGAGCACGCCGGCGCCGTGCCTGCGATGCATCGCCGCCGCCGCGCTCGTGCTGGCCGCGATCGGCGCGAGCTTCGCCTACCTCGGCATCGATTTCCGTGCGCTGGCCGCACCGGGCGCGATCGCCTCGATGGCGAAGTTCGTCGGCGAGTTCTTTCCGCCCGACCTGTCGCCGGCCTTCCTCTCGAAGACCGCGTGGGGCGCGCTGCAGACGCTCGCCGTCTCTGCCCTCGGCACGCTGCTGGCCGTCATCGCCGGCGCGCTGCTGGCGCTCCCCGCCTCGGGCCGCTTCGGCCGCGTGCTGCAGCAGGCCGCGCGCTTCGTCCTCAACCTGCTGCGCAGCGTGCCGGAGCTGGTGTGGGCTGCGCTGATGGTGCTGGCGGCCGGCCTCGGACCCTTTGCCGGCGTGCTGGCGCTCGCGCTGCACACCACGGGCGTGTTCGGCCGGCTCTTCGGCGAGACGCTGGAGAACGTCGCGGATGCGCCCGAAGATGCACTGCGCGAAGCGGGCAGCGGCGCGGTCGCCGCCTTCGCCTACGGCAGCCTGCCGCTGGTCTGGCCGCAATGGCTGGCCTACACGCTGTACCGCTGGGAGATAAACATCCGCATGGCCGCGGTGCTCGGCTTCGTCGGCGCCGGCGGGCTCGGGCAGATGCTGTACTTCCATCTCTCGCTGTTCCAGCAGGCGCAGTCGGCGACCGTGATCGGCGCGATGTTCGTGCTGGTCTTCATCGTCGACGGCGCGAGCAGCCGGCTGCGGCGCGGACTGGCGCCGGCCTACGCCTGATCTCAGAACACCAGCGTGCGCCAGCGCAGATCGCTCGCGCGGCCGATAAACTGCACGGCGCCGCCACGGCGCGTGCATTCGGGGATCAGCGTGGCCGCATCGAGGCCATGGGCCTGCAGCGCATCGGTGCAGGCGTAGAACACGGCGCCGTGGCTCGCGGCCTCCTGCATCGCGTCGTACACCGTCTTCGGATGGCCCGATGCACGAAGCTTCGCGGCCACGCCGGGCTGCAGCAGGAGCACGCTGCGCGCCGTGAAGTAGAGCTCCACCGGCATGTCCATCGCCGCTGCGGCGGCGGCATGGAAGAAGGGCGTCGCCAGCCGGTGCGGCGCCTCGGGTTCGCTGGCCCACAACAGGATCGCCAGGCCCACCGCAGTGTTTTCGTCGCTCGTGCTCATGCAGCATCTTCGAACGTTTCGGCGTGCCGCGCCATGGCATCGGCCACGGCATCGCCCTGCACCAGCCGTTTCAGGTCGGCATCGATGTCGCGCAGCGCCAGTCGCGCCAGCCAGCCGTCGCCGTAGGGATCGCGATGAACCAGCTCCGGGGTTTCCTCGAGCAGCGGATTGACCGCGAGCACGGTGCCCGCGACGGCGCTCTTCACCGACACGATCGCCTTGGCCAGCTCGACCACCGCCACGGCGCGACCCTGCTCGATCTCCGAGCCGACCGGCTTGACGCGGCACATGTAGATCTCGCCCGACAGCTTGATGCCGAGCGCCGTGATCCCCACGGTCGCCGTCCCGTCGCCATGCAGCCGCGCCCACACATCGTGCTCGACGAGGTAAAGGAGATCGGCGGGAAATGCGAGGTCTTGGTCTTTCATCGTGAACTCAATGGCGGAAGGGAATGGGAGTCGAACCCACCCGGCGACGCATGGCGCCACCCACCGGGTTTGAAGCCCGGCCGTCCCACCAGGGACGCTTCCCCTCCATGATCGATCTTCGCCGCATTCTTCATGCGCTTCCCTCCGCGAAGAGCGCCGTGTCGCTGCGCAGCTTGTGCACATCGCCGACGCGACGCAGCAGCCCGACACGGTCGAAAAATTCAAGCACCTGGATCGCGCGCTTGCGGCCGAGGCCGGTCGCGTCGCGAAAGCGCGCGGCCGTCACCTCGCCGTCCGCCTCGGCGGCCACGCTGCGCAGGATGGCCGCAAGGCGCATGGCGCAGTCCTGCGTGTAGTAGAGGTCCTTGGCCACCTGGTGCAGTTCGCCGCGCTGGGCCAGGCGCGCGAGCGTGGTGCGCATCAGCGCCTCGTTCTCGCGCGTGTCCTTCGCCAGGTCGCGCACCCAGCTTCCTTCGAATCCGGCGACGGGCATCAGCGGTGCGATCTTCTGCGCGAGGCGCTCGTCGGTCGCGGACAGCTTGAGTCCGTGTTCGGGCAGGTGCACGAAGGTGCCGCGCAGCGCCACCTGGCTGTCGGCCCGCAAGGAAGACAGCAGCGCGCGCCAGAGCGGCTCCGGCAGCCGCGGCGCCGCGAGGCGGCGCAGCCGGCCGGCATCGGGGCCCAGCGCGTAGGGCTCGCGCTCGTGGAACGCGGCCAATGCGGCGAGCACCGCGTCGCGCGCGCCGCCGCGGTGCGTCGAGCCCAAAGCCCATTCCCCCTGGGCCGGATCGGCGATGCGCAGCGCGCCTGCGGGCAGCGCAGGCACGGTGTCTGCAGGCAGTCCTTCCGCGGCAGCCCAACGCCGCAGCGGCACGCCGAAAGGCGCGGCATCGATCAATGCAGCCAGGCGAGAAGCCGCATCGGGCTGCGACCAGGCGCGCAGCTCGGCCAGGCGCTGCGGCGTGCGGCGGTAGCGCGCCGGTGCGAACGGGTCCAGCACGCGGCCGCCGGCCAGCGTGCGGCCGGCCGAGTTGTCGCGCAGCACCACGCGGTCGCCGCGCCAGGCGCCGATCGGATGGCGCAGCACGAGTTGAACTTGCGCCGTGGCACCTGGCGCCAATGCCTGCGCGGCATCACCGCCTTCGACTTGCAGCACCGCCACCGTCCCCAGCACGTCGGCGGCACCGATGTGCACGTGCACCGGCGTGCCGGAACGCAGCGCCTTCGCTTCGTCGTGCCACAGCGTGAGCGTGGCATCGACCCGGTCGGTCGCCGTCGCGCTGCCGCGCGCCACCAGCCATTGGCCGCGCGATACCTGCTCCTTGGCAATGCCCGCGAGCGCGACCGCGCACCGCTGCCCCGCGTGCGCACGCGTCACCGCGCGGTTCTGCGCGTGCAGGCTGCGAACGCGGGCATGCAGGGCCGGCACGGACGGCGTCAGCGCGAGCTCGTCGCCGACCTCGACGCGCCCGGCATGCACCGTGCCCGTGACGACCGTTCCGACGCCGTCGAGCGTGAACGCGCGGTCGATCGCCAGGCGAAAGGCCGCATCGTCGCCGGTGCGCGGCGGCGTTGCGCGCGCGGCCTCGAAGAGCAGCTCGCGCAAGGGCTGCATGCCCTCGCCGGTGCGCGCCGAGACCGGCAGCACGGGCGCGGCGGCAAGCGGCGTACCGGTCAGCAGCGCACCGATCTCCGCACGCACCTGCGCGATGCGCTCGGCATCGGCGCGATCGGCCTTGGTCAGCACCACCGCGCCGCGCGACAGCCCGAGCAGGGAGAGCACGGCCAGGTGCTCGCGCGTCTGCGGCATCACGCCGTCGTCGGCGGCCACCAACAGCAGGCCGAAGTCGATGCCGGTCGCGCCGGCCAGCATGGTGTGCACCAACCGCTCGTGGCCGGGCACGTCGATGAAGCCGATGCGTTCGCTTTCCGCATCGCCCGGCAGGTCGAGGAAGGCGTAGCCCAGTTCGATCGAGATGCCGCGCTTCTTTTCTTCCGGCAGGCGATCGGTGTCGACGCCGGTGAGCGCGCGCACCAGCGTGGTCTTGCCGTGGTCGATGTGGCCTGCGGTTCCGACGATCATGGCTACATGAAGTTCCGGGTGTGCAGATCGGCGAGCCGCTCGGCCTCGGCGCGCGCGAAGCCCAGCCGCGCGAGTCGCGCGCGCCGGCCGGCCGCCATGTCGCGCTTGAGCTGCTGCACGGCCTCGTGGCCGCGTGCGATGGCGGGCAGCGTCAACTCGCCGGCGGCCAGCAGCACCAGCGCATCGAAGACTTCTTCGTTCAGCCCAGCGGTGCCGGCCAGCGCGTCGTAGCGCACCTCGACCGCATTGCGCAGGCGCGGCTGGTAGTCGGGCTGGACGGCAAGGCGGTGCTCGAGGTGCGCCATGCCGAAGGCCACATGGCGGGCCTCGTCGCGGGCGGTCAGCCGCGCGATCTGCCGCGTGACCGGATCGGGTGCGTGCGCGTGCAGGAAGTTGAGCAGATTGACGAAGCTGCCCTCGCCGAGCACGGCCAGCAGGAAGGTGGCGACCGAGAAGTCCGGCGCCTCGAACAGGGTGCGCAGCGAAGCCTGCCCGCCGGCCGTGGACAGCGCCGGTTCGTGGCCGCGCAACGTCGCCCTGCGCGTGAACACCTCCACGTGCCGCGCCTCGTCGGCGCACTGCAGCGCCAGCAGCTGCAGCACTTCGCGGTAGTGCGGATGGATCTGGCCGAGGTGCCGGGCCGGCACCAGCAGCGCCGCGTTCTCGTTCTCGATCAGGTAGGTCATGACCTGCACCACGGCGGCCTCCACGGCCGGCGGCAGGTCGAAATCCGAGTTCCAGTCGATCGCCGTTTCGGGGTCCCACTGGGCGGCGGCGCCTTGCCGATACAGCTCGCCTGCCGTCGCCGCCCACAGCTCATCGCGGCGGTGCAGGCCGAAAGCGAAGCTCGGGCTCCCGGCCTCGACGACCGCACCGCGCGCGGCCAAGCCCCACGCCGGCGAAGCGTCTTCTGCCGGCGTGTCGGCGGCATCGGCGCGCGAATGCCCGGTCGATTGCGCGCCGCGCCAGCGGCCTTCGGCCAAGGCGCCACGGGTCAGACAGGCTTCGGCCTGGCCCGATTCGGTGCGCTCGAAGCGCAGCGCGTGCCCTTGCTGCCGGCACCAGGCCGACAGGTGGACGTCCCAGGCCGGCGCCTGCCCGCGCACGCGCAACTCCGCGCCCGCCGGCAGCGCGGCGAGCGCACGGCGGATCAACAGCAGAGCACCCTGGTCGAGACCCAGGGACTCAATATCGATAGTCTGCGGCGAGGATGCGGCCATCATGGCTGTAGAAATTTTCGTCGTCGACGGCACGTTCGAGCAGCGCGTAGCCACTCGTACGCCCGACCTTCCACGCGCGCAGGCCTTCGAGCTCGAGCAGCGGCCTCACCTGCGGATCGTCCCAGCGCATGGCGAGCAGCAGCGAGACGAATCGCTCGATCAACGCGGCCGGCGCATCCGGGCTGGTGGTGAAGTTGCAGTGGTCGTAGGCGCCGGTGCTCGCGATGATCCGGGTGCTGCCGGCGGGCAGCGTGCCGTCGAGCCCGAAGGCCAGGTGGTTGCCGTCGATCAGGCAGCAGGCATCCACGTCGCCGGCCATCAGCGCCGTCGCGGCATCGCGTTCACCGCCGATGTGGTCGCCATGCTTGCCGCCGAGCACGTCGAAATTGCGCAGGACGAAGTCGCGCCCGTTGACCAGCCCCTCGGCGCGCAGGTGGTCCAGCGGGATCAGCGTGGCCTGGGGCGAATCGACCGCGCCCGCGCCGACCGTCTTGCCGCGCAGGTTGACCAGGGTCTGGATCGTGCTGTCGGCACGCACGACGATCACCGAGCGCAAGTCGCAGTCGGTATCGCGCATGGCCACTGCCTTCACCTGCTGGCCGCGGCTGCGCGCGATGCGATCGGCCCGAACCCAGGCCAACGGCGAGTTCCACGCCAGGTGCAGCGTGCCGTCGAACTGCGCCTCGACCTGCCGCTCGTAGTTCGAATACAGCACGAAGTCGAAGGCCAACCCCTGCTCCGCGAAGAAGGCCTTGAAGCCTTCCCAGATGGTGACGACCTTGGGTGCATAGGCCACTGCACCCATGATCAGCGTCGGTTCCGACATGGCGCGGCCTTTCAGAACAGCGGCAGGCCGGTGACGGCCTTGCCGATGAAGTCGTACAGCACGTCGGAGGTCGGCGCCATCACGCTGGCGGCGCGCGCGTCGCGGAACAGGCGCTCGATGCCGGCCTCCTTGCGGAAGGCGGCGCCGCCGCAGACGCGCATCGCGATGTCGGTCACCTCCAGGGCGTTCTCGCCCGCGGCGGCCTTCACTTCGAGCACGCGCAGCATGGTGTCGGCGCGGCCGGCTGCGATGGCCGCGAGGGTGTCGTCCAGCAGGGCCTGCGCCATGTCGGTCTTGATGCGCGCGCGCGCCAGGTAGGCGCGGATGGTGGGCAGGTCCGCGAGCGACGAGCCGAGATGCAGGTGCCGGGTCTGGCTCACGTGCGCGATGGCACGCGACAGCGCGCCGTCCATCAGGCCGACCGAGCATGCGGCGCTCAGCGTGGAAAACCAGGGCAGCACGACGCCCATCATCAGGTCGAAGCCCTTGCCGTCCTCGCCCAGCCGGTCGCCGGCGGCAATGCGCACGCCCTGTGCGGTGATCGGCGTCGAGGCGTTGCCGCGCAATCCCAATCCATCGAAGGTGCCCGGCTGACTCAGCCCGCCCAGCTTGGCGTCCACGTACCAGAGCGTGCTCGCGCCTTCGGCCGCGAGCGGCTTGCTCGACCAGACATAGCTGTCGGCCTCGAAGGCCGAGGTCACCCAGCTCTTGCGCGCATCCAGCTCCACCTGCTCGCCTTGGGCGCGCGCAGTGCCGGTCGGCGCCCAGAAGTGGCTGCGCGAATCGGCTTCGGAGAATGCGAGCGTGCTCAGGTGCTTGCCTTGCGCGATGGCCTTTCGCACCGGCTCCTTGCCGAGCTGCTCGATCACCGCGGTGGCGCAGTAGTGCATGCACACCACCATGGCGGTGGACGGGCAGGTCTGGGCGATGCGCGACACCACCTGCGTAGCTTCGCGCATCCCCAGGCCCATGCCGCCCACGGCGGTCGCCGATGTCAATCCGAGCAGGCCGGCCTCGCCCATCGCCTGGATCACCTCGCGTGGAAAGCGTCCCTCTCGGTCGGTGCGCTGGGCCAGCGGCTCCAGGGTTTCGGTGACGATTCGGGCGAGTGCATCGAGGGGATCCATCGGTTTCTCCTGGTTGACGTTGATCGGGGGGGATTCAGCGCAGCCGATCGTGCAGCAGCGACAACTGGCCCACGAAAGGGCCGCTGTCCTCAAGGCAGCGCAGGTCCAGCAGCAGGCGGTCTTCCGCGATGCGGCCGATCACCGGCAGCGGCAGGCCGCGCAGCGCAGTGGCGAGCGCATCGAGCGCGGTGCCGGCGCCCTTCTTCGCCGTGCCCGCGGGCGTCAGCGCTAGACCGGCCGAGGGCAGGCGATCCACCGGCAGCGAGCCCGAGCCGATCTGGCTCAGCAACTCGACGACTTCGACGGTGAACCGGGGCGTGACCGCCGCAGCGAGCTTCGGCTGCAGCGCTTGCGCCAGCGCGCGGATCGCGTCCGCGGGCCGCGTGAGCAGGCGCAGCGTGGGCAGGTCCTGCGCCAGGCGCTCCGGGCGCAAATAGAGCGCGAGCGTCGCTTCGAGCGCGGCCAGCGGCAGCTTGCTCATGCGCAGCGCGCGCTTCATCGGGAACTTGCGGATGCGGCCCACCGCTTCCTTGCTGCCGACGATCAGCCCGGCCTGCGGGCCGCCGAGCAGCTTGTCGCCGGAGAACGTGACCACGTCGCAGCCGGCCGCAAGCATCTCCTGCGGCAGCGGCTCGCGCGGCAATCCGTAGTGGGCCAGGTCGACCAGCGAGCCGCTGCCCAGATCGGTGGCGAGCGGCACGCCGCGGGCATGCGCGATGCCGGCCAGCGTGGCTTCGTCGACGGCCGCGGTGAAGCCCTGCACCGCGTAGTTGCTGGTGTGAACCTTCATCACCAGCGCGGTGTTGGCGTTGATCGCGCGTTCGTAGTCCTGCGGATGGGTGCGGTTGGTGGTGCCGACCTCGACCATCCGCGCACCCGCGCTCGCCATCACGTCGGGCATGCGGAAGGCGCCGCCGATCTCGACCAGCTCGCCGCGCGACACGATGACCTCGCGATCCCGCGCCAGCGCCGCGATGGTGAGCAGCACGGCGGCGGCGTTGTTGTTGACCACCGTGGCGGCCTGCGCGCCGGTGATGCTGCACAGCAGCTCCTCGACCAGCGAGTCGCGGTCGCCGCGGGCGCCGGACGCCAGGTCGTACTCGAGATTGTTCGGCGCGGTCATCACCGTGAGCAGCCGCTGCAGCGCGGCATCGGCCAGCAGCGCGCGGCCGAGGTTGGTGTGGATCACGGTGCCGGTGAGGTTGAGCACCGCGCGCATGCGGGGCGCGAGCCGCGCATCCACCCGCGCGGCCAGTGCGGCGCCGATGGCACCGGGCTCGATCCGGCTGCCGTCCAGCGTGCCGGCCAGGGCTTCGGTGCGCAGGCCGTCGAGCAAGGCGCGCGCCTCCTTCGCGACCAGCGTGTGGCCGTGCTCGGCCAACAGCGCACGCGCCGCCTCCAGCCGAAGAAGCTTGTCAACCGAAGGCAGATCCTGGGGCCTGGCCTTCGAGCCGTGAACCACGGACTCGTCGGTCGCGGCCATCAGCCGCCTCCGCCGTCGTCGGGGTTGCCGGGGTCGCCGAACAGCAGCATCAGGTTGACGCCGTGCCGGTCGAAGCCCGCCTCGGAAACCAGCAGGTCGAGCGTGACCGAGGCCAGGTCGTCGGCCACCGGCTCGACGTGCGCATCGCGTTCCATGTGCACGATCTTGAGGTAGTGCCCGCATTCGTCGCACGTCTCGGCCTCGACGGCTTCCTTGGCCGTCCCGCCGCTGGCTGCCAGCGGCTGCAGCGACTGGTAGTGAATGCCCTTGGTGCTCTCGCAGTGGCTGCACTTGATGCGCACCATGTGCCACTGCGCGGCGCACAGCGAGCAATGCAGGTAGCGGTAGCCGCCCGCGGTGGCGTCGATGCGCGAGATGCTGGCGGTCGGCCGGCTGCCGCAGCACGGGCAGCGCGTGGCATCGTCGGTGCGGCCGAAAGGCGCCAGGCGGTCGACGCCGCGCGCAGCCTGCGTCGCCAGCAACAGATGCGTCCAGTAGGTCTGCAGGCCGGCGGCGATCAGCGGCGCGGCGGCCATGTCCACGCCGAGCATCACGTTGTGGAGCAGGCGGTCGGCCTGCTGTTCGAGCTGGGCGTCGTCGATGCCGCGCAGCGCCTGCACCGCGGGCTGCGCCGGGCTGCCGGCCAGTCGCGGCATCAGCGCGTCGAGCAGGCGGCGAAACTGCGCGCGCCAGACCGGATCGCGCGGCCAGTCGACGGCCGGCAGTGGCGGCATGCCGGCGCGCGAGGCGGCATCCAGCGCCGCTGCGTCGGGCAAGGCCACGGCGGGATAGGCCTGCAGCACTTCATGCTGCGTGCGCGCCAGTTCGGCCATGAAGATCAGGAAGTCGCGCATCGGGTGCGCTGCCGCGCGCTGGCGCAGCCGCATCTCGCGGTCGGCGAACAGGCCGGCACGCTCGGGCAGGTGCAGGAAGGGCACCTGCTGCCCGGCGCGGACGGCGATCTCTTCCGGTGTCAGCAGCTGGCTGGCTTGGGTCAGGCTCATCGGGCGATTCTGCGCTCCAAAGCGTCACTTTTCGCCGCGCGTCTCGCGATACCAGAGCGCGTGGTGCTTGTGTGCCCAGCGCTCGCTGACGGTGCCGCGCGTCATGGCGCGGATCGAACCCTTGACCCAGATGGCGGCGTACACATGCACGATCACGCTGAGGATCAGCACCACGGCCGACACCGCATGCACGACGACCGCGATGCGGCGCAGCGTGATCGGGAAGAAGTCGACGAACCACGGCCGCCAGAAGATGAAGCCGGTGACGAGCAGCAGCAGCAGGCTGACGCCGAACACCCAGAACACGAGCTTCTGGCCCGCGTTGTACTTGCCGACTGCCGGGAGCTTGTCTTCATCGCCCTTCATCAGGTCGCCGGCATGCCGCAGCCACTCGGTGTCGTGCGGCTTCCAGAGGTTCTCGTGCCAAACCTGGAAGAACAGGAAGACGAAGCCGAGCACCATCAACAGGCCGAAGAACGGGTGCAGGATGCGCGTCCACGGCCCGCCGCCGAAGAGTGCGCTGAAGAAGAACAGCGCCGGGTGGAAGAAGGCCAGCCCCGACAGGGCGGCGCAGACGAAGAGCATCGCCACGATCCAGTGGTTCATGCGCGTGCGGTCGGGATAGCGTTGGATGGTGCGTGCCATGGCTGCTCCTCAGGCGTCGGGTCTGCGATCGGCGCGCTTTTCGCCGGACGACGGATCCGGCGTGTCGTCTTCGTCACCCTCGGCCTCGAGCGGGCCGACCTTGGTGTAGTGGAAGAAGCCGACCACCGCCGCGCCGATCATCGCGGCCAGCGCCAGCGGCTTGGCCGCGCCCTTCCAGAGCGAGACCCAGGGGCTGATCGTCGGATTGGCCGGCAGACCGTGGTAGAGCTCGGGCTTGTCGCCGTGCTGCAGCACGTACATCACGTGTGTGCCGCCCACGCCCGACGGGTTGTAGACCGCCGCCTGCGCGTAGCCGCGCTCCTTCAGGTCGACGATGCGCTCGGCGCCGTAGTCGAGCATGTCGCTCTTGGTGCCGAAACGGATCGCGCCGGTGGGACAGGCCTTCACGCAGGCCGGCTCGAGGCCCACGCCCACACGGTCGGAGCACAGCGAGCACTTGTAGGCCTTGTCGTCCTTCTTGCTGATGCGCGGCACGTCGAAGGGGCAGCCGGTGACGCAGTTGCCGCAGCCGATGCAGTTCTCGCTGATGAAGTCGACGATGCCGTTGGTGTACTTGACGATCGCGCCGGGCGCCGGGCAGGCCTTGAGGCAGCCCGGGTCTTCGCAATGCATGCAGCCGTCCTTGCGGATCAGCCATTCGAGCCGGGTCTCTTCGTTCTGCTTGGTCTCGACTTCGGAGAAGCGCATCACGGTCCACGACTCGGGCGTCAGGTCGCGCGGGTTGTCGTAGGTGCCGACATTGGTGCCCACCTCGTCGCGCAGGTCGTTCCACTGCATGCACGCCACCTGGCAGGCCTTGCAGCCGATGCAGCTGGTGACGTCGATCAGCTTCGCGAGTTCAGGCGTCTTGCGCACCTGCGGGCTTGGCGTGGTGGTGGCCGAGCGGGCGGCGATGTCGAGGGATTGGAGAGAAGACATGATGCTTAAGCCTTCTCTATGTTGACGATGAACGACTTGTATTCCGGCGTCTGCGTGTTCGCATCGCCCACGAACGGCGTCAGCGTGTTCACCAGGTAGCCGGGCTTGGCGACGCCGACGAAGCCCCAGTGGTTGGGCAGCCCCACCGTGTCGACCTTCTTGCCGTCGCACTCGAGCTGCGGAATGCGCTTGGTGACCACCGCGACGCACTTGATGAAGCCGCGGTTGGACGACACCTTGACCCAGTCGCCGTTGGCGATGCCCTTGGCCTTGGCCAGTTCCTCGCCGATCTCGACGAACTGCTGCGGCTGGATGATGGCCGAGGTCTCGACGTTCTTGGTCCAGTAGTGGAAGTGCTCGGTCAGCCGGTAGCTGGTGGCCACATATGGAAAGTCTTTCGGCGAGCCGAAGGCTTCCATGTCGCCCTTGAACACGCGGGCCGCGGGATTGGCCCGCGCCTTCGGGTTGTTCGGGTGCATCGGGTTGCCGGCCAGCGGCGACTCGAAGGGCTCGTAGTGCTCGGGCAGCGGCCCCTCGGCCATGCCGGTGGGCGCGAACAGGCGGGCCACGCCCTCGGCCGTCATGATGAAGGGCTGGACGCGCTCGGCATCGCCCGGGTTGGCGTCGGGCCGGATGTCGGGCACGTCGGCACCGCTCCAGCTGGTGCCGTTCCATTGCACCAGCCGGCGCTTCGCGTCCCACGGCTTGCCGTCGGGCGCGCTCGATGCGGCGTTGTAGAGGATGCGGCGGTTCGCCGGCCAGGCCCAGGCCCAGTTGAGCGTCTGGCCGATGCCCCAGGGGTCGGCGTTGTCGCGCCTGGCCATCTGGTTGCCGGCCTGCGTCCACGCGCCGGTGTAGATCCAGCAGCCGGCGGTGGTGGAGCCGTCGTCGCGCAGCAGGCCGAAGCCGGACAGCTGCTCGCCGGCCTTCGCCAGCACCTTGGTCGGATCCTTCGGATCGAGCAGATCGGTGAGCGCCTTGCCGTTGTATTCCATCGCCAGCTCTTCGGCCGACGGGCTGTGCGGAATCTTGTACGGCCAGGTCAGCTTGACGATCGGATCCGGGAAGGCGCCGCCCTCCTTCAGATACGCCGTCTTCATGCGGTGGAAGATGTCGGCAATGATCTCCGGATCGCCCCGCGCCTCGCCGGGCGGGTTGGCGCCCTTCCAGTGCCACTGCAGCCAGCGGCCCGAATTGGTGAGCGAGCCGTCTTCCTCGGCGAAGCAGGTCGAGGGCAGGCGGAACACCGTGGTCTGGATGTCGGCGCTCTTCACGTCGTTGTGCTCGCCGTAGTTCTTCCAGAACTCGGAGGTCTCGGTGTTGAGCGGATCGATGGTCACCAGGAACTTCAGCTTGGAAAGCCCGGCGATGATCTTCTTCTTGTTCGGGAACGAGCCGACCGGATTGAAGCCCTGGCAGATGTAGCCGTTGAGCTTGCCCTGGTTCATCAGCTCGAAGGCCTGCAGCACGTCGTAGACCTTGTCGATCTTCGGCAGGTAGTGGAAGGCCCAGGCGTTCTCGGCCGTGGCCGCACTGCCCCACCAGGCCTTTTGGAGACTGACGAAGAACTTGGGATAGTTCTGCCAGTAGCTCATCTGGTTGGGCCGCAGGGCCTTGAGCGCACGGGTCTTGTAATACGTATCGAGGTCCTGCTCGGTGTCGCGTGCCAGCGAGAGGTAGCCGGGCAGCGAGTTCGACAGCAGGCCGAGATCGGTCAGGCCCTGGATGTTGCTGTGGCCGCGCAGCGCATTCATGCCGCCGCCGGCGATGCCGATGTTGCCGAGCAAGAGCTGCATGATCGCCGCGGTGCGGATCATCTGCGAGCCCTGGCTGTGCTGGGTCCAGCCGAGCGCGTACATGATCGTCATGGCCTTGTTCGAAACGGCCGTGGTCGAGATCATCTCGCACACCTTGAGGAACTTGTCCTTGGGGGTGCCGGTGATCTTGCTCACCATCTCGGGCGTGTAGCGCGCGTAGTGCGCCTTCATCACCTGCAGCACGCAGCGCGGGTGCTGCATCGTCGGGTCGACCTTGGCGAAACCCTTCTCGTCGAGCTCGTAGCCCCAGCTCGTGCTGTCGTAGCGGCGCTTCGCTTCGTCGTAGCCGGAGAAGATCCCGTCGGTGAAGCTGTAGCCCTCGCCCACGATGAACGACGCGTTGGTGTAGTTCTTGACGTACTCCTGCTGCAGCTTGTTGTTGCCGAGCAGGTAGTTGATGACGCCGGCCAGGAACGCGATGTCGCTACCGGCGCGGATCGGCGCGTAGTAGTCGCTCATGGCCGCGGAGCGCGTGAAACGCGGGTCCACGACGATCAGCTTGGCCTTGTTGTGGTGCTTGGCCTCGATCACCCATTTGAAGCCGCACGGATGCGCCTCGGCGGCGTTGCCGCCCATGATCAATACGAGGTCCGCGTTCTTGATGTCCACCCAATGGTTGGTCATCGCACCGCGCCCAAACGTCGGGGCCAGACTGGCCACCGTCGGGGCGTGTCAAACCCGCGCTTGATTGTCGAAGACGAGCATCCCCATCGAGCGCATCGCCTTGTGCGTGATGTAGCCCGATTCATTGGAGGATGCGGAGGCGCACAGCATGCCGGTGCTGGTCCAGCGATTGACGACCTGCCCCTCGGCGTTGTTGGTCACGAAGTTGGAGTCGCGGTCGGCCTTCATCAGCTTGGCGAGCCGCGACATCGCTTCGTCCCAGGAGACGCGCTTCCATTCGGTGCTGCCCGGCTCGCGGATCTCGGGGTACTTGAGACGGTTCGCGCTGTGCACGAAGTCCAGCAGCCCGGCGCCCTTGGGGCACAGCGTGCCGCGGTTGACCGGGTGGTCCGGGTCGCCCTCGATGTGGATGATCTCGGCGCTCACGTTCTTCGCCTTGTCGCCCAGGCTGTACATGATCACGCCGCAGCCGACCGAGCAATACGGGCAGGTGTTGCGTGTTTCCGTGGTCCGCGCCAGCTTGAAATTGCGCGTCTCCGCCAGTGCCTGCGTCGGCGAAAAGCCGAGTGCGACGAGGCTGGACGCCGCCAGTCCTGCACCGCTGACGCGGAAGAATTGCCTTCGGTTCATGTCCATCGGGGGGCTCCTGAGGTTCGGCCTATTTCGATTTCTGGGTTTCGGATTCGGACTTGGGCGCCGCGCCGTCGCCGCCGGTCGGCGCCGGCGCACCGCCCTTCGAGGCGCCGCCGTCCTGCTTGCCGCCGGTCACGCCGCCGATCGCAGTCGCGCCTTCGGCCGGGCCGGCAGGGGAAGTAGAGGCAGGGATGTCGCCGGACTGCGGCTTGACGGATGTGCTGGCGGCGGGCGGGGTGCTCGGCGCCGCCGGTGTCGGCGTGGATGCATTGCGGTCGCACGCCGACAGGGCGAGGAGCGCGATGGTGAGAGCAAGGCGAGCGTGCAGCAATCTCAAGGCTATTCCGAACGATGGTGGGTCGATATCGTTCCCGTGGCTGGGATGCGGTCAGCGCCTATTAGAGGGCAATACAACCAGATACACAACAAGCACTAAATTAAAGACCCTCAACATTCGGCGTGCATACCGGGGCCTGCGCGCTGCACGGCCCGCACGGCTTCGGCAAGGGCGGCGATGCCCTCGTCCGAAAGCGCGGGCGCGCTGACGCGCCTGCGCTGCGGCCAGGTCTGGAAATGCCGCGCCTGCGAGCGCTCGTAGTGCGGGTCGTAGTGCAACGCCATCAGTTCGGCGAACAGATGCGGCAGGTCGCGCTCGCGCGCCCAGGCCTGCCAGCGCTGCACCGTCTCCTTGCCCTGCAGCTCCTTGAGCAGGCCGAGCTGCGTGGCCAGCGCTTCGCCATCGTTGCCGAGGTAGTCGTAGTCGCGCAGCAGGTAGGCAAGGCGAGCTTCGGGCGTGGACTCGACCTCGATGCAGGGCGCCGCTCGCATCCGCGCCACCAGCGGGAGCGGCAGCGACAACCGGCCGATGCGCGCGCTTTCGCCTTCGACGTAGAGCGGGCGCGAAAGGTCGAGCGATTCCAACGCGGTGGCGATGAGCGTCT
>Ga0307515_10000401_pt1 | contig 104689 bp, 89 predicted proteins | sample 17_EM_MG_FD_194513 | JGI IMG/M metagenome (GOLD analysis project Ga0307515, IMG submission 194513) | Populus trichocarpa ectomycorrhiza microbial communities from riparian zone in the Pacific Northwest, United States - 17_EM | ecosystem: Host-associated > Plants > Roots > Unclassified | place...
CCGGTGGGCCTACAGGTCAACCTATTGGCCAACGGGAAGATTTTGCATATGGATCAACCCACTGGCCAACCAGGAAATTTGGTGTATGGATCAACCTACTGGCAATGTGGTCAACTGGTGTACCAAGTTCATAATGCTAATTCCTTCCACAAAATTACTAGTATACACTCCCAGCCAACCGCTCAATCTATTCTTCCTTCTGCCTCTGTGCATGCCGTCCCATTGTCACTCTTGCTATACTTTGTACTCCAACTGTTGTATTGGTTCTCTTTCTTGCACTCAGTCTGCTAGCTGCTCCAGCCCACTCTGGACCTGGGGTTCAATTTGCCCAGGCAATTTCAGTCTGGGTGGTAAGTAGTGATAAATTTCTAGTCATGCTCATCAGCGTGACTATACACTATGTACTGAACTTGATTCTTTTTGTAAACACAGGAGTGGAAGTCAAGGTAGTCGTTGTTTGTTGTAGGCGAGGAAATTTTTGGTGGAGTTGGAAGAAGAGAATAGGATAGACACGATAGTGAAGTAGGGTAATGTAGCAGTTCAACAGTTGAAAAAATATGGTGCTTTATTGCGCCTTCCCAACCTCGTACTTGGCACATTGGTCAGTACCCTCAGTTGGTGTAGGTTGACCTATTCACCAAGCTGACAATTTGGCATATCGGTCGACCCGTTAGCCAACGGGAAAATTTGGCGTATGGGTCGGAACATATACCATGCCTGTAAGTGCTACAAACACCAGGAGGCAGTTCGAAACCTGCAATATCATATCACTCTTTTATCCGGCTACCCCGTGCAAATGTACCTCACAAAACACAATCCATCACTCTCCACTATAGGGGAACCATCAATCACAAACACAAACACAACTCATGTATGTGCTTGCCTCTCTGCCAAGTGCAAATGTACTCTACTGGACTTTCCATCCAATATCTCCATCTCTCCTCCATTGCCTTCTTACCCAACCTATGTGCGGAAGAAAATTACTTCTAACAAGCCACAAAACAAAGTGCAAAAAATCTCAACTCCAACCCGCCCACTATAAAAGCTACTCACCCAACCAAGCCATTAAATCGGGTGCTCGAAGAGGAATGGTGATTAGTAGAAGGGTGTCGTACAAATTCGTAGAAAACTTATCCGCAGCATCATCACGCCAACAAACCGGACAACACTCAAAACACAAATGCTGAACACCACAGCCATACAAAACCTCAAACAAGTAGTGAAAACGAGCAAAATACCACATCCAAGCAAAACAATTAAGCTGAAATCCCAACTTTTTGGTTCACAATCTTTTCCAAACTCCTGTCATCAAACATATTCATCCATCAATAGGATGTGCCTTGCAACAATGCACGTCTCTGCTCAGCTGCAGTTCCACTCCCGCTCAAGACCGCCGACGAACTCCGCGCCGCGGACGACATATTCCCCCCATCCTTCATAATCCTTTGCACAGTCTTCCTCCTGGCTTCCCTATCGTAGCCCGCAGGTGTGTCTTCGTACCTGTAGCCATTCCTACTGCTGTTTCTCGATTGTGCCTTCTCCTGGTCGGACCAAGTTGGACTTGGTGGCTGGTTCCGAATCGTTGGTGCCCGTTCATCTGGTGACAACGAGTGTGGAGATGACTTTCCGCTTCTGTTTGCAGGGGAGGGCCCTCTATTGGAGTAAACAGGGGAGGGTCCTCTATTCGAGTAAACAGGGGAAGGCCCTCTATTCGGGTAAACAGGCGAAACCCGTCTCGACTGTGGAGGTGGTCGGGGCGGCGATCGTAACTGTAGTCTTCCACCAGCTTCCATCACACACGCCAATTCCCAGGGGATATTCTTTTCCGGTGCACCACGAACTGGACTCGGTGGACTCGACGACTGTGACCTCCAGTCTTCTGACGCGGCTTTTTCCATAATCTGCTCCACTGTATTTCCCATAGTAAACTCAGCCTTGCACCTGGAGCAAAACCGAAGGGCACAGTAAGTGCAGAGCCATCGTTCAGCTGACGAATCCGTTTGGCAGACCATGCAACAGATCCGATGGTGGACGTTAGATGACATGACGGTCGAACGGTGAGACATTATACATGTACGTTGAAGTTGGTTGGGAACAACTTTGTATTCATCTGGAGGCAGCATCACTGGAACCGGAAGATTAGAGGACTGGCTTTCATCTAAGCTGCTATCCTCTTCGTCGACTGTTAATGACTGGAGAGAACGGTTGCCTTCAGCATTCATAGGAAGAGGACTTCGCCTCTTAAGACGCTCATAAGACTGTGTCCTGCTTCCAAGCCCATTTTCATACTCCTGTCCTGAATGCCTACCTGAATCGGTCGGAGGAGTTCGTCGGGGCTGTATGTGCTGATTATGATTGCCCGGGTTTCGAACTGACCTTCGTGGATCCACATCTTGCATCGAAGCCTCCTGAGCGAACCGTGCCATTGCCGGAGATTCCGGTATCCGAGCCGGAGCCTCTGCGGGTGTTTCGGACCGAGGGGAGTCGTTTCTTGCTGGAGGCTTCCCATTCGCGCTTCGGTCTTGGCTATCCATACCCATATCCATTCCACTCTCCGTTTGGCTCTTGTCGGAGGTCTTTAGTTCACCCTTCCTATCCGTAGAGTCGTTACTCGAATATCTTGCTGTGGCTGCTGCAGCAGATCCAGGCTGTTGTGAATTTAAAACCGGTGGAGTCCTCTCGGCAGTCGTCCGCGCCCCGGAAGAATTGCCTGCTGTAGATGCAGAAGGCACAGACCTCATCCTAGGCCGGGACATAACCGAACCCTCAACCTTAGCAACAACGGGTGAAGTACGATCCGGTGACTTCTCCTTTTTCAAGACTGCAGGCGTAGCTTGCCGTGGCTGTTCGGGTATCGATCTTGAGGTATCCAGGGGAGAATCTATCCTAACTGGCGGCCTCTGGGTATGGGTCGGTTTCGGTTTCTCTACCACTTTCACCGGCACGGACCGAGACGCCTCAATGTTCGTCTTCTCCATCCTCTCAATAGCATCCTTCAGCAAAGTCCCATCCCTCCGACTGCTCTCCACTGGGTCAACAACCACAGGCTTTGGCTTCGGGGTTGGTGGGGTGTGAGAAATCGCAGCCGCCTTTTCCGGATCCGTAAACGCAAGAAACGCAAAACCTTCTCGTTGCAAGTGCTTCCTAAGCTCATCATCGACATCGGCTGATGGCTTCTTTGTTACTCTCCTCTGGCGGGGAGCTGGTTCCTTCGGGGCCTCCACTGGTGGGGTTGGTGCTAGTTGTGGAAGTTCGAGTTTCGGGGGTTGTGATGATAGTGGTTGGGATTGTTGAGCAGGTTCGGACTTTGGTTTCCGGATCATGGTTCCAAAGATGCCGAAACTCCGTTTACTATCGGCATTGGGAGCTGCCGAGCTTCGAAACGACTGCATGGCTCCGTTTGATACAGCAGCAACCCACGGTTTCTGGAAAGCCCGACTGCACCGGAGCCGAAAATTCTCGTAAAGACTAATTGTTGCTCTTAAAACGAAGGGTCTTTGATGAATCTAGTAATGTGGAAACCCAGGGGTGGAGAGGGATTTCAAAAGACAACGATAAGGCTATAGTGATGAACTGCAAACATTAATTGCGGTACTCCGAAGCACGCGAGATGTCGTATTGGACGGGCTGATGTCGAACAGGCAAGAAAGAAACGAGAGCGTAGCAGGACGAGGAAGTGAGAAGAGAAAGAAGGAAGGAAAAAAAGGCAGAGCTCAGAAGGGAGGACGTGTTAAGGTTATTTGGCGAACACCAGATGTGAGATAAGTATCGCTCGAAGAAAATACACACATAAGCCCAACAATAGCCTTTAGCAGCGAAGCGGGCGGTATTGTCCACTCTAGTGCTAAAGCGGTACGACGCGGAGCCAGGATCTGTCTAAGGAGAAGAGAGACACGGCAGAGTAGAATTAACGCGAGACACGGATCGCGGCGATATTAATGTTGGATTACAAGTGATTGGAGTTATTGGAGGTACCGCCGAGGTTGAGATACCACTGTTACTGAGCTCAATTGCTCAATCCCCACTTTTTTCGCCGGTCGATATCTATCATCCTGGCGAACTGGAGTGAACAACAACCCAGACACGAGTGTCTCATTACGCACCAGCGCAATGCCAATTGCTCTAGCGCTATCACACACATAGCGTCCGCATCTCTGAATGACGAAGGACGTCCCCCAAGTGAACTTCTCGATGCCGTTTTGACAGACACCGCTAACTGCTTTCACAAGGTCTGGAACGGCCCCCGATTGGTCTTCCCCACGTCAATATCCCATCGTGGGAGTTCGACGTCCTGATCCGTGCACCAGCATCAGCTGTACCCCGTACTTCGTATCTACTTCTCTCTCAATTGTCATGATCAGCAGCAAATTCAGCGCGGGGGAGAGGGTACAACTGGCATTACATGGCTTCGAATTTTCTTCTTCTTCCATCCTTCGTCTCCACAGTTGCTTCTTCTTCCCGTCGAATCAGGGATGCCCGCATTCCCCATCTGGGTAACCACAGCGCTGGAACCTATCGAATCGCGTCGCCCTCGTCGAAACCGGTCTAGCGCGCTGTGAAGTGTGCAGATCGCCACCAATAACCACCACCACATCATGCAGTGATCCTGGTAGCTTCTTCGGGTGTCACCTAAGATCGTGGGATTTTTGATTGCCGCGGAACTTTCAACGAACCATGAAAATATGTCCGGGTCTAATTCACCTTCGTCTTTGCATCGGTCGGGGAGAAGATGTGACTATCTAGTCGCAAAGACTCGCGCGAAGGAGTAGACAACGTTGCATAGTAATCCGTAAGCGAGAGATACGCACTAACGCGCCGTCCCATCACCCTGCAGTATCTCGTCTTGTCTTGGAGTCCCTCCTAACCTCACGCATTTGATTGGAGTGGTCACCAAGAGCCACTCTAAAATTAAAACCCCTTCGTTCAGCCCCACCATCACTGCATGAAGAAACGGAGAACGCGAACCCCCGTGATCGTGATTCGTCAGGTGTGTTTGGTGGCAACCCAGTCGCGTTGCCGTGTATTTTGGGAGCATCGATTGCCACTTCTACATAATGGCATTGATACGAGCCTAAGCAAGCTGGCAGGTAAGGATCCTTCTATACCCCACACGTGGGGGTTTGTGGAAAACGCCACCGATCATGGTTTAAAACTACTTAATACGTATGCTTCCAAAGACCTAATGCTAGCAATTGCGTTGGATCAAAATGCAAGTCATGAAACTTACCCGAACAGGTTGGCCAAAGGCGAAAAGAAGCAGCTAGCTTGTTTACGAGCGCAAGCGAACGTTCAATCATTACCACGATCCGAACCACTCTCCATCTTTTAGTACCAAACACTAGCAACGAGTATGAGTAGTGTACTGTAGAATTCCGCATAGCCGTACTTGGGGAATAGGCTGTAGACGGAGTACAGGCGCTATATTTGACAACTCTGGCGAAGGTGAGCTGGTCATAACCACCCAGGTCCTCAAATTCGAAGGTTCCAACGGGGATGTCTGGTTCCATGCTTTCCGGGCCGACTTTAAGAATTACTGTCCGGACATCTGCTGATAAGCTACGCGGCTTATTCACGGAACCCTATAGAACCTTGGATTGGGTTTCTCAAAAATGTACTGCTCTTGCCTCCCAGCACTGAATATAGTAATGCATATTGCACTTCTTCGGACGCATCCATTCGCCTGTGAGGACCACCAGGGGATACGTCGGCCTGCATTACTATACTTTGCCCTCGAAGGTGCGAGGATGAGCTTGTGGGATTGTATACCGCCGAATCCGCAGTTGTGCCACCGCCGATACGAACGACCAAAGGGCTCGATACCGTCTACCTCCAAACACCACACCTCTAAAGCAGCCCAGACGAAACTGGTGCAAGAGCAGCCCGTCTATCGGATTGGCGCATGAAGCGGTGAGATTTGCAGCCAGTCCGGTGGATGTACCGGTACCCCACAAACTCTTTATGTTCCACAGAAGAACTATGCGTTCATGAAACTTTCCTTCGGCTCTTTCCCTCTGAAACCTTAAGACTCACCAGATATAGACAAATGCACGCGGTTATAGGTAAGTATTTTTACCCATCCTGCCTGAGTTTGACGATGACCACTCATGATACCATAGCTATTTCCAGCCAAGTGTATGTGCATTCCACCGTCGCACCTCTATAGTCTCCACCCTGCGTGTCCGTAACCAACAATCAGTAAAAATATCGAATGCAAACCCGTCATTCCCACAACGTCAGGGCGGAGAAGGGTAGAATACTCTAACGGCATCATAGCTTCCCCAGAATTATGAAGTAGGCGTCAGTGATTATGACATCGAACGCCGATGGTAGTATGGAGACTCAATGCGGGTCTTGTGGTAGCCATGAAGCAATAGCCTATATGGATGTGGGCACTGGCAGCTATACCTGGGCCATAACCATTCTTCCAATAGCGTTATATGACGCATATAGCTCCGGGATCTGGTTGAACCTTATTTTGGTTCCCATGTGGATTGGCGGTGGACATCCCTCTGCCCTGCACAGGACGTAGGTATTAGGCTCCCACATTGATTCAGACTTCGGGAAATTGGCCACTTCAAGCCAGAGCTTCAAAGCTCCGAAGTCCGTATGGTTTCGCTTTGGTAGGATCATGACATATGTGGTTCTCTATCGAGGACCCAATAGCTGTCAACGGCCGACATGATTCCCCATAAGTACCAGACTAATACTTAGAAAATTAGCACCGGGATAATGGAGGACAATTACCTTTCGAGTTCATTTATTCTGTAAGCCACGTCTTTTATTTCATCGGCTTCCATGTTCGGATGCAGCTCGGCTCTTTTCTTATCGATTGCACTAGTGATCTTGCAGCGATAGCTATATTTCTTCTCCAGTTTATCTTCTCGAGAACTTAGTATGAGACGAATCAGCTTCCTTACCGATTTAGCAATTGCTGCAGTTCCCCTTTACCTCCTGTTTAGGGATGAGATATCGCGGGGCTGAACATACCATTAAAACGGACTCCGTGAGTGACAATTCACCCCTTTTCGTCAGGAACAGGATGGTATTCTGGCAACGCAGTGAGAGTACCTTTCATATGGAAACTGCGACTTTCTGCGACTTCGAGGGTTGTTGTGTCACCCTGCATTAATTAAGAGTTACCCAGGGGCACGGTAACCGCGTCAGCCCGAAGGTCATAAAACACCTAACCCAGCTTCGTGTCGTGCCGGACCGAGTACCGAGTTGATTCATCATGCGCAACCGACGATTGGACTTCGTTTGTCCTGTTAGGTAGAGTCTGTATTGCTTCGGTGTTGTTGTTTCGTAGTGTTTCTGTTTTGCTTGTTGTTGTGTTGGTGGCGAAACGATTGTGGTTATTTACAGAACGAACTACGACCATTTCGGTCGAGAGCGCGGATCAACGCCGTTATCATTGCGTGTCACTCGTGCACTGCAAGAGGTGCTCCCTACAATGATCGACCGTCCCTACAGTGATCGACCGTTCGATGCCGAATACTGTCCCAGTACCAAGCTAAATTTGGAGCTGCCACGGCTGTAGTCACCGTTAACAGGCAAAAGCATCGAATTCGTCAACGAACGGTATTCGCCATCGTCAGTCAGCGTATATTACAATCTGTGGACTCCTTCACTTTCAAACCCCCCGCACTGAGGCATATCCTTTTGTGATTATTATTAGTACGGCTGGCTTTACAGGATATCGCACCCGACGCAGACCCCTCTTTTCAACACCAAGTTTCGATCCAGGCCCAGGTCCCCACATATTCCGCATCGAATTAACGCTCGTGGTCTTACGGCTGCTCGAATATTAAGCTTTTATTGTGGTTGTGTTCGTCACCGGGGTCTTCTGGTACGCAGGATACCTCCTGCGTTACTTCATTGCCATCCGCCACCCGTACGAGCCTCATCGAGATCAGTCCGCGGTGCGGGGAACTGAGTCAAGCTTGATGAACCAATTTACCTCACAGTCCGACCCTGTCAAATGGAAGTCGGCGATTTCAGCAGCGGGAATGGATAGCGGGAACCTTTGTACGTTTCCCCAGTGACTGGTTCGGGGCCACCGTATAGTTTCCGCGTGTGGTGTGAATAGACTGTTGTTATTTGGTCATACTGTATTCACTCTAACTAGAGCATGACAGGCCCATTGTCCCCTCCAGATTTCCGGCTAGGTTGAGGCTAGCGTTCTTCCCCATTAGTGTGGATAGACTTCCGTGAAGGAAGTGGTGATGGTGGAGAAGATACTTTTTTAACGCTGTGTTATCAAAAAGATGCCGTGGATCAGTCCTTTGGTTGATTATGGGTGATTCTTCTGCCCGTTCATCTACACAGCACATCGGAACGCAATGTCCTTGCAACTACCGGGTTGAAGTTATAGCTAACTATGTCCCCGACGCCTCCTTCGAATCCAAATCTAAATACTAAGCACTATCAGCAATAAAACAAACATAGTAGCACCCACATTATCACTCCAGCCAACCCAGCCAACGAGGACACATGCTGACTGGATGCGCCAAGTTGGACCGAGTCCAACACGTCCTTGCAGCTCTTTCCAGACTTCAGTATTTTCTGCCATCACCTGATGAGTGTGTGTTCCTCAACATCTGCCTGACTGGGAATTAGCAACTGACCGAGGTATTGTACTGACAAGCCTCATACTCGACAAGTTCTAATTGCCTTTCTGCATTATCTTTCGCCTCATAAGCCAGCTTGAGCGAACTATCAGCTGTAGTCTGCGCCGTCCGAGCAGCTGTGTCTGCTCAGAATGAGAGGACGAGGGTCGTGATGGTTAGCACGCAAGTGAGCTTGCAGACGGCGCGCTCAAATCTGCGTGACCAGTTGTACTTGGGAGAGGTGTCAGAGGTGGTATTGGCATCGTTGAGTGCGGTTTTAGGGTCAGGAGACGCTGATGCTGGCGCCGTCTCCGACTGCGATGGATGGGGTCGTCGTGGAGTTGGCGAGGCTGTGCGCTCCGGAGACTGCCTCGGTCCGTCGATATTTGATGCATCAACCGGCTCTTTCGAGTTTTGAACTATGGCTACTACTCGTTGTTTGGTGATCGAGAATGTAGGCTTATGTGGGGGATAGATTAATAAGTTCTATTGCCTGGAGAGAGGACTACAAGACCGGTGCACTAAGCTTTCACTAACTATCTGCGGTTGATATGTTCTATCTGGTGTGTGGATCAATCCGCAGAGTTGACAGTCTGTGCGACAAACATGCATGTTGATGAGACAAAGGTACTTAAGTAGTCAACAAACGAATAGTTGGCCCTAACCCAAGTTTACTTGACTTCCCACGGTAGAATCCTCAACCTCAATCACCAGCAGTGATCAATGGGAGTATGTCTGTTTCGCCGGAACTCGATAAAGATCTGGGCACAAGAGCAATCAATAGGGAGATGTGATAATACTGACAGTCATACTTGTAGGTAGCCTTTCCACGTCTGAGAAGATACACGCATGCTACACAGAAACAACAAGACTGGCTGAAATCCACCAAAACATCCCAAGACCTGGAATACGCCATGTATCCAAATAGTCGATCCTTACAGGCAAATTTTTGGGGACAGTGTAAACAGTTCTGTGAGGAAAGAGGCGGTGATGGAGGAGTACCGGAATTTTGAGTGCATAAATCGAAAAGATGCCGTAGGCACCGCGTCACGCATCAGTTCATCCAGGACATCGGAACAAAATGTCCTTCCACCACCAAATTTTATTTGTCCTCTAGCTATGCCTCTGACACCTTCACGTCTGAGCACCAACGCCTCCTTCGCATCCGAATACCAACACCCAGCACCAGCAGTAACATGGCGAATATAGGAACTCCCACAGTGATACTAGCCGACATCTTCATTCCGTACTGCCTCGAGCTAGTTTTGCCGGGGGAAAGTACGTTCGAGCAGTTCGTTCCAGACGGTAACATCATCTGTCATCATGCTTATTAGTATATAGCACCCGCCAGGCAACTGGAAACAGACCGAAGAATTGCTTCTACAAGCCACATACTCGTCAAGTTTCAGTTGCCTATCCGCATACCTCCCCGCCTCTTTCTCCAGCTCAACGGAAAATGATTCCAGCTCCAGTGATCGATCAGCCGTCGCTTGCGCCGTCCGAGCGGCTGCATCCGCACGGAATGTGAAAACGAGCGTCGCGATACTCAGTAAGAGGGTGAGTCCGATGATGGTGCGCTCAATTATGCGTGACCAGTTTATCTTGTGAGTAGAGCCATCGGCTGGGAAGCAGTGAAGTTGTTGTGCCTGAGCTGACGGTGATGTTACCTCATGGCATGGGTAGAGCTGTGGTGGTATTTGTGAGGCCACGGGCCCCGGTCCATCGACAGTCGGTGAATTGCTCGACCACCCCAAGCTCCGAACCACGGCTGTTGCCCGTTGCTTGGTGGCCGAGAAAATGGGCGCTGAGTGGGGCCGTGGTGGGATCGGTGCGGTCGGACATGGAGACGGGCTCGATTCGTCGGTAGTTGGTAAATCCTCCGATCCTTTTGGGATTTGAACCATGATTTTGATCGCTGCTGGGTTTGTGCTCGACGATGCCCACCGCCTGGCGGGCTCGAAGGAAGGAGGGAGGGATTACAGAGCTGAATTCCTTCCAGCCAAGAGTGTATACGTACGCTTGCATGCACATAGTTCGCCTGCAGATGATATGCTCTGGAATGTGTAGTACATTTCAAGTTGTAGAGTTGACAATAGCTGTTATTGGTCTGTTTGTCTTGACGTGATGAAGGCTGCCTGATGATTACTTTCAGGTATGAGGGCCAGGGTTATCCTGCACTTTTCTTTTTCTCCATAAATATTTTTTTCTTTTTCTCCGATATACACCAGTGAAGCTAAAAGTCCTGGGACACCCCGATTCCTCCGCGTTGTGAGGCCCTGCACTAACTAAATGAGCAGTGACTCGGGGTGGTTTTTGAAGCAGAGTAAATGAGATTTCTCTCGCTTGTCCGGAATGTTGAGGGTGAAGACTATGGTCTCGTGCGTGGTAGAGTGATGCCAGCTACAACCTCTTAATCTGTTCTCCACTTACTTAGCCCATCGGACAATCAGTGAAAGAACCCTGCAGGAGAATTTGTGTAGGAAGGAGTCTAGGAGAGTGACAGCACTGGAATCCGTGCGTGGAGAGAACGAGTAAGGGAGATACCACAGGGGAGGGCGCCCGCCAAAAAGAGACTACGCAAGAGAGAGGGTCGAATTAAGGTTGAAAAAGCGTGAACTAAGAGAACTTTGGTGTACACAGCAGGCCGTGGAAGTTGAGCCAGGTTTACGAACAAGTACCTAATTGGATACTTACCTAAGTACTTCTTTTCAGAATCAAGTTCATGGTACAGTAAACGTTACAGTCGATGATCAATGTTGGCATCAAAGCTCTGTAGACATCTGTAGGTCTATCCGCTTAGGAACTCCGCCAGCCGAGGAACCGACAAGATCGAAGGTGGGACGAGGAGGGTGATGTGTAGGTTCCGTCGCGTTGCCATCGTCAAGAACTTATAAAGGTGCTAATGCGCATCATGGTCCTCTGGATAATGAGGAGACGATGGGAGTGAGGAAGAGTGTGGTGATGTAACGTGGGAAGCTGTGACGGGAGCTAGGGTCGAGTGATGTAAATACCCAAGAAGTACCACCAATGAAGCTACATACACCCCATTCAACCCTCCCATCGCAACCCCTTACGAAGCCCGCAGCTCGATACGGCGCCGAGATTTCGCCGGATGTGGCGGGCTGAACTGAAGTGAGTGGATGTAATGGCTTCCTCTCTTTCCCACTGACAATTTTCAGGCCTAGCGGATATCGTTTGCACTGGTTTACCTCCCACCTACATAGCCCCACCCGCGCAGCTTGAAGATGCAAGTTTCCGACAGGTATCCAACGAGGCTTTGAAAATAGTATCTGACTGGACTATAGAGATCTTGCGGCTTTCAAGTCACGGTCATATCTGACCCACGAAAATCCGAGCGTGCTATACAACCCATTTGCTATCCACTCCACATCCTACCGCCGCTGCTCTACCATAACCCCAAAACTACTCCAAGCCAGTCCTGGTACCGATCACAGTATTATCTACTACCACCATTGTGTTCATACTCAGCTTCGGCCATCAGGAAGCAGTATCCGCCCCCCGACGAACCGGATATTAATCAGCCCCTCTGCCGTCTCTCTTTATTTCCGCTGACTTATTCTCGACTGCTCCTGCTCCTGATCCCTCTTCCTGTAAGTGGGTCTCGGGGCTTGGGATGCTATCGTCAAGCAAAAATCACGCAATAAATCGTCGCTCGTCTAGCAGAGTCCATCGATAGCGCCTGTTTGTAACACTGAAAGGTGGTCGGTTAATGATAAATTATTAGCACTTCTACTATTTAATCATTTCATAGGCTTCGGCGGAGTTTGCAACTACCCTTTTACATACTCGGCCTTGACGTTCGTAACTTCTGGAAACAACAATATGGCGCCAACATGAGTGTTTCCGGCGTGGAAAAACTCCATGAAACCTCGGAACTCGATGCAAAATCACGGCGTTTCCTTGCTCCCGACATAGTTGCCAGCTTTGCGGATGGGTGTGGATATTTTGCAACTCCGCTTCGTCTAATCTCAACACTACCTACGCACTAAGCTCGTCCTTGATAACTTGCGAGAGAAAGGGGGGAGGATTCGTCCATATAACGACTAGCAGTTACCATTTCGTCCGTGAGTCAATCATTTTCACTTGGCTTCTCAGGTCTAGAACTAGCAATACTTGCACTTGTAGTTCTTTGTAACGTTCCCTGTGTTATGTGTAACATGAGAAACCTGTTACATATATGTACATGGGCTGGAGACACGTTACAGATCTGATACAAGGCCATCGTAACTGGGGCTGACGCCTTCTGTGTATATCTTGAGTCCTTCTCTCTTCTCTGTACCTTGAATCTATGCACACGGTTCTCCCCATATCGTAACACCCGTCGTGGAATGTCATGGAGTGATAGCCCACGACCTTCAGGGGTTTACGGAGACCTTTCTATGCAAGCTGGAGTATTTACATTAGGTAATTTGGACCCAGGAACTCCGAGCATTGAGGCACTACTTCAAATTCGGTGTATGTCACTGGAGGTGGTGAAAGTTGTGGGTTTATATGTATCGCAAGAGAATTGTATTTGATAGCCATCCCTCCACATCTACGCACAGCATCACATTAACACACTTCATCTATCAGTTCAGCAAAACAGAAACGTTCCATTTCCATTTGGAGTTTATATCCGTTCGTCCATCAGTAGTAAAACAAAACCATAACCATCAAAAGCCATCGCAAAATTGTCGACAACCCTTATCCCATCCCCCCTTTATGTATAAAACCACAAACCCGCCCACCACCAATCCATCCAATAATTGCCGCAGAAAGAGAAAACAAAGTTCAAAAAACGCCGACCTTTCCATTTACAATGTGTTTGCCTCCCCCAGGCCGCCCAAGGTTATGTATATTGATCGTACATATAGGTTTAGAAACCCCTCCCCTTCATGCGTATGTTTGCTGCTGCTGAAGTTTATTTTGCGTATGCTTCCGGGCCGAGTTTATTGTTTTCCTTTTGGTGGTTAGTTATATATAGAGGGGAAAGGGGAGAAGGGGGAGAAGGGGGAGAATGGGGGAGGTACCTTTGCCCACATCCATGCATTCCAGGCGGCTGCCAAGTCCCAGTTGGTATCGACAAGACACATCTCGGCATACTTGAAGTTCAGCCCCGTTTTCTCGGCGAGCATCTCGCACTTCCTATGCTTCTCCTCGACCTCTTCCGGGTTCGCGGGAGCAGCGGCAGCTGGGGCTGGAGGAGGGACAGCAACGGGCGCATTTGGATCCACCTTCCACGCGGTAGCACCGGCATAGCTCCTCACAGTCATGATGTCCGAGGCCACCTTTATGCTGCCGGCAGGATCTGTCCACAACGTAAAGCTCCTATCGAAACTCCTCTTGATGACGCCTCCGCTGCCCGAATTCATCTCCTCGAACTCGCTGTGGACCGTTGCCAACACCCCCGTAACGCCCGGCGAGATGTCGACAGGAAAAATGTCGAAGCTCCACAGCTCCTGGTTTCCGAGGTTGTGTCGGGTCGCCGGCAGCGCATTCCACATGCCGCGGATCTCTTGTGGGCCCTGGGCAAGTCGATCCACCATCTGCATTCCATCGTGGATGCGCTTCATGTTGCGTGACTTGGGGATGTAGGGATCCCAGTATTGGCGCTCGCCTTGCTGGGACTCAACTCGGGGTGCAGAGGTATTGACCGAAATTGAGAACTTGGAATCGGGAGTGTAGAATTTTGCGAGAATTCCGTCTTTGTTGGTGTCGATCTGCGTAAAGAAGCTATAATTGTTAATACGATGAAATGTAATTGGATGGATAAACTTACTCTGACAGGAATGACATGGCGAGTCCATTGTGGTCCACCAGAAGGTTTCCCTTGACTGGTAGTGGAAGTATTGGCCGTCCGTTGGCATCGACGGCAGTGCTGGGGTTTTGAACAGGAACGGTCTGCGATTTATTCTGATCTCCGATTTGGATTTGAGGACGGTCGACGACGACGTTGTCGAGCATGATGAGTTTTGGATACCGTCGGATCATCTCGTCCTTGTAATTTGACAGACTGGTAACAGGATTTCCACTCAAAATCAACTGTTCGAGCCCCCTAAACCGACTTCTCCATCCTTCCAACCCCTTCAAGTCTTCAATCAAGTTTCCCTCCAAGCTGAGATTCTTCAGGTCGGGAAAGGTCATGCTTAATGTCGTGACTGGGGCGATAGACTTCAAGTTATTGCCAGCTAGAGAAACCGAATGGATCAAGTCCCTCTTCTGCTGTGCAGTGTCGAACTTCTTATCCCCAACAGACATGAGGGCAGGGAACATCTTGCTGGTTGTGCTTCCCAGCTCGAAGAATCCATTCTGTTGCAACAACGGATCCTCTCCAAGTTTAGAGAGATCTAAGAGCTTTGTTGCCACGTTGTAGCGGGTGCGAAGAACTTCCTCCAAGATCCTGATGGTATCGGCGGTGCTGCTGTTCTTTGGTGTAGCATCTTCCATCGCAGTATTGAAAAGCTCATTGACCACATCTGCCGTGATCTTGAGGTTGACTCCGGCAAACTTTGCCTTGTCCCAGTCGAGTACAGATTGCAAATCTGTTGTCGGAACGTATAGGATCAAAAACTCTCCTTGTTTCTGGGTCTATCGTGTCGCCTTAGCATATATGAAATATCCCGACGCATTCAAACCGAGTGGACCCTCTCTCCCCTCCATTGGACCGACTTCGACGACGGAAGATTCCGAGTTGCGGCGCGAGATGATTGTCTGATATGCCCGTGCATCAAAAGGATCGCAGGGATTAATCGTAATCTCAAGAGAGCATATCGTGGAGCGCGTCTTCCGTCTCTTGATCGCTGCCGCCACATTCCACACACACAGCAGTAGTACATGGGGGTGACAAATGAAGAGGGCACAACAGGTCCACAAGGACATCACGTAAAACAAGGGGCGGTGACGGGTAGCATATCATACCTTTCTGAACTTGAGATTCGTCTTCCTCTCCAAGAATCGCACGCACTCTTCCGCGCTTCCTTTGCTTTCCTTCCAACCTTGAACTCGAACTCCAACGACAGGTCCCGAGCTGGTTGTTGATCCGGTCTTCCTCGAGGAATCACCTCTCGATCTGGTACCAGCAGGATCCCTCCTGCTTGATCCTCGAGATCTTGTTACCCCGCTACCACTTCCGCTTGCCTTCTCCCGATCCGCCGCTGGACCTTTGGGGGCATTATTGATGTTTATTGGGCGTCCACCACCTCCTCGGCGAGCCCGGAAACCGCCTCTTCCTCGACCACCCGCTGGTGCATCCATATCGAGGTCTCCATCACGGTCGACGCGAACACGACCACCGCCAGTTCGCTTTGTGATTCCACCTCCGCTTACCCGGCGAGAGAGGGCGGTAGACATTGTAATTGTGTATGGAATGCTCTCGATGGGTTGTATTTGGGGTATGTCGTTATAGATAGATCGAGAGATAGTAAGTAATGAGGTTTTGTCGCTGCAAAAGCCAATAAGGGCTTTAAGTTAGCCGGTGTCTTTGTGTTGTTTGAGGTTAACGGTTGTATGAAGAGAAGCACAAGTCGGCAATCGCCGCGGAACATGAACTGCACCGACAACCACGCAAAAGTGGAGCGGTGAAGTTGGAACAGCACACGGCTGGGCAACATCCGTCTGGTTCCTAGGATTCTTTCCGCCTAGAGTGCTGGGGGAGCTGGGGACTGGCGTACCTGTTGACTACGGGCGCGTCGCTTGCTGGTGGCGGAGATTAGTTAGAGGTAGGTAGTGACGGTCGCGTAGCGATGCGAGAGTGTATTATTGCCTTCTACCGTAATAAGACAAGATCGTTATGTAGGGAGGACGGTCGATTTGGTCGTTCTAGTCGTTGAGAACGCAGTGGCGGTTGTGCTGGCGGTGTATGAAGGGAGAGAGACGATGAAGTCGGTTGAGCCTTTTGGTTAGTGCGACCGGACAAAGGTTGAGTTGCGGCTCTGTGACTCACGCCGCCAAGCCTTCAGATCTGAACCAATCGCAACCCAGCTGCAGCCACAATCGCTGGCTCCATTCTGTTCCAGATGCGGATCCAGATCTTTAATATGATTCCCAGGTTAAACGCATGAGCAAACAGAGGATTGGATTTTTTTGCCACAAATTGGCAGTAAACAGCTCTGGTGGCCAAGTTGGTAAGGCGCAGCACTAGTATGTAATGCTGAGATCCTCGGTTCAACTCCGAGTCAGAGCAAGTACAGTACATGGCATAGGCATAAGTTTTTGCTTCGCGATACTCTGAGGCACTCCGAGCTGACTTTTGGAGGTATTTCGACCGGTTATATCTGTTGTATCCAATATCCTAAGAACTTGACAACGATCTCAAGGAAACAGTCAAGCATTTTCCCGGTTTACCCGGTTTATCCATTTGCATTATGGTGGGTGAGACCTGCAGCACCAGAAACAATCCAATATACAGCCTTGAACAATCGTCTCGATATTACCGCTTCCGCAAATGCGTGCTCTGAAGCAATCGCTGCAACGTTATCTCACTGCGCATACCATCAAACCATACGCTTTAGTACACGGTAGGCAACTTCTCGGGCTTCCCCGTTGACCTAAATGCTATGACTGGGCGGACATAATGGTGGCTTTGTGACGAACATACAGAACGAGTGATATATTGCATGCGTTGCCTTTCTCACTGCGATTCTCACATCTATGCTGCAGGTTTGAGGCAAATCTAAAGCTCGCATACCAGTACAGGGGCTGGCATGCGAGCATAGATACATAGGCTCAAATAATCGGCTTTTGCTTTGCGCCCTGGAATCTTAATTGTCTGGTTCGCATGGATATCGGTACTCACTCGGTTTCCCAAATTTCACCATCCACACCTCTAAAGCAGATAACTATCTCTCTAGAACAGCACCCGAACATCCTCATAAATAACCACGATTATATATGATGGGTACACGCATAGTGGAACACGCATGGTGCTTTATTACCACAACTAAGTTGATCCCTTTCATCATCTCATGACGGTCTTTCGCCTTCACTTAGCAGCACCTTATCATCGTTTCTAGACGAGCGCTGGAGGGAATTAACAGCGGTAAATACGGCTTCGGCTGTTGGAGTTTGGGGAAGATGTTTCATGTCAGCTGGTGTGATTTTTGTCACCTGGACGAGCCCGTTCCCATATTGTGGCTCCTTATGATCAGCATGGGAGAACTGCCGCCCAGCTGCCGCCATTTCGAATCTTCGATTAGTGTGGCGAACGTTTATCGGTTGAGTGTTGTTATTGGCTTATTTAATCAATAATCCTAATAGGGTGTAGGTAGATTTCTTGTAGCTGGTTGTTATATTAGTGGCTCGCACAAAATCCTGTCACAATATTACGTCTTCATGCAGCTTTCTGATTGGCTGTGAATGACGTGAGGTGCCTGTCAACGCTTCAAACAACCCACCACCAGCACGCGGATCTGAAAAAATTAGATTAGAGATCGGAATGCACTACGGCAGAGAGGCCTGCAGGATCGATCCGCTAGGCTTCTTATCAACCAAGATGTCGCAATGCATCAAAATATATTGACCTTCCCGGAGCCCCAGAGCGGAGACTCACCGAACAGAGAGCAATTATTTATCTGAGCTTCCATTCGTCTTTTATGCGCTTTTAGCCTACACACAAAGCTTGTCCCTCCCTCCTTACTTTCACCCCCACTTCCATATCCATCCAGTCGGCAACAGTATGGCCAGATCCTCCGCAGAACCCTCGTCGGCCGTACCGCCCTCTACCAAAGCTGGCCACAGCATCGCAAAGTTTCTTGGGATCGAGCTTCAGGATGATACGCCGTACGAGCAGACAGTTACCCGCGGCGAGTCGGTGTACTCAATCAACACGCCGTACATAGAGCCGGAGCCAACAGTATTGGAGTACGTCTCACAGTTCAAACCTACGTTACGAGGCGTGAGAGCGTACTTTCTGAGCTTCTTTCCGTTTTTGACTTGGATTGGACGGTACAATCTTAAATGGGCATATGGGGATCTGACAGCGGGTATCACAGTGGGATGTGTTGTTATTCCTCAAGGAAGTGAGTTTTTGTGAGGCTTTAGATGGGCGGAGAAGGGTGCTGACGGGTTCTATAGTGGCTTATTCTCAACTCGCAACTCTGCCGCCAGAGTTTGGCCTCTACTCGTCGTTTGTCGGTGTTATGCTCTACTGGTTCTTTGCGACTTCTAAGGATATCACTATCGGTCCAGTTGCCGTTATGTCGACCCTTGTGGGTAATATTGTCGGGGAATTGCCGGCAGCTGAACGTCCGCAGGTTGCGTCGGCGTTGTCGTTAGTTTGTGGAGGAATCGTCTTGGCCATAGGACTGTTTAGACTCGGGTTCATAGTCGACTATATCCCTCTCACTGCTATCGCCGCATTCATGACAGGGTCAGCTCTCAATATCGCGGTCGGTCAGGCGCCCAAGATGCTCGGAATCTCGGGGTTCAATACTCGAGACGCAACTTACATAGTTTTCGTTAACACCCTGAAAAACCTGGACCACATCTCGATTGATGCTGCTATGGGACTTACCGCATTGTTCTTTCTGTATCTTTTGAAGTGGATCTTTACATCATTCCTGCCAAAGAAATTTCCGGGGTATCAGAAGTCATGGTTCTTCATCAGCACGCTGCGAACGGCGTTTATCATGTTGCTATACACGATGATCTCGTGGTTAGTCAACATGAACCGGAGGGATAATCCGCTTTTCGGGATCCTTGGGGACGTTCCAACGGGTTTCCAAAATATGGGAGTACCAAAAGTCGACGGCCAGATTATTGGGCGCTTTACTTCGCGGCTACCGGCGGCTGTGATTATCTTATTGATTGAACACATTGCTATATCCAAGTCGTTCGGAAGGGTCAACAATTACACTATCAATCCGTCTCAGGAACTTATTGCTATTGGAATCACCAATATTTTCGGTCCTTTCTTTGGTGCGTATCCTGCAACTGGATCGTTCTCTCGTACTGCGATCAAGTCGAAGGCGGGCGTGCGCACTCCATTCGCAGGTGTCATTACCGGAGCCGTTGTACTCCTCGCTATTTACTGTCTCACTGTGGTATTCTTCTACATTCCGGATGCCACTCTATCGGCTGGTAAGAACCTCAACCCTGCAATAGGTAATGCAGACTAACCTCGTCACTAGTCATCATTCATGCTGTAGGAGATCTGATCACACCTCCTAACACAGTATACAAGTTCTGGCGAGTCTCACCAGTCGAATGTCTAATCTTCTGGATCGGCGTCATCGTTACTGTTTTCTCAAACATCGAAAACGGCATCTATATCTCCGTCGGACTCTCGGGCATGCTCCTTCTCTTCCGCATCGCCAAAGCCCGCGGCCACTTCATGGGAAAAGTCAAAGTCCACTCCGTAGTCGGCGACCACCTCCTCTGCGACTCTACCACTGCCACCCCCTCCAACTCCTCCACTCAGTTCCCTACTGAGACAAAGACCGCCGGCTCCTCCTCAACAAACCTCAAAAACTATGGATCCATCTACAGCCCTCTCGACACCTATGAATCCACCCGCAACGTCTTTCTCCCCATCGACCACCGTGATGGCTCAAATCCCGCACTCGATATCGTCAACCCGTACCCGGGCGTCTTCATCTACCGCTTCACGGAGGGCTTTCTCTACCCCAATGCCGCACACTACACCGAAGCGCTTGTCGCCCACATCTTCGCCAACACACGCCGTGGCAACCCACTCTCCCTCTCCACTCACTCCGGCGACCGCGCCTGGAACGACCCCGGGCCAAAGGACCCTACAAAGCAAGCAGCGCTCGAGACATGGCGTCCCACCCTCAAAGCCGTAATCCTTGATTTCTCCAGCGTTAACAACGTCGACATCACTAGCGTCCAAAACCTGCTCGACGTGCGGAACCAGCTCGACCGTTACACGGCTCCCGATATCGTGGAATGGCATTTCGCTGCAATCGGAAACCGGTGGACCAAGCGCGCGTTGAGTTCTGCGGGATTCGGCTTCCCCGGCGGCATTGGACGAAGGAAGGAGGGGTGGAAACCGCTGTTTTCGGTGGCGGAGATCCAACATCAGGCTAGTGAGATGGAAAGGGAGATTGAAGAGGCGAAGGAGGCTGACCCCGAGGCGGCACGGGGGTTAACAATTGAGAGGCGCGGGGGAATTGGGAAGAGGATTGTACCTGTCGGCAGTATTGGGTTGCCGTTTTTCCATGTGGATTTAGAGGGTGCGGTGGAAAGTGCTGTTAGGAGTGTAAGAGATGGGTAGTGTTGGTGTTTTGGTTTTTTTGTTGCATTGTAGACGGCGTTTAGGTGTTAGTGTGTTATAAAAGGCGAGTTAGCAGACGATGTGTATATATGGATGTATGGATATGCATATGTGAATGCTTTTTATGATGGGACATGTTACGTTTGCGATTTCATGGCTTATCACTCGTAGGGTACTTTTTTTTCTTGTTGCATGTGTACCTGCATCGTGAGCCTCACAGCTCAGGTCCGTTTGATATGCAGTTGGTGTATGAAGATATGCCTCAGGAGAGCGGCTCATATCAGTGCAGAGCGGCTCATACCAGTGCAAACGGATATGCAAACGGATAAGAGATATGGAGACGAATATGGTTGTGTATATGGGAGACAAGTCTGTATATATATACGGGCCTTCTGGCCTCGAGAGATCAGTCAATCAACAAGTAAAAGAAGCATCCAAAGTAACATTTCTAATACTAAGATGTCCTGATTCAAGCGAAGAATCAATGCCATTAAACTATTTGACAACTAGAAAATAAAGTAACTCGTGTGCTAGAACTAGTATACGTGAAAACTCGCCCACGCAGACTGAAATTCAGATTTGAGTACCCCATCCTAATACCTCTCTTGTCACTTGAATTAATATTTAAATCCAGCCAAGGTTTCCCTCAGATCCTCCTAACGGCCTCAGTCTCGGTGGAAGAGGTGGGTAAAATTTGAGTGAGCGGTCGCTACGATGGATGAGGGGCGAGATGACGTGGTTCGAGCCCTTTATAGCACCTGGTGTTTACGGGCAAAAGAAGAACAAAAGGGTGAGCCTATGGTCTGGGATTTGTAGCGTCATGAGGGTTTAAACCACCTGGTGTCTATTCCACCACGAACTGGTGATCTTTTCGAACCCGATGTTTATACCGGCTAAGCCAAGCGATCCGTTCTTGTTCATGGGTATCTCCCCTGCGGTATTGTCAGTTCTGAGGGTGCACAGCTCAATTTGAACGCCGAAAAATGCAGTATCCCCTTCAGTGCTGAATCGTGATAAGTGCCAAGTACGTATACACAAGACGATACAGAGCTCGGTGCGTCAAAGTTATTGGCCTACTGACCTGTTACCGCGGAGAAACCCAAAGGGTAAAAGAATGAGCACTGCAGGCTTCCAACTTGTGGCCTGACGTTTGTAGTGCCATGAGCTTTCGAATCCTGGGGTTTACAGCACTATGAAGCCATGATCTGGCGTTTACGGCGGCATGAGTTTTCGAACACTGGTGTTTACAGCACTATGAACCCGTGATCTGACGTTTATAGCGCCATGAAGTTTCGAACCCCGGTGTTTGCAGTACCTGGTAGCGAAGAGATTAAATCTTGATGAGTGCTATGATTTCCATTATCCTTAAGCCTATATTTCGTGTCTAGGTTCAAGAGGCGGCTGCCTGCTTGCGTACCTCTGGGGTGCGCCAAGGTTCGGTGCAGTGCCGGAGACCTGGAAGTTTATCTTTCCATTCTATCGACGGCTAATGGCGGGGTGTTGGAGGGTAGCCCCACCATCGTGAGATATCCATGTATGAATGGATATGCCTCCGACGGGAAACTGGTCGGTAGAGTTCCCGGTGTCGGTATTTCTACCCTCCCTTATCCCTCTCTCCTCCCCTCCTCCCGTGTTCCTCAATTAACAAATACGGCGGGGTGAGGTTTAATCAATAGACCATTTGTATAGTGAATTTTTGTATGTATAGCATGAAAGGAAACATGAAACAGGTCGCTTAGCTCAGTTGGTTAGAGCGTGGTGCTAATAGCATAGCCAGAATACGCCAAGGTCGCAGGTTCGACCCCTGCAGTGATCATTTCTTTGTTTTTTTGTTGGGGAAGATTTTTGGTGGTGATAGTGGTTGGAAGGGTAGGAGGGGATGGTTGATTGGTGATACCTTTTCTGATGTTTGTTTCCGTGCCGTGGCATCTTGGAAATAAAGTCTCTGCGGAGCAGAATGGTAAGTTGGCAGAGTGAGTGTTCGGATGCTGGCGAAAACGCGGATGACTTGAAGTTGTGGGTGAGTCATACCAAGATTCAATGTGTAGTTATCTCTTGAGTCACTTTCAACCCGCCAGTATCATTTTATTTTGCAAAGTCGATTTAAAATACTGGTGAAGTTGGGGCTATAGAAGCTTTTTATATTGTGCAGATCGCTGATTCGAGTCGTGTTTTGTTGCCAAGCTGCATTGACGGTTGTTGTGCTGTTACTTAATGCTTAATGTGCTAATTGCAGGTGGTCACCGGATAGTGTCGATGCGGCGGCTAGATGGATGTAACCAAAAGTGAATCGAGTAATATGGACTAGGACTACCTACGGACTTGTATAGTTGTGCACTGGTGATAAGATATCTTCAATTGTGGAGTGTGGTTCACGAATTGTGGTGGCACGGCCAGGCGCATTTTACATGATATTTTAACACCCACAAATGGCGATCTCTAGCTACGACAGCGTATTCATCTAAATACTAAGTGCCAAAGCTTATGCGTAAGCAGTCACGCCGGTGGTTCGAGAGTGACGGACGAGGGAATATATAAGCAAACGATTCACCGCTACAACAGGCAATAGCTCCTTGGTAGTGTAACCGGCACAAAGATCTTTCGGGATAATTCACAACTAGTTATCTTGTTGGTGTGTGATATGCAGTTATATTATTCATGAATAACTCCTGGGGAGCCGTACGTATTCTGAAGAAAAACTTTATTCCAGAAAGTTGTATAGTAAACCTCGCCGGAGTATGTTTCTTTACCTTGTGTTGAAATACTGGGTGGTTTTCTGATCCTTTGATCTTGTACGGGCGTTTGCGCTGAATTTTTGTGTGGCATGAAAATATATGTTGTGTCGTGGTTAAATGATAAAGTTAATGAGTGGTCATGATAAGGTTAATGACTCAAGTCATAGCGGCCTAATTAGTTGGCAATGAGTACTCATTAATTTTGTCTCTGGCAATTGTCCAACACCACTCTCGAACAAAAGAAGACGATGGAGCACAATGCACCACGATATCGCCTTGAGAATGGTAGATGGAATAATGTTGCAGTTTCGCTAGTTTGTTTTGATAGAGGGCTATCTTTGAAAACGAGGTTGCACAAGTCCTAAATATAGCTCCCCTAGGCAGTTAGTCTGCAAAGTTTCGTGCTTTATAAACTTTGGGCAGTTGACACGTGTATCATAGCAGATGTTAAGGAGGCATTGAGATTGCTGCAAATGTGCACTCGCACTCGCATTTGTGACTTGTGACTTGCTTTCTTCTTTCTAGCACACAGTGTGGACAGTCATGAGAGTCTTTGTTGTCACTTTCGAGCGTCAGTATGCACAATATACACGTATAAGGTACCTTCCACATGAGTAGCTGAGGGGTCCTGGGCATCGTGAGTGATATCATATGACCTATCGGCCGAAAAGGTAATTGGTAGCAATTTGTTGTCAACCGTCACCACTACCTTCCTACACCATATGTATGTACAACCCTCACATTCGCGCCGTGGCCGATATTACTGAATCCCCCAATGCGAGCGCTTCTGCCTCTCAGATGGAAGAAAACGATTCTGTCCGTTCAAGCCGTCTTGTGAGCGAGGATATAGTAGTAGTGGTGCTGGGACGTCCCGAGGCTTCAAGATCCAAACTCAAAGTATCGAGACAATGAAACCTTGCGGGGCGTAAGACAAGTTGTCCTGGGTGCGTCTCGGGCTCGGGATGTGCCGTTTCGGTATGGGGAGCTGGGGGAGCACATGTACTTGACGAAAGGCTAAGCGAAGATTGAATAGATGTTCAAAATTGCCGTATTTGGAGACGGAAAACCCCAACCCTAAGCTTAGCCGCCATTTGACGCGCGTTTTTGGCACGGCAGCATTTTCTTGATGGCCCTTGCACCCCTATTGATGGGACTAATCATCCCTTCCACTACTATGGGTTGGAGTCCGGCGGACAATCAGTGCGGAAACCATGGTAAGACAAGCCAAGAGTGTACAAGTTGCTGTGGAGGTTGAGTACTGCACACACAGAAGAGCAGATAAGAAATGCACAGCGCTAGCTCGAACCTGTGTCGAGCCTCCCTGTCACAGGGTGGCGCCTTACTCACTCATCTTGTAGAACGGTACTGCATAGTCGTAGAGATAATCACTAGGGAGGGAAGACCGGTTTGGCATATTGGCGGGCTGTCGTGGATCATGAATGCGGAGTCCCAGGGTACCCGAAACCCCTCCGTAAGATGGCTGCCATTCACTGTTGCTCACCGCGATACAGTTTCGGGAATCTGGCCAGCGGTGGCGGTACTCGAGAGGCGTCTCGACGTTGCCGGTTCAAAGATGCAGCCGCTTTGGGTAAGGAGCATCCCATGCAAAGGCGGTTACGCGGCCGCATTACAGGGATTGGCTTGTCGCACTAGGAGTGCCGCCTCTCACGACACAGTGACCGCACCGCAATGTGGAGTAATATAATCAGCCTCGGTCAGACGCTGGCGCAACAAATTATGGCCAGAGCGCCAAACCTAGAACTTGGAACAAATGAGGAGTTTATATTTCAGGACGTTAAAAGCACCAGAAAATTTCGGAGACACATTTTGCGATCGCATCCGAAAAGTAGATGAAAGTTCATCCGAATTCGAGATTCAGGCATTGATACAACACGACAACCACACATTATAGAGCATAAATGTTTGGTGGGATAGTATAATCTCTGGTCTTAGCTAAGGCTCTGGTATCGGAATGAAAATGTATTGCATGGTGGTTGCGGTACACCGAGTCTGGAGTCTGGATGCTACACCGGGCCATTTCCGACCAAGTCGCAATGGCCCTTTAATATTTTTTACTCTAGCGCTTAAGGTATATCCAGCAGGACGGGGACCATCTTTCAACCGGAGTATTATCGTTTTCAGATTGTGCTTGTTGTGTTAGATTACGAATTGTTTGTATCCACGCCTAGCATCCGTCTGTTGCACCGAGAGAGCACATTTAACCACTATATTATATAGCCCCTGGCTGCAGTGCATAGCGTTCTAGTTATATATTATTGAGAAGTAGGTATCGAAGACCGGCGGGCATGGTATATGGCTCGTAAGAAGGGTTGCGGTGGGTGGTGGCCCATTTTGTGGCGCATGTGGAGCTCAAATGTGGCTAGTGAGAGGTTTCGTCTGCAATGTCTTGAGCCAACCTCTACCCCACAAGTTACCCAACTCCCCACGACTCAAGTAGTCTATCAAGTGGAATAATTATTCCTTACTTTTACTCGAGCAAAATTACTTATTTTAGTTGAGATACAAGGTATTGTGCACATCGCCACATGTGAGTTTATTATGTCTGTCGATTCCGAACAGACGCGATGCCGAGTGCCGCAATATGATACAGCCCCGTTCTTGTATATTTGTATATCTCCGATATATATAGTTCTTTTACATTGTCTTTTGCAGTCGATAGTCAATAAAACTCAGATTTCTATCCATTTTGTAAAGTATTGATTAGTGCACCTTTTCTTGAGCATGAGGCTCGCTAAAGCTTTAGACTCTACTCTCGAAATACCGAAGATTGCGTGCTTTGTGGCGGTGTATGCGCATGCTCATGATGATAGCACTCCTTAACATGTTTCGTTCTCGGAATAAGCCTCCCATGCATCTTAAGTTTTGGATGCAAAGCCACACCTTCAACTGCAGGAGAAATCTAAAAAAATACTGGCTCTGACGCGCGTCCCTGCTTGAATTCCAGCAACTATGGAAGGCATTTTTTGGCAAGGTGAAGGGGCGGCTAGAGAGGCTAGCACGGCGTAACAGAATTATAGAGCTTTACCCCAGGCAAACATGCCCTATGCTACAGGCAAAACGACTCGGTCAAGCGGAGTAAACGCGATACAAAACAGACACTAATGTCAACTGAGATGTCGTGAGCGGATTTTCTCATAGGTCGCCGAGGAGGCAGGCATTTGGGAATGTGGGGGTCTCTAGGTGATGTAACGGCATCTTCAGCATCCGCATTTTACTGTACGTTCTGCCTGTGATTGATCGTCCATATTCACATGAAAGTGGTGGTGCCCACGATCTCGTTTGAACCAGTGAGCTAGCAACGAACGTGCGCCTATGGTGCGGGGCTATCTCGAGACCAATTTGTCATATTAAGAGACAAATCTGGAGACTATTACCAGGTATGATAATCGTAGATACTTAGAAGGCGTATGGAGAATAGTGTATCCACCCACCAATAACCTATCATAATATCTCTACCGTTTGCCTCTTTTCCTTCGTATCTCTGCATCGCGGGGCTCCTCTGCCTTAGAGGAGGTAGAGAATGAAGAAGACACTAACTTTGCGAAGGTATAGAAGCTCTGACTTGGATAGTTTAGATTCTGATACGATTTATCTCGAGACCTGTGATGCAGACTCTTTCACCTCACGAGATAAGCTGTATCGCTCCGCCTCGTGCCAATAGCTACTTCTTAATTCTAACCATCAGGGTGTTTGAAGTCCCCAGCTGACGCAGACCGTGACGAAGTATAATTATTCCGACAGGTGGCTGAACAGCGGAGTAATCTTCCGCCGGGTGCGCTGTGGTGTGATTTACAAGCCCCATAACGAGCAGGCATTCGGAAGTTTGCTATCGCGTATAATACCAGCTGCAGGTTTATGTGGCCGTTTGACCTGTCTTGTGATCGACACCGTTCAAACGCAATCGGCTCGTGAGAAGAAAGGCTAGGAAGCATCGTAAATTCGTCATTGCCTGGGCCTTCGCTGTTGCCAGTTAGATGTGTAAGATATAGATAACGCACATGATCCATCCCATGCACGACCAGCAACAGATCGCGAGCCTGGTGTTCGGCTCGAAAGCTGGTGCTCGTTAGCGAACGGAAGAACGTTCTGGGAATTCCCGTGTCACAAAGTAGTCTGAATGGAACTCGAGAGAAACTCCTCACATTCTTGTTTTCCGAAGACTACTGGGGTTCCTGCTGATCATGACGAATATACTCACCGTGCCAGCAGCCATTGCACTCAAATCCCGAACTTGTGAGTAAAAGAAACTAAAAGTTTGGTGAGAATCGCGAGATAGGTACAAAAAAGAGATGGCGGTAAGTAGGTCTGACCCGCGTGTTTCACCAACGTCCTCCTCTCACCGGTGTCCTCACCATCGCCCTCTAAGAGACACCCAACATAAGCGGTCTACTGCTTTTCCTATACGCCTATTCATGTGTCTATACGTAACCGTACATATGTATACTATTCCAAAACCTACATGCGCGCGTATGCTTATCATGTGACATCGTCGGTAACGAGCTCTGTATTTGGACTACGTTTCGACATTTGGCGCCCACCGACTGGGCGAAACGACTTTCATACTAGGCTCCTTGTGATTATGAACTCTAGCAATGCATTAACTATTTAATCAAATGATTGTTGATGCCGAAGCTGGCGTTCTGGTTCAGTCGCTGATTGGATTCATGTCTGAGGGCCTACTGTAGCCTCACAAGCCCATAATCACAGTTGGCTTAACTGCACCATCAGCAGCTATTTAGTCTGATCAAGACTATGAAATCGGGGGATACAGTGTCCAATTACAAGCTTAAGTCGCAGCGCATGATTATAAGGGGATGCCTACGGTATACTTAAGCGGGTTGAACCGGCGGGGTGTGCTGGAAGAACCGTAGAAGGACGAACTGTATGAGGCGCTTTCCGACAGGATATTAAGCCTCCAACTTGCTGTACGTCAGTGATGGATACGTTTCACCAATCGATGACGTAAACTAGCACTGTTCATGAGGGATTTTACACATAAAATCCTCTACTTATGCATGTATTTTATACCGCAAAGAACTTCTCAAACCATTCGCAATTGTCAAGGCAGTTCGTGGACCCAATGGGCGAAGGTGCTGAAGGGGCCCAAATGGTGCGTTCCGCAGATCTTAACTTCGGGCCCTTCTCTTGACCATATAAAGCGCCTTATATATATGATCTGATAATGTATGGTACATGCAGTTCTTAGTTTTGAAGAGAATGGACGTTTTGGAGTCTGGTGCTGGCATATTCCGAGGTTTTTGCTTCTACTTCTAGACAGCACATTTATAAGTTTGGGCTTTATTTTCCGGTGCGCTGAGGGCGCTATAAAAGAAATGAAGCCCGAATTGGTTAGTTGGATCCAGTTTTGCTGCACTGGAAAAATTTAGGGTAGATGTAAATATGTAGCCATTTAGGCTTTCGTTAATTGTGGATTGTGCAGAAGGGTATGTTAAGGAGAATTTAGATAGCAGTATTGTAACCTTTAATACAATTGACCAGTAACTAGCTTAATTTTTTTAGTTTAGGCCGCGTTTTAGATCAAGCGGTCGCCGTTCAGGTGAAAGCACCCTAAAATTCGCACGAATTAGAGCTTTGAGCCATAGCCACGCAGTTTTTAAAACTGAGAAAAATCTTGGGACCCTAGAATGCAACTGGAATGATATAATATTCTGTGGAAAACTCTAAAAATGTTGTCGATTTATGGTAGTGAAAAAAGCACAGAACGGCTAAACAACTTATTCAAGAAAAAGACCTCCAGAGGTACTGTATGAAAAAAGTGGGGTTTTTAACAGCGGTCGTAAGACCGTCGTTATCATACAACTGTTGTAAAAGCATTTTTGACCGTCTGACAACCGTCAAAAACGGTACCCAGATGGTTGGGTAATAGTCACATAAGGATAATAATCTTACGACCGCCGTTAAAAAAACCCCTTTTTGCATGTAATATCGGTCTCCTTGAGACCTTTGGTTGCAACTCAATTAACACTAGAGCTTTCTCCGAACAGTCGTCAACGCCCACTGTTCGTTATCCAAACAAGTCCTTAGTATATTGTTAAACCAATTTTGATAGCTTAAAGTAATCATCGATGAACTTACATCCTGCCATCTTACACAAAAGTCCGAGCTTCTTGATGGACATGTTCACAACAAAAGTGCACAAGGGCTTGAAGGGTACAGGGACTGTTCTAAAGAGGTTGGAGATTACGTGTTTCTTCTTGCTTATTACACGTTACAGCAATTATTCCATCTAGATATCTACCATGCAGAGTGTCCACCATCAATAATCAGGTCCGATGCAGTCATGAACGAGCTTGCCTCCGACATTAGAAAAACCGCAGCACCCCTAGATTAAAAACCTTAGTCCTCATCCTCACATAGCGAGATGCATTGGGAATAGCATACCTGAACTCTCTCGGTGAGCTCAACCTCTCAAGCATATTCTGTCCCGCCCAGTCCGTACGGCGTTCTGGGTACTTCACAAACAAATCTTCGACCATTGCGGTTACAATGTAACCGGGGCTCAACGAGTTTACACGGATGCCGTACTGACCCCATTCAGAGGCAAGGTTTTTAGCGAGTTGCTTTACGGCGGCTTTGGAGGCGTTGTAGGCGGGGCATATCAGACCCTAATTATGCTTGCAGTCAGGGACTAACTAGAAGGGAAGGGAATGGATTGAGCGCATAAACAAGGAGAGACCACTCACTCTGTTGGCAATGGTAGCACTCATGCTTGCCACCAAGCACATGCTACCACCGGTGCTGTACTGGATCATCATCTTGGCTACTGCCTGCGCAGTCATAAAAACGCCCGTAACATTGACATCCATCATCTTGCGTACATCCTCTGCTGTGTACTCAAGAGCCGGTGTCTCTTGCTGGATTCCAGCAGCTGCAAGAAGTCCGTGTATCCCTCCAGACTCGCGCGCGATGTTCTCGATGATGCTGTTGAGTTTCTGCGTTTGTCGGACATCTGCTTGATGGTAATGAATGGAGGTGCCAAGGGATCTTGCTCGTGAGGAGACGCGGGAAAAGTCATCGGAGGGGGTTGGGAGAACGTCAAGAGCATGTACTGGAATAGAAGTCAGCCGTGATGGTGACATGAAGCTGGTTGTCGGCGCGTCGGGAATGAAAACCTGTGGCGCCGGCTTCGAGAAGCGCTTCCGCTTGAGTCAGTCCTAGGCCGCGTGCGCCGCCGGATACGATGATTGTTTTGCCCTTCAAAGTGAACTCGGGCAAGCATTCAGTTGTTGAGGAGGTAGGCGATGTATCGTGTTGAGACTGCATGCTGGCTGTGGTTTTTGTGCTGACAAGCGGAGATGAGGTGGCTTCGGACAGTGGCGTAATGTGGATTCGAGATGTCAAGCTTTTGACCACATCCAGGGAGTTTATACGCACAACATAAGCCCCCCTCTTTCCCACGCTATGGAGACTTCTGACCGCCAAAATACTAGCAAACTAGATGGACAAAGATGACCTACCCCACGGCCCTATGCACGTGGAGCATCTTCATTCGCACATAAGGACTTGCAAGGCAACCACCAGTTAGACGCGGTCGTGGTGGGTGTCTCAATATAATTTCCCGGCGGTATTAAGGTTTCTCAAACTATAACTATCTCATCCTTCCTCGGGTTGCACTACCGAGCTACCCCGCGGTTGTGGGGGCTCAATAACCCCGCAGTTCAATGTCTGCTAGAGCGTGGTTGGTTTTCCTAGTTGAGACGGTCGTTTTGTCATGCCCCGTGCGAGAAGTATAGGGTTTTACCTTTCCGGCGTCTTGAGAGTCGGTGAATAGGCTGTTTCAGACCGTAGCATAAGTAAATACTCTGTCGATGTGAATGTGGATGGTGTTTGAACTTACTATTCACATTGAAACTCGCTGATAGATACTAAGATGTGGAGGGAATGGTGGTTCTAATAGATGACGACGGTATATGTATTTGTGCACCTTTGCTGTTTCAAGTCTTCTGAATGGTAAAACGTTTTAGGGAATTCGTCTCTAGAAGATTTTTGTCTGGCCTAACGCAATAGTAGCAGCTATGTCTGGTATTAGTCACAGGGATATTGTTTCTCAATGGAGTTACTAAGACCTTCCGTGCAGGTGACTAGTGTTACAATTTCCAAAGTGTTTCTGTAAACGCTTAACAGGATTTCTCCGATAGCATGCAGATAAGCTACCCGCTCACTTGACGCCTTGAAGTTAATACCAACGTTTCCATACCACTTTGACGATAGTACAGCTTAGTTGATTTTAGCAAAAGGCTAGTGCGATCGGACGTGGTGTCCATCTGGAACTCATCGAAAATGACCTCTCGAAACGAAGGTCCCTAATGTGGCTAACGTAGCATGCCAAGTTCCACGGTTAAGAAAACCTTTGCAACACCAGATTCAGCCCTTTATCCCCGTAGCTTGAAGTCCATTCGCTAGCAGGCAACTAGGTTTGAGCCTCGCAATCTCGAATAACCGGTCCCAAAACAGCGCGCCCTCTCTGTGGTATTGTCTCGTGATGAATAGGGCTCATACGGCACCACAGATCCCATTCTCTGGACCTCGGATGTTATCACGGGAGGTCACTCGTGCGCATCAAGCGGCCACCAGCCGCCGCTCAATCTATTGTGTCGCAAGTCGGTAAAATACCCTATGAAAACGCTCTTGGTACGTATAAGTCAGTTGGTGTCGATTCAGGTGAAGCAGGAGACTCTAAATATCTGTATGACTTAGAAATATTTGTAGCTATTTAGTCCGACCTAGGCCACATTCTCCTGCAGGTCTACCTTGGGGCAGCTTAATCTGACTGCTTGGGAACACAGTTCAATTTAAAGATAGAGTACTTAAGTAGCCAATATCACTTCATAAACAATCCATGCACACCCTCAGTGGCTCCCCACCTTTTTACTACCCGATCAATCTTTAATATATAGCTTAAGGCATCTCTTGCAATATACATCACGCAATCGAATGAGAATCTCTAGGACAAATGCTAGCTTTACGTGGACGAAGTACAGTTATCAGGAAATCTTAGACTATCATACAACATATTGAAGATTGAGCTTGCCCAGGCAACAGCGACACCGTCATTGGCCACAAACCAACCACAGAAACTGCTGTAATACCTCGTCTTAGACCCCAAACTACCCAGCAGTTTTTTGCGGCCGCGGCTGGCTTTCGACGACCACATAGGACCCACGTCGATGCGAGCTCGGAACACCTGGCAAGCCATGGAGTCCTGCTTTGCAGAACTGTACCTTCCAATCAAATGGTAAGACGGACATTGACGAGGCGCTGGCGGAAGGACACTCCATGCTAGGGATGGTGGGAAGGGCCTATTTGAGTGGGACATCGTTACGATTGTAGTGGATGGCTATGATTGGAGGTATCGACCCCGGCAGTTGGATCGATCGATAATATGATCTAGCTTTGCCTACGTTGCCGGTGTTGCGCTCGCAATTCGGCTCACCGGGTTACACGAGATAGGGGGAGTGGTCGGCTAGCTTACGAGGTTGGCGCCAATAAGAAATCATATCTGTCCTCTCATACTTTCTCACCCTTTAACCCCTAAATTTTGAGGAAAAAATTTCGAAAAACCCATGGAGTTTGATCCGCCATTAGGTTTTCAAACATTGCTGTTGCAACTGTGCTGAAGACATTCTTTGGTACAAATAGTTAATTCCGCCTGGAAGCTGAACTTTCCATATTTTGCAGCACTGGCTGGGATCGAAGCTCTAAATACGATCAGCATGGGATATATCCAGGAAATCCGCGTTAAATATTGTCCCGTGAATTTGGATCGGAGAAAGCAGTTTGCCACGAGATATTATTCTACAGGTCCAATCCTAGTTAGAACCAAACGAACAATTTTTTAGCATCCACTTGGGGCGAATGGTCTGTTAAAGCAGATATTGTGGAGCTAGGTCGAAGTTCCTTGTGTAGATTCTGTCTGCAAGTGACCGATAGAATGGTACATCTTCACTTCGACCCAATCTTAACAATAAGAAGCGGCTTGGTGGAAAACTACGGCGTTGAACAATTCCTCTCACTCCTTGATTTAACTAGCCAGAAGACAGGCTGCCCCAGGCTCAACGTACCCTTAGCTGTTTGATAGATTACAGCAGCATGCGTCGAAAAATTTATGTACTCGGATGAAGGTAGAAGGCGCTTTCCGCGCCATTTACTCCGGACTCCACTTAGAGGGTATCAGGTTTCAGTCGCGAGACGTGTATTGAGTGTGACAAGTTTCCCTGGTCAGGGCCCGACATAGTATTCATGTATGTCCAGAACATCTATGCCATATCACAGGCCTCATGCATGACCTCATGGGTATCAAATTGTCTGCAATGATGCATGTCTGTTCCCCGGCATATACGATGTTATCCAATTAGGATTCCATCGCTTGTGATCCCCTAGGGAGTGTTGTATCGAATAAGGTAATGGGTTGCTATCATTTACGAGCTATTTCATGCCGACTTTTTTGGTAGCGGAAGTGTAAGCCAAGATCTAAACTTCCATATTCCCGCTATCGAAATCACTGACTAATCTAAGTAGTATTGGTAAGTGGTAGTTGATCATACATATGGACATGTCACCGCCAAAGCAATACTGTGCAATGGGATGGCCGAAAAAGCACTAACAAGCGCGGGTTCATATATGTGGTTTCCATTGACAAGTGTTCTACACTGAGCATACAGCTCCCAACTGACGATGGGCATAGGAATCATACTGGGAGGAAAGACGTGGACGGAGGTTCAATGATGAGATTTCCCATCCAGCCGATCAGCAAAAGTGCTGCGAGAACTATCAGGCCGAACTGTAAGTCCCAGATGCGGAACCATCTCGCATTGCTGATAACTTGTTTACAAATGGCAGATACAGCTTGATAAGTTTATTGGGTATGTGATCATTCCTGCTTAAAAAGAATATCAGTAAAAGTAACTCAGTACTTAATAGCCCTGCAAGACCATCGCCACCCTCAATCTGCACAAATCGACGATGAAACTGTTTCCTCGGTTTCTTAAGTACTCCTATGCCAAAACCCTAACCCTACCCAACTGCATGCAAATATTGAAATGGCACCTCAAACTCCTGCAAATCCAGTTCAAATAGAGTGGAAGCAGGCCCAAATTGGTGAAAACATAGCATAGAAATGCATTGTGTTGTCAATTGCGCTGTGGGATTGCTGTTGGTTGTTGCAGAGCAGAGTTCAAGCGGATTGGTGGCGCGTCAGAACTTTTTGTTTCAGATAACCGGTAAAATGCTTTCTAGATCTGTTTTATAGCTTCAATATAAGCTCTTACTAATGTTGGCAGGACAAAAGATGAGATCCGATGGGTTTCGAATTGTGATAATTTCATACGTCTGATCGTGACTAAAGGTATTTGTTGCCCTCCACGTTTAAATGAGAATGTGGTCAGGTTCGTAAGCAGTCGTGCTGGTTAATCTTGAGGCCGGTAGGTGGGCACTCAGAAGTCGGTGAAAATCGATATAACCTCGTCGAAAGTTGTTGTCCAAGGGGTACGGAATGTGGTGAGAAGAGATGAAGTAGGCTTCAGGGTATCAACAAGATAGCAACGAGGGTAATTTCATTATTCTGCATTTTTAGGGCGATATCGCGATGTAGTTTATTTCTTCTTATTTGTTTAGGAGTAGTGTTGGGGAAAATTGACAAAAGTAATGAGTACTCATTGCCAAACAATGACTTGAGACATTAGTTTTAACATGACTAGTTATTAACTTTACCATTAAACTATATCACAACGCGTATTTCCCGAGCACATGTCCGCGATAGAAAGTCTCGAACAGGGATAAAATTATGCGGCTGCAATGGAGTACAGATCGGGCAACACACCAAATTTTGATCGTTTATAATTATTTCAACTGCTAGCTAATAGAAATAGGCCTAGGAACTGTAGAAAGAGCGGATAGCCATGCCAACAAGGAGAGACAGATCTAACCACTTCACCGCATGAGTTTCAAGTGCGCCATTGTTAAGTGGTATATAGTCAAATATTCGATACGCCGTGTGTTGCTCGGGGCTGATGCTTATATTGCCCGCGTAACAAATGCACCCTCCTCGGCAAGTATTGAAATAACGTAGTCTACCTCCGTTAGTACTTCAACTCTCTTTTGCAGACGACGAACTTGAGGTAGCTATTTATTAATACCGAGTTCAAGGACCATAGAGTTATATAGTTTATGTTCCGTCCTATGGGCGAACCCTCCAGTTTGCGAATTGGAGAGGAATGTTTGCGGTATTTCTGACCAATTTGTGAATTGGAACCAACTGACAAACTGATGAACTTTCATGCTTCGTAAAGTTTTCAACACCAAGAAACACAATACCCGTAGAATAGTATGTTCTGACCCCGCCATTTCGTAGCTTGTCCCCTTTAATCACAACTAGTTTCAGTGAAACCTTGAGATGGGAGATGGTACCTAGGTAGATGGTGAAGTATGTTAATGGTAGAGTGACTGTATCTGTTATCGAGGAAAGTACGCTAACTGTTAGGAGGGAGGGTACTATCCCCTGGATCGTAACGGTTCCCGGCCCATACGGGCAGCCCGCGCAACCACCTCGCCACACGTCCAAAAATGGCCATCAGAGGCTGTCCTTTTTATCAAGTCTTCTTTAGTAGCAAATAAAGTGAATTGTAAATTATATGTGATGTGACTTTGTAAGTCTTACTGCCCCACCAAAATTCGCTCTCTGAACTGGCAATCCACCCCATGTCTATGCACCACTACCCACCTTTCTCCTTTACAGGTGATTGAATTCCACAAAATAATGCCTTTTGTTATTGAGACACCATAGTTACTTGCATTTTGAACATGCTTAGCAAAGTTTGGGTGGAGATTTGGTATTTCTGGCTGGGTTTTCCTGCTGGCAAAGCCACCATCCCAGCTACTTTCCCTTCTCAAGGTGTACTGAAAATTGCCTGTGTCTCCAGCACTGGCTGAGGGGTAAAGATATGCCCTCTTTGATATTTGACAAAGTGGGTTTTAGCCTTGTTCACTATGGGAGCTGTGCGATGGGTATTGGTATCCCCCCTCCAAGCCTCAACTCTCGGGTACATTGTAGATGGAATTCCTTATCTGTAATGATATTGGGACTTCAGAGCATGTCCTTAGCACTAAGCTTGAAGGATATTTTGGGGGGGTTATGGGCAGAGTTGTCCATTTGGGCTGCGCAGTGACATTTTCGAGTTTTTGGGGAGCCGATCTTGAGACAACCCTCCCAACAAAAACTGCCCTTTTTATCGGCACCCCATTCCTGTACAGTCCTTAATTTTTGGCAAAATGCTCTCAAGACATAAGAAAGTAAGTTTATAATGCTCCCCAGGCCACCCCCGCAGAGTTGTGGTTGCATCACTAAATGTTTGCAGCTGGGGAGTCGGTTGCCATGCCCAAACGGGCCGGGAATGCCAAAGTTACGATCCAGTAGATGAAGCAACGAAGACCCTAATCTGTGTGGCACGATTTGGTGGCGCCGATTGGTAGTACAGATACTACTATGGTTCAGTGTACTCTACTTCGAAATACCGATATTTCATTGTTACAAAACCAGAGTACCTACAAGTACCCAGATACTTACCAAGGTATGTAGATAGCATACCGTACTTACTCCTAATTCAAGTAGTAATACGTATACGTATACATGTTTCAAAGGCGAGAGTTCATGTGCCGTCGGGGTTGGTGCATGCACGCAAAAACTTGGCGAGTTGATTTGATTGTCACATTGGGATGAAAAATAGCTTTGACAAGGCGATCCTGACGGTCTTCAAACCAAGAAACAACGGAAGTTGTACGGGGCAGAGTGGTGTGGGTACGGCGGCCTGGTGCGACAAATCCATAACTCAGTTGCGGCTTTCAATCTCACGTTGCGACTCAGTTCGAAGCGAGCGATACCCAAAATGTTCATCTCAATTGGGAAGAAGAATCGATAGATGGATAGAGAGGGTAGTTAAATAGGATATTAACTTGTTATGAGGTCTCTCTAAAGCATGGTGATTGATGGTGGTGGTAGATATCCGGATGATAACTAGGCCAGTAAGTTTACCTTCGTTCAGCCATGCTGACCTCGTTGGGATGATGGTCGCAACAAATCTTTTTTCCAGAGTTATGGCAAACCTTTTTGTTTGGATGTTGCCTGAACCTAGTCATGACAGTGAAGCTAGAAAGCCAAGCCGAGAGATGATGGGTTCCGTTGCACCAGGCCACCTAGTGTGGGGTACCAGTTGGTACTTGTTTCGTACCACATCCGAGCCAGCTAGCTGGCAACTAGGCTACCACGTCCACACTAGTGCACGCGATCGAGGTGCTTCTGGAAAGCAGCAGCGAATTCACAAAGTGGCAAGTTAACAAAAAGGAAGGAAAGAAAGGTATATTAAGCTGTGTATAAAGCTTTTGCATTTGATCGATGTTGAAAAGCCATACAACCCCGCTTCAAACCGACCCACCTTTATAGATCCCTAATCCACACGCACACGGAGCGCGGGTACAAGTAATCGGGCTCTAGATACGACATATATCATCCGAAGTGTCACAAATGAACGGTTCTCAAGCCCAAGCAGACATGCTAAGCTCAAATGTATCCTGCAAAAGCGGTCCACCGGGTGACTGGAGAACTTTCCCCAGTGGCTTTGATTCAGGTGTCTATGTGGGGGATCGTGCAAGCTATTATCATAGGTTGGACGACGATGCAAGCCGCCTATTTTTGGCTACTGATTCCAGCGTCGACATTCTGTTTTGTGAAGATAGAAAGTAACTACTCTTGCCTAGTTGTGCTGTAACGTATATACTAACTCTTGAAGATTCAATCGGGTTTCAATTGACAACATGAGGAGCCTTGACATGTTGCTGGCTGTAGGTAGATGATGAGTGTTAAGAGGAAACCATGTACTGCTCAGAGAACTGAGAGTACTTTCTTATCTGGCGTTACTCTTACATGTTGGCAAGTTCCTAACTAACCGACTCTCAGAAACAACGGCAGCAGGGGAGTGATATTTTCTGGTAACAAGCCGAGCCGTTATGGTGACATCCGATTAACTGGCATGAATCTAGCTTTCTCAAGCAACGCAATTCTCGGAGTCACCTTTTAATCACTTACGACATGTTCAAGAGGCTTTTTGCTTGGTATAATACCTTCCCACAGTTCCTAGATTATGTCCATGGTTTCGGATTCAAACTACGGGAGGAAGATGATAACTTCGGAGGCTATGATCGTCAGTTGTACTTTCAACGGGGGGACGGATTTGAAGGATCAGTAGACTACGGTAAGGTGCAAACATTTGACTTACCCGGGCACGCAATTTCTACGTCCCTGGGACTAATCTTTGGCTAGAATTTTGCTACTGTCTTCGCTATATTGCCAAACACGGCCGTGAACAGCAAAACCCATGGTCTTTACGGCAGACAGCAGTTTACCAACGATACGATTCTACAAGCCGGACTTCTAAGTGGATGATTATACAGCCTTCTGAACGTTTACAAGTTGAATTGACCGAATATCTGGAACTGAAAGACACTATTACTGGTTCTGTGACCATCACAAGCTGCGATGCCCATACAGTGCATGCAATGGTCTTTTCCTCTACCGAAAGAAGCTGGAGAGAATATATGAACACTTTGCAGCGAGAATTGACCATTCTGGTAAGCACTGGAGATTTCATTGATCTGCGGCAAGAATAGCACGTTACCCAGTTGTTCACAGTTGTGACGCGTCGACGCCTAAAAGACCTAGTCATGAGTTTCTGATATTACATAGGAAAAGAAGGCAGTATATTCTAGCGTTGGAAGTTATGACCCGCACGACTTCTCAATAGCGTTCTCCGACGCCCAGGGTATTCAGCGGCTTCGGGGAAAATTATCCAAAGCGCTTCTAGTGCTTGACTCCAGCTTGGATGTCGCGACAGGCTACGAGACCCACTGCAGAATGTTCGGAGATATTCATGGTGCCGCACTAATTGGAACGACAATCTTCGTGCAACTTGAGCGTTATCGAGGACACATAAAGACACACCGACAAACAGCGTCCATGCTTCTCGAAAAATCTGGCGACATCTTGAAATTAGTAGGTGTCTAATCGAGCTCTTCGGACCAACCGATACTTCACCTATCTTGTCTGCAAGGCTGATTATATTCCTGGATGTAGTTCTTCCAAATACTAGAGTACAGGAATGACGAAATGCTCTTCAAAATGAACAATGCAATGTACCAAAATAGCGAGGTAATGGCACGTATGACAGTCGCTACAAACACTAGCACCGAAGCAATCGCTAGACTTACGGAGAAAGCGCAAAGCGACTCACGGTCCGTCAAAATACTGACTTTTGTTGCTATGTTGTACCTCCCAGCAACTCTGGTCGTGGTAAACACCATTCGTAGCCCTTCCCTCCGTAGTCTAGGATCGACTAACCAGCCGGGTACAGACTACTTTCAGTTCCAGTCTGGTAAGGATGGTCGAGAACGACGCCGACCTCCGGCCCAGCCATTTCGTGGTAGCAGCGCAGTTCTGGCTATTTCCCGCGATCACCGCGGCTTTATTGGCTGTTACTGTGGTTGCGGTAAGGTTTTGGGAAGATATCAGAAGAAGGTTGTCCTGGTTTTAGCAATCTGATATACTTTCCTAATGCATGTGATTTATTATAATATCGATTTCACATAACCTCACTGAGCTCCCTCGAGATCAAGTCCGATGGAACAATGTCGAATTGAACGGGTTGAGTTGAGTTGATACCAAATTTATTGAATTAAAGCTCAATATCACGTGCAAGCAGCTTGATGAAACCCCAGTAATACATTGATTTTAATACTATATTCCGAGTACAGTGTACATATAGCTATATCGGCGCCCCGTCGACAATCTGACCAACAACCGTCTTACGAGACCTCTTCCCTGACAGACTTTTGTTCACTCTTTTCCGGATCCGTCACTACGCCTCAGTAACCGGCCAGCGCGCAACACATGCATGAAGAGATCAATACCTCGGTGAGCTCTCTCGGGACTGTTAGAATATAATCGTCATCATTTTCCTGGAAAAGAGTTCACGCCTTTAGCAATGTCCACAAAGCAGCCCTTACGATAGGAGCGTACTCACCTCGATCCTGAAATTGCCAATGCCGAAGAGACGAACGAGCAGCTGTCCGAGTCTGGCCCTGTTTATATAGCTCACTAACAACGTCTGTTTAATGAACGTGTCCATGCCTTTCGTGTAGTTCCAATGACTAACAAAGCTACCGGACTGTGACAACTTTAATAAGTCTCTTAACACATATTTCTTATCGCAGGGCATCCTCATGCAATGCGTGCTATCGTGGCAATGCAGCACAGTATGCGACGTTCTTGATATCGTAGGTACAACCATGAAATGCGGAAATCATATCGGAGGGCGAATGTTTCGTTTTAGTGTGGTGTGTGGGCGCTTGCGAATATTGGTTCTACACACAAAGCTCTTATTGCTTTTGATTTCCTCGTCTGAGGCGCAGTGTGTGCGCAGTGTGCGCAGCTGCAACCGCTGGTACCACTACTTTTGGGGGCCATCGATACACTCATCCTCCTAGTGTACTTCCGATATCCGTTCGTTTCTTAGTGCGACCCCAAAGTATATATACCAATAGGCTGCATCAGGAAGTCCAGACTGCGGTAGTTTCAACGCATTAACTACCGATAGTGGTGTACGTGTGGCTTGATCTCCGCGGATCTTGACCGGTTCAAACATGCAAGCTAGACATCCGGGTGTTTTATCCATCTTCATATGCTCGTAAAAACCTATAGTGCCACATTCTCGGGTTATTGCTTTATCACCACTTGCAAATACACCTCATCGTATAATTCAGCTTCTACTGTAGCTATCCTATAACTATCGTTACTCTCCAGTAGTAGTAGTCTGTCTCGACCACGTCTTATGATTATACGTTACTCTAGCTAGCTGACGACCTGCCATTTTCGATCCGGTAGCTGTACCATCGGGGCTAATAATAGCATTACCAAAGTTTAATGGAATCTCTCAGGGATAGATTGCGCCAAAAGCGGGTGGAGAACAGTGACTCGAGGTATTTTTTACCTGAGGCGGACCTGCTCGACACTCTTTCTGAAGGCGCAATTGTTGAGGCCGTGGAGGAATGCAATGTGGATTTCTACAAAAGGGATGAAATACTGCAAGCTATCATGAAAGGAGGGAGACGGTTATTTGCGATTTTGATTCTCATAAGAAGAGGAGAATTGATTTCGGACTTTCTCGAAAATGACCAACTGCACGATGCGCACACTCAGCTTGATTCCAAACTGCATTTCGAAAAGGATATGCTCGAAAGGATCCTAGTTAACGCTCAGGGACCCAATGATGTTGCTGATTTCTATGAAACACAATGGGAGGTACTTTCACCCATCTTCCGGAATGGTGCGGCGCATCGAACCCTTCATGACAAGACTATTTTGCCCTACGTTGAAACTGAAGAACTGAGTACCCAAGGGGGTTTTGGGGTGGCCTGGAAGGCGGCTTTACACCCAACCCAGCAGAATCTTACGAAGCACGCGGGCAGTGCTAAGGTTAGTTTAATTCTCCTTAATGTGTTGGACACTGACATGCGTTCTGACGAAGCCAAGGTGATGGTTATGCGCAAAGAAATTCGACGGTCGATCTCGAAAAAAACACATGCAAGTCGCGAGGAAGACAGAATATTATCGTCCCTACGGTGCTTGAAGCACCCAAACATTGTCAAACTTTTGGCTTCTTATAGTCTCAAGGGGTTGCATAACTTACTCTTCCCATTGGCTTATTGCGATCTCCATGACCTGTTATATGGGAAAAAGCCCTGGCCCTCACAGCTTCAGTCGCCTGAATGCATTCTCAACGCAATTCACGGATTGAGTCGTGCAATCGAAAATGTTCACAGTTTCTTCGTTGACGAGTTCAAAGTTGGATTCATCGGGTGCCATTTCGATCTCAAGCCAAAGAACGTTCTGGTTGATGAAGAGACATTTCTTCTCTCAGACTTCGGTCTTTCCCGGCTCCGACCAGACGATGAAGATTCAAAATCGTTGATGAAAAGTGTGAATGGTGACTATTGGGCCCCTGAATGCGAGAATATGATGGCTGGATTCGCGAAACAGCCGATCGGAAGGTCCAGCGATATTTGGTCGTTCGGTTGCATACTAGCGGAAATTGTGGCATATCTTCAGTCTGGATTACAAGGAGTCAAGGATCTTAAAGGAAAACGGTGCGCAACCATGCGGGTTCCAGGCATCGGGGATTGGACAACCCATACATTCCATACAGAAGGACATTTAAACCCAGGAGTAGAGGGCTGGGTCTCGGAGCTCGAACAGCAGTCCAATCTGCGGGAACATATAAGAGGCCTTCTCCGCTTGATACGCCAAATTCTTGATGTGAAACCCGACAGGCGTCCCACAGCCAAAGTCGTCTCGAAGATTCTCTTTTTCATTGCGCAAAAATCCAAATTTGAACAAATCAAACGGAAATTCGATGAGCTGGTCTTGTTTAGCGCGAGTAGTAGTATAGATGAGATTTCCGCAGAACACGGCTCCACTGGACTGGATTTAAAGATCGAACACAAGCGGTTCGAGATCTGGGGACAGATCGTAGGATTTGAACAAAACCTTGGACTAGGATCAAACGAACAGGATTCACCATGGGTCTCGGAAGCCAGCAAAGATTTCGATCGAATCACCTACCTCCTAACCGATATGGATGACCAAATCTACTCCCTACAATTGACATGGGAAGCCAAAATATTAATTCCAACTTATTTTCAACTGCGCACACTAAACGACAAATTATGGGAAATTCTTCCAGAGACATCGGCTCGGGAGATGGAAAGTAAATTGGAAAATTCTATGCTCGATACCGAAGATCAGAGTGTTCTCAGCCAGACAGGATGCGTATTTGGAGTACATGATATCCAGAATTACAAAAATATCGGCATCTTAGCAACGCTTAAATATGAAAAGGCCCTGTTCGATGAAGACAAGGGTGATGATGGATTGGGCTTGCAAAACCCCGACCAAACCCATGTGCAACTAGAGGACTTAAACCACGAATTAGATGCCCACAGCTTTGGAGTCATAGCAGGACGCGAGGATACCCCGAACCAACGATTCCTAATTGAATGGATGCCCTATAAAGAGATCTGGGGCGAGAGTGTACGCAAGCAACTGCTCAATCGAGCGCGTGCTATAGCGAGATTATCCAACCATGCAAACATAGATCAACCCGGGCTCCGAATACTCAGATGTACCGGGTTCTACGAAAACACTGACTTGCGCGCATTTGGCCTATTATACATCATTCCAAGTACTACTACGACTCAATCGAAGCTCATTACACTCAAAGAGCTCGTGGACGGGGAAGGAAATAGACCGATTCTTGGTGACAGATTTCGGCTCGCTCACAAGATAGCATATTGTTTACTTGAGGTTCATAAGGTTGGATGGCTACACAAAAACATTTCGGCTTATAACATCGCATTCTTCCGACCTATACTCGAAGAATCCTCTTGTCCCACCTCTATTTCATCCCCTTATCTCATTGGCTTTAGCCACAGTCGCCCCAATGATCCCCGGATCCTCACCGAAGGTGTCAGTAGTGACCGCAAAAAACTCCAATACCAGCATCCCGAGTACCTAAGAAGAGGTCATGGCTTTTGTCCAGTGCACGATTATTACAGCGTTGGATTGGTTCTTTTGGAAATCGGCTTCTGGAGATCCCTTGATGCGATTATTCCTAGCGACCGAAGACCGAAGAAACTTCGCTCGCAGGAAAGAGTGGAATACCTGCGTAAGGAGATTGTACCACTTCTCGGGCAGAGGATGGGTGCAATATATCGCGATGCAGTCGATGCTTGTCTGAACGGCGACTTTCCGGAGAGGGGCGATAATGAGATTCGTAACGCCTTTGAGGCTAAGGTGGTAAATCCGTTATCTAGGTGCATGGCATAACTTCGTGGGGGAGGTAAGTCAATGTGTATGTCTAGGCAGGCAGAATACTTACGTCAGGCAACAGGGAGCTGCTGCGGCCGTTGGAGTGGAGGCAAGTGTGGAGGGATGCAACTGGGATGGTGGTGCGTCTGGCGTAATGTGAACAGATCTGTGGACCCTGGACTTCTTGGCGATAATTGACATGAATCGACTTAGATGGCAGTTTAAACTCTTCATGAATTCATCTACTAGCTAAGTATGTACTTAAGTACCATTATGCTTTGGTGGCTTTCTTTTAGTCCAACTTGGGTTACGCATGTCTGTCTCTACCGACGGATGAAATATTTCATAGATGCGTTTCCAGAACTGTCCTGATTATGAGGGATGTTAATGCATTCTCTCCTGGGTCATTGGATATCAATCGCATCCAAATTTTGCATATATAGAGCTGACCGTAGGCTGAGCTGATGGTAAGGCATCCGGTAAAGTACAAAACTCTTGTATCTCAAGTTTCTCTCTCTTCTCTCTGTATTATAGTCTATATACACATATGATTCTCCCTATATCACAACACAAATGTCCTAAGACACCTCATCCTCTAGTGTCGAAGATCTCTTCAGTCCCAGGCTTAAGTGCCTGGATGAGTTCTTCGTCCCCTGGATAACACTGGCAAACTGTTCCTACCGTCAGCAGGCCGTGCAGGACAGGGACTCATGTTATACTACTTCTATCTTTCAGATCTGTCGCGGTTGTTACCACTGGCACCTCTGCTACCAGCCAAATGGATACGTTGAGATCTCTCACCCGCGTAAGGACGTCCAAAACCGTAGCACGTCTATATATTTTGTGCCGAGCTGCGTCTGTTTTAAGGAGCTTGTCAGGAAATAGCGTATGGCAAGGAAACTCAGTAAGTAAGTTGCAACGAGTACTCCAGTGAGCTCAAGGTACTACGACACACAGGTTAGCCGGATAATAAACCACCAGCGCTAGCAAACTAGCGGCCGCTCTAGGTGAAAGTCATTGTTGGCTAGGGGAAATCAGAGGAGTCCAGCTCCCTTCTATCTCGGATTAGGTGAACACTAGATAGCAAAAATATGGCAGTGATTAGTGACATGTATTGCAAGAACAAAGATTACAGATTCGGCCAGTAAGAGAGCCAAAGTATACGCACTTAGAGTACTTAAAAGCGGTGCTACTAATAATGAAAATAAGATTTGCAGTAGGAAATATTTTATGGCAGGCCAAAGTGGACAAAACTATTAAACTTGTTATGTTTCGTAAAAGTAAATTGACATTAGTCAAAAGAGAAACTTGCAACACTGAATGATATACATCAGGTACCTCTAAGTACCCTGACGTACCTCGGCGTACATCCAAGGTTTTTTAGGTTCAACTTTCAACATTTCTGTCGACTTTCAACATTTGTACAGCTGACCACTCGCACCGGTATTCGATCTTGAGAAATTTTGAAATTGAAGTTTGTAAATCAGGCGTACGCCAGGGTACAGATCAGTAACAAGGGGTACCTAGACGTATGTCATTTAGTGCTAAAGTTTGAACATTTGTCGTGCAATTAAATGAGACATGGTGAAAGTCGGCAGAGAAATGTTGAAACTTGAACTTACAAATAGGCGTATACAAAGGTACGTCAGGCTACCTTGCGGTACACTGATGTACGTTATTAAGTGTTGCAAGTTTCAACATTTGTCATGCCGGCAAATTTAACAACATAACACTTTTGTCCACTTTGGCCAACTATAATATTTGCCCCAAGATGGACAAAACTCAAATATACTTACTCGATATGTCATCGACAACCCGAATTCTGCGATCAGAATTGCCACCCTTGTACAAGTGGTTCGATATGCACTAGATTACTGAAACAAACAAGGGCAATTTTTGGCTCCACTTTGCTCTGCGAATATTCTCGCGAGCACCTTCAGAGTATATATCACCGTAACCGGGGCCTCAGAATTTCTAGTTGGTGTTATATAAGTTGTACGGTATACATAACGCAGCCAATATGCGTTTAGTACATCAAAGCATTAAGTATACCCTAAATGACATGAAACGTAGACTGATATGAAACATAATACTAGCGAAAAGCCACCCTGCAAGCCTGTCGCAATACTCAACTCAGAATGTATTGGGCCCGACAACCCTCTATATACCACGGATCTTAAATTGGTACAATTAGTACGAAAAACGACGGCATATAAATCATTAGTAAGGTAGAAATAGCAAGTGAAAACTGAAAAGGGCTATAACAATTCCAGCTGTCGAGTACTTCAGCGGTGTTCTCGAGCTCAGTTATAGTTATTCAATCACTAGCGCTGATATGGGTCTTAAACTGTCGACCGTCCTTCTTTACTCTATCCACAACGGAGGATTCAGGACAGAGTATAGTTGGGTTAACAATTTCTTACTCCGTAATAAGGATATATACTTACATTAGGGTAATTATGGTGAAGAATATGTCGATGTGGTCCTGGAAAATGCAGCCGATCATTCCTAATGATCAAAAAATACGGCCACCTTGCGAGCTTTATGTCCTACGGCATTGACGCACAATGGAACGTTTTTCTGTAGACTGGAGACCCTCTAGACGGCATAGTCTCAGACATCACATTTCGAGCTCCAGGCCTAGAATCCAGAGGAGGGGTCTCCCGTAGCATCCGCCTCGCGGTTGTCTGAGGGGTTTTGAGGAGGAGGGCATTCTATACACGGGTTCCGCCAAATGGCACCATCTGTGAATGGGTATACCATACACGAAATTCTGCAGATGGGTGCAACAGACTCATTTTTGCCGGCTGCACAGGTCTGTAGGGACTCCCCAGCACATTACTAGTAGATGCGCGGGTGATAAAATCTCACTCTGCCACGCATAGTCCAACCCAAGTAGTAACTTAGGTGAGGGTCTGATTGAACGTGTATTAATGGGGATGCATGGCTAGTGTGACGTGGATGGACTAGAGAGGGGTAGAAACTGCATGTCACCAGAGAGCACCCAGAGCTAATCTAGCAAGCGTTCCGTAGAAGTCAAAAAACCTTCGATTAACCTGCAACTAGTAATCCGACGCCCGACAAATAAGCATTCCAAAGACACCACCGTAAAGTATAACTGCACGTATATCTCCCTTCCCTCCCACCGTTCTAGAAGCTCCCAAACCGGCTCTCCAACATCCTCTTCATAGTCTCCACCTCCCCCCTCACGCTCTCCTGCGCCATTTCCGCCGCCTCAATCCTCATCTTCCACCCGGCACCCCTCTCCTACGCCTCCCTAACCCGCTTCTCTAACTCCTTGTTCGCCTCCACCAACTCCTTAACCTGCCCCTTTAGCTCCTCCTCTGCCTCTCCAGCGCTGCCACACGCCTCTTCACATCCCCAACGACGGAGATCAACCCGGCCTTTGGGGCTTCGCCACCACCCGCCAGCATCTTCCTGAGCCCCAGCTCCCGCTTACGATTATGACACGCGGTGATGACAGACTCAACAACATCCATGATGGGCATTGTCCTCCTTGACGACCCCGGCGGCACCACAAGCTCCGCTTTCCACAGGAGCTCATGGTTCGGTTCCAGTCACTCACGGAGGTACCGACAGAACTCTGGCGTGACGATTTCGTTGTCTGGGTGGCGCAGGGGGAGCGGAGCGCCGCAATAGTACCGGCGCGGAATCGTTTCGCTGCATGAGAGCAGGAGCCAGATAAGGTAGAGGGCGTGGCGGAGGAGCTCCCAACCGTGGGTGGAGAAGACGTGGCGGCCGGCGTCGCTGTAGCGCGTGTCTGTGAGCTGGGTGCTGATTCTTGCGTTGATCCCGAAGGCAATGCGGTTGATGATGCGGGCGTTGTGGAGGATCTGGTCGACCGCTGCGGTCTTTTGTGTTGCTGCTTTGGCGGGGGTGGGGGGTGGTGGGGCGGATGAGTCGGTTCGAGAGGATTGGCGCTGTGCGCGGAACAGGGCTACTGCATATGGGTAGAAGGGAAGGGTGGGGCTGTTTACGATGGGGTCGTGAGGGAGGATGCTCCGGCGGATGGACGGCTTGTCGTTGGCGTAGACGGCAGCTAGGAACTTGGAGCAGCAGGCCAGCGAGATGGAATCATCGAAGGACTCGAGGGATTCGAAGACTCGGTTGATGAGCTCGACAGGAAGGGAGACAAGCATTGTGGGTGTTTAATGTGGCGGTGGCGGTGAGAGTTGGCGGGGAGTGGGTTGACGTCGGGGTGAGGCTCCGAGCAACGAATGCTTAACCAACTCGGCCTCGTCACGAACAGCACGTTGTTCCGACCCGTCGACGGTCCATTCGTGGACTTTTGCGAAAGATTATTGAGCCCGCGGCCGGATCTTAAATTGACCGGTTCGCGAATCTCGTTTGCTGGGGGGCAAAATATCCCGAACCGGTGGGTTCGCCAACGGTCGATTGGTTGGTTAGGTAGTCTGTCGGAACACATGTCCTGCCGACTTTCTCATGCATCAACCCCGCCATCCGAGGCGGTAGCTTACTAATGCACTATCCCAGTATACGTGCCGAAAAAATCGAGCACCGCATTACGGCGAAGCTTGATGCCATCGAATCTATTTTCGCGCCGCCCATATCGTACGCGACGATAAGGTGTTTATGTCTTTACTAGAGTAGGGCATAGAAGACGGTGCTGAGTGTGAGAAGATTAAGATCGCCCTGAGCATGTCTAGTATGATAGGAAAGTGAGGATTAACGGTCAGTCACCGCTGCTCCTCGACAAAATCGCGGTTGAACTCGTGTAGGCTCGTCAAGAACGTTTTGGTGCCCCTATATTGGACGAGTATGGCAAAGTTTACGGGAGTTGGAGGCCTCCTCTTGATCTCGAAGCACCAGAGGACGTTAATAAGATGAAACACTTTATTGTAACGGTGCTTGTGCCATAACTTCTTATTCCGAATGACTTTCGACGCCCGCAATTCTAGATGTGCTCATGGTTTAGCATGGTTTATCTAGGGGGTGGCATGGAATTTCATGATTCACCTCACCCCGCTATTTTGTAACTACGCCAATTATATTTATAGATGGAATGGATAAAACCCTCTACAACAGAGTGTCTCGAGATCTCCGATACCTGAACCCTGAGGTTTTGCAGTTGTTGGTATACTTTGGTCGGAGGTAAAGCGCTGACATCCAGCGCCGGCGGTGCACTTTCTTAACTGCTACCCGCAAAATGGCGTACAAAGTTCACGATATTCTTGACCAGAAATAGACTGGTGAACTTGTGAACATCTATACATCTTAGTATAACAAGCATAGACGACACTCCCTACCTCCGTTTGGCTCCATCCTTAGTGCTTCGCTCCATTGGTTTTAATCCGGTTTTCCGGTGAGACTGGGTGCTAGGGCAGATGAGAGTATATTATTCATCATTTTTTACAATTATTTTATGCGTATAGTGGCGAGGAGTGTTTGTGAGGCGTTAATGCTAATCGAATTTTTTTCATCAACGGGCGGTGAATGAGCGGGATCTGTTGTATCACACTAACTTGGAAACCATTCTCATATTTTTGAACCGTTCGTGAAAGAATGCCTAAGTTTGCGAACTGCCGCCAGCTCGCAACAAAAAGGTCGCGGATAGTTATCGGATGTAAAATGTAATGAGATGAGGTTTGTCATCCGGCTTAACCGGCTGGCGGGTGATCTTCGATTTGGTGAAGATGAGAAAGAGTCTATGTATCCAGCACTTCAATATGCAGGTACATAAGGTCGCAATGACGGGAGAGCCACAAATAAGCGCTAACTACCGGCGCTTGCGGCTAGCCCGAACCCCCACTTTTAAGTTATTGGTTTTCGCAGCATTCTTCGGGACGGTATTGAAATCGGTACCCATCGATATCCGCGTATGACGTGTTGTAGCCAACGTACGCAAGGGTCGCTTCATCGAGTTTATGTGGGGTGGTGAGCATCGTCATCAGATCTGAGGATATTTGGGGTCAGCGCATCACCGACTCTATGAGATCTTGTCGGTCATTGTTCCAAACAGGTAATCTCTTATATCACTGCTATCTACTTGATACTTCGTGGAGGCGGCGTGAGATGAAAGCAGCGATCTTGGAATCTGGTTGCTGGTATCGGTACGAACGAACAAAAACAGAGTAAGTAGGAGCAGCACTGGTGATGTGGAGAACAATAGTAGCTTAGTGTGCTGCTCAGCTGGTCGGCACAACCCTGAGTCCTAAATAATTCCGGTTTACCGATGAACCCTAAAGCCGTAAGATGTCCTACAGAGGCAAACATGCAGTGCCATACCGACCAAGATAGAAAAAAGTTTGTAGAGGTAATTCTCCAGATTTTCACTTGCAGAGGTATAGCTTAAGTCCTCCCAGGTTGAATACTAACATACGAAAGTCAAAACTATATCGTTTACGTCCTTTCTGGCGTTGTTCGATCCAGGCGACAAGTGATCAATTGAGTCATTCAGGCAGCGAGACGAGACCGGGAAAGTTGGGGAGGATCTCCCGCTGGTCTAGTATACCACGAGACTGAACGACTGGGTAAACTCTGAAGAGATGAAACACCAGGAGCGATGGAACCCATTGACCGGGCGAATCCAGGCCCTTTGCTACCCGAATAGCGGATCGGTGGCCTGCCCTGTAGACCCGAATGACACGACAGACCCAGATAGAGTCTCGGTGACTATAACCCATGTCTGCAAAGATCCCTAGAACGAGCATGTGCTTCGAATGAATTCCAATGAATTGGGTTACGTACGTTCTGGAGCCCTCATAATCACGTTTGCGCCGCCACGGTACCTATAAGCTGAATCAGAATAAGCTTGATTTCTGCAAAGGGGAATTAAAGAGTAATCGAGATGATGAAATGCAATACGCAACAACTGAAATCATCTATGATGTCAGTCTTCAACGCTGACGGCGGTCCGGTCAGATCGATGCGCTCCGGTAACTAAAACTTCGTGCATAATGCTGATGCTGATGATTGTCCAGTCATTCGATTCTGTCAAACGGGAATACATATAATAGGCACTGTTATTGTGGTTGTCCCTCACAATATCATTGCATTAACCAGAGAAAGAAGCAAAACACAACCATTTCTCGCCTATTAAGTATAAGTCTACGTTCAGATTCACCAATTTTGCACGAAACACTTCGAGATGCCATGACCGACGATTGTATTGTCTCCCGAAGGGCCAAACTCGGGCCTATCACACTACCGCCGTGGCGGTCTCCGATGGCACAAAGTCTGCGACCCCCGCCAATTCCCTAGGGAGTGTTGTTTGCAAAGTGGAATTAGCTATTGTAGTAATTTTGATTGGTTTTGCGTGTTTCCTATGTATAGGTATGTATTATCTTTCTCTTTCCCTGGTGCCTCTGGCTCTAATAAGGCTCCGTAGGAATGTTCAATGCTCTGAACGGGTGTGCCATCCTCCTATTTTCTCCTCTAAGTATCTATAATAGTTGACAGTGTCAGAATGGGGGGCGGAGGCCAGCTAGACTCCAGTATCAGTGCGCAGAGTATGACCGCGATATATACAACGTTCACAATCGTTGGATTCATGGCCGGTGGCTTCCTAAATTACTTTGGAGCAAAAGTGACCTTTGGACTCGGAGGTCTTGGGTATGATGTGACTCCGAACACCAGTGAGGGAACGCTGTCTAATATGGCTAGATATGATGTGTATTCTGCTGCCTGGCTGTGTTACAACCACACACAGAATAGAGGTTCGTGATATTTGCTGGCGTTTGCTTGGAATATGTGCCGCGTTGATTTGGTGCGCGCATGGGACGGTTATGATTGTTCGGGAAAATCGTCCCGTTCCTTGACTGCTCTTGCTGATATTGGAGCCGATATTTTTAGTCATACCCAACTGAGCAGGAGAAGGGAAGGTACTCTATATCGGATTGTTTTGATCAATATTTAACTTCTGAGCGGTCCTTGGCTCTCTAATCCCTATTGGTGAGCCTAAATATCCCCACAAACGAGCTACGACTAACATTTACCACGGGAACCAACTGGTATGTGGATTCCCGAGTTGTCAATCTCTGTATAGCTAACCCATAACCAGGCACACTAGAGGAAACAAGCCTGGTATGTCTATACGTATTGGCCATCTCGCTCTGCTGCTAACCTTCGGGTTTCAGTGAATGACGGCATCTATATCGGATTTTTTGTCTTGATGGTGTGTGGTGGTATTCTTGCCTGGTTCCTCGTCTCTCCAGAGAATATCATCCGTTCAGATGGTACACGAGTCCAACACACCCGAAATACATCCGCTATGTATAACAAACCCTTCCTTCACTCATATATTAGCTAAGTTTCGATATGCAGGGCCGAGCTCAAAGGTTTATACCAAACCCTGACCACAGATTCCTATATTCTCTTGCTGTTTCCCTACTTCTGGGCAAGTAATTGGTTTTACACCTATGAGCAGAATGCATACAACCTGTACATGTTCAACACCCGTACCCGCTCCTTCGCCGGGCTTTGGTACTGGCTCTTCCAAATTTTCGGCTCTCTTTTGTTCGGCTGGTTTCTGGGTAACAAATCCTGGTCGCGACGCAGACGTGCCATAGCGGAATGGGCAGTTCTCTTCATCATTGTTAACGCCGTGGTATGTATGACCCCCTGCATATCAAACCTAATCCCTAACCATTCCAGTGGGGCGAAGGTCTCAAGATAGACCTGGGTATATCGCGACTACCCAACGCCAAAGACGCAGCAAAGTGGTACCGTGGAATGGGTATTTACGACCCCGGCTTTGCATGGTACTGTCTCCTGTACGTTTGCTATGGGATTCTCGATTCGGTTTGGCAGACGTATGCGTACTGGCTGATGGGAACGCTATCGAAGGAGCCGCGGAAACTGGCGTATTTTGCCGGGTTCTATAAGGTATGTATAATATAATCATATGTGTAAAATATCAATTTCTGACACGTGGCACAGGGAATCCAAGCTGCCGGCTCAGCTGTAGCATGGAGTCTAGACCCAGCTCGCGTATCGTACAGAGTGTTGTTTGCTACATCATGGGGATTGTGTATTTTAAGCATGGTGTTTGTGATACCCTTGATATTGCTGCGCATCCAGGATGCTGAGGCGAAGGAGCTGAACTCTGTGCATGATTCTAATGCTAAGAAGACTGATGCAGCGGTTGTACCAGCATCTGAGGTGCAGGGCGTGGAGTCGTTGAACTAACAGGGGCCGGTAAATACGGACCCTTTTTCGTCATTTCCAGTATACTTTGTATGCCTTGTATCATTTATCCGCCTTGGGGTTTTTATCAATTGCATCAGCACCAATAAACACTTAGATGAATAAGCTTTAGAATACTTAAGTAGTTACACAAGTTCACATCCGATGTTAGCGCAATACTCATCTCCCAGACACTCTTGATCTGTCTTTGTGATGGGTAGGTGTGTTTCGAACAATGGGTGCAGCTAAAGGTAGCTATGTCGTCTTTTCGTGGTTAGGGATTTGGCGACTTAGCTTCAAATTCTCTAGTCATAGATATGTTCCGACTTATGTCAAGAAATCTGCTTTGTAAGAAGTCAACTGAAATTCAAATAAGTCAACTGTTTGACAAACAAGTTGCCTTATTTATCAATAAGGCAACTATGTAGATAAGGCAACTTATTGACAAAATCAGCCAACTGGACTGCAAAGTGGGTGACTTTACAAATAAGTCAACTTATGGGAATATCACTTTGCCATGAGAACTCACATCTCTCTACGAATGTACATTGTAATTGTAACCTGAAATGACTAAGTACTTGCCCACTTATCAGCTACAGATAATTGACAATACATGGCCGGTGTATAGCCGGCCCCCACACCCTGTTTTGAAAGCTACTATCAACTTTTGTTGTACTTGTAGAAATCGTTAGTAGTGTCACAATGAATTTGCAACTTCACATTGTCTTAAAACGCCATCATTGCAAGATGGATTGTGAGCTGCAGTGCTTCTCATCTACTGATCTACAGTCTTCGTATCTCCGTACATATCCCGACTATGCAGAGGTTTCAAGTATCTAGGCAACAATTTGAATATGTCGCTGAGGGGGCTTTGGCAATGCTGTGGTGTAGAGCATGCTGGAGGAGACTTGAAAGATGTAATAGTTAAGGAACTTCCGAATGATATACTTGGTACCCAAGTCGGCTTATTTGTCAAGAGATCCACTTTGTAGGTAAGTTGACTGGCTTGACAACTACGGCGGCTGGTGTGCAAAGTTGACTTCTTAACAAAGAAGCCGACTTATTTACAAAGCCGCCTACTTATTTACAAAGCCGCCTACTTGACATATAAGTCGGAACAGATATCTTAATCACCCTCTCCGGTTCCCCACCCCTCACGCTCATCAACTCCACAATGCGTTGTCATACAAATTACGGTAGGTGAGTAGGTCGCGAGAATCTCCAGGCGGTAACAATAAGATAACAGTGTTAACCGGTATGCATAGCGGTTTATTTAGCTTTGAAGATGGTCTGGTCAGAGGTATTTGCCGCATTTTCGGTACCTTTTGACAATAGAATAGAACGATTAATTATCCTTAGCTGCTGTGATGCTCGGGTCAGCGTTGGTGGGACAACTCAGCGATCACTAATCACACAAATAATCGGCTTTGAAGCAGTAGTTCTTCATCACTAAGATCTCACTTAGGAGCATGACGACCCTCTGGATCTATTTCTCTCCATAGAAATCCGTAAGACCTAATCGTTGAAACTAGTGTCTCAGATAAACTAACGCCCTCTCTCTCCTCCATCTCCACGTAGATCCAGCAAATCTCCGATTCCTCTCGCCTCAGCTTTCCTCCCTGCCGCGTTCATTGCCTAAAACTTTAGTCATCGCAACGGTAGCCATGTTGGAAAGGAGTTTCAACTAGCCCTCCTGCTTGTCGGAAGTGGCTGCGGAGAATTTTGAGGGCGAGAGAAAAGGAGATCTCTACTGCCTCGCGCTTGGGTACTCGCGTCACCACACGTCTGGCCTAACCCTTCCTTCTCCCTCTTCTTTGCCTTGTTTGCAAACCTGGCAACGATCACGGCAATAGCCGCACAGTGATTAGGGTTGGGTGAACGCCCACCTCGATGTTGGTGTTCGCGGTGGCGGCAGCGGCTTCACCAGCGCTACCCGCTCGAGCTGCGAGGGAATTTATTAAGAAGCTGGAAAAGGCATCGGCTAACTTGAAGACTGATACACCGACCCGGTTGACCTCGCCTGAGTGAGCTATCTTTGCAAGAACTACCATCACCTTTCCTATGTCGTCATCGCCGGCTTGATCTTGTCTCATGACCTGGTTTTCCTGTTCAGCTCCGGCGTCGCTCTCTTCGCCCCCCATTAATTCATCCACTGCTACTTGCAAATATCTTGCGAGCTTTTTTGCTGCGCCAAGACGGACCGTGGTGTTTTGATCCTCGTTCCGCCTCCTTTTCAATGAACTCCTTTTGCCATTGAAGTTGCTCTTTGATGGTAATACGGGTAGCGAGAAAGCTGCGGAAAAACTGCGATAGTAGAGCTCGTGTTCGCTCTGCTCATCATAATATCTCTGACTCTTCTATAGAGCTGCCTCCGTACCAGTATCCGTTCCCTCTCAGCCGAATTTCACCATTGAATGGAGTACATGTAATATGGTTTGCGATGGCTTGATCCGTAGCTCCGATGGCAGATTCGACCGTTTTCCCTTCAGTAGTAAGTCACAGGAGAGAAGACCAAACTACCAGAAGAGGAGGTGCAGGCAACGTAAGGGCTCACGGTGATCGGCAGGATTTGATTTTGATTAACCCGTGAACGAATCGTCGACTCTCGTTAGGCTCATCGTAGATATATGCCGGCGAGGATAGCCTGGGTCTTGGGTATTAGCGGCTTGTGACTTTGATTACCCCTGATGTGGGAAAATCTTGCAATCCTCGGCCTTCAGAACTATGGAATCATTTATATCCCTTATATATAGACGCTCTATATGCCAAGGCGGCCTCAAATAGAAGCGAAGCGAGAAGGGAGCGTACTACGGTAGTGGAGGTTGGTAGGGAATCTTGTTGAATCGAGGGTTGAGGGAGTTGGCGAGTTGGCGAGTTGATGGCTTTGTCGAGCTTTGAGTGAGTGGCAATGGTAGTTATGTGGGAGAGGGGATGTGACGTGGGGTAGAGGCTAATCCAATCAAAATCCAGGTTTAGTGCGGCTCTGAGTTGCAGGATAGTGCTGTTGGCTGGGCAACCGAGAACATCAACAAATGACATCATTTGAGCCCCACATTTCTCACGCTCCACCTGTTCTACAGAACACGCCCTTCTTTATGGAGATCAGCAGCTTAATCTCCAATAAACCTTTCCTCCCTTCCACACCTTAAACTAGCTAGATACGAGTAATCATCCCCGGCAACACATACACCTCAAAATCCCCTCAACAACCTCGCACCCAGAAACCTCCAAGATCCTCGGCCTGCCGCCGGTCCAAATCCAACACTCTCACCAGCCATGCCGAGGCGGTGGAAGTAAAACATATATATCATGCGCCGCTTAGTGGTCGAATACATTATGATTACAAACAAACAAACCAGCCATGCCGAAACTAACGAGGGAAGCTCTTCAACATCTCTTAGCTTTATCTCTGAAAAATCAGAAACTGACAGAAGCGACTCCTTAAGTGCTGTAAGAGGAGCTTGTTGACCTTGACGAGTCCCAAACGGCCCCAGAACGTTTTCGACGGTATCGGCGCAATCGAGAACCCATTCCGTGCCCAACACTAGGCAGCATGGCGCCGACTCGGTCTATAAGTCCGTATCGTCTCCTACAAATCTGGGATGTATTCTTACTAGTCGGTTGTTACCCGAGCGCGACAATTATCATCCGTACGTCTAATGACGTTGGCCTATGTTTCTCCATAAAAGCCGCCTCAAGACCACCGCCCTTTCTGCGTGACTGAGTACACGTTACTTAGCACCTAGTTGGGACTATGCCAGCTCAGCGCGATGAAGCCGTCCAATAGCGTATCATAGGGGATCAAGCGCAAGCGGAGGTTTGCGGTTTCATTCAGGGCAGATTTTTCGAGACTAAGCATGAGTTCTTGGTCTTTTGCGAGTTTAGCGGGGTACGCTAGTGAGTTAAAAGGAAAGCATCTCGGTTCTCAGGAGGTGGTTTGTAGACGGAAACTTGTGGTATTGGACCGTTAGCTGAACGTGTTTTGGCTTTTTCTCTAGTTGGGGCTGCAGAACGTTCGAACTCCCGGGAATACTTCTGAGTATGAATCTTGCATTGACGATGGCGACGGTCTTGATGTGTGTCTGGGATCGGATCATGGCCAACTGTCGATAAGAGAAACGTAGAATGCTGGTTCATGTTACTCCTCACAGCAGCGCCATGTTAGATAGATACATGTGTAAGTACGCCTTACCGGTATTTCTCCAGATTCTACGGTACTTTAGCATGTGACTTAGTGCACGGGCCGGCCACAAAACTGCACCACCATCCATATCTCCCCCTCACTTCAACCATCATATCCTCCAGTTACGTAGAGTACTAAACCTACGCTCAATCATGCTAGAAAAAAGACTAGGATACATCGATTCACAGCTTTCGAAAATAATTAATAAGTAAAACTTGCAAAGAGATGGACGGCGCTCGCGAATGACGAAAAATGGGGCGGTTTACACAATCTCAATATATAGTCCCTAGGGGGAACAAACGCCCTCTGATGACTTGAGAAATGACTATTTATTGAATTTGACTCTCTATTGATCACGCCAATCACTAAGACTCACTTGTTGAGTCATTCGGGTATCTTTATAGTTAGGCGTATCACGAACAGCCTTCTGTTTATCTCCCATTTGGGTAAAGATAGTAGAGTAAGGGTATCTTCATCGTTTAGGGTTGGACATTCAGGTTCTAAATATATTTACTCGAGTAGAGCTTTGATAAATAAAATATAGCATCGCTTCGAATTCTGAACTTCTTACAGCGCTACCTACATCTATATTTTTCGAGCCTCTCAATATTATTATCTACTTAAGCAGGTATAACATCCGGTAAACGCATTAAATATCCCTACGATCCAACCCATTGCTCTCGTATACCAGACTTTCTGGTTACACTTTGTGGTGAAAGCTTGCGAAAAGTCTGGGCACGAGAGCACCAACCCATCTATGAAGCATAAATTAAACACTATAATACATATCCATGTGCACATCTGCAGATTTGAACCTCAAATTGAATACAGGGATATCGATAGGTGTCTCCTGTATTTCACACACTAATGGTACATCTCATGTATTCTGCTGGATTAAACCGTACCGTTAGGTTGCGGAGATTCATGGCCATTGCCGGGCAGCTGCGATCCTTCTACCCTGACTTCCTGAAGAGGAATCGCACCAACTCCGTCAGTGCCGACAGCAGCGTTACCTCCATAGGTTTCAACCCTACTGCCCCCGCGAACACTAGAGGCGCTATCCCTCCGGACCATGTTAAGTTGGAGAATGGCGTCTTCAAGATTGGGAAGTTCCCACCGAAACAAGGGTGCTGTAGGGTTTCTCAAGAGCCTACGGAACTTCAAGAAAATCAAAGCGAAGAACGTGACTCCTGGCTGCAATAGTTAGCGAGACATCGAGGTGGTAATACCAAAATGAACAGATACTTACACCAGTATAGGCGGCAAGCACCCTTTTGACAGTCCAAGGAGTTTCCCACCAACTGGCACTATTCAAGACGAGGACAATCGTAAGACTTCCAATGAATCCAATAAATGCAGGCACTGGCTGCCACCTGGATAAAATATTGGAAAATTCTCTGTTGCTTTGGTTTCCCCAACGAGTATTATACCTTGCATAAACACCAACTAATCTTCTCTTATTCCCTTTCAACCTTTTATGGATATATTGTCAGCTTTACGTACGATGTGAACTTAGGTTTCGCGAGAGAAATTCTGCTAACCAAAAATAATATCTCATGAAAGCCAAGCACTGAGATGCCCATACAAGTAAGCAGCCTACAGATGCCGTCTGGCTAGTAATATGTTGAAACTGCCAAACATTCAGTGATCATAGTATGAAGAAACAAATACAAAACTCACTGTCTGAATACTGTCACCACTTATGAGTTGTCGTAGGGGCACGAAACATAATGCAGCGGCGGATACTGGAACCGCCCATAGGGGGACATTGCCACCAACATACCGCCACGGTGTCCACCAAGAGGCTCGGTTACCATTTTTCTCAGCCGGTGGAGTAGTTTTGCTGAGCTTTGCAAGTATGGGATGTTGTTTCTCGAAGGAATCGGACATAGTAAGTCCATATAGGGTCCTTGATGCAACATAGAGTGCAGTGTTGGCAGTACTAATAACCACTGCAATAAGACAGCCAGTCATGGGTCCGGCCCAATTTTCCATGCCAGATTCCACAAGTGCAATAATCAAAATCGAGTCACTCTTGGTGTCTTTGTAACCAAGCCGTTTGTAATTATTCTCGCTCTTTGTACTCGATCCCTTGAAAGCTTGCGGTAGGTTGGGGTCGTTCCATTCAACATTGAGTACAAGCATTATAACCAAAATAACATATATTACCGACGTGATCAAAGCGACATATTTGGCTGGCTGGTAGAGGGATTTCCCCCGACTCTGTAGGTTGGAAACTGGATCTGTTGACTGAACTTGCAAAGAGGTCGGTTGAATTTGCGAAGGATCTGGAGGTATTGGTTGAATTTGCGATGGAGACGGAGGCAGTGACTGAATTTGCGAAGGAGACCGAGGGAGTGGCTGGATTTGCGTAGGAGATGGTTGCTGGTTTCGTGAAGGAGGTACATCCTGACTTTTAGCTTCGAAAGCTGTGACAGCTACGATCTCGACACCAACAAATGCAAACGAGGCAATTGGAATTGCAATGCTTCAAAATATGAAGATGTGAATACCCGGAACTACCACAAATTGAATCGCATTTACTTACCAACATGCAGTTCCGATGTGCCGAATCATGTCATCCTTTTCGAATCCCATCCCCGAATCTGTCAGCGTCTAGTCAGTCATAGATAAGTAGGTATATGGAAGCAACTGGAAACATTTTGTCCCTATATTTTCCGCAGCACTGCCTGGTTTTGTGAGTCAGTCATAACCTTACGGAGCTAACGTTGGGAAAGACAGACCACCACCTGTCCTATTAGCGTACCCCATCAAGATAATGGACAAAAGTACAACAGATAGCTTAAAAATCGCCCCCACAACTTCCGTCATTGCATAAAGCTTTGTAGTCCGGTCAGAAAATGCTGAGAAGTAGGTGAGGGAGCACAGTACCCTAACGCCGAACAGATTGATAATCATAATTCCAACCGGTGGCACGAAGTAGAGCATTGTCCGTATGCTCTCTGAGTAATCCCAGTAATCTGCAAGCCGTACTACAGAGAGAGTAAGAGTAGAGAATGTGGCCGCATAGCAATACCTTTAGGGCAGTAAGAACCTACATCTGGTTAACCTGATATTTTCACGGATTAACATACCAATATGTAAGCCCAACGACAATCCCCAGTTCCTTGTCCACAAAAACATCCACAAATTCAACCATCGCATTTGGTATGGGCCACAATACTAGCATCTCGCTAAGCCCGGCCATAACAAGCACTGCTAGTAAACCAACAATCACAAATGCTGTGATACTACCGCCTGGACCCGCTATCCTCAATGCCTCACCACTGCTCACGAACAAGCCAAGCCCAATTGTACCACTAATAGTAATGCACTGAGAATATTAGATGAGAGGAACTGTCCGTTTTTGTGGCCATGGCTTACAAAAATTCTCAACGGTCCAAGGTCTTGGCTACAAAATGTTACCAGAGTCCAAATAACAGTTTTCAAAGGGTATAGTTGCTCGTACCAGAGTTTTTTGTGATCACCGAAATTGTCTGAGGTTTGCCTGCCAAATAAAAGCCCCCCTTCTGGGCTGTCACCGGCGGCCGGATTGGTTGTGGATTCGTTTGGTCCTGTTACTTCATTGCTGTTTGCTTGCAATCTGCCGCCGTTGGCTGCGTTGGTTGTGGATTCATTTGGTCCTGCTGCCTCACTGCTATTCGCCTGCGATCCGTCCATATTGTTTGCAATGTCCATTGTCCAAAGTTCATGGGCGAGACAAAAAGTCTCGCGATTGAAGGCGTTCTTATTATCACTTCTAGATTGGCATATGGGCTGTGTCTGTTTTTGAAGAGTTTCTGAGGCTGAAGGGCCCGCTTAGGTCGAGGCGGTAATGAGCGATTTCGCAGTCAGCTCTTTTACCTTCGATACGTAACTAGGGTAGGACAACAACCCCGAATTCCCTTTGAAGATACCTCTGCCCGGCTTTAACACCAAAACGTAGTTAGTTAGTGTTGTTTGCGTTGATAATATAAAATATAGCTCCCCTTAGAGTTACATGAGTATATAGATAGCTACCTACCTGAGGCTTCACCGATACCAACTCGGGGTGATACAAATAAAGTAGCACAACAAAGCAAGCTAGAAACTGACCATCTAATCTAGGACTCCACCCGGTTCTCTTTGAAGGACCGCAGCCCTCCAGACCGGAACCATAGCCACGAACCTGCTATCACATTCACGACACCTCTCGTTTCTGCGAGCCGTGTGTTCGCAAGCTCGTGTTGGCCGACTTTTGCCACCCGAGAGAAATATGTACTACGACTATTTAAATTTAGTAATTTTATAGATACATCTAATGTATTTATGTGCAGCGCGTGTGTAGTTGCGGCCCGAAGCAGCTGAATCTGCGTTGCTGATGTCTTAAATCATTCGGCGGGCTGGAGAGCCCGCCGATTGTAGGGATTACCTAAAGTGCCAGGGCGAACAATTCTGGACTGCTCTGCCATAGGTATAATTCGGGGTATTGGAGAGTCTTGGATGGATTGGATATTGGATGAATCATTTCCATTTTTGAGTAAAGTGTGTATGTCTCCCCTGCACTGGTTGTATCCCGTTGACGGAAACGCCCTGTCCGCGAATGGGGTAGCCCTGTCCACGGAATGGGCGCTCGTCTGCCAACAGAGTGGTACTTTGTGTGGTAACTTCGGTTGTCACCACCACCACAACACCATCACCACTCGTACAAATTAGCCCACGAGTATATATCACCATCACTACCATTGATGTCCACCATCGTCAATTTTTTGAAGCTGCTCTATATCACCACCACCAGAAATTTCCGCTCTTTTTTTTTGCACCAAGTATTAAGCCACGTAGATAGAGTATAATAGGCGGTGGCAGCTGGGGTGGTGGTGATGATGGTGAGATGATCATGACTTGCGGACTAATTGAGGTGGTGACATGACAACCGAAGTGAATGGGTGCCCCAATGACGGATCACGCTAAAACCACTCATTCCGCAGACGGGGCAGACGGGGCGTCCCATTCCGCAGACGGGGCAGACGGGGCGTCCCATTCCGCAGACGGGGTGATTCCACCAACGGGGTGGAACATCCCGTCTAACACTAACTCCAATAGCTATCAGAACCAATGTAAACCCTCAAAGTGGATTTTTATGTACCCCAAATCCCAACGCCGATAAAAAATTTCATGCCTGTTGCGCACAACTCCGCATAGTAGGCGGCTATGCTGGTGTGCGCACCGCCCATGCATGCGTGTTGTGATTGCGAAAAGCAAAGCTGCGCCCATAAAAACTCGCCCACTCCTTGAGGCTACATATGATTCCTTTGCCAAACGCCTATCTAATCTTTGTAGCCTTCTGAATTCCAGCTTCGAATCACCCTCTTATTGCCGCCGTAATTGCAATAATATGCCCAGACCATCCAGACGACCAGTAGACTGGAAGAAAGAGGTCTTAGATCCCGTGGAAACAGGATATATTCCTGAAGATGTATTGGGATCGTACTTGATGAGGAAGTTTTCCACAACTGACATCAGAAAATTTGAGCTTCTGGTATAGCGACTGCAGAAGATCTTACAAACCTATGCTAACTGCCCGGTCAATGCCAGAAACGAATGGAGAGATGGGTGTTCTGGGTTCCCCGCTCCCTAAAAACAGAGGAGATAGCCGAACTGAAGTATGTTTCCCAGTGCCCGTTTTGTATACTAAAGAAGCTAATCTAGATTCAAGAGAGGAAGCAGCTGATTATGAAAGGAGGAATGGCGCAACGTAGTACTTATTAAGGGTGCGATACTTTCATGTAGGACCTTCGAATTCCCTCTATACATCTAGGAGAGCGATCGCGCAAGTGAGAGATAAAAGCTGAGTCGAATTTCTGTCGCTTATTTTCGCGTTCAGCGTTAAGTAAATGAAAATTTTGCACACAGTGCATATTGTATCCACAATCTTTTAAGTGAAACAATGTGAACCAAGCTAGTTACATAGCGGTCGTACTTGTTAGCTAGCTACCCGCTGGTGGTACTTTTCTCGAGAAGTCGGAGGAGAGCCTACTTCTATAATCAATATCTTCACCTCTTGAGCTTCTCGATGCGTGTTTTTTTCTGGCCTCAAATCTACGTAATTGTGCATGTGGCACAGTTGAGTTTCAACGGCGTAAAAAGATTGCTTCCCGTACTCGAGTACGTACTTAATAAGTACTTCGGTTGCATGCCAAACCCGCCAGTACTTTTGGTCCGTCTAATTAGTTAAGAAGTTTCTTAGAACTTGCTCACCGGATCCGCAAATCTAGGATATGTTATAAGTCTGGTAATCTTGCTATTATCAATTCCACGCGAGAACTCCAGCCCTATCATAGGCAATAGAATACGTATACCCGTTAGCGCGTTGCGCATGCTTACTCCAAAAGGCTTGTCACCTATTTGTTTCGCACACTCGAACCAGATCACAGCTACCTGAATGCTACCCCTACTGCTATTATGAATCCGTCTCAGAATGCGAGAGAAGTAATCGTTGAATAAACCCTCAAAGTCGTTGATTATTATCGGTACCGTTTTGTATCTTAATCTTTCCACAAATATCAACGGTTTGACTGTTTTCCATGATCATGCAACGGTACATCGGTACATGTAGCCATTTGATTAATATTCAAACTGCGCCGTAGAAGTAGATGCTCTAGGTAACTGCTAGCTTTGCTTGTCTGTTTTTCGAGTAACCGGATAAAGAAAACCCTAAACAGGGCTCTGTTTCGCAAATCTTATCTCAACGTTGCAACCTCTTAATATTAATGCGTACATATATTTCGCTATCGAATAAGTGGGTATCTAATAGCCTGTATATTTGATTCTTCCTACGTTTCGTTTCCTTAGGATAACACGTAGGCTACCTTCAATTACTACGGGTATGGACTTTTATTGCTCGGCGCGCTCGCTAGATATCAAGTTCATTCATTATAAGTCCCATGCACATGTATGCACGCACATGCACATGCACATGCGCACGCCAACTAAGGCCATTTGTTCTTTCTCATAACTACAAGCGTGTATAACTCGCTGTAAGGATACAACAAAAATAACCTACTCGAACCAGTGATTCTAACTCGGTTATCTCTGCATTTAACAAGTGGAACGGTGACTGTTCGGATCAGACATAGCCTCAGGTACTGGATCCACCGGAACAAATAACAGTGTTGTACCACGTGCACGCACACGAAGCATACAGTTTTGACACTAAGTAAATCACAGATTTGGACTCTTCTGTGGGAAAGTCTCAGGACTGTGGTAATAAAAAACGCGCGCGCAGAACAGATAACGACAGCGACCATTCGAGAAAATAATTTCTGGAGGATGTCCGGACGTCGACGTTTTGAATGTGTCGTTCGTTGCAACACAATTTACACCAGAATCTCAAAACAGGTTCTTAACACGAAGCTACTTGTCAGGTACCTCAGTCATACATAGGAACGAATCACCGACTGTGCGGTGACGAAGTTCACCCGATGATTTAGTAGCTATGGACCCGGAGGCTGACTGGGCATGCTGCCATGAGGACCACATCCTTGCACTTCATCCTGGCCCATTTTCGTCTTTCTCTGTTTACTAGTGTAGTCGGTTAGGGGCCGCCATGTATTGGCACTTTCAAATACCTCTCCACTTCGCGCACATGCTGTTGCTTCTCCAAACCCTGGTACTGAGTATAGTGTCATCTCTTCTTCGACTTTTCTTCTCCTAAAATTCCCCGTAACTCTATTTGCGCAGTTTGACGGTTTAGAAGGCTGAAAACTTGACTCACTCTACCACAAGTTGATCAGCTGGCGCTGCGCAGCCGCATTCTTGGGTTGGACTGGCCTCCATCTCCGCATTTGTGAACTTCAGCCAGTGACAGTACGAGCTAGTGAAGCAGACAACACGCATCCATCCTTCGTTTCTTTCCCAGCTTTAGGCCTTTTGAATCTTTGAAACCCTCAAAAGCACTTGCGAGGACTATTCCATGGTGAACGTACCGCGCGCGAGCGTGGGCCCTTCTGCCAAAGTCAAGCAAACTCGCCCATAGCCAGGCCTGGGGTTCAAACAACACTAAGATCTCGCTTATCTGGTCGCGACGGGGGCAACACACACGCCATTTCTATTGGATTTACCTTCTGCTCAATTAGTCAACATGGCGGACGTGGTCCTAGTTCTCCTATCCAAGGCCAGAAACAGCATCCACAATTCAACGGAGATGGTCAACGACTCGACCCGGCGATTCATTACAGAGAGCAAACTTAAAGAGGTCGTGAACAATCAGCTGTTGACGGAGCTATTCGAGCGATGTGAGTGGGCGCAAGGCGTGGATGTGGACGAGATTCTTCGGCATTACTTGAAAGTGGTTTCAATTTTGATCTGGATTGGCTGGAATAACTGGAACCACTTCGACGAATTCTTTCTGCCACCAACTCGCGGAGTAGTCGACAAAGACCGATCAGATGATGCTCTTCCCTTCGATTGGGATGACACTAGCGATTCGTTTTTGAATGACCACTATTTCAGCATGCGATTTAACAAGGAACAATTTATGTTTCTGCCAATTGTTATTACGGAAGGGGAGATTGTGGAGTGCAGAGAGCATAGTCGCCTACCATTCCTGGAGGCTAAAACTCTACTTGGTAGAGGTGCTTTTGGAGTCGTTACGAAAGAGTTGGTTGCACCTGGACACTTTAAATATGAGAGATCAGGGAACCGCAACTTGAGGGTAAGTATAAAGTCCATTCCGTCTGTCAAGAAGCGATTTTTACCAAGTTACGGCGGTAGGAACAAGCGATTGCCGTCAAACGTATCCCTGAAAGCCGCAGTTACGAAGGCGAATCCACCAATCTCAAAATGCTTCGGCAGTGCCTGACAGAGCATAAACGGCTTATGGTTCATCTCGGAGGAGTTACCATTGGCCGTAAATTCCACCTGTTTTACGATGCGGCTGATATGGATCTTCAAATGTTTCTCACCGGCCATTACAAACTTTTTGAACACGAAAGCTTTCGGAGCCAATGTCTCGATGTTATTACTCAGGCTTGTGGCCTGGCTAGTGGCTTGAAACACCTACACAAATTCTCCCTGGATAATCGGAAAGTAGCGTGCTACCATAGGGACCTCAAGCCTGACAATATATTGATAAGAGATTGGCATCCTACTGATTCTCCAGTTGGGACGTGGATGATATCAGATTTCGGTCTTTCAACCATAAGAAAGGTCGGTGAAAACACTGAAGTGGGTGATGACGAAGAGGATACCGAGGCGGGAAATGGACAGCCGCTTTCGGTGGCAGATGTCGACCATCGCCAATCCAGAGCAGTTACTGCCAAAAGAGAGGGCTCCACATTTGGGCCTCCTGAATCGAAAGTGTCTAGGAGGAGCGACATTTGGTCATTCGGGTGCATCTTAACTGTCGTCCTGACGTATATCCTAGGCGGAATAGATCTAGTGGAGGAGTTTGACTGTCGGCGCAGTATAAGTGAGGATGGTAAAGAATGCAATGACTACTTTTACCGACAGAAAAGCGACAATACATATGTCCGGTCACCTCAAGTCGATGATTGGTTGATCAGACTAGGAAGCCGCGATCCACAAGATACACCGTGGGTGTCTCAGTACACGGACCTGATTTCTAAGACCCTGGAAATTAAGGTCACCAAGAGACCGACAGCCAAAGACGTTTACAATGAGCTGACCGGGGTCGTCGGTACAGTCAAGGATGTGAGGAAAGCTTCGTACAACACACCTTCATTGCCCACAACTCCCTTAGAGATATCCATCCCCGTGGTTGAAGTTACGGAGTCAGAGCCTTCACCCGACTCATCCACCCAAACAGAAGTCCCGAAACCTGAAGACAGCCTTGATGCTCGAGAAGAGCCCGATACTTCCACTTTAGGATCCTTCTCCACCACCTCAAGGCCCGTTCACAGAATCCCAGTCCTCGCCAATAACCTAGGTCCAACAGTTGCCACCCAGAATCCCACGGTCTCAACAACAAGTGCCGTACCTTGTACTGCTCCAAGCTCCTCGGTTCTCGACCCTTCATACGTTCATTCGGGCGCAGGAGCCGTCGAACTAGCCGAATTGACGAGGTCGGTCGGTGCAGGCTTGCCTCCGCAATTGGAAAGCGAAACTTTCGAGAAGAACTCCGGACCCACTAGAGCTAGAACATTTGGTGCATCAGACCCCTCACCCTCGCAGCGAACCCCTGATCTCCGAAGGACAGCCACAGTACCCCTGAAGAATGCCCTCCGATTCCTGCCCACCCGCAAAAGACCAGACCCACCCGCACCATTACCATCTCTCCCTCAAAGCGGTGAGGTAGCCAGTAGCACTGCCAGTGCCATCCCTTCCAGATACCTTACGTTTTCGACTGATCATGAGCATATTATCACTACCGCATTTTGCTCTTCAGGGAAGCTTGTTGTATACGTTTCAGAGAAAACAGTGTGGGTTTATAGTACAAGCCCCCCGGAAGAACAGTGGACTCTCAAGAAAGATCTAAAGCATCCATATGACAGCTGCCATCTAAAGCTTACGGCACCTCCTAATGTTGTATGGAAGGCTGCAGTCTTAGCGCCTCGTTATATTTGCCTCCAAGCCGCTGTCAAAAGCTCCGCCAGTTCTAGAACTTTTGTATGTGCTTCTCAATCCTCCCTTCGGATATAATTACAATTGGGAATTCTAACTCAAGCATGCAGCTATATATGAGTGACATAGAATTGCTGCACAATTCCCCTACTAAATTACCGCTACCATTGGATCTGCCCCCGACGATGTCGCAAATGAAATTATCCCACAAAGGGATGATTGTTCTCAACTTTCCTTCGCTTTCGCGCCTGCGAGTTGGATCATGCGGATCGAACTGGTGCTTTTGCCCTGTTCAGTCTCTGTTGGATAGAAGGTTGCTAACATCGATTGTTGAACTGTAATATAAGCCAACGTCTCGAGGATCTTTCGGAAATACTATTTGCCAAAAACACCACCGTTTATGATACGTCATTCTCGCCAGATGGCGACGTTCTCGCTGCAATATCCCAGGGCATAGGAGAACCTGTTGTCTGGCGAACGTGGAGATTATTAGAGGGCAAATGGGAACTATTTAAGTCTGGATCGTTCAGTAATGTAAGTGCACCCTTAAGTATATTATTTTGTACCCTAATATTGATCTGGTATATCATATGCATACAGACTCCTATTAGACACACCCCAACGTTTATCCCATTTTCCCTGCTTCCGGGAATGCTTATATTGGAAGACGGGGAAATGATGCTTCTTGGAAAAGGCCCGGACCAAAGAGACTCCATAAACCATATCGGTAACTTGACGAACGTTGTGAGAATCGTTCTTAGTCACCAAAATCAAGATCCAAAATTACTTGCGATCACGAACCCAACTGTATGGCGCAAACCTGGAGAAGTTTGGCGGACAACCGTGGCAGACAATCGCACTCGTATTCCCCCCACCAAAGTAGCCACGGTTCACGAGAGTTTGACCGCAGAAACAGCAGTAGTACTGCCGCCTGATGAAAGTGTTATTATGATATCCCATAAGAGTAGCTTCATAGAAAGAGTACATTTTCAGAGTTAAACTAGGGCTATACTTTTCGCGAGGTTTTTTTTTTAGCTCGAGTTACCTTTTAGTTCTGTGTTACTAATATCTTTTATATACGCACGTACGTGTCGTGCTACGATTGAAGCTGAGGTTCTTTTAGCGGAACGAGAAGAAAGATGAAGCACAGTTTAAATATTTCCTGTGACTATACCCTACCACCACCACCCCACCCCATAATTTAGGGGGTCCTTGTATCGAATTTATAACTTATTAGCATTAGCTCGTGTAATCTGTCTATCTATTTTTCGATATTGAAATATAAATTTTTTGGTGGGGTGCGAGATGAGGTTTTGGCACTTAGACACCTATAGGTTGCCGCCCTATGGGCTTGTCTGGGTGGTTTATAAGCGTGTACGCCTGATTATGAGCCTTAAGTAGAAAGCACAAAACCAAGGCAACAAGAAATATATCATTGTTCGCAAAACATTCTCGTGCGATTCAAATACCACAAAGGCAGCCTGGTAGGCTGAATAAGTGGTCAGTTACTATCGTTTCAATATTGAGTAACTAGGGCAGTATTCAGCCGCATATGTGTGACAACTGACATAAAGTCAAAGAGGTGCACTGATACCACCCCTCTCAAGCCTACACCCTGACGAAACGAGGGCCTCACCAACAGCGGCAGTCTTGAAATGTATCAGAACCTCCCTTCGAACGAATCAAGCATCGGCGGAGGGTTTGATGGATGGCAGAACTATCCAGCGGGGATTCGAACGTGCGATCCAGCGTTTGTGGATGGTGATGGGTACAGTAAAAGATTGACTGAACTCTCCCCGACCTTATTCTGCAAGGACTCAAGCCCTATCAAAGCTGAGCTACTTGATCTCTATAAAACAGGTTAGGGTTTTCCAACCAAAGGCTTCATAGCATAATGTTTCCGCTGACATTAGCATTAGATTTAAGCTCAAAGGGTTTCAAGCCCTGTGTTGAGTCGTTTACCACAGCGCAGAATTTTGAAGAACGGCTTTTGCGAGGAAGGAATCCAAGTGCAAGGGTCATGTAATGAGCTCTGTGCGATACCTAATCCGTTCATTTTCTGACCTCAGCAATGTCAGTTCGATCTTTCAAAAGAACACATTGCATCCATTACAAATCACTGAACGTACGATGCGGAAGCTCTTGACATTCCACGGAGTTACTCCAGACTTTTTAGAATATTTGTTCGCCTATGGTGAGAAATCACTGCCATCGGATGACGGACAGGGGCGTGCTACGGTTACGAACTCGCTCGATGGAGCTTATGGTATGCAATACCAACATTTGAGAAATTCCATATTATGTTTTCTTACACAGCCATAGATACCTGTTACTTGCTTAGATACGTCGAGAAGAACGGACGATCATGGAGTAGTAACCCGTGGTCGATACGGCGAACTGGTGTTTATCATCGTTTCTGTCCCAAAACAAAGTCCAGTGTCTTTATTTTTCTCCATCCCAAAGAACAAACAAAATTACAAGAGAGAATACGTTCCTTGTGCACTCGAGATGAATCATCCATGCCCTGGGCAAACCCGATGCGCCTCCACCTCCTCCTTCTATCATCATATTTGGACAACTGGAGGTGGTACCTTAGCGATTTAGGAAGAGATTTTCTCAAAACGGTGAGTACTTAAGTAGTGAACCCGCTGTGCTACGCCCGGCTTACCTGATAACGTCGTTCAGCAAAATACGGCATTGACGATTGATATACGAGATACCGATGACTATACACTGAGCTTCGAAACAATGTTAACCCTCCGAAATCTCGAGTCAAAAGTAACCCCATTATCCACCGTATTTGGGGCTACACTTCCTACAATTCGCTCGCTTCAAGCGCTCAACAAGATGCTTCATCACGAACAGGGCTTTGGTGAGAAGGACTACTCACAGATCGCAAACCGTTTATCCATTTACGAATCCCGGCTCGAGGGATATATTATCAGCACAGCGGTCCTGCAAGAGCGCATACGCAATACAATCAAGCTAGTGAGTACCTGTTATGACGTCGATATAGTGGAATGGTCAGTCACCAACAGATCAGCTTGCGGATGCCCTCAATTTGAAGAATCAAGAAACTGCTGCTAGTGTCAATGATCACATGTTAATGTTGACCCGGGACACGGTTGACGATAGCGCTACTGTCCGAGTGGTGACTCTGGTTACTCTCATATACTTACCTGCTACGTTCGTTGCGGTATGTGGGCTCTTATATTATCGATAACCATCTACTGCGATGATCTAATCATGTCCGTAGACTGTTTTAGGCATGAATCTTTTCAGTTTCAATACGGTTAACCGTGACGGAACAGTATCCCCACAATTTATAGTCTCAAAGGAATTTTGGATATATGTTGCATTATCAGTACCTCTAACATGCTTTACTGTTGGCTATTGGTTTTTGATGTCTTTTAGACACAAAATGAAAAGAGGAAGGGATTCACGGTTACAACAGCGAAGACAGAGTAATGAGCACTAGATTATAATCAACATACGCATGGGTGCAAGCTACGTGTATGCTAACATTGCGAAGCAATGAAAAGTCACTCTTGGACTACGAGCATTGATAGTATACTGCACTTTTCGTTGATCGACATGGAATTTTAATTGAACTTCTCTAACAGAAATGTGAGCTATGAAGGGAAAACTACTCTTAACAAGCCGCGCAGCCCTATCTAACTGGTTATGCTATCTCATACACGCTCGGATTTAGTAGAGTGGTTACAATACTCTATTTTTGCAAAAATTGAACTTGTGGATCAGCTGAAGTGACCGCTAAAAAGAGTACCGGTTTACCACAGACTACCGTCTGAACCAATCAGCGATACACTTATCCGACACCTGAGAAGGTATTGCAACCAACCTACTCTACCACATCCGAGCATGTGGTAATGGTGGTGATGACTCTTCGCAGACAGTCAAATGCCCAAATGCCCTAATACGTAGATGCTCAAACATACAAGCTCCTGAATGTGTCCCACAGTATTGACAATGGAGAAGATAGAGAAGAAGAGAGAAGAAGAGAGAAGAAGAGAGAAGAAGAGAGAAGAAGAGAGAAGAAGATAAAGATGAATTGTCTGTCGATACAAAGTAAGGAAAACAGCAGACATATATGAAAGGAAGAGAGAAGGAAAACACCATGCCGACCACCATAACTAGAGCCCGAAGCTAAGTATCAGTACCGAAGCTAGGCCTCCTCCTTGGCATGGGAGCTGACGGAGGCCGATGGGGGCTATAAGCCATCAACATGCCTTTGCATCCGCTAGACGGTTACAAGGATGTTGATTGATGATGGATAATGATGGATAATATCTAAAACATCGGGGTCATACCTGAATGGGCTATGCTCATACCAACCACAACTACTCCCCATTAGAGCGATTTTTTATGGTATTAATACCCATTTAAACATCCGGTCTAGCAATTTGTCAATTTATTTTATCGATGTGGGAAAATTTTTTATTGTGGCTGCGAGACGAGGTTTTGGCACTTAGACACCTATAGGCTGCCACCCATAGAGTTAAGGTAACCCCCTCCCTATACAACGAAAAGTTTATGAGCGACATAATGACGAACGTGAGAGAAAGAGAGAGAGTCGACTCTCTTTATATTGAGACTGAATTACCTAGTAATTACGTAACCGTTCCGGCAGATGTCCTTCTGCAAAGCGCACAGAATAGCAAGGCGGAGCTCGGTACCAGGGCTTTGCTTATGAACAAAATCGGACAAGGGCTGAAACGCAAATCAACTACCTACTTCAAAACAACCTCCAAGACATCAGCTCGTTAGTCAAAAATAACGTCTGGAAGCACTTCCGCCTTAGTGTAGCAAGTTTAGACCGGAAGTATTAAGTGACGGCCTATAAATTTCAAAAGCGTTCTCCTGTCATCAAAAAGCCCTGTTTCGACCCTGGTAACTCCGTTAATACTGTACTGGTCACAGTGGTTTGGTCACTTTTTTTGTGCGGACAGATTTTTTCAATTCTGAATGATCAAAAACCGATCAAACCCACAAATAAAAACTTTTTCGGACACACCATTCTGACTGCTGACGTCCGAACTACTGTGACCAGTACAGTAGGTGAATTTCACTTAAATAGCTACTTTTTTAAAGCTGAGCTTTGGACAACAATGTAATAGCTTTACTATACTAATCTTATAACTATGTGATCACTTAAAAACTTCGTTTTATCCACTGAATAGCTCGCCTGTGGTTTGTAGCGTTTTCTCACAAGTCCCCGACCAGCGTTTTGTGAGAACGCGGCCTAATAAGATATAAGACAGTTCTTCAATGGTCCATACCTACATAAGTATATATAACGGCTATCATCCTCGACCCGTTTCCCAAAAGGACCGTTTTACTAAGTTCATAGAGTGCTTCTAAGAAGTACTTACCCAGTGTACTCTCCTTAGAGTTCGGCGTGCAGAGCTGCAACAAGTTTATCCAGAACTTCCAGCTCCTCGTTCCCCGTCCCTCGTCACGCCCTCCCTCCCTCACACACACACACTCTCTCACACACTCTCTCTTTCTAGGTACAGAGGAGGCGGAGGACTAGTCAAAACACCTCGTACTATAGTGCATGCGATGCACCTCCCCTACATTCCATATATCAGGCCAGTGACTATTAACAGTATGTTGCTATTAGTTATACAAGAAATGCTTAAGGGCCTGTTTAGCTCACGAACGCGAACGATGCCGTTCTGACCCTTTTGATGGTCCTGCCATAAAGTTAACTACAATCCTCGAGTACAACCCTCCAAACTGGCAAACATAATATTTGTTCTATCGTTATGCCTCTCCAATGCCTATAGTTTTTTTTCCAAGAATTAAAACCTTGTCGCTATGCCTCAGTACTAATACTTATAAAACTTTGTTAATTGAAGAAGACTAGTCTTTATTTCTCTATTTAGAATGCTATTTGAGTCATTATTGATTATTGAACGTATGTAGTCCTGTAACCGGAGGTCTGAATTTCCAACTCAGTCTGACGTGACGTGAAACTCCACATTGAAAACAGAAACGGCACCAATAATAGCTACGGGCATCCGCTCTCAAGTACATCCACATAGCTATTCCCTCGGTCCCTTCGAACCCGCCTTGAGTTCCAAGTACGCCGATATTTTGCCCTTGGGAGTTCCTCCTTGAAAAAACCACGGATACCGAGCAAAAAACTGGTCGATATCCTTCTCCGCCTTCTCGACATCGCTCGCCATTATCTCCACCTCTCCAACCGCATGCCCGAAATCTGTCGTATCCAACACAACGTTGAATTTCTCGTCCGCGATGTATTTGCTCCGATATGTAGTGAAGTCGCAGAACACTTGTAGCCCAAAATTCTCGCGCTCTGCGGTGTTGCCGGGTATGTGCTTGGACACAATGCCACGGATCTCCGGGACCGACGTGATCTCGTTGTAGGCAGCCTTCACAAAACTGTCTCGAAGGTTGACTTTTGCCTCCCAGCCCTGGTCTCGCTTTCGTATCCAGATACCCTTACTCGCAAGGATCTTCGATGAGTCGAAATATATATCGCGAAATGTCGAGTTTCCGCTGTAAACGAGAGAGCGGAACGGTGGCCGACCACGGTTGGAATGAAACTGGGAGAGAAGTGATCGGCTGAATACGAATTTACGCTCTACTTCGTAGAGGACTCCCATCTTGGACGAGTTCAACTGATTCTAAGTACTGAGCTGACAGGTGATTGTTAGCTTACACCGACATCAGTGTCTGGGGGCTATCGGAACGCATTGTAAACACCTTTCCCGCGAATAGTACCAGGCCTTTAGGCTCAGTTCAAATCGTTGAGAGAATCACTTCGCAGAGACACAAGTATGGCCTGATCGGCAAGAGTGGTAGATTCTAGCTGCGTTAATCGTTCGTCGTGTTGTCGTATTGTCGCTGTGTTGTCGCGTCAAGCACGGCATCACGCGTGCGGCCTTTGGCACTAGATCTCAGAATACGTGCATATTTGTATCACCTCACTTTTATGTATCTATATGCGTGACTCCTGTTGTGGGCTTTACCCTGCACCTGCGCGCACTACGCACATTCCCGGCAACCTCAAGTAAAATCACGGATTAATTATGGTTTCAGCGGGCCAAAACGTCCTCGTTTTGGAATATTTCATAACGGCATCGAGCTAGGACGTAGAGTAACATTTATATAATGATTAGAGCGTTAAACCGAGCCAACAATAGATATCCGTATATATCTAGAATCTACCGAGTAGTGTGCAACCCAAGGAAGTACCCGTTTCGATATTAAAGTGTACTTTCTTAGAAAAATTCCCCCTATGTCTCTGTGCCAGTTTTACCGCGCAAGTATTTCTGAAACACACCCTACATTAGCACAACAAGACCGCCACACTCACAAGACTTCGCGAGACTAACCTCTACGATAAGATCTTTGATTTGGAAATACCCGTCGTCTAGAGGACCTTCGCAGTCAATCTAGCATAGTTTCGGTTAGTGTATTTCTATCAACCGCAGGGGCCCGAGATTGAGAATTACAGTGAAAACCTCGCTCTGCTGACGCAGATACTCAATAACCGGCATAGTATCGCGCAGAAATCCATTAACTCGAAGATTAAATATCGCTCTATCGTCGTCGAACCTGCCATCTGTTCCGAGTCTATTTAAGACTCGCTTCTGCATGACATCCTTCGGAGCGTCGAAAAATAGAGTAAATCTGCTTTTGCAAATCTAGAGATAATCAGCACCCAAGATCGTCATCATAGAACTTCACCGGTTATGTGGCCATGAAAGAAAAAGGAATTACCTTCTCAAACTCAATCACCTGTTCCATAGACCTTGGAAATCCATCCACGAGGAACGTTTTCTGCCCGTCGATCGTATATTTCTCGATTGCTTTCAGAAGTACCTTGTTTGCAAGATATGGTGGAACAATCGTGCCTTCCTTCATGTGCTGTTGGATGATTTCGATGTAAGGAGAAGACGAATCTTTGCACTCTTCCCGAAGGAGGTCACCAACGGAGATATGCGCAAAGCCGAAGTCCCTGGAGAGCTTGGAGCACTGGGTTCCTTTCCCAACTCCAGGGCCGCCTTTCATCCTAATGCTTCAATACTCATGATATCACAGAACATGGGATAAATGTAGGAGTTACCTAGAATGTAAATGATGTTTAGCTCTTGCAGTGTGCTTTTATCGATGTATTCGGTATTGTGAGCCATGATTGAAGTAAATGGTGGGTGTGGGGAGAATGTAGGTCTATGGCCATGTCTTTTAGGTGGGAAAGACAACAAAAACTACCCCACTCCAACTATCTTAACGGGCGATCTGCATTGCATGTACATATTACAAAGCAGTTGTCTCCCCCAGACCCTTGTGCCGTACTCGTGCATTGCACAACGAAATGGTGTCCAATCATCTAGCTAGTCGGCTCATGGAAGAAGCGAGTAGTTTGCTTTCTTGATGAAAGACATTCTCTTTTGGATGTTTTGACCGGTTGTTTCAGCCCCGAATCAATCTCGGCGGCAATCTGCGAAATCTTGATGGTCTTGAAGGTATGAGAGAATTCTCTATAGGCTGATGTTATATATGTATGAGATGTATGACGTCGTCGGCACCTGCAACTATGAGTCAACATCTTCCAGAATCGACGCTGTGCAACCATGAACTTCAAATCATCTCTCGGTTACTTACATTAGCGAATCGATCTCATAGAAGCGCAACCACAAACACTAAACCATCACCTTCTCTTGCGATCTCCTAAAAGCACAACCAGCTGCAGGGATCCTAGATCAATGCTGTTAATATGTGAATGTGACTATGGTCCGGCATGTTTGATGTTAGCTAATACGAAACACACAGGTACCATACATTATATATATATGGCTCTGTAGTCTGCAATGAGATCTGGAGAGCCAGATTTTCTCAAGCAGTACTTTTCGCCTACCTAGTAGAAAAACAACCCGAGATATTCCTTTCACGATGCTATTCTACACGACCATACTGCTCTCCATTCTCGCCGGACTTCTGCTGGTCTATCTGGCGTCCGTGGGACGAAGGAAACTCCAGATCCGACGACGTCGCGTACCAATCTCCGTCAACTATCACTTCTCACGCAAATGCAACTACGAATGCGGTTTCTGTTTTCACACGGCCAAAACATCCCACGTCGCTTCTCTTGAGGAGGCCAAGAGAGGTATGGCCTTGTTGAAGGATGCTGGTATGAAAAAGATGAATTTCGCCGGCGGAGAGCCCTTTTTATACCCTAAATTGCTGGGCAAGATGTTGAAGTTCTGCAAAGAAGACCTCAAACTCGACTCCGTCTCAATAGTCACCAACGGAAGCCATGTTACCGAGAAGTTCCTCCGCGAGTACGGCAAATATATCGACATTCTGGCCGTATCGTGCGATTCCTTCAACGAGGAGACCAACGTCTACATTGGCCGGGGCAAAGGCACCCATATCCAGAAAACCAGGGAGATTTCACAATTGTGTCGCGAGTATGGTATCATGTTTAAAATCAACACCGTTGTCAACAGGTTCAACTTCACCGAGGACATGAACGAAAGCATCCAACAATTAAACCCGTTCCGGTGGAAGTGCTTTCAAGTGCTAGTTTTAGAGGGCGAAAATAGCTCCCCATCATCACTACGCGATGCCCGCTCCTTCGTCATTACCGATGAGGAGTTTCTGCAGTTCTGTGATAAGCATTCTCACAATAGTTTTTTCGTACCGGAGTCAAACGCTCTGATGAAAACCTCCTACCTGATCCTGGACGAATATTTGCGGTTCTTGGACAAAGATGCCAACACTGCCTCAAGACCAATATTAGATGTGGGTGTACAGACCGCACTAGAAGAAGTAGTGTGGGATGAGGATTCTTTTGTGACAAGAGGAGGTATCTACGATTGGACCAAGCCCAAAGAAACCGCTGGATCGTGCGGGACGGAGAACTTGGATTGGTAACCGCCACAGGCAGTGTATGTTGATCTCTGAGCGTGAAACATAGCATAACTCCCTTGAAGGCTTGCAATTGGCTGATTTTTTTTTCCAGTAAGACAGGTGTATATACCGCCAAAACGAGGGGTAGTGCATAAGGGTGTTTTGTTTCATATGAAAGTTTAGCCAATTGAGAAATAACTCAATGACATCAAGACAAACAGCGTCCTGGCTAAGGTTTGTATATACCAAGTATTTTCTGTGTTGTTTTTGCTATGCTTTAGTCTGTCTCAGACGTTTGGTGAGGGGTAAAGTGAGACCTCTCGGTAATGATGTTTATTAGGAGGATGAAGCGGCGGGCGAGCTTTATTTTCTCATATGATCCGCTATGATTCTCTGTCCGTTTGTTCTTTTGGCTCTTTTAGCTTATTGCATTGTGCTTTCTGATATTCCCATTTTGTGACATGTTGATTGCTTTGTTATGGAGCGCAACAAGATCAGAGAGTTTTAGCTGTTCACGCATATATATCGTTTGGGGTGACGTACATGTATATGTGACTGCATATGGATTGGCCGAAGTTCCGGGCACACACACACATTACCTCAAGAAACGAATTGTGACTGCATATGGTCATAGATTGGCCAGTGTTTCACACAAACAGAAATGCACACACACATGCACATGAAGTAGTGGATGAGGATGGGGGATGGGGGATGGGGGATGGGGGATGGGGGATAGGTGGGGAGGCTACAACATGAAATCTTACTTGGTTGGATTTGGAGTAGTGAAGATTTGAGGAAGATGTACATATGTCATACCCGCAAGCGGGTGAATACAATATGATTACAAACAAATGCACATGTAGTTCCTACATGTGTTTCTGTTACTTTTAAGTCGTAATATATACCTGCACAGCATGTGCTCAAAAATGATCATGGTTGGCCATGAGAATCCATACGAGTACTGTGCTTCTTCGTTTTGTTAACGTGGTGTCTCGAACCCTCTCAACGGCGGATGCGGCGGTGGGTATATGAAAAAGATTTGCTACGAGTCAGCACATGACACAGCAGTGTAGGGTAGTTGGTTTCTCTGAAATACAGCTTTACGCTAGGCCTTTTATATCTTCTATCCCCTAGTACGCTTTGGCTGGCCGGTTCTGACACTATATGTAACTGACTACTCTAGCTAGCACTTTTCCGATGGAGTGACTCGCATATCCTGCGAGAATCTGAATGCATACCGGCCACAGGGATAAGGGCTATTAAGCCACGGGACTGGATGCTAGAATTATGGAAATAACGCTTGCTTGTGTAACAGTGGACCCTTGGTCGAAATGGCGACATAACGATCGAATCGGGAATTCGAAACCGCAGCTGCGACGTGATATCACTCGCATCAAACAAAGGGCTAACCTCTCCGCCAATTAACGGCCATTGTATAATTATACGACGCTACTCTTCTACGATAGCAATATTGCATAATGACCAGATGCATGTGAAAGAAACACCGTGCACGTGTGAAACTGTAAAACCCGAGTCTTCAGACTGCCGGGTTAGTGCTGCGGGAGTCTCGGAACCGCGTCCGTGCAATGGAAGCAGCGGGGACATGGATCGACTACTTTAATGGGTTGTGAGTTGCAATGAAGGAAGATGGCGGTTTTCGGGGGCTTAATAGGAGCCTCTATTTTAAAACCACTGTTTAAATTTTACTCAGTGACTCATATCATGTAATGCCACTCGCTGCATTTAATGCACCAAACTGGTAATTTTGCTTTGAGAGGATACCAATCACTGCATAAGTACTCCCTACATCTGGCCGGACTCTTTATCGTCCGCAATTGCAACACCTCCAGCATCCCCGGCGTCGACACTCTCCCGGGTCGACGTCTCCCCCGCCTCCGGCTCATCTCCCACTCCCGATCCCTCTCCACCACCAGATTCCTCTCTATCTCCCGATTCCTCCACTCGATCCCCCTGCCCTTGAATTGCAATCCTTGTCTGCCCAGGCAACTCCTGCCGTTCCACAACCTTAGGATTTCCTCCCAATTCCAATTTCTCCCACTGCTCTTCCGCCGCACCTCCCGTACACCCCCTTACCGCATATGCCCCCGTCGCTAGCGCAAACGTGGCCAGAAACAACAACCTATCCCTATCAGCCAAACCCCACACACTCTCTCAATGGAGCTCACAGCAAAAGCATCGCCATTCCCACTGCCACTCTTCCATTCCTACACCTCGCAACGCTAAGCCAGTTATTGATCTCCTGGTTAGTGCAATTACTCTGCAAATACTCCGACGCAAGCTTAAAGAACGCACACAAGACCCCCGTGTAGAACAACAGGAACAAGGCGTCGGTAAGCACGATTAGGAGTGGCATATTCGGAACCGCCCAGGTGTGCGGGTACAGATGTGGGTAGTTGAATGCAATGTATACAACTGTGAAGATGCCTGCGGAGAGGCCTGTGGAGGCCCTGGGCGGCGTTAGTGAGGGGAAGAGAGAGGGGGAGGGGTGTATACCATGAGGGATTAACTGGGAGGTCTACGGCGAATGCGCCGACGGAGATGAAGGCGGCGAGCAGCTGGAAGGCGCGTAGAATCTGATATCGTGAGTTTTACCGGGGAATTAGAGGAGGGAGACACACGATAAAGGGGCCGAAGGGCCAGGGCTTGGTGGTTATCAGTGCGTCTTGCAGCTTCATCATAGTTGGATTGGAGTGTAAAAGATTACAACTCTATCTAGGTAGCGTGAGGTGCACCTGCGAGGTTTCAGCCCTTCCTTTTGTACGAGTCAAAGATGCACCTGGTCGTACAGTAAAAAGAAACTGTAGGCACCAAGAAACAGAGCTTGCATGTAACCGCCCAATCGGATTCTCGCCAGGTCGCGTGCAAACGCGCCCCATTCGATAGCCTTAGTTTGGGCTACAATCCCTACGGCGATCAATGTGATGATCTCACTTTCTAAGCAGAGGGAGAAGAGAGGTAGTTGGAAGATGGGTTCGGATGAGTTGGGATCGGATTATATTGGATGGCTATTCATTGGGGTACGACTAGGCTCCAAAACTCCCCGTAGGAGAAGCTACACTTCTGATGGCCATACCTACGGATGATGAAATCGTTCATGTCTCGATGAATGAAGGGCGGGTTATCTCCATATTCTCAGACTTACTTCACCTCTATACGGTTAGACTGGCCCCCAATGGCATCTAACCAATCACCTCAACTCTCCTTGTTTCGCCCCTTCGACACGTGCACTGCAGGGTCCATCATCTCGTTATCAGAACGATCAGTTTGCACATGTGTTGTATTTCATACACAAAGCCGTCCCATCTGCAGATAGAGTGGCAGTAAGTCGCCTTATCTGCAGATGCATGTATCTATGGGGCGTCCCATACGCAGATTTCGTAGATGTCTAGACTCTATGTCTCTCATAATTCTTCCTATACCCTCCAAATCCAAATCGCTCTACCTAGGGTTGCATAGGGAGTGGATTAGAGGTTATATCTAAGACGAACGTTGATTCGTACAGTGTTAGTGACAAAAGAGCTACGGGGAATAAACGGGTGATAACGGCGAGTGTTGCATGAACCTGACCGAGCTGAGCTTCAGCTGAGCTGATGACAGGGCACACAGCCGGTAGGGCATAAGGCACCCAACTACCTTGTATATATCTCGAGTCTTTCTCCTGCTCTCCAGTCTCTGTATCTTAAGTCTATTCACACGGTTCTCCCCTTCCATATTTCAACAGCGAGAGTTGATAGTTTGGCAGAGTGATGAATTGTGATTGCGCTTGCGCAGCTCCGAGATGCTGTGTTTTGGTGGATTGTCCGTCCTCATACATAGCCTCTGCACCCATATTTCGCCAAGCCTTGTGCTCCTGCAGACCTCACTGTACAGTTGAGTACGCGATGAACTACCTTGGCGACGGGATTGAAGCTCACCATACTGTACTGGCAATTGTGGATGATACGTCAGCTGTCAGGATGGGTGTTTGTATCTTCAGATCAAATACATATGTTAGGGTCAGAACCTCCATTCTTTGTTGCTGGTCGTCCGTTTCGCCATATCTCTACTTTAGTCCGTGCTGAGACCAACTATGGCATAGGGGGGACTGTAACATGGTCTATGTGAGTGACCACATTCCAAATCGGATACAGGTGGGTGCGGTTTACTCTAGCAGGAAGTGAAGGCACTAATAAGGGGCCGGCGGTAATTCTGTACCGATAATTATATATAAACGACCGCCTGAAAAATGCAAGATCTAGCGTTCGAACCGAGGGAGAGCGAATGACGCCGTGTCTCTGGACAGACAGTTAAACCGCGCCAGTCAATTTTCCGAAGACATTATGGAAAATGGAGATATTACAACTCCACAGATTGAAATTAAAGCTAATAAGCTAACACTATATGAGTCAGGTTTATTGGGGGTGGCTTTTAATTTTTCTTTAGGGACAAATAATGCGATCTATAAGGGGCTTAGTGGTATAGTGAGAATGTGTGTCCTAACTGAATGCGCTAAAATCGGAATTTGCCATCCAAGTCACTGCTGGCAGTAAATCTATAAAAGGCTGATCACCACATGGCACTGGCACACAGGAACCTGGATAAAAAAACCCATGCATTTCCTGAAATTTCTTAAGTATGGTTAGGTTTTCGTAGGTGTGACAATCAAAGTGACTAGTGCGGTTTGACAGTAAGAATTGACTGTCCAGAGTCATGACGGCAAATGACGATGTAGCAAGCGAGTGATGTCTAGCGTATAAACGGGTTTCCCCATTCTCACCCTCGGCCATTGCTGATCATGATTCCCAATTGCTTTCGTTTGTCCGTGATCACTCCTAACAACCTCTTGAGTGCTGATACCCTGCGAGGGTCATCACCTATTATCACTCGATATATGTTGTTCGTTAAATCCACCCTTAATTGTAAAGTCATACTAGGTATCAAACAACCATAATGTTACCTTGCACGGTTCTCATATTGTCCAGACAACACGGTATTCAACATCACTATGTAGCTGCCAAGTGCTCGGCCGAGTAGATTCTTTACAGGCATTCTGCTACTCTTATCTACTTGGCCCACTCCTTCAAACCTAAGTGTTCACACATTTTCACTCGCTCGAAGTGAGTCAGTTAACTGTTAGCCTGACGATCTACGTTCGGCAAACCCATACTTATGTACACCCCCCCATCTCCATATACCCACAAGCAGTATATCTTCTAGCCTCTCAGGTATTCGTATATCCAAAAAGTAGCAAGCAGCGTAGTAGCTTAAGACTCCTCCCTTCACTTATGCGCTATTTACAGCTCCTCAACAGAAGCGGATTGTAGGAGTCACATTCCGTCGAGCTTGTGATTATCGGCTTTATCAGAGACTAACGTTATGGATAACTATGGCTCTAGCTATGGCTCCCGATTACCGATGATTGTGGCTTTGTCAGTGGGCGCCGATTGTGGAAATTGTGGGTGCCTCGATCCTTCGCGCAGCCTCTGAATGAGCTGGTTAATGCAAGTCAAGGGCAGTGTGTATTTAACACTAGACTGCAGGAATAGCTAAAAGGGGCAGAGAAGGGTCGGTGTAGGGTGTAGAATCTGAAACCGACGGAGGAGCTTTGGGATAACATCAAGCTTTGACTGGAGGGGCTGTGTGTGGATCATGGGTATTGCTTCCACCACGAAGCTGGCTAGAGTCATTGTATGGTAATCGGGGTACATAGCCAGGCCTGGTTGTTCACTGCAGGGTTTAAACGGTGTTGGGAATGCTTTCTCGACGGGCTCGCTTTCATCGGCTGGAGTCCATTCGTGAATAAGACGTTGTCCAACGGAAGGAGGGGGCGAGATTCAGGCTGTCGTTGGGTGGCAATTCGTTCAGTTGGTTTGGGAAGCGCTGGATTGTCGAAAAGAGGGAGGGGGGAATCGGTATATACCCCTATTTGTGCAGAAGTTCAAGATAAGGCGGGTGCGGTGGGTGATAAGGAAAGAGTCGTACGTGCGCTTGTGCCACGGCCAGCAGCAGCAGGAATTCTATTATATCAAAAAGGCTTGCAACTCTAACTTCCGTCCTTACCGAATCCTTCGCTTCTAGATGACAGCTTCCAAAACTCGCCTCGGAATAACAACTCCGTGGAAGTGAGAACTGCGATACAAAACTCAAATCTCAGCTGGCGCGAAACGGTGGACTGGACTGGACTCGAACAGCTCAGCATCAAGACGAAAGATGCTGGCGGACGAATTGGAAGGCGGGGCAAAACCTTGTTGCTCGGTTGAACGTTTCCTCTCGCGGACTCTCCGGACATCATCTCCCTGGCTCGTCTTAATATCATCAAACTCAGCTCATACGAAGCAAAGCGAGTCGAGTCGACATGGACCACAGGAATCATAAGAGTCCAGGAGAGAGGTGAGTAAGGCCTGTTATTGCTACAGAGCAGAGTCGTGAGTCCGTGCTTTGCGTCACGTTATTCCCCCAACGTACTACTGCTGCCATTTATGTAATGGCATTTCCTCCAGGTCGCCGTTTCGATATTCTTGCAGCAGAGTAGAGTATCTGTACGTATTGCTTCCATCGATCGAACGGGCCGCACCGTCTTTTTACCTCGGAGTCTCCGCTTGTTTGCAAGGTTTCCCGACGATTGCGTATGTGCTCGTGCTCCCCGTGGAGCCAAACAAGCCGCAAATCCGCAATCCGCAATCCGCAATCCGCAATGATATGTAATTCTCTGGTGTTTCCCTCCGCCAACGGATCGTAATGTCTTGGCATCAGCGCGTGTTAGCTGCCGGGAATTTATCGTGTCACAGTACTGATAACCCTTTCACCCTTAGCGCCATTGATAACCCGTGCTGTGCGTGCCCCCAAGTTTCCAGGTTCCTCGTTGTGGCCTACAGTGCAACATGCGGGCGAGCAGAGATAAGGGTGCAGCTCGCCAATCACAGCGACAGAAACAACCTCTACAGTCACTCATCCTGAAGAACCCTAGACATCCAGACAAACATTCGCCTTAGAGCACTTTAAGCAGTTATCGCCAGGCGGTGGGGAAAACGATCGCGAAAGCAGAGTCCCGCACACGTGCAGACCTTCCCTTTTCCATCCACCATTACGAGATGCTTTTGCAATTTGTCGCGTGCGGTAGCGAAGTGTGTCGGCGATGAGAAACGAGAAACTCAGATGCGAAGGGAAGCCAGTAAGCAGGCCCGCCCAGTTCCAGAGTGACTGCAGATGGACCCATTCATGCACAGGGGTTACGTACCAGGAAACCGAGACATGTACCATCCCACGCTGTTTTTCCGGGATAGAGCCAGAGCGAAATGCGTGGGGTAGATAATCCTGACAGTTGGCTAAGGCTGTGATCAAATCGACGACACATTGCGGTATCGATAAATCGGGCACGCGAGCAACGAGACTCCCGCTGAGAGAGAGTCTCTTCCCTTTCCTCGTCACATCACAGAACTGGTTTTTCCGAGAGAGACCATCAATTCAGCCCGTCCATCCATCCCATCCCGTCTGTCCGTAACGAAGGCTTGAAGGTTGGAAGGTCGCGTCGAAAGTGAGTGAGGCACGTCGGGTCGTGTGCGTTTGTTTATCTGTCGAAAACCCCTTGTCCAGTCGGGTTATATTAACATTTTGCCCCATCGCATTCGCAGCTTAGTGAGACGACGAGAGAGAAACCAGTGTCCCTCGTCTTCTCCCAGATTGGTGCTCCAGAGCGAAAGAAGAGAGCACGGAGAAACACGTTGTCGGGGCGCTACAATTCTGGGAGTGGAACAACAATACCACCACCTCTACCAGCCATTACGTCGTTCACCTGCGTCGCATCTTCACGGTGGTGCTTGCAGCCTTCAACCGCTAGCGTCAACTGCGGATCCTCTAATGAACCTGGCGAGGCTTATCGCGCCCGGCTCCCCACCCTTCCATCCATCGTTCATCATCTTTCAAACTCCGCCTGTCTGCCTGCAACAGCAACATACGCAGCAGCATAGCATCATCCCTTCCTTCCAGAGGCTAGCTTAAGTGCTTGGTAACGCGTTTTACACTACTGGTACTCGGCTTCCTGCATTATCGGGGGCCGCCATTTTTTGCTTCTGCCACACGGCCACCAAACAAGGGAGGGAGCGCCTAATATAGCCCAGGGGAAACTAGAGGAGGGCTCCGTCGGAATTCGGGAGCTGAGGGGAATCTCAATCTCGCGGGTTTGGTTAGAGCAGCAGCAGTGTGCTACGTATTGTTATTGATCCCGATTACGAGTGGTGCCGGGGGCTTCACAAATTGCTCTTCTTCCTTCGAACCTTCTAAGGTCGTCCTCGTGAAACATCGTGACATTTCACATTTCACATATTCATATTCCTACATCTTATCTCTTTTTTTTTGCCTTTGTTTTCTTGATCCTTTCTTTTCCTCTTTTTATCCGCTCTTCCGCACACCTTGTTCGACAAATCGAGGGGAAAGGAAAAAGGTGCCATTTTATTTATACTTCCCACAGCATTGTGGTCTTGCGGTCTAGATTGAAGACACTATTCTTATCGTAATCACTGACCTCCGCCATGACGTCTGCCGACACAGCAACCCTCGAGTCTGCTACGTCCCCTTCTTCCTCCACAACCACCACAACCTCGACGTCTTTAACTGCAACGACGACGACACTGCCCACAACGGCTCCATCCGGGACTGAAAACAATGCTGCCGCTTCGTCCACCACGTCCGCCTCACTGACTAACACAGCAACAACAGCGTCAAGGCTAACAAGTAAACCATCATCCACAACACACTCGCGTTCCAATTCCGTATCAATCGCACGTCCGACGACATCAGTGAGCAATGGCACGACAACAGCAGCGGCGGCAGGGACCCCGTATGCCAAGGGGAGAAAAGAGCGTCCGTGCGATGCCTGTCGCAGGAGGAAGTCACGTTGCGTCATGAACGAGGGTGCCGAGAAGTGTGTGCTGTGTCAATTCCACAGTCAGGAGTGTACGTTTGTGCAGAGCCCGCAGCCGCGGAAGCGGAGACTGGCGGGGGGCGGCGGGGTACATGGCGACGAAGGCGGGGGAGCCGGAGGTGCGAATGGAAATGGGAAGAAGAGGTATGGTTTATGATCTGTGGGATTGCTGATTTGTTTGTTTGTTGTGGGTGGCTAATGGATCGCCATTGCAGAAGCAGAAACACCTCACCAACTTCCCCCCGGCGCTCATCGAAACCCATTCGCGATGCGCATCCGATAACGGATTACTCGGCGCATCCCAATAACACTCTATCCGCTACGCTCGGCCTGCAGGGCGATCGCCACTCTCACCTCGTCGGACCAACCGCAGAATACGAACAGTGTCTGATCGACCTGTGCCCGTTCGATTCAAAAGACGAGTACGCGCTCTCGTCACTCTCGAGAATCACCTCATTCCGCCGAGTATGCGACGAAACGACATTTACCTTATACCCGGACGAGCCTACGGCAAACCACTCCGAAACCTACGAGGACTCCGACAAGATTGAGAGGGTTGTGAGTCCGCACGGCCAAAAGCTATTGAAGCTCTACTTCCGAATCGTCCACCCGAGTTTTCCGATCCTCCACAAGCGCGTGTTCCTGGAGAAGTATGCACGAACACATCGAGAGTTCTCGCCGCCGCTGCTGGCGGCAGTATACATTCTTGCACTACATTGGTGGAGCTATGACGTAAAGCTATCCCCTCTTCCGAAGCCCGACGTGTCCGAGCTCGAGAAGCTGGCGATGAAAACAATGTATGACGTTATGCACCGGCCGAAACTGTCGACGGTCCAGGCAGGGTTGCTGCTACTTCAAAGGAACGAGGAGATGAAAGGTTCGTCGTGGGCATTCACCGCGCAATTGGTTGCCGTTGGGCAAGAGCTAGGACTGCATCTTGACTGCACAAATTGGAAAATACCACGGTGGGAAAAGGGTCTGCGCAAGCGATTGGCCTGGGGTCTGTTCATGCAGGATAAATGGGGCGCACTTACACATGGACGACCGACCCACATTACAAAATCGAATTGGGCAGTTCGACCCGTAGAGCCTGAAGATTTTCCCGACTCGGCACCAGCCGACGGATCTGGCGTGAAGGAGGAAAAGACGGATGACGAGGAAGAAGGGTCCCAGGAAGTCGAAAAGGGGCGGATGTTGTTCGAGCAGATGATACAGCTGTCGCAGTTGATGTCGGACGTGCTGGAGACGTTTTTCTCGGTGGAGGCGCAGATGGGATTTGCCGGCAGAGGCGGGACACAGAAAGTGCTCGAGCGTGCAAAGCCGATCCAGATCCGCCTGAAAGGATGGTTCGCAAAGCTCCCCGAGTGCTTGCGGATGGATGCCGCCACCAAGAGTCGACGCCTCTCGTCTACCGGTACTTCTTTCCTTCCCGAGTGATACTCCGTGAGATGTCTCCTAATCTCGTGCCCAAACAGGCTACCTTCACCTTGCCTACTTCGCGACCGAAATCACGCTGCACCGCCAAATCCTACGCACGCTCAGCACACCGAACCAAGTCGACGCCTACCTCCTCCATATCTGCCGCTCTGCAGCAAAGACCCGACTAATATCAGCAATGGACTTCGTCAACCGCCTGAAACCAGAGCATCTGCAAAGCTTCTGGTACTTCTCCTCCAAAGTCAACTTTGCCTTGATCGGCACGTTTGGCTCTCTGTTATGGGCGACCGCGCCCTCGATCCAGGAGGCAGAATTCTACAAAGCCCGGCTCTCCGAATACCGGTGGACGCTCCGAGTCTCCAGTCGTGGTGCAGATTTCATGGAGTTCGCGGTGGGGGTGCTGGATGCGAGTGCAGGCTACCTGCAGCAGGAGCAGCTGAAGAAGCGTGGTCCACTGTTTGTCGGCACATACCAGAGCACCGTCGGCAACGGCGAGAACCTGGGACTGGGCATGGGCGTGGGAAACAGCAACATCGACCTGTCACAACCCCCACCACAGCCGCCACCAGGCTGGAGCGCTGTTCCCACTACACGCGCGCAGTTATCACCTGTGCCCACTAATGAGGGACACAGTCAGAGCGACGACGACGAGATGGAGGAAGGCGAGAGTGACGACAGCGGCGAGAATGGCGAGGAAGAAGAGGAAGAGGAAGAGTATGATGAGATGATGGAAGAGGAAGGGTACTCCGACGAAGCCTGCGATTCGGCGCTCCCCCGACCCCCGCTGCCCGCTTCCGCGCAGGCGCGATATGCCGCTGTGTCAGCCGCCGTCAACGCCAGGAGAGGTCAGAGTGTGAGCGCGGGTTTCGCGGCGTATCAGCAGCAGACGACAAATACCACCACCACCACTACAACTGTTAGCGCGGCGAGCACACCGACTTCATCATCCACCACCACGAGTTCAAATGCTGCAATGGACTTTTTTATGATCCCTAATACGGGGTTTGGGAGTAGCGGGGAGTAGGAGTTATGGGGGAAGGGGAAGGGGAAGGGAGGGTTTATCTATTTGACGCGCCGGGTTATGACGCAAGAATGGCGTGCGAATACCCTGATTTGGCGTATATATTATTTTCGATTTACCTGTGTTTTTTGGTATGTAGCGAGCGGTGGAGGCCTCCTTCTTTTGCGCAGGCGTTTATTTTTTGATTGGGACTTAATGCGCGATGAAAAGGGTGGGTGCTTTTTTTTGATGGTGGTTAGCTGCGTTGTTTTTTATGTCGGTTTTTGCTTGTATCGTAGTAAAAGTGCGCATACATAAGGTTGTTTGTAAGATGGATGGAATTTCATGATGGTTATCTAGATCTCTACGAGGAACTGGAAGGGTCTAGGGAAAAGTGAAGGGGGCCCTGGAGAAAGCAGGTCCCCCGATATATACGCGGTATGTTGGATTCGTACACTAAGTAGGGTCAGGGTTTGAACTGACTCTTTCATGCATTCTCACGCGAATTGCAATTTGGGTTCGGGCGATAGCCTGGGAAACCGCCAGAAGTCTCGCTGGCCCTGGACAGCCGGGTATGATCTACAGAGAAATGAACGAGAAATGAATTGACTTTTGAACGTTAAGCAAGAGCCTCCGCCAAGCAGCGCTAGTCCATATGCATGGAGCAGAGCACCAGATCGCACTTAACCACATTGAGAGTTTCTTGTGAATTTGGCTATCCTGGTGATACGTCATGATGGTGGATAAACTTTGGCACACGGCCCTTGATGTCTCGGCAGATTCGCTACGTATTTCCGTTTACGACATTGAGTTTGCGCACGCAATAGGAGGGGACTCTGATCATGAAGACTACCTACTTAACATATATGTCTGAGCTATTGTTTGAAGCGGCTTCCAAATGCTGTTTCTTGTTTGAATGGGTTGGGCTGATTGTTCCGGACTAAGGGAGTCGACGTTGCAAGCCTTCCGAACAGGCTGGGATTTGGTGTCGGCCTGATTTGACGCAGCGGACAAACAGTGTCGTGCCGTCTCTTATGCTCGATGTATATTCTTTTTGTTGAGAGCGATTGAACTTCACAAAACACAGTGTGCCGGGTCTCGAGGGTTCTAGAACAACCAAACTCAATGCATATGTTGATCAATATCAGCCACGCCAAATACCAAACTCTATCATACGTCACGATTACCAGCAGACAGCCCACATCGCCAACAGTTACCTCCTTCCGGACCCTATCCACATAAAACCACTCAACTGTTCCCTTTCCCTCCCTTCTCCCTCCTTCCCTTCCCATCAACCGCCATCATGTCCCGCAACCTCGTCATCACCTGCGGCGAAGGCCAAACAGGCCATTTAATCGCCGAACTCCTCCTCACTAACGAAAAGTTCTCATCCGCAATCAAAACTCTACACGTCGCCACCTGCAACCAAGAACATGTACACATCAAGGCGTTGAGCGAGAGCGGCGCACAAATCATCCCCGTGACCCCCGGCAACACAGAGGGGCTCACAAAAAGCCTCAAGGACTCCGGAGCAGACACAATCTTGATCATCCCGCCCTCAGTCTCGAATAAACTTGAGGCTACCAAGGAGATGGTGGAGGCATCGAAGGCGGCGGGGATCCAGAATGTCGTCTTAATCTCCTCAGCTGGCTGTGACATGGCGGAACGCGATCATCAGCCGAGGTTGCGCGAGTTTGTGGATATTGAGAATTTGGTTATGAAGACGAAAGGGGATACGAAGACGGAGACTGGACATAGTCCTTGTATCATTCGGTGTGTTGATTTCTCCCTAAGAGGTGGTAAGGCGGATGTTAACGGGGCATATGTAGTGCGGGCTTCTACGCCGAAAACCTCCTGCTGTATAATAAGCAGGCACAAGATAAGGGGAAGCTTCCGCTGCCAATGGGACCCTCACACAAATTTGCGCCAGTGGCACTCGGAGACATCGCCTTGCTCGCGGCCCATGTCCTCACCTCTAGCGGCGAGCACGGTCTGGGCGATCAAGTCCGTGGCCAGCTCATCACACTCACCGGTTTGTGCCCCCCAACACCAGCTTGTAGATGCTAACACGTTTTTCAGGGCCGATGATGGCGGCCGGAAACGAACTCGCTGAGGCCGCAAGTCAGGGACTAGGAACAAAGATGGAATATGAAGACATTTCTGAGTTTGTGTTCTCCCATGCCGCAATTGTTGGCGATGACTAACACACGATAGGGACGACGCGAAGAAACTGCTAGCGGAGGCGGAGATCAGCGATGCGGAGAAGGAGTATCTGCTGGAGTACTATACGCTGGTTAGGGAGGGGAAGACAAACTATATCTCGACACATGCGTTCCATGATGTCACGGGAGGGCATCCTATGGAGATGACGGATTTTTTCAAGACGTATGCGGAGGAGTTTAAGCCGAAGAAGAGGAAGACTAAGAAGTAAATTGGGGGATGCGGAGATGAAGCTGTAATGTCATTATATGAAATAGACGAGGAATGATTTACTTATGTTTGAAATTTGGGAGGAGTACTGAATAGTAGTTCTGTCATGGTTATCACATTAGGTAGAATTAATTGTACTCAGATCCGCAGATATATCTATGTAGATGAGCTTTATACGGCCACTGACCACCATGAAGATCCCGCAGATAAGCAACAATTGACGTGTGGTATGATTTTCCGGTGACGGTATTGCAGCTTCACTCCGACGCTGTTTATAGCTACTTTTCCTGCCCGTAGCTGGCACGAGATACGTAAACTGCTACCGTACACTGATACTGCCATTCTATCGGCCCGATTACCCTATAATAAGGTACAAGGTACCCCTTACCAGGAGTATTCAGGTCCGTCGGTTGGCTTTTCCATCTCCCTGACGTCAGTTACATTCCACCATCCCCCATATAAGTCTACCTCCCATCACTATCCCTCTCTGCAACCTCAATTATGGCCCGCGAAGACACATCTCCCCACCAAATCACTCCCGGCGTCCCAAAAGACCCCAGCATCGTACGTCCCCCCCCCCCCTCTTCCACAAACTAACTCATCCAGGAATCCAATCCCAAATCCACCAACCGCGCGCACAAGGCTGCGCCGATGCCGGAAGTCTGTGGGAGGTCGATTAAAGACGGCACTATGTCTGGTGGCGGCAGCGCGGGACATAGGACTTTTGGAAGTGGGAAGGGTGGGCTGAAGAAGTCTGATCGGCCGGGGAAGTCGGCGGAGCAAGGGAAGGGGAGACAGTGATGAGGAGGAAAAAAAAAGGGGGGTGGTGTTAATAGCGATTGATAATGTACTATCCCTAGAGTGTGCTCGAGCATTACATCCCTACACCAAATCATCCCATAAGAACATATCTCTACAGCAAGGCACTCTTTTTAATACATACATACCACCCCGTACTTGCTCTCACCCCTGCTCAGCCACGTTTTATGCTATTTGAAAAACCCTCTCGGATCAACTTGGCAAATAGTTTGTAACACTCTGTAATTTGGGGACCGAAGATCTTCGGAAATGTGCGTAGAAGTGAGGCGCGGCTGATGCTGTTCGTGCACAGCATTGGTTGGGTGCAGCGAAATGTGCTGACATTAAAGCATGTGGTTGCACCAAGTTGTGCACAACATTCCCCAGATATTGTGCACTCAGGAGGGTGCTGGGTTCGAGCTTAACTGTGCCCTATTACTACTGCCCAGCTGGGGGGGGATATGTAGAGTACACTTGTGACTTGCTACACCCCCTCAGGTCAAACGCAGTGTATACTACGTAGTAGCTTCAATACACACTTCAATACACAGTTTCTCCCGATAGACGCGACATACGAGTGATCATGGGTGATCGTGTGCCTTTCCTCCGAACCTGCCGGCGAGATAAAAAATGCGCTCAACCACTACAGGCGCACCAGCAGTCAGACACTTGCGCGTGCTTCCGGATCAAACGTTCTCCGACGACTATACCTTAACCACCAGTTCACCGAAACAATACAGTCTTATCTGCTTCGGATGTCGTTTTACCAGTATTTGGAGTGTTCTAGCGCTGGTATTAATTCACCCGCACGGGAGGTGTTTCTTTTACCTTCACACTCAGTTCATACCTAGCCAAGCTAGCGAACTAGATGGTATTATCGAGGCTAAGTATAGTGGGTTCTCTTCAGGTGCAGTTTCTACGGAGCTTGGGATGATCCGGTTCCGATAATCTTTGGAGTCTAAGAGCTGTTGTAAATGTTGAAGTATGGAAGGGGAGAACCGCGTGAATAGACTTAAGATACAGAGACTGGAGAGCAGGAGAAAGACTCGAGATATATACAAGGTAGTTGGGTGCCTTATGCCCTACCGGCTGTATGCCCTGACATCAGCTCAGCTAAAGCTCAGCTCGGTCAGGTTCATGCAACAGTAAAACTCGAGATTTTCCCGAGCCATTTTCTGTGACTCAAGAAAGCGGGTTCTACTTACGGCTAGCCTCAAGCCTTCCCTTGAGCTCTACTTAGCTAGGCTCATGTCTACCACCAATACTGCTTTGACACTGACTCCAACCGATATATATATGTTGGAGCTCCAATCGGCTAATCAGATGATATAATATTTACGGATCACACAACACTTATGTAATGACTGGAGGGGAGGTGGACGAGATTAGTGGCCATGGTGTAAGTGAAGATACCTGTAGTGCCCTCCGTTGCGTAGTGCTAGTAGGTAGAAAAGCTATAACTTAAACCACGGGGGTTTTCCTCGGGGGTATGGCGGGAAATTTTTTGGTTATATACTTATGCCATGGCCGCTCGCGGCCAAATGCAATCATTACAAACAAACAAATTTAAGTAATGACTGGTAAGTATTTGAGCCAATCTAACGAGCGTATACACAGGGATAACTGAACGAAGATATGCCATTGTTTCCTGTCCAGCCAGTCCTCACTCCTATTGGATAGATTCTTTGGCCAGTTCTATGTATCCCAGTCCACAAAGTACCGTCTATGGTATCATAAAACGCATCAAGCCTCATGCTTTCAAATGTAACCAACTTGACATACATTCCTGTTTGAGCGTTTGCGATCGCTTTGGTCTGTCCCTCTTAGCCCTAAACACTACGTGTTTGCGAGCCAGAGATTCCATCATTTGGCACTTTGTATCGCCCAAGCTTTGGTTATTACTATTACGGGTGAGACTGGTAAGTCAACGTTCAACATGTAAGAGCAGCAATTGTCTTGGTGTGATAGTGAGGGCGGTAGTCCGGCCGGAGGGTCTGGTTGAGGCCTTGTCCAAGGTGCGCACTGATATTTGGAATGTTGATACGAGGCTTACGGATAAGACTGCATGTACACCTCTGGTGGTGCGGTGAGGTATCATCAGCACGCCAGTGAAACCATCATGTCTTATCGCTTCAACTTGTTCCCCATCACCAACAATGCCCGTCTTACATACTGTTGTCAGACTCTCCAGCTATTCCAAGCACGTGGAAAGATTGCCGGTCTAAGGTAATAGGTCCTGTACCAGATCACACTAGGATACCTGTATCTTGGGCTGTCGCTCGCCTCTCTATCGAATCACCAGCTATGTTACACTAACTTCAATATATATCAATATATGCAGAAAATAATTTCGGTTCTCCTGCGCATCCGCCTAACTCGTACTATACTGTATGTATGCTGTACAGGTTTCAAGAACCTACTGAAATGACAAGGCATTCATGGAACCTTGTGACCATGAGGCTGCCTTGGAGGCTAATTGATCGCTGGCGCAGCGCTGCGGCAAATAAAATTTCTGGGAAGGCTTAATTCCTCCACAAGCTCAGAAGCCAGTTTTGTTCTTCCCAGATAGAGAAGAAAAAGACATAGCTTATCGCATCCCTATCAGCCCGTGCGCGTGTTCAGCCGTCACAGACGGAGAGATGCTTTGCAGACGCACGTGTTCTCTGAAACGGCTGTTGTGATCGATAAAAATAGCCGATTTGGAGTGAAATGTTCATTCAATAAACGCTAGAAATCCTATTAACTTGTAGTGGATACGAACGTTCTAACGTGAATTCTTTCCGTCAGGTGAAACTCCGACGAACATCGACAAAGCAGTCTAGAACTGGTCTTCGTCCAACGACAAAGGTACTACATTCCGCAATGAATGTACCATAATCCGCGATAAAGGTACCACATTCCGCAACGGTGCGACATCCAATATTACCGAGTGGAGGCACTACATATACATATACCGTATTATGCTGGTAATAAGGCAACTGTGGTGTTAGCGGTATGTTTGGACGTTTCTGGGGGAATTTCTGGGGCTACAGAAATGCCTAAGACCTATTAGTGTTGTGCCTTTCGAAAAAATATGCGATTCAACGCTGCAGTGGTGGTTTCTGAACGGCATTTGTATTTACTAGGTGCCTTGCAGTCAGTACGCGGAAGCTACTTCAATCCAATCACACTCGAGTAGGTACTTATTGTAGTAAACATTTACCTAGGTAGGTAGTGCGATCGGTAGACGACAACTTCCAAAACTTCGCAGGAAACTTCCGAAATCGTCCAATCTGAAAGTCGCCACTGCAGTCGATTGATCATATTTAAAGAAGAGGGTTTCACGTGGTTCTGATTGCAGCCGGGAAGCTACTTCGGAGATAACAAACTGTGAAACTGCCTTCCAAGGCTTACTATTCTTGGACCTTGGCTTTCTTTATTCGTCAGCGCAAGGTCCAAAACAAACTTACCAGCGATGGAGGTGTGCTGAAGAATTAGGGTTGTATGGTTGCAGCTTACCGACAATTCATTTCTGCTGGGGTTCATCCTGGTTCCGCTACCCTTGAGATGGTGTAGAGAGTATAACGGATAGCCATTTAGACGCTACAGGTCTGCGTCCCCGCCAATAGGTTGAGATATAGTTGAAACTTGGGGGTACATAATGCGGCAATTTTCCCCTCCCCCTCTCGATTTATAATTCCATCCTCTCTGGAAAGTAGAAGCCTTTACGGTTTCAGCACTTCACCATGGACGTCAAGGACCCTCAGGTTTTCGAAAAGACGGAATCTAACTCTGATCTCGAGCATGGAAATTCTAAGGATGCGCCGGTTCCGTACACTGGGATTGTCGACGAGAAGGAGTACGGACACGTTAGACGTGGATTGAAGGCGCGCCATGTCCAGTTTATCGCAATCGGAGGCATCATCGGGACTGGATTGTTTGTTGGTACGGGATCTGCTCTAGTCAGGGCCGGCCCGCTCAGTATCTTGTTGGCGTATACTATCGTTGGAACTGTTATTTACAGTCTTATGCTGGCTATTGGAGAGGTAAATCCTTCCGCGATACTGCAGATTTTCGTTTTGTTGACTGATTCATTAGATGACGACTTGGCTCCCGATTCCGGGAGGTTTGACTATTTATGCCTATCGGTACTTGGACTCCTCTTGGGGATTTGCTATGGGATGGAATTACACATTTGGTGCTGCGTTAACTGGTATGACCCAATTTTCCAACTTGACGGCGCGTGTTAACCTTTGTAGTGTGTGCTGAGGGTTTGTCGCCTTTTCTGTCCATATGCGGCTGCGTCTTCATCTGCCCTTCCGGAGATGTTGCTTATTCGGGTATTGACACGTGTGCCGGCTCGACTAGTTTCGGCGGCTATAACATTGATTGAATTCTGGACGACGGACAAACCGAAAGCAGCATGGGTAATACTGATCCTTGGGTAAGTTTTGAAAATGTTTCGCACGAGGGACAATGTCTGACGCGCACTATCTAGCGTCATCTTCCTACTCAACATTTGGGCTGTCGAGGGCTACGGGGAGGCGGAATTCGTGTTTGCGAGTATCAAGATTATCACGATCGTTGGACTCCTCTTTATGGCCTTCATCCTCTTTTTGGGAGGGGGGCCGCATCATGACAGGATTGGATTCAGGTATTGGAAACACCCAGGAGCAATGAATGAATACCTGGTTCCTGGCGCCAGGGGAAGATTTTGTGGCTTTCTCAAGTCATTTGTCAATGCATGCTTTGCCTTTAGTGGATCGGAAGTTATCTGTGTTGCGGTAAATATTTCACTCTCTAGCTCTAGCCTCCATGCTCTGTCCATTCAGGCCGATAATTCTGGGCTTTACTGACAGTTACCATCAACAATAGGCATGCGAGACACTGAATCCCAGACGAAACATACCTAAGGCCGTGCGAAGGACATTCTGGCGGGTGGTTATCTTCTACGTCTTCGGTGTCCTCGCGATCGGTGTGCTTGTACCATACAACGACAAGGGATTGACAGCTGCGCTGGAACAGGGCAAGTCGGGTGCTGCTGTGTCTCCGTTCGTACATCCCACCTTTCCTTTAAGTGCTTGAATCTGACTATACTCGCAGATGGGTCGCGGCAATTGTCAACGCCGGAATTGATGGGCTTCCCCACCTGATCAACGCCGTAATTCTATCCTCTGCCTGGTCATGCGGAAACAGCTTCATGTACGCAGCATCGCGAAACCTCTATTCATTGGCAATCACCGGCAACGCACCCAAAATCTTTGCGAAATGTTCGAAGCGCGGCATACCGATATACGCCGTCTGTGCCGTCTTCATCTGCTCGCTCCTTAGCTTTATGGTTGTCTCGGAGAACTCCGCGAAAGTGTTCGAGTGGTTCATGAACGTCACGACTTTATCGTCGCTGTTCAACTGGCTCACGCTGTTCCTGGCTACCATTCGCTTTCGGAAGGGGTATTTGGCGCAGGGTATCAAGACTAAGGACCTACCGTTCCATTCTATCTTTATGCCGTATGCTGCATACTATGGCGCCTCGTTGGTCGCCTTCTTTATCCTCATCAGCGGGTTCAATGTCTTTTTCGATTTCAACGTTAAGGATTTTTTTGCAAGCGTGGGTACCCTACGGTTACTGTGAGAATTGGAGAGGAGCGAAGCTAATGGGTTACAGTATTGTGGTGTCCTCTTGTTCACTATCCCCTTCATCGGCCACAAGATTTACGCCCGATACGTCATCGGGGAGGGGGGAATGCGGAAGCCAAGTGAGATTGATCTTTATACGGGTAAGGCCGAGGTGGATGAGTATGAGAGGAACAACCCACCACCGGTGGCAAGGAATACATGGGAGAAGATTTGGTTTGCGATTGCGTGAAGTGGGGAGACAAGCGATTTCAGTTCTGGCTTTCTAGTTGCAGAATTTAGAATATCTCGTGAAAATAATCGAGTTATACAGAAACGATTGTATGGCTCTAAAGCAAAAGGTATACGTGAAAGACCGACAACCCGTGATAACAAAACTCCGAGAACCCCCTCTTCCTTCTGCCTCGTTTCTTGGTACTTAAACTTGGAAATCCCCCCACAACCTACTCTTATCTTTTAGCATACCCCGCTCATCAAATTCCACGCCTTCCTTCTTCAGCAGGTCGAGCTTCTTGTCACAATTCATCCCCGATGGAACCTTCTCCCAGTCCCCCATGAACCCGCCAATATACCCCGTAGACGCAATAACTCTGTGACAGGGAACCTCTGGGGCGAAGGGGTTTTTGCCTAGGGGCACGATATTCATTAGCCTAAGCCATGGGTGCACGTGGGAGATCATACGTAAAGCGCCACCAACGGCTCTTGGTGAAGAGTCCAGGGTGTCCGATAGCTGCTTGTAGGTACTAACTTTGCCGGCAGGAATTTGGCGAAGGAGGGCATAAACTTTCTACTCGGCAGCTTGTCAGTTCATCGTGTAGCGGAAGCGGGGGAAGATGTGAGACGAACTTCTTGGTAGGGCGTGACTTTGGGAATGGATTTCGGTGTCGCCATAGCAGCGGTAAGGGTGGTAGCTATGGAAGGGTCCATGGCGGGGTCGAGAGGGATGGTGGTGGTGGACATGATGTGCAGTGATGATTGTAAGAGTAAAGCTGGGAGACGCGGTAAGACGCGATAGCTTTTAGTGTGCACGCGTCCGCCAAGAAGAGGTTGCGGTTGATGTAACCAATCAGAGAAGGACCACCATATCGCACTCGAGGAAAGAATTTTATACCCTGTTACTATATGGTCTGGAGGTCGCCAATACACTGGAAGTCGGCGAGTTGGCTCACAAGCTGTTGACTCATACTCGTAGACTCATACACAAATTTTCGCTCGCCACTGGCGCTGCCATTCCATGAACCATGGACTTCCACTGACCCCCAGGTTCTTCATGTATATAAAGGCATAGGCTCTCCCTTAGGAAACATCGACATCACCACGGAATGCAACATACCCCTCAGGACTGCTGTTGAACAACCCAAGATCTAGCTTTTTAAGTTAGGGCTTGCAGTTTGTGTATTTTTTTTAAAGAAGTACAATTGTGGGACTAGGGCTCATTGGCATTGGCTCTTCTAAACCGTCGGCCGCACTCTTCTAATTCGAGGCTATCCACTACTTTCCTCTGATCCTCAACACATCCCAACAAACCCCCCCCCCCAAGATCCTCCATTTCCACCCCTAGATTTCTTTCTACTTCTTCCGATCCAACATCTTCCACACCCCCGCTCCAACCTCCTGCTGTCCCTGCTCAATCAACACCGTCACCGCGTCCTCCGTAACCCCAGCCTCCTCTAAATACCTCCTCGCCTCCCTCTGCGTTGTTCCAGCTGGGAACAGAACCTCTACCTGCCACCTCGTACCATCCTCATTCTCGACTGATGAGACTTGTGTACTACACGCTGGACAGTTGTAGGGTGGCAACCCCTGCGCTTTGGCCATGAAGCAGGAGAGGTGGAATTTGTGGGTGCAAGGAAGGAGGCGAGAGATATTGTTTTGGCGAGTTAGGGTTCGGTTGCAGATGGGGCAGGGGGGTTCGGTTGCCATTGTTGTGCGTGTAGTGGGTGAAGGTAAGATGATCTGTTTATGAAATTGGTAAGGAGGGGGCAGTATATGTAATCGTAGCTATGACATATGTATCGGGATGTCAATTCAAGATGAATAAGAAACCGTAGTCGAGTTGGAAGCAGCGAAGGAAGTGGGCTGTGTTTAGTTGGTGGCGTGTTCGATCCAACCATTTGATGACCATTTTGGGGTGCTAGTGTGGTGGATGTGTGTGATACGCCTGAAGCATTTAACCTATCTAAAGGCAAAACCTGGGGCTTATCACAAACGAAAAATTCGAGGTGGCATGCGGTGAGTCAATTTTGCATACTCGGTACAGGCCCTTGGAGTGGCAATGTAGACGCTACTGATCAAGTACTCACGGCAACTTTGTGCTCTTCCACACGCACACATACAGACAGTTTTGAGGTTCTTTGTCTATCATCAGTACATCAATATACACGCACACAGTTCCTCCGTTATGTGTAGTAATCAAAGCGGTGTTTTCGGACAATCAGTTCTCAACGTCATTTTGCACTGATCAACTTTGACCTTCGCATAGAAACCCTCCACAGGAGAATATTCCTTTTGCCTCCCAACCACTTTCGTCACTTCACCGAATAATTCTGGCCTGATGCGATTTTATCCCCAATCCTTGAAGCTGCTCAACGTGGCACTAATAGGGCTTGTACATGGCAAAACGTGCATGCTATCTCAAGCTCCTTCGAATTTCGAGACGGAGTGGAGGCCTACTAGTAGGCCTGTCGTTTTGATGTGTGAGTTAGTAGTTGTATTGTAAATTCATACTGTACCGGCATCTGCGGTTCGTACAAGGCTTCGTACTGATAGCGAATCGGAAATCGGGCAGCTGTTCCCGACAGCTTTGATGTAGTCGGACATAGCACGTTTTACTCAGGGGACACCCCGAACTGACGTTGGCTAACGCAAAAAAAGGCCCGGGCGGACACCCTATGCTGATTGCTGGTCATGATGTACGAACCACGACAGCCAGTACAGTACACGCAAAACTTTTGTAAGTTCACAATTTCAAGAATATAAAGGTTATTCAGAATAGGATTTGCTACAAAGTTGGCCATTATTGGTGGATGGAGAAAGTTATCTTTTTGTGGTGGTATTCAATTATTAAAGCGGAGGTCAACGTTGACTGGTGCGAAATGGCCTTGAGAACTGGCTGTCCAGAAACACTCCGCAGTCGGAGCGGCGAGCTGCACGAGTGATACTACATGAAGACATACTATCAATCGTCACATCATAATATATACAAAGACCCAATCTCCTATCTCTTCATGAAAAATAAATCTTCTTCACATCTACTGCCAAAATAAGTCCAAACAACACAGTCAGCAACAACCCTACCAGTATCCCCACCAGACTCAACTCCCACCCCCCACTAATCGCCTTCCCCCTCAGCAAGATCCTCTGCCAATGCCACCACCTCAGCCACCCCAACACACTCGTACACATGGCACACAGCACCAGCGTCGCTGCCAGCGGCTTGCCAAGTACATAGAAACCGAACTTTGGATCGGGGTTCGGGGCGCGCTGCAGGACTTGGAGTTGCGTGACGACGACGCCGATGAGGGAGAGGACGAGGGAGGTGCGGTGGTACGAGAGGTAGGTCCTTTCCAGAGCTGGCGAAAGTGTGTTAGCACCAGCCGCCAACGGGAGGATACGGTGTTTGATCCAGATCTACGAGCGGTGAACACTTTGCGGGAGTGGGGAGGGAGACTCCCGGTTCCACCCGGTGCAGGAACGGCCACCGAGACACTCGCGCGCGGAAACTTTAAACTTACCAAGGTGATCTCGAGCCGTGGCACCGGGAACGATTACGGCGATGTGGCTATTCCAGGACCGCGCGACCCGGGACGGGCTTGGCTCCTGGCTGTTGGGTGCATCGTCGTGGTGGATATCGCTGCGTGCGGTGGTGGCAAGCTCCTCATTCCTGGGGCCACTGCGGATGGGCTGGATCTGGAGCTCAATTGAGTCGCCTTCGTCGGGTGTCGAGGGCGGGGAGGCCTGGATTGACGATACAAAGGATGGCGGCGGCCGCGGGACCGGGGCCTCGCCGCTGGAACGTGACATTGATTCTACTGCTGCTGGCGGTGGTGGAGGGCGAGGAGGAGCCGGATTGCGGGTGCTCGCTGAAGACTGCAGCTGGTCCGCCCATGGGTGCTGCAGGAAAGACGCTCTCCTCAAGTACGTGTTCGCCCGTGGGCCTGAGTACCCAGAATTGCGGTTTGAGCTGCAGCCGGCTAGCGAATTCAATTCCGGACTGGCGTCGGAAGGTTATCGGCTACAGCCCTGCCCTTCGGGTGGTATCGTTAGCCTGAGGTCACGTGGGAACAGAGGCAGCGTGAAAATGACGAGCTGGCGGACGTGGCCCGGGATTCGAGAAAGCCTTCAGTAGTCTACTGTCGAAGGCGAAATATGCCAGGCGAGAAGAATCTGATCCAAGCCACACCTAGACACAATACAGAGACTCAGCTGTCGCTTGCTGCTGCCCTTCGATTATATGCCTCAAATTCCTGTCTGACACCCCAAGAAACCCCCAGTGTATGAATATGCAGGCTTCCGTCCACTTGTCGATATCCCGAGTGCGATATCGTATCTATTTGCGACATATATATGTGATCTAGTCAATATCTACCAATCCAGCACAGCCCACACGTCGGGTTGCCCATCGTCTCTGGGCGGTGAAAACCGGCTCCTTCTCCCCCGTCTCTCTACCGTAGAACTATTGATACACCTAGGCTTACTCCATTCCTCATCGCCAAACAACCCCAGCACCGGCCACAGAGCCATCGCACACACCTCATCCCACGCACATCTCTCCTCGCACATCCTCCACATATCCCAATCCAGCCACGCTTTCAATGCTTCGACATCCTGCCCCCATTTTCGCATCGTATCTTCGTCCGGCAGTTGCAATAGCACATACTCAAAGTACAGATCCAAAAACAACCTACAGATCCTCCCCAACACCGCCTCCACCGTGTCTCGGAGCAAAGCTTCCTGCGGCGATAACAGTTCCTCGGGGATAAGCCCCGTGAAAGTATGTGTGCACCTCTCCTCCGCCCCAGCTCGTTGCGAGTCATCGACATACGGCATCACGCCTGCGAATGCTAGCTTCCCCACCTTCTCGAACTTCTCGGTTGTGTTGGTAGTGCTTGTACCTAGGACGACGGATAACTCTTTAATCCGTCCGCCGTAGCGATCTATTATATCTTGCGTGACTCTCCTCCAATCGAGGCCTGAGCACGGCATGGTAGAGAGTAGGCTTTCTCCGATTTCGGTTTTGAAGGCGTCGGCGTCGGCTTTTGAGACGTTGGTGAGTCGGTGCGAGGAGTTTTTGCGGGTGGAGAGGTTGTTTGGGAAGGAAGAGAAGGAGGGGGAGTAGAATGTGAAGAAGCGGCAGAAGTCGGGAGTAACCCGAGACTCCGGGGAGAGACTGTAGTGCCATGTAGCTGAACGGATCCATTCCCAGCCTGCTGCGTTGGCCCAGGGTATGCCGCCTCCTGGCCGGCCATAGCCATGTCCCGGGCGGCGTGGTGGCCGTAGGCCATCCCCAGGGCGGCGTGGTGGATCATCCCCCGGTGGGCCATCCCGTGGTGGACCATCTCTCGGGCTGTCCGGCGCCGGCGGTGGTGAATCCTCATCCTCCTCCTCCTCCTCCTCCTCCCGAGCCCCCCTTGCAACCGGTGCCGTCACATTCAACTTCGAAACCAATTTCCAGCTCTCCGTATTTTCAAAATCACACCACGCCATCTCAAACCCCGTATTCATCCTCACAAACCCCTCTATCCTTACCCCTTCCAGCTCCTCCGCCCACGCACACAGATCCCTCGCACGCGTATACTCATCAAACACCGGTCCCATCCGCCCGTTCCCATCCTTGACCTCGCCGTACAAGAAAACCATCTGTGAATCCAGCGTCCCGCTTTGCCCCAGCGCCGCACTCATCCCGTCGAACACTAGCACCCGCACATCCCGGGTGGTAACGAAGGTGTGCAGCCAAGTTTCTACCCCCCGCCCGCCCATGATCCCGTATGACATTTCCGCGTCGAAAGCGACCCATTCGATTTTTGGGATGGAGCTGGCGTCTTTGCGGGCGTGGTAGAAGTTTGTGAACGCGGGGATGGTGGCGGGGAGGATGGAGAAGCCGTTGGGGGAGAAGGTGTTGGGTACTTGGCGGAGGAGGCCGTGGAGGGAGGTGAAG